>Ga0308396_1001900_pt1 | contig 10068 bp, 12 predicted proteins | sample Hotspr2SamplePe2_FD_202359 | JGI IMG/M metagenome (GOLD analysis project Ga0308396, IMG submission 202359) | Hot spring phototrophic mat microbial communities from Mushroom Spring, Yellowstone National Park, Wyoming, United States - 20050930_Pe2 ... | reverse complement strand
ATGGAGGTGTTACCTGCCTGATAGGCTGCTACAACTCTTTGCCGCAAATCCAAAGAATGAGTCGGCATTCCTTTCTCTCCTTCCTCTTGAATACCTGTACCCTATTTTAAATTAAAAGGCTGTATCTACATTGGCGAGTCGGATCACTGACAAAATAAGCTTCTCTACCTGGCTCTGCTGGAGCTGGCCCGTCGGCGGGGCATGGCGGGCGGTACCATGGTGAGAGCCATTGCCAGCTTTGGCCACAACAGTCACATTCGCAGCAGCAACCTTCTCGAGCTTTACACAGATCTGCCCATTTTGGTAACGTTTATCGACACGCCGGAGAAAATCAAGGCCTTTCTGCCGGATGTCAAAAACCTGGTGCGCGACGGTCTAGTTACTTGCCACAGCGTCCAAGTATTCCATCACGCTCCTCAGCCCCAGCCATAGTCCCGATCCCCAGTTGGATTGCCCGTCCTCAGGAGCTGGCTATGTCCGATTCTGCTTGGCGCTTTATCTTCCTCCTCGGGATCGTCAGCCTCTGCGCTGACGCCACCTACGAGGGGGCCCGCAGCATCTCCGGAGCTTTTTTGGGATCCCTGGGGGCCAGCGGCACGGTGGTGGGGCTGGTGGCCGGCGGGGGAGAATTGTTGGCCTATGGGCTGCGCCTGGGCGTGGGCTACTGGAGCGACCGGCTCAGTAGGGATCCCTCTCGGCCCAGTCGAGGGCACTGGCAGCTCACCACCCTGGGCTATGTTGTCAACACGGCGGCGATCCCCGCTTTGGCCTGGGTGGACAGTTGGCCTTGGGCCGCTTTGCTTTTGCTGGCCGAGCGCCTGGGCAAAGGGATCCGCACCCCGCCGCGGGATGTGTTGCTCTCCCATGCGGCTCTGCAGGTGGGCCAGGGCATTGGGTTTGGCCTGCACGAGACCTTGGATCAAATCGGGGCGGTGGGGGGGCCGCTGCTGGTGGCAGGGATGGTTGCCGCCGGCTACGGGTTCCGGGGTGGATTCTTGGCCTTGGGGATCCCGGCGGCCCTGGGGCTGGGGGTGCTGGGGCTGGCCCGATGGCTCTATCCCACCCCGCGCGACTTTGAGCCGGAGCCGGAAACCGCTCCAGCACAAGGCTTTTCCAGGGTCTTTTGGCTCTATCTCATAGCAGCGGCCTGTGTGGCCGTGGGGTTTGCCGACTTTCCCCTCATTGCTTTCCATCTGCAACGACAGTCGGGGAGCGAGGAGGCAGGGATCCCCTTGCTCTACGCCCTGGCCATGGGGGTGGATGCCTTGGCGGCCTTGGGCTGTGGCTGGCTGTTTGACCGCATCCGGCTGGGGAGCCTGCTGGGGGCGGTGGTCCTGTCTGCCGGTTTTGCGCCGCTGGCCTTTTCCGGCAGCTACGGGCTGGCGGTGGTGGGCATAGTGCTCTGGGGGATTGGCTTGGGGGCTCAGGAATCGGTCATGAAGGCGGCAGTAGCCGGCATGGTGGCTCCCCAGGCGAGGGGCTTTGCCTTTGGGCTGTTTACCAGCCTCTACGGCCTGGCCTGGTTTTTGGGCAGCGCCCTGATGGGGGTGCTCTACGATCTCTTCCTCCCAGCTTTGGTCATCTTCTCAGTAGCCGCTCAAGCCGTGGGGGCAGCTATCCTATGGATCCTAATCCTGGGGGAACAGGCTGGGGCCGGGCGATGAAAAAGCCCTGCACCAGGTCCACCCCGTGGTCGCGCACCCACTGCAGCTCCTCTGCCGTCTCGATCCCTTCGGCCAGGGTGACGATCCCCAGCTCTTGGGCCAGCTCCAGCACCTTTTGGGCAATCACCGCCTTGTAGGGATCCCCATCTACGCCGCGAATGAGCTCCCTATCCAGCTTGATGACATCTGGCTGCAACCGGTGCAACAGGTTTAGGGATCCGTAGCCGGCGCCCAGGTCATCCAGCGCCACCCGAAAGCCCGCCTGCCGGTAAAACCGCAAAATCCGCTGCAAATGATCCAAATCGGGGCTGCGGTCGGATTCATTGACCTCAAACACCACCCGTTCTGGCGGGATCCCGGCGCGGCTGATGGCCCAGACAGTAGAGCGCAGGCAAAAGGCTGGGTCGTAAATGGCCGTGGGGCTGAAGTTGATGAACAGATCCCCCTCGAGGCGGTGCTGGGTGGCGGCAGCAATGGCCGTGCGGCGGGCAGCCAAGTCCAGGTGATAGAGCAACCCGGCTTCGCGGGCCGTGGCAAAAAGCAAGTCCGGGCCAATGACCTTGCCCTCTCTGTCCAACCCCCGCACCAGCGCTTCGTGGCCCACCACCCAAGCGGGATCCCGCGCCCGGACAATGGGCTGGAAATAGGTGGTGAGGCGGTTTTCCTTCAACAATTCCAACAACAGCTCGGCTTGGGTGCGGTGGAACAACTGCAGCAACGACTCCACCCGGGCGCAATCTTGCCAGCAGGGATCCCTATCCCCAGGCAAAAACAAGGCGCGGCTGGCCTGCATCTCTTCTTGGGAGAGAACCTCGGCCATTGTCTCCAGGGTCTTCTTGAGGGCCCCCTGGGCAATGGCAACAACTAGGCCAAGGTCTTCCAAAAGTTGAACGGGAACCTCTGTCTTGGCCTCCAGGGCCTGCCAGATTTTCCGGTGGGTATGAGGAGTGGGCAGCCAGAGAAACAAACGCCCTGCCTCCTGCAAAAAGGTGGGCAGAGCTGGGCAGTCAAGACAAGACATGGGGGCTTAGGGAGTAGCCATGCAGGCCCACCGAGGTTACCTATCTTACTTAGCAGTATGTCCCGCCTTCCCGAAAAAAGAAGCCAATCTTACGGAAAGCAAACTGGGAATCCCCAGCGTCAGGACAGGATCCCAATCACAACTCGGCCCCGTTCGCGTTCCGGCCAGCCTTAGAATTGATCCTTCATACCCCGCAGCCGGGCAAAAACCCGCACCGGATCTTGAGCGCCCGTAGCCGCCCGCAAAGCCGGCTGATCCCAGCGCAAAAAAGGATTGGTGCGGCGCTCTTCGCCGATGGTGCTGGGGACAGTTGGGGATCCCGCCTGGCGCAGGGCCACCACCTGTTGGTAGCGCGCCTGCAAGTCGGGGTTGTCCCCATCCACCGTCAGGGCAAACTTGAGATTGTTCAAGGTGTATTCGTGGGCACACCAGACCCGCGTGGCTTCCGGCAACTGCCGCAGTTGATCCAGGGATCCCAGCATCTGCTCCGGGGTGCCCTCAAAGAGGCGCCCGCATCCCCCGGCAAACAGGGTATCGCCGCAGAAGAGATCCCCGCTTTCGGGAAAGTAGTAGGCAACATGTCCCCGCGTATGGCCGGGCACAAACAGCACCTTCGCCTGCCGGCCCGCAAATGCCACCGTCTCTCCCGCCTGCAGCTCCACCGTCTGGCCCGGGATCCGTCCCCGATCCGCCTGGCTGCCGTAGACGACGGCACGGGGGTAGCGGGCCAAAAGTTGCAGGTTGCCCCCCACATGGTCGTGGTGGTGGTGGGTGTTGAAGATGGCCACCAGCTCCGCCCCTAGCTCAGCCAGTTTATCCAGCACCGGCTCGGCCACTGTCGGATCCACCACCGCTGCCGTGGCCGTCTCGGGATCGTGCAGCAGATAGATGTAGTTGTCGCGCAGGGCAGGCAGTTGCAGAATGCGCATAGCCGGCTAGTCCTCAAAAATGGCCTGCTCTACATCCTGGCGGCTTAGCGAATAGGGAAAAGACAGAGTTTTGGTGTTGCCATCAGGATAGGTATAGCGCACCCAAATGCTGGTCTCCTCCAGGCGCAGGCAGGCTTTCCAGCCGGGCCGCTCGCAAAACCACTGCTCCACATCCTGCGGGTCACGGGTGCAGCCCTGATCCTCCAGCCAGCGTTCGATGGCGTGGAGCGGGTGATTGTAGAGAGGCGTAGTTGCAGGAGGCAAAGGCATGGCGAGATGGCGCGCAGAGAAGCCGTCGAACAAAACAAAAGTTAACAACCTATTCCATTCAAGCACCTTATCAATGGGAAGCCCTGAGCGCTTTGTCTTAACCTCATCCACAAGCAACCGGAGTTGGTCAGCCCACCCCACCCTCCCGTAGCCAGGCCAAAGCAACCGCCAACACCAAACACGCCACGAAGGTGGAGCCCATCAGCAGCAGGGCGCAGAGCTCGCCCGCCGAGAGAGGCCGGGTTTCCATGCGCAGCTCCAGAGAATCAGCACCGGGGGATCCCATGTTGGCCGTCACCGCCCGCAGGCTGGCATCGTAGATGGCCCGTTTTGCCGGGTTGCTGAGGACAAGGTAGGCTTCCTGGAGTTCTTGGAAGCAACGAATCGCCACCTCTGGCGCCAGAGGAGAAGTGTCGGGATGGTAGCGTTTGCTCAACTGCCGGTAGGCCCGCCGAATGTCCTCAGGAGAGGCCCCTGGAGACAAGCCCAGCCGCTGGTAGTAGGTAAGAGAGGTCAACGAGCGCATGCAAGTCGCTGAACAGCCAAGACTGGGAGGTAGCAGAACAGCTCTCAAGAGAGCCTGACCCCAATGTAAACCACTCTTCCGGCTATGGGGATCCCTATTCTTCTCCCTCCTCTTCTTCCGACTTGGCTTTGGGGTAGTAGAAGCCGGTGTTGCGACCGCTGAGGATGGCGCGCCCAATGGTCATCGCCCGCTGGGCCTGAAGCTTGGCTTTGCCCAGCCAAACCGCATACCGCCTGCGACTGCGGGCTTTGGAGGTTTTCTTCTTAGGAACAGGCATAGCTTGTACAAAAACACAGCTTTACTAGGCTAACACTGAGTTTGCACGCTCGATCCCAATCTAAACCCGGCCCAATAAAGCGGGTCAAGCTTTTTCCGGCAACTCACAAAGGGCGAGCATCTCTGCTCAGTCTTAACTGTTGAGATCTGTCAACTCCTCTGTGCCAACCTTCTCAATCCCTTCTCCCAATGGCCTTGGAATCGGTAGAGTATAGGACATCTTCTGGGAACAGGCGCCCAGGTGATGCCGGTCACCGCCCCGCTTTTGGGTGCAAGCTGAGAATGGACTGTGGCCACCTCTTCGATCTAGGAGATCGCTCAACCATGCGCAGCCTCTCTTCCATTCTGCTGTTCGGGATCCCGCTGCTGAGCTTGGGTTGGATGGGGATCCCGGTGGCTGCCCAATCCACCAATCCGGAGCTGTGCCAGAAGTTTCCCCAAGACCTTCGCTGCAATCTCTCTGCCCCCAGCCAGGTAGGACAAGCGCCTCAACCCACCACTCGCCCGCGCGTTGCGGTTTTGGATTTTGATTTCAGCAGCCTCAGCAATTCCTAAAGCCTGCGCGAGGCATCCCGGGGGGTGAGCGATCTGCTGGTGGATCGGCTGGTGAGAGATGGCACCTTTTCGGTTATCGAGCCCTCGCGGCTGGACGCGATCTTGGCCGAGCAGAACTTGGGGCTATCGGGGCGCTTAGATGCCAACACCGCCGCTCAGGTGGGCCGGATCCTCGGGGTCGATGCTGTGATCCTCGGCAGTGTTACCCAGTTCGATGTGTCGGTGCGCCGTTCTGGGGGTGAGGCGCGGGTCTTGACCCCCTTCGGCAGCTTCCCGCTGGCGGTGGGGGCCGAGGTGGTGGATGCTGATGCCAACGTGCAGCTCAATGCCCGCCTGGTGAGCACCAGCACGGCGGAGATCTTGGCCGTGGTCGAGGGCCGGGGCAACGTCAGCCAGTCGGATAGCACCGTCACGGTTGCCGACTTTGGCGGGGGATCGGCCACCAGCAACGAAGAAAAGCTGCTGGTTTTGGCCAGCCAACAGGCGGTGGAGCAAATTGCCCAGCAGTTGGCCGGTTTTGCCAGTCGCTTAGCGGCCCAGCCCCGCTCTTTGCCGACCGTCGATGCCTTGGTGGCGGATGTCTATGGTAACCAGGTGATCTTGACTTGAACAAGGGCAGCAGCGACGGCTACCGCGTGGGATTGATCCTGTCTGTGGAGCGCGTCGTTCGCGAGGTTAAAGATCCAGCCACGGGGGCAGTCCTGCGCAAATTGACTGAGCCCGCTGGCCAGATCCAACTGACAGAGGTGGATCAGGGATCCAGTGTGGGCCGCATTCTCAGCAGCTCTGGCTTTAAGGTGGGGGATGTGGCCAAACCTATTCAATAAAGCTTCAAGACTTTCAAGATCCCTTCCCTTTGAACCGCAGGTCTACCCGGCGGTGGAGCGGAGGATGTTTTGGAGCTGGCCGGCTGCCGGGATCGAAGCTGGCGCCCGCGGTTGCCGCGACTACCCCTGTCGCATGGACAGGATCCCTGCCTGGGCGGATTTTGGGAAGATAATGGTCTTAGCAAGGCCAGCATGGAACCTGGAACCGCCACCGTCACATTAAGCAGTTTGGCAGGGGGAGAGGATGAAGGCTTTTGTTGCAGGGGCTACAGGAGAAACAGGGCGGCGCATTGTCCAAGAGTTGGTGGGCCGCGGCATCCCGGTACGGGCGCTGGTGCGCAGCCGCGAGTTGGCCGCTCGGGTTCTGCCCCCCGAAGCAGAAGTGGTGGTGGGAGATGTGCTGGATCCGGCCACGCTGGAAGCCGGCATGGAAGGATGCACGGTGGTGCTCTGCGCTACTGGCGCTAGGCCCAGTTGGGATCCCTTTCTGCCCTACCGAGTGGACTACCAAGGCACCAAGAACTTAGTGGATGTAGCCAAGGCCAAAGGGATCCAACACTTTGTTTTGATTTCTTCTCTGTGCGTGTCTCAGTTGTTCCATCCTCTCAACTTGTTTTGGCTGATCTTGGTGTGGAAAAAGCAAGCCGAAGAATACTTGCAAAAAAGCGGCCTCACCTACACCATCATTCGGCCAGGGGGCCTGAAAAACCAGGACAACGAAGATGGCATTGTCCTCTCCAAGGCCGATACCCTCTTTGAGGGCAGCGTCCCTCGCATCAAAGTTGCCCAGGTAGCTGTCGAAAGCTTGTTTCAACCGGCAGCGAAAAACCGCATCTTCGAGATCATCGCCAAGCCCGGCGTTCCCAACCGCGAGTGGAGCGACCTCTTTGCCCTGGCAAGCTAGGTTCTGTGCTGTTAGCCATCAAAGGGTGCCTTATCTGAAGAAAAGTAGCATGAGAACCTTCCCCTTAGGGCTGAGGGCGTTATAATCTCCCCAGCCCTAGCGGAGATCCCTGAGATGGCTGTGCAACTCTTGCCTCAGTGCGAAAACTTACGGGAGCACGTTGAAACGATTCTAAACCTCTGGCAGCAGGATCCCACCCTTTCAGGAAAGCAAGATACAACCCGAATTCAAGCTTCGCTGAGCAAGGCTATTTCCCCAACCTTTGAGATTGTCTTCGCCGGTGCTTTTAGCGCCGGCAAGTCGATGTTGATCAACGCTTTGCTAGAAAGGGAGCTTCTCTACAGCGCCGAAGGACACGCCACAGGGACAGAGTGCTACATTGGCTACGCAGAGCCAAATGCTGAGAGAGTGGTGCTCACTTTTCTCAGCGAGCAGGAAGTGCAAGAACAGATGACCGCCTTCTGCGCTTTCCTAAACTTGGCTCCGTCACTCAGCAGGCTGGAAGACACTGCACTGAATCCCCTGAAGGAGCGTGCTGAGGCTATTATTCAACAGGAGGGAGGTAAAAGCAAGTCAGAGCGGGCAAAGCAGGCGGATGCCCTCCGCTTGTTGATTACAGGTTTCCAGCAGAACCGGGACAAAATTCACCCTACCGAGAACAAAGTCTTCTCGATGGAGCAGCTCAACTTCGGCAACCTAAGAGAAGCTGCGGGTTTTGCCCGGCGCGGCGCCAATAGCGCAGTTTTGCGAAAGGTGGAATACTATTGCCACCACCCCTTGCTGGAAGATGGAAACGTTATTGTCGATACTCCTGGGATCGATGCTCCAGTCAAAGCGGATGCAGAGCGTACTTATCGAAAAATTGCCGATCCGGATACGTCCGCAGTTGTTTGCGTTCTCAAGTGTGCTGCAACGGGTGAGCTGACCAAGGAAGAGACAGAGCTTATTGAGCATATTCAAAGTAATGATAGCATCAGGGATCGGGTCTTCTATGTATTTAACCGGATTGATGAGACTTGGTACAACGCACAACTAAAGCATAGACTAGAAAACATTATCGACCAGCAGTTTCGTCAACTCCGCGTATTTAAGACAAGCGGCCTTCTCGGCTTCTATGGTTCCCAGATCAAGGCAACTACCCCCGAGGATCGATTTGGACTGGATACGATTTTTTCAGAAAGCATCAAAGAATTGGGTGGTGAGGAAGAAACGCCCCAGTTTGTCAGCGAGTTTAATAAGTACTGCACGTCGGGTAGGCTAGTTGGATCCCCGTTCCGCCCTTCTGTACATGGGTACGACACACCCATAAATAACTACGTTCGGATTCTGAGGGAGTGGGGAAAACCTTTGATTGAGTATATGATTAAAGATAGCGGTATTGAAGACTTTCGGGCTGGGATCACTCGTTATTTAACGGAAGAAAAGCGGCCACAGCTATTTTCCGCGCTGGCCGATGATTTGCAACCTCTCTGCATCGAGATGAGGAAGTCCTATCTAGATCTCTACCGAGACATTGATAGCCAGCCCAAAGAGATTGACAGCATGATTTCCTATGAGCTGACGCTGATCAATCAGCAGCTAGCCAGTATTGGCCGAGAGTTTGACGAGCATATCCAGACAGTAGTCAATAAAGTTATTAACGGAGAAAACAAAGAATTTGAGAACGATTTCCGTAAATTGCAGGCTAGGATGGTACGGAGGCTAGATGAGCTTTTGGATACTTTTTCGTTGGACAATGTTTACAGTCAAGCCGTTCGCATTCGTCCCCGCAACTCCACAGCTCCATTCTTAGCTGTATTGGTCGAAGCCTTTTATTATTTGTCCAACCATCTAGAGGACATCCTGGTAGAATCAGCCAGCACGCTTGTAGAGAACTTCTTTCGTCGCCTTGTTGATGAAGTTCGCAGCTCGAGCTACTACAGGCAGTTGTTTCGCCTACTGGGATCCGATGGGGACTTGGAGAAAAAGCTTCTTTTGGTTAAGGAGGTAACTTTGAGTTCTCTTGTCAATGGTGCCCGAAAAGAGTGCGACCGCTACCTCAGAGAAAGTCCCCGCTTCTATGAGGAAGGAACATTCTCGATCTACCAGTTTCGAGAAGTCCTAAAACAAACCAGCCAATCATACGACATCTCTGCCATTCAAGACGCAGAGCCTGGAATCCGACAATTACTCAAGCTTGACTTCGAGCCGAAAATTAACCAGACAGTGCGTTCTAGCTTCCGACAAGAGACCAACAACACTCTAAAAACTCAACTATTGCCGGTTGCCAAGCAAGTAGCCGATGAGATTTTGCAAAAGTACCCAGAAGCAAAGCAGTTCATGGAAGCAACTCTCAGAAAAGAGGCTGAAGAGAAAATTGCGCTTAACCAACAGCGGCTGAAAGAACTGGAGGCAAGCATAGACAAGTACAACCAAGCTGTTTCTGGGATCAACCTCTGCTTGCAAGCTTTGGGCCTCAATCGTGAGATGCTGCCCTTGATTACTCGTCCTGAACCTTCCTCTGTTGGTGAGTCAGTTCAAATTTTGGCAAGTCTTCCTGAACAGCAAGTAGGTGACAGCAATGCAAGCGAAGCAGTCGCTCTTGGTCGTTCTACACCCATAGACGAGAGTTTTCCAGAGTTGGATAGCATCCTCGATGATTTGAGATAGAGCGGCTTGTCTTTGTTTTTGGCCTTTCACTTGATCCAGATAAAGTCATGGGATCCAAATCGATACCTCTACAGCAGCACCCAGAAGGGATCCTCTCTGTAAGGGAGAAAACTTTCAAGGTTGCCAACTTGGTCAAAGCAGCCCAAGAGGACTTGACCAAGAAAGAAGAGCTGCATCGCTTGTTCATTGCGGCCTTGAGATCCTCAGGGATCCTGCCGCCGGAAGACTTGCTCAACATTGCCAGTAGCCTTCTTGCTCCCAAGCCAGAAGAAAAATTGTTGCAAGAAGCGAAGTGGTTTGGGCAGGGACTTGCTTGTCAGCTCTTGGTGCCAGGCAAGAAGGATTGGGAAAAAGGCAGAGTCAGATTGCGGATCATTGTAGAGTTTGAGCCAGAGGATACAGGCTCAGAGAGCAGCAGCGGATCCCCTCTGGATGACCTTCGCGAAA
>Ga0308396_1001896_pt1 | contig 10085 bp, 13 predicted proteins | sample Hotspr2SamplePe2_FD_202359 | JGI IMG/M metagenome (GOLD analysis project Ga0308396, IMG submission 202359) | Hot spring phototrophic mat microbial communities from Mushroom Spring, Yellowstone National Park, Wyoming, United States - 20050930_Pe2 ... | reverse complement strand
TGGAGGGCATCGTCTATGATACAAAAGGCCGCTATGGTGTGCGAGAGCATAGCGGCCACTATTTTTTCTGGCCCAGGGGGTAGGTAGCAACTTGGGTTATGATAAAAGCCTGCCTGTGCGCGTAAGCTCTACTCCACCTTTCGCTATGGGCTTGATTGTCTACGCCAGCTTATCTTTGCCGCAGAGGTTAGGAAAGACGAGCTGTACGCTTATATGAGGCTTTGGTCATGTACCTAGGTTCAAGGTAGTAGCACAGCCCTTTATAGCCCCTTCATACCGTAAGCTTTGCTTACGCGGTGGTACGGGATTCTTTCAGATTGAGGTGGGGGCTCCTGCCGTTTGGGTACAAGGGCCTTCACCAAAACTACACATCTCGTACTGAGCCTGTACACAAGGATCGCAGAATATTGGCTGCGGCGGAGGTAACGCCTTGAAGAGACTATTTCCAACCCTCGCAACCCTGCTGGCCCTGGCCCCTCCCGCCCTGGCCCAGGGCCTCGAGCTCCCCCAGGCCCTCCAGACCTTGCCCCGCACCCTGGACTGGAAAAGCGCCGACCTTAACTACGAGAGCGCAGTGCGGCAGCTCGAGGCCGCCCAGGCCGCCCTGGGCTTCAAGCTGTCGGGTGGGGCCGACTACAGCCTGCGCGAGAGCAGCGGCAGCAACCTGATCCTCTCCAGCACCGCCAGCATAGGGCTGCTGCCCTGGTCGAGCAGCGCCGATGCCGTGCGCAGCGCCGAGCGGGCCTTGGAACAGGCCGCCCTGACCCGCCGCGACGCCCGCAACAACCTGTGGATCACCCTGCACACCCAGTACTTCAACCTGCGTCAGGCCCAGGCCGACCTGGCCGTTGCCCAGGCCACCCTGGCTCTGCGCGAACGCCAGCTGCAAATCGTTAGTGCCCAAAACCAGGCCGGTGCTGCTACCCTGAGCGAGTTGCTCGCGGCCCAGCAGAACCTGGACACCGCCCGCTCAGGGCTGGTGAGCGCCCAGGGAGCCCTCGAGCTCGCTCGCCTTTCGCTTTCCAACACCTTGGGCCTGAACCCCCAGCAGCTCGGCAGCCCCAGCACCCCCCCCGAGGAACCCAGCCTGCCCGCCGAAAGCCTGGAAGCCCTGCTGCAAAGGGCTCTGGAGCGTCGCTCCGACGTGCTGCGGGCTTTGTTGCAGCTCCGCGAGGCCGAAGAAAACCTGGCCAGCGCCGAGCGCGACCCGCTGGATTCCCAACGCCTCGGTGAGCGCAGGCTACAGCAGCAGCGGCAACTCGCTTTCAGCGGGGCTGAACTTCAAAAGCGGCGTGGCCTCGGTCTCGGCGGCGGTGCCCCTGGTGCAGGGTACCGGCGGTTCGCCGGCCCAGGGTTACAACCTGGGGCTATCGCTAAGCGTGCCCCTCTTCGACCCCGTGAGCGACAGCCGCATCCACACCGCCCGTACCGCTCTACAAGCCGCCCGGCAGGCCCTGGAAACCACCCGCAAGGCCGCCGAGCTGGATGTGCGGCAGAAGTACCAGGGCCTGCAGACCGCCAAAGCCGCCATTGCCGCAGCCCGAGCCGGCCTAAACGCCGCCAACCAGAACCTGCGCACGGCCCAGGCCCGGCTCCAGGCCGGAACCGGCACCGCTTTGGATGTGCAGTCGGCCCAACTGGGCCTGCTCCAGGCCCAGCGCAACCTCGAGGCCGCCCTCATCCAGGCCCAACTGGCCGCCCTGGCCTTGCAAAAAGCCCTGGGCACCAACCTTACCGCAAGTCTTGGAGGAAATAGATGATTCACCTTGCAAAACGCTTTTTTTGGCTCCTGCCGACGCTGGCTTTTTCGGCTGGGCTGGCCCAGAACTCCCTGACCCTGGTACAGGCCCTTTCGCAGGCCTACAGCCGCGGCCCCTTGCTGCAAAGCGCCCAGGCCACCCTGCAAAACGCCACCCTCCAGCTCAACGCCCTCAAGGCCGACCCCAGCACCCTGATTGTGGCCCTCACCCAGGCCGAGCACAACGCCCGGCTGGCCCAGGTCAACCTCGAGGCCACCCGGCTTTCGGTCATGCAGAGCGTGGTGAACGCCTATATTGACCTCTATGAAGCCCAGCAGAACGTGGCGCTGTTCCAAGCCCAGGTAGCCCTGAACCAGCGCAACCTGGAGGTGGCCCGGGCCCGCCAGGCTGCCGGTAATGCTACCACGCTGGACGTCTCGCGGGCCCAGACCACCCTGGACAGCTCGAGGCAATCCCTGACCAACGCCCAGTCCCAGCTTCCGGTGCTGGCCGCCCAACTCGCAACGCTGTTGGGCCTGAGCGACCTGGGCAACCAGACCATAGCCGCCCCGCCGAACCCCCCTGCCCTGCAGGCCGACCTCGAGGCCCTGCGCAACGGTCTGTTCGAGCGCCTCCCCAGCGTGCTGCAAGCCCAACAGGCCGTGGAACTCTCCCAGCTCAACGTCAAACTGGCCGACAACGACTACACCCCCGCCGTACAGCTCAACACCGCCAAAACCAGCCTGGAAAACAACCTGCGCACCCTGCAAACCGCCCAGCAAAACGCCCAGACCAGCCTGACCAACACCTACCAGGCTGCCCAGAACGCCTATCGCAACATCGCCCTGGCCCAGGCCAACGTGACCAACGCCCGGCGGGTCGTAGAGCAGAGCCAAGCCGCCCTGCGGGCCGGCACCATCTCGGCCTTGCAACTGCAAACCGACCAGGTCTCGCTCCGAAGCGCCGAGTATGCCCTGGTGCAGGCTGTGGGCAACTACTGGAAAGCCCTGGCGGCCTTTTCGGTAGCCGCCGGCCAGGACTTCACCGGCCTGGTGCGGGCGGCCAGCGCGCCCTAGCCCCACCACACCCTGCTTTAGGGGAAGGCATGATAGACAGTCTCGAGCAAATCCAGGCCCGCAACCGCCTGCTGCTGGAAGAGATGCGCCAGGAGGCCCAGCGGTTCATCGAGCTGCTCGAGGCCTGGGCGGCTTCGGACGACGAAGACCTGAGCCGAGCTCGTGGCTCAGGTTACTACCCTACGCATCCATGCTCAGACGCTCGAGAAGGGTTTTGAGGCCGAGCTCGAGGCCATGCCCGAGGACGAGGTGGTGGATCTCAAACCCATCCCCCTGGCCCACGGCCACCGCATCCATGGCCTCTCCCTTCCTGAAGCCGCCGCAGGCGTGGGGCCCCCGGGCGCGTTCGGCGGGGCATAACACTTTCCAAGATCAAGCGCGGTGGTGTGTCTTCACCAAATCTTCGCATTGCGTACACTGAACGTTGGATATTCTGGAAGAAAATAGTGGGGTGAACATGACACAAGCCCGTTCTCGTATCCGCGTACCCTGGCTTTGGCTGGTTGTGGCTCTGGTGTTGGCCGGTCTGGGGGGTGCGGCCTATTGGTTCTTGCGGCCCAAGCCCGCCAGCGCTGCCCATGCGCTCGAGACCGCCCCGGTGCAGCGGGGGGTGTTCCGGGTCTCGGTCTCGGGGCCGGGCACCCTCGAGGCCGTCCAGAGCCTGGCGGTTAAGCCTGCTGTGAACGGCACGGTGCTTAGGCTGCCCAACGTGGGCGACCGGGTGCAAAAAGGCCAGCTTGTCGTAGAGCTCGACCCCACCAACTACAACCGCGCCCTGGAGAACGCCCGGCTGGCGCTGCAAAAAGCCCAGGCCAACCTGGATAAGCTGCGGGCCGACCAGCAAAGCGCCCTGGCCACAGCCCGGCAGAACGTGGCCAGCGCCGAGGTGGCCTATGCCAACGCGAGGCGCGACCTCGAGGCCGCCCGCACCAACCTCGAGGCCACCCAGAAGCTCTTCGACCTGGGCGGGGCCAGCGCCCAGAGCCTGCAAAGCGCCCGCGATGCCTACGCCAAGGCCCAGGCCAGCCTGGAAATCGCCCAGGTCAACCTCAACACCGCCCGCCAGGCCCTGGCCTTGCGCAACAACGCCAACGCGCAAGATCTGAAAAACGCCCAGATTGCCTTAGAGCAGGCCCGCCTCGAGGTCAAAAACGCCGAGGAAAACCTGGCCAATACCAAAATCTATGCCCCCTTCGATGGGGTGGTCTCGGAGGTCAACGCTCAGGTGGGGAGCATCGGGGTGGGGGCCACGGTTAACAACAGCACCGCCCTGCTCACCTTGATTGACGACAGCAGCGTTAATCTGCCGGTGCAGATTGACGAAAGCGAGATCGCCAAGGTTAGGGTGGGTCAGAAGGTCGAGGTGACCCTCGACGCCTTCAGCAACGAGACCTTCCAGGGGGTGGTGACGGCCATCTCGCCCAGCGCCCGCATCCAGCAGAACATCGCGGTGTTTTACGTAACCGTCAACATACCCAACCCCGAGCGCAAGCTGCGGCCCGGCATGACCGCCGAGGGCGAGATTATCGCCGAGGAAATCCCCAACGCCCTCACCATCCCCAAGCGGGCGGTGCAGACCGTGCGCAACCAGGCCTACGTGGACGTGCTGCAACCCGACGGCAGCAAGGAGACCGTGCGGGTGGTACTAGGGCCCGACGATGGGGTGAACCAGGTGGTGCTGGAGGGCCTCGAGCCGGGCCAGAGCGTGGTCTTGCCCAGCCGTGCACCTGCGAGCTCGAACAGATCGAGCGGACGGGGGGGCCTGCCCCTGCCCCTCGGCGTACCAGCGGGAGGTGGCCGGTGACGGTGGTCGCACTCGACCAGGTGCGCAAGTTGTACAAAAGCGGGGCGCTGGAGTTCGAGGCTCTCAAAGGGGTTTCGCTGGAAATTCGCACGGGCGAGATGGTGGCCCTGATGGGGCCCTCGGGCTCGGGCAAAACCACCCTGATGCAGATTATCGGCCTGCTCGACCGCCCCACCGAGGGGCGCTATGTCCTGGCCGGGCGGGACGTGACCACCCTGACCGAAAACGAGCGGGCCGAGGTACGCAACCAGGAGATTGGCTTCGTTTTCCAGGCCTTTCACCTGCTGCCGCGCCTGAACGTACTGGAAAACGTGGAGGTGCCCCTCACCTACGCCGGTTATAGCCCCCACGAACGGCGGGAGCGGGCGGTTGAAGTGCTGCACAAGGTGGGGCTGGGGGACAAGCTCAAAAACCTGCCCTCCCAGCTCTCGGGCGGCCAGAAGCAGCGGGTGGCCATCGCCCGGGCCCTGACCCTGCGCCCCTCCATCCTGCTGGCCGACGAGCCGACCGGCAACCTCGACTCCAGAACCGCCGGCGAGGTGATGCGGCTGTTCCAGGAGCTCAACGACGAGGGCACCTGCGTCATTATCGTGACCCACGAGGCCGACATCGCTGATTACACCGGACGCATCGTGCGCATTCGCGACGGGCAGATCGAGTCCGACGGCCCCAATCCCCACCGCAAACGGGCTGTAGGAGGTTTGGCATGAGCGCATCCATGGTAACGCAAGCGCCCAAAAAAGTGCGTTCGCACGCAGCCGGAATGAACCTTTGGCAGGTGTTCCGCATCGCCTGGCGGGCCATTCTGGGCAACCCCTTGCGCTCGGTTCTAACCACCCTGGGGGTGATTATCGGGGTGGCGGCGGTGGTGGCGCTGACCATGGTGGGGCAGGGCTCTACCGCCAACATTACCCGCACCCTGCAGAGCCTGGGTACCAACCTGCTCACCATCGGCAGCAACACCGGAGGGCGGGGCGGGGGCTTTGGCCTGGTGCGCTTTGGGGGGCCCCAGACCATCACCCTGGCCGACGCCGAAGCGGTGAAATCGGCCTTCGCAGGCCGCCTGGCCGGCGTGGCCCCGGCCTTGCAAAGCAACCAGCAGATCAAGGTGGGGGCCAACAACCTCAACGCCACCGTGATTGGCACCTGGCCCGACTACGCCGGTGTTCGCAACGCCCAGCCCGCCCAGGGCAGCTTCTTTAGCGAGGCCGACCTGCAAAGCCGCCGCCGGGTGGCGGTGATCGGCTACGGCATCGCCCAGGACTTGTTCGGCGGCCAGGATCCTCTGGGGCAGCGCCTGCGCATTGCGGGCGTCTCCTTTACGGTGGTGGGGGTGCTGCCCGATAAGGGCGACTCGGGCTTTGCCAGCCCCAACTACCAGGTGATGGTGCCGCTTTCGACCTACCTGCAGCGCCTTTCGCGCAGCAGCACCGGCGAGCCCAGGGTGAACGCCATCTACGTGCAGGCCCCCGACAAGGACTCGCTCACCCGCTTGCAGCAAGAGCTTACCGACTTTATGGCCCTGCGCCGCAAAGTCACCGACCCCAGCCAGTACGACTTTAGCGTGCAGAACCAGGCCGACGCGCTGGCCTCGGTGAACCAGGTGACCCAGACCATGACCCTCTTTCTGGGCGGGGTGGCCGGAATTAGCCTGCTGGTGGGCGGCATCGGCATCATGAACATCATGCTGGTCTCGGTAACCGAGCGCACCCGCGAGATCGGCATCCGCAAGGCCCTGGGGGCCAAGCCCCGCGATATCCTGACCCAGTTTTTGGTGGAGTCGGTGGTGCTCTCGGTGGGGGGCGGGGTGCTGGGCATCTTTTTGGGTCTGGCGATGGCCGGCAGCGTGGGCCAGTTCTTGCGTGTCACCCCCATTTTCGACCCCTTCAGCATGGTGCTGGCCTTCGTGTTCTCGGTGGCGGTGGGGGTGTTCTTCGGGTTTTATCCGGCCTCGAGGGCCGCCCGGCTCGACCCGGTGGAGTCGCTCCGCTACGAGTAGCCCGGGGCCGACCCCAGCTCTTTATGGCTTCTACACAAATCCCTGGCAAACTCTTCACGCAAGGAGGAAAGATGAAACAATGGTTGAGTCTTTTGGTGATGCTGGCGCTGGGCCTGGCTCTGGCCCAGGGAGGGCCGCCCAACATCAGTCCCGAGATGCGGCAGCGTTTTGAGGCCTACCGTCCGGTACTGGATCTGGTCGCCATCATTGGGCTGATGGGCGACTTGGAAAAGCAGCGCGGACTGGCTTTTACCAAGGCGCAGGCCCAGAAGCTGCTGCCCATCCTGCGCGACCTGCAAAACCGCGCCGACCTGAAGCCCGCCGATGCCAGCAAGATGCTGAGCACCATCGAGGACAGCGTCCTCACCCCAGCCCAGCTCAAGTGGATCGACCAGGCCATCCTCCAGCAGCGGGAGGAGGCCCGCCAGCGACGGGAGGCCGGGGGGCAGAACCCCCAGGCCGGTCAGGGCAATTTCCAGGGCCAGCCGCGCCAGGGGGGGCCAGGGGGGTTCTTCCAGGCCATAACCCAGGGCAAGCCCTACAACCCCTTCAAGGAACAGCCCCGCGCGGCCGATAACCTCAAGAACCTGATCGCCTTGTTGAGCAAAAAGTAAGGGGAGACCGATGTCAAGGCTATTTGCACTGCTACTGTTGTTGGGGATGGCACTGGCCCAGAGCCGGCTCGAGCTCGTCCCGGCCCAGAGCGAGGCCCGCTACCGGGTGCGCGAGCAGCTTGCAGGCATCAACTTCCCTACCGATGCGGTAGGGGTCAGTAAACAGGTGCAGGGCTGGTGCGGCTCGACCGCAACGGGCGGGCCCTCGAGGGCTCCCGCTTTACCGTAGACCTTTCGGCCCTCACCAGCGATGAAGCCCGGCGCGACAATTTCATCCGCCGCAACACCCTCAACACCGCCCAGTACCCCCTGGCCGAGTTCGTGCCCCGGGAGGTGCGCGGCCTGGGCTTTCCGCTGCACACAAGCGGCAAGGCCACCGTGCAGATTGTGGGCGACCTGAAGATTCGTGAGGTGAGCAAAAGCGTCACCTGGGAGGGCGAGGTGGAGTTTCGGGGCGATACCGCCACCTTGCAGGCCCGCACCAGCTTCACCTTCCGCGACTTTGGCCTGACCCCGCCGCGGGTGGCGGTGGTTTTGAGCGTGGAGGAAAACATCCGCCTCGAGGTGAGCTTTACATTCCGGGTACAGGAGCGTTAGACAGCCGCTTCAGAAACGCCTGCAGGCTTGGCAGCGAGTCAATGGGGATGAGCAGTTGCAGGTTTTCGGGGGTGACCTCGAGGCCGGGCCGTAGGACCTCGAGCCACCCCACATGCACCCCCAGCGGCTTTTGGGGCTTGCCGTGTAGCTGGGCAATGTGGTTCAGGTTCCAGGCCGCCAGTATCTCGGCCAGGGTACCCACCCCGCCCGGCAGGGCCAGACAGGCCATGCCCACGTCAATGAGCCGCTCGATGCGGGTGAGCAGTGAGGAGGAGGGCAGCTCCAGATCCACGTGCAGGTTGGGCCCGTCGCGCTGGGGGAAGAGGCTGGGCGCGGTGATGCCCACCACCAGCCCCCCGCCCTCCTTGGCGCCCTGCGAGACGGCCTCCATAGCCCCGTTGTAGCCGCCGGTAGCCACGCCAAAACCGGCCTGGGCAATGGCCAGACCCCAGGCGTGGGCCTCGGCAAAAGCGGGTGTACCCTGGACGAACCAAACACCGTAATCAGACGCATAGCAACAGCCTACCGGCCTGGGGTCGAAAGCTGAAGCCCCAAGACCCAACCACCCATCAGCCCGAGGCAATCAGGGCAATGGCCACCAGCGAAAGCAGCACCCCCAGGGTCTGGCCCTGGCTCAAGCGCTCACGCAGCAAGCCCCAGGCCAGGAGGGCCGTAAAGGCCGGATACAGCGAGGAAATTACCGCAGCCACATCCAGCCGACCCGCCTGGGCTGCCACCAAAAAAAGCACATTCCCCCCAGCATCGAGCAGACCGGCCAGACCCACCAGCCCCAGGGTAGCGGAAAGCCCGGTCTCCCGGCGCAGCAAGCCCATCCGCCAGACCAGCCCGAGCATCAGGGTGGTTGCCACCAGCTTGGCCAGGGCCGAGGGCCAGAACAAACCCTCCACCTGGTGAATGAGGGCAAAGTAACCGCCAAAACCCAGCCCGGCCAGAAAAGCGTAGAAGAGCCCCTGGGAAGGGCCGGTGGCCCCTTCGGGGCGGGCCGCAAGCCAGACCCCCAGCAAGCCCACCGCAAAGCCCATCTGTTGCAAGGGCGCCGGCAGACCCTCGAGGAAAACCCCTACCAAAGCAGCCAGGGCGGCCCCCACCACCCCCGCGATGGGCGCAGCCAGGCCCATCTGCCCAAACTGGAAGGCCCGGTACAAAAACACCAGGCCCGCACATCCCGCCAACCCAGCGGCGATGCTCCAGGGGATATCCTGGGGTTGAAACACCTCTGCACGCAGCAAAGCCAAGAGCGTAAAAAGCAGCAGCCCCGTGGCGTGCACCAGCAGGGCAATTAGGTAGGGGTTGAGCCTGCGGGAGGCCACCCCCCCGCTGAAATCGCCTGCGCCCCAGGAAACCGCCGAGAGCAGCGCAAACGTGACCGCAGCCAGTTCTGGGCTCACGACATACCCCGCAAGAGCTCTTCCAAAATCAACCAAGACCTCCAAGAACATGTATTGTTCCTGCTACAAAACAACTTTTTAGCGAGGGGCTGGCGAAAGCCAACCGATGAAGCCGTTGACCACATCCCCATCCCCAATCAGGTCGGGCTGGCCCACCACCGCCTCGAGGAAAGCCCGCACCAGGGCCTCGTCGGCCTTTTGCAAGCCGACATTCCGCACCCCCTCACTCCAGGAGGTAATATCGCTCCACCCCCAGCAGACGGGCTGCCGTCTCGTGATGGGGGGCCAGGTTGAGCACCCGGGGCCTGCCCTCCAGCAAGACCAGGCGAACCCACATAAAGAGTTGAAACACCCAGCGCAGGGTGGGTCTTTGGGTAGGCTTACCCTTCTGGTTCGGCAGGCTGGCCTGGTTCTCCAAGAGCTTTCGCCTGAGCTCCCATTCCCCCAGGGCGTAGACCCACAGGGCCACCGCCATGACCATCCCCAGGCTCATCACCCGCTCCGCTCGCTTCAGGAAGGTGCTTGAGGCGAAGAACAGGGGGTCTTTGAGGAAGCGGAACCCTCGCTCCACCGTCCGGGTCCGGTTCTTGTCGCCGGGGGTCCACCGGACGTCCCAGCCGCTGGCTAAGCCACTCGGCGGCGTTGCGTATGTTCCAAAGCCCATCCCTGGGATGGGGCTTGCGCAGGGCCTGATAGAAGGCCTCCTGGAGTTCGGGGGACAGGAGGGGGGCCTGGCCTTTGTTCTGGTGCCGGAGGTTCTTCATGGGCAGGCCCTGGTTGTAGCGGTGGATCAGCGAACGAACCCAGCGTTCGCCATAGCCGAGGTTGCTGGCGACCTGGGGGATGG
>Ga0308396_1001891_pt1 | contig 10125 bp, 8 predicted proteins | sample Hotspr2SamplePe2_FD_202359 | JGI IMG/M metagenome (GOLD analysis project Ga0308396, IMG submission 202359) | Hot spring phototrophic mat microbial communities from Mushroom Spring, Yellowstone National Park, Wyoming, United States - 20050930_Pe2 ... | reverse complement strand
AGATCTGGATGATGCGGCGCAGGGTGAGGGTGCTGGGGTGGAGCCGGCCGCGCGGCGGAGGCGTCCCCGGCAGCGTCACGTCCAGCGCCTCCGCGTTCAGCGCCTTCTCCAGCTCGGCGGCCTTCACCTCCGCCTCGCGCCTAGCCAGCGCGTCGAGCAGGGTTTGCTTGACCTGGTTGGCGCGCTTGCCGAAGGCCGGCCGCTCCTGTGGGCTGAGCGTGGCCAGCGCAGCCATCGCCTGTTCCAGTGCGCCCTTGCTGCGCTTGGTGCCGAAGTATCTGGCCTGCCAGGCGTGCAATGCCTCGCTGGTCTCGGCGGCGGCCAGCTCGGCCAGCGCTTGCTGCTCCAGCGCGTCGAGCGAAGCGAGCATGAAGTGATTATAGCTTTGCGTAAAGGAACCAGAACCTGTCGGCCGGCGCGGCCTCGGCCAGCTCTGGAGCCCAGAGGAACGCCCCAGGCTGAAAGCGCGCGCGCAGCCGCGCGTCCAGTATCCTCAGGCGGGCGAGATGATCGCTGCGCTGCGACACGTCGTCCTGGAGCAGCGCCAGGCGGAAGCGGGTCTGGACGTGCTCGGCGTAGCCGGAGCGCGGCGCGTTATATGGCTCATCGCGGGCCATTGTCTCGCGGCGGTCGTCCAGGAACATCTCCCAGCTATCCAGCCGGCTTTTGAATTCGCGGCGGGCCTTGTGCTGATATTGCTCGAGGTGGCGGAGCTTGCGGACCGCAGCCTGGGCGGCGCTGAGGACCGGCGTGATCGCCTCTGGGTCGCGCGGGCGCAGCGCGCTCAGCCGCCATTCGGTCTCCAGCCAGGCGCCGATCGTGAGCTGGGGCATCGGTAGGCCGTCCACAGTGCCCACGGGATAGAAGAGCACCTCGGCGTAGAGGTAGTCGCGCATCTGCTCGGCGACCACGCGGGCAAACGTTAGGTCGCGGCGCAGGTTCATGCGCTTTGCGCAGTCGCTAGCCCGGCGACCACCGCGCGGGCGCGGCGGCCAACTGCGTAGAACTCCGTCCATTCCCCGCGCCGCTGGATCACGAGCCGGCGGAGCGGGAAGCGCGCGCTGCCGGCCGCGCCGATCGCAGCCAGCACAGCGCCCAGCAGCCAGAGTGGGTCACCAGGGCGATAGCGCGCGCTGATCACCGCGCTGGCCGTTGGCTGGAAGTGCAGCACAGTCTGACCGATCGTCACCTCGGTGCGGATGTCGCCTTCGTATACCTGCTGACCGCTGGGGATGGCGTAGGCGCGCATCCGACCGCCCCCGCCCTCATCCGCGCTCAGGGCCAGCGCCAGGCGCGCCTGCGGGATGGCCAGGTAGCGCTCCGGCTCGTCCAGAGTGATCAGAGCTTCGGCGCTGGGCGAGAGGAAGTTAGAGGCCTGGATCGGCAGCGCGGTGCCATTGCCGTCGAGCGCGCGCAGCCGGTAGGCGGGCAGCTTCTGGTTCAGCGTCAGCGCCAGTCCGATCGCAGCTTGCGCGGTCTGTCCAGGGCGGAGCGTGACCGCCTGATCGCCCGGCTGGAGCACGGCAACCACGCTGTTCGGGTCGTCGCCTGGGCGCAGGGCGAGCGCGACGCCGCCGGCCAGCCTGACTGGCCCGTTGGCGATGACCGTCCGTGAGGAGACTTCCCAGCCGACGAGCAGGTTCAGCAACAAGCCGCCGGCGGCCAGCATCAGCCCACTGTAAAGGGCGCAGGCGAAGGCGAGCGCGCGGGCCGTGCTGCCGGCCACTAGAGAATCGCCCGTCGGCTGGGCCACGCGATAGCCCTGGGCGCGCAATCGCTCAGCGATCTGCGCGAGCGGCGGCGCGTCGAGCACAACGCGCAAGCGTGGCTCGTCCCAGCGCTGACTTGCTGTCCAGCGCGCCAGCGCGTCGGCCAGGCGCAGGCCGGCCAGCGGGATCAGCGCGGCCAAGGCAAGCCGCCACCAGGCGCTCTGTGCGACTGCGTTCAGCCCCAGGCTGTTGAGCGGGGCGAAGAGCGCCCCCTGCTGGCTGCGGGCCGCGGCCTCCCAGCGGCTGTAGGCCACTGGGTCGGCGGCGACGTCGGCCGGCTGTTGAGGCAGGGCGACCCCGATCAGCAGGCCGGCCAGCGCGAGCGCGCAGGCCACGCCCAGCGCGGCGTTGCTGGTCAGCGCGCGCCACAGCGCCCACCACCCATCGCGCCGCTCTGCGGCATCGAACGCTGCTGTGTACTCCATCATTTGCACAACGCTGCCTCAGGCTGAGTTAAACGTCTCGGAGGATGATCGGGGTAAGAAATACTCGGTTAGATTATAAAGAGCGGTGCGCCGGGTCAGGTGCGCCGGATCCCAGGAGGTCAAGATGAACAGGAAGTTGCTTGCGATGGTCGCCGCAGCCAGCCTGCTGCTGGCCGGATGCAGCGAGGCGATCGCGGTGCTCTCGCTGGCTGAGGAGGCAGCGCAACGCGCAATTGCGACGCTCGAGGCGCAGGAGGCGCGGGCCGACGCACCCGCGCAACGCGGGGAGGCGGAAGCCCGCGAGGCAACGATCGCCCGCTTGTCGGTTGCGCCCGCACCCACGCCCACGGCCATCCCATCCGCCGCCCGCGCCAGGTTCGATGAAGAGGAGCAGGTGCTGATTAATCTATACGAGCGCGTCAGCATGGCGGTGGTGGCCATCTCGGTCCAGCGCACCACCCGCGCCTTCGGCGTGAGCGGGTCTGGGTCGGGCTTCGTGATCGACAAACAGGGCCACATCGTCACCAACAACCACGTGGTGGAAGGGGCGACCCGGATCACTGTGCTATTCGCCGATGGCACGCGCGCTCGCGCGCGGGTCGTGGGCACCGATGGCTACAGCGACCTGGCCCTGCTGAAGGTGGATCGGCCGGCCGACCAGTTAGTAACGGTGGAGCTGGGCGACTCGGACGAGGTGAAGGTCGGCCAGCGGGTGGTCGCCATCGGCAACCCATTCGGGCTGGCCGGCACAATGACGCTGGGCATCGTCAGCGCCCGCGGTCGTGTGTTGCCCGAGTCCTCGTCGCAGGGCGGGGGCACCTTCTCTAACCCGGACATCATCCAGACCGACGCGGCGATCAACCCCGGCAACTCCGGCGGGCCGCTGCTGGATACCCGCGGGCGCGTGATCGGCGTGAACACGGCCATCCGCACCGAGACCCAAACCGGCTTTGGCCAGCCAGTCAACAGCGGCGTGGGCTTCGCCGTGCCCTCGAACACCGTCAAGCGGGTGGTGGAGGCGCTGCTGACCGAAGGGCGGGTGCGCTATCCGTACTTGGGCATCCAGGGGGCGTTCAGCCTGGCCGAGTTGAGCGATGAGTTCGACGTGCCTGTGGAGCGCGGCGTGGTGGTCGCTGGCGTAGTGGAGGGTGGGCCGGCGGCCCGCGCCGGCCTGCGCGGCTCGACCGTCAGCAACCGCACCGGCGCGATCACCCGCCTGGGCGATGTGATCGTCGCCTTCGATGGCCAGCCGGTGCGCAGCTATGAGGAGCTGATCGCGACGCTGGTGAAGCACTACAAGCCGGGCGACCGCGTGACGCTGACGGTGTGGCGCGATGGCCGGCTCGTGGACCTGCGCATCACGCTGGGCGAGCGACCGCGCTAGGCGCGCGGCAGGTGCATCGGCATGATCAGGTGAAGGAACTTGTCGTCGCCGGCGGCGCGCAACACGGCCGGGCTGCGCGGCTGGGTGGTCTCGATGATCACTTGGGCGGTGTCAATTGCCGAGAGCGCGTCTATCAGGAAGCGCACGTTGAAACCGATCTCCAGCCCCTCGCCGCTGATGGCGGCCTCCAGCTCGCTGCGGTTGTCGCCGGTCTCGCCGGCCTGCGCCGCGACGGTTAGCTTGCCCGACTCCAGATCGTCGCTGGCGACGATCTGCAAGCGCACGGTGTCCTGCGCGTCGCGGGCGAAGATGTTGGCCTGGCGGCAGGCCTTCAGCAGCTCAGCGGTGTTCACCACCGTGCGCGTGTCATGGCGCTTGGGGATGATCGGCTCGTAGTCGGGGAACTTCTGGTCTATGAGTTGAGCCACCACGTCTACGTCCTTCATGTGAAAGAGCACTTGGCCATGTGAGGGCGTGAGGACGATGGCCACCGGCTCCTCCTGGTCGCCCAGCGCGCGCGCCACCTCATTGAGCGCCCTGGCCGGCACGACGAACGTGCGCGCCTCGTCCACTGGCGACTGGAGGCGATCGTTGCGCACGCTTAGCCGGAAGCCGTCGGTGGCAGCCATGGTGATCGTCTCGCCTTCTAGCTTGATCAGCACGCCGGTGAGGGTGGGGCGGCTTTCGTCGGTGGCGGCGGCGAAGGCCACCTGCGCGATCAGCTTCTTCAGCACGCCGGGTTCGACGTAAGCCGCGCCGTCGCTCTGGAAGGTCGGGACGATCGGGAACTCCTGCGCGTCAATGCCCTTGATGTTGGCGTCAGTGCGCCCGCACTGCACGCGCAGGGTCTGGGTGCGGATGTTTAGCTCCAAGTGCACGATCTCTTCGGGCAGCAGCGTCACCAGGTCGCCGAAGGTGCGCGCCGGCACAGTGATCGCGCCCTCACTCTCTACCTTGGCTCCGATCCAGCAGCTTATGCCCAGCTCCAGGTTGGTGGCGCACAGCCGTAGCCGGCCGTTGTCGGTCGTGAGCAGGACGTGGGTGAGCACAGGCAGGGTAGCAGTGCGGGGCGCTACCGCGCGGCCGACGATGCTCAGCCCACGCGCGAGGTTCTCTTGCAGGCAGGAGACTTTCATGAGTGCTTCCTCATCACTGCGATCTCGGAGATGCTGGGCGCGGATTATAGAACGAGGTCAACGGCCAGGCGCGAGACCCAACCAGTAGAGCGGGTAGAAGTGCTGCGCGGTCTGGGCGGTGTAGCCATAGGGGGTGAGGGCCAGGTTGACAAGCGCGAGCGCGCAGATCAGCAAGGCGCTGCGCAGCGCCGGCGGCAGGTCGGGCCAGCCGCGCCGAATGCGCTGGCGGTTCCAGGCGTGCTCTAGCACCAGCAGCAAGCCCAGCCCCAGCCCCCACGCTGCGCCGGGCAGGCTGACCGAATGCCATAGCCCGCAGGCGATCATCGTCAACATCACGTTGCGCACGGGGTGGCGACGATGTCCACCCAGTGGCTGATACACGTAGTCGTTCAGCCAGCGGGTGGTGGTGATGTTCCAGTGGCGCCAGAAGTCGCGCATGCGGTTGATCCGGATCATCTGGCGGACCGGCGCGAAGTTCTCCGGCAGGACGATCCCGAACAGCCGCGCTGCGCCGATGCCCAGGTCCATGAAGGCGGAGAAGCCGAGGTAATAGAGCAGGGCGGAGAGGATGGTGGCAGCGAACAACTCGCCCGCGCCGCGGCCAGCCGGCGAGAGCAGGATCGCGTTTGGGTTCAGCGTCACGAAGGCGATCGCCAGCAAGGCGCCCTTGAACAGGCCTTGGCCGATGCGGTAGGCGCCCAGGCCTAGGTCACGCCGCGCCGGCCAGCGCGGCAGGCAGGCGAACTGTCCCGCCCACGCCGGATAGCGGATCAGCGGCAGGTGTACGAAGGTGGGGAAGAACAAACACCAGGCGCTGAAGGTCAGCAGATCCGGCGTTGGCTGGGGCGGCTGGGCTGGCCGCCCGTAATCCACGCTGAAGTGCACCAGCCGCAGGAAGGTGAAGGCGGTGGTGAGGCCGATCGTGGGCAGCACATACTCCGGCGTCAGGCCGGACCAGTCCAGCCATGGGGTGAAGGTGAGCAGGCCGAACAGCCCGTGCAAGGCGGCGTAGAGCGCGACCAAGGCGACGACGAGGACGCGGCGCGGGCAGCCGGCTCGCACGGCCGCATAGACCAGGCCGCAGACCAGCGCGGTGACTCCCACGAGAAGGAGCGGGCGCTGGTAGCCCAGCAGGACGATCGCGACGCTGATGGCGATCAGCGCCGGCCGGCGGCAGGCATACGGCGTTAGCCAGTAGGCCAGCGCGCCCAGGCCGATCGCCGCCAGCGTCCGAAAGCTCACCAGGACCTGGAGCGCAGCAGCGGCGTAGGCCCAGGCCTGTTCGAGCGGCATGGCTTGGATGATAGCCGGCGGATGGCAAGCGCGGGTGCATTCACAGCCAGGGGCAAAACCTCGGGTGGGCGACGGCACTGCCGTCGCCCACCCTCTCACTTCGCTGGCAGCATCGCTTGTGGCAGATGCCCCTATTGGTGAACGCACCCGCAAGCGGCTCGCGCTTACAATCTCGGCGATGCAGACGTCCCTGCGCGCGGCGGTGGTCTTCTTCGCCCTGCTGGCCCTGATCGGCCTAGGGATGATCGTGATCGCCTGGACGCAAGCCAAGCCGCCGGCGCAGCCGTTTGCCGCTGGGGTGGCAGTGACGCTCTACCCGACCCGCCCATCGCCCGCCACGCAGACGCCCGCGCCGCTCGCTGTGCCCGCTGAGCGCCCGCTCCCCGCGCCGACCCCCACCGTCCGCGCCACCCAATACGTCGTGCAGCCGAACGACACGCTGTGGGACATCGCCATTCGCTTCGGCTTCGGCACGCTGGACGCGCTGATCGCGGCCAACCCAGGCATCAACCCCGACCTGCTCTCGATCGGCCAGGTGCTCAACATCCCTGGCGTGGACTTCGTCCCGCCGCCGCGCCCCCAGCCGACGATTGCCCCGCCCAAGCCCCAGGAGGCGAACTACGTGGTCGGCCGGGTGTTGCCCGACGCCGGCGGGCTGCGCCTGCGCAGCGGCCCAAGCTACGACAGCCGCGTGATCACCCGCCTGGGGCCAAACACTGAACTGAAGGTGTTCGGGCCAGTGGCCGGCCAGAGCTGGCTGCGGGTGGTCACCCCGAACGGCACAGAGGGCTACGTGGACGCCCGCTACGTGAGCATTGGGGCCGGGATGGCGCTGCCCACGCCCCCGCCCTCCGCGCTGGCCCAGGCGGCCACGCCCACCCCGATCGCGGTCGGCCCGCTGGAATACCCGTATCTATCCGACCTCTCGCCGCGCGTCTTTCAGATCTTCCAGGCCGGCCAGGCGCGCGGCAACCGCCCAAACGTCTTTGCTGTGGTCGGCGATAGCAACTCGCAACACCCGGCCTTCTTGCGGCCGTTCGACCAGGGCAATTACAACCTGGGGAGCTACACTTACCTGCAGGCCACCGTGGACTTCTTCCGCGGATCGTTTGCCCACAACAGCGCCGCGGCCGCCGGCGGGTTCAACACGGCTAAGGTGCTCGATCCAGGTCAGGCCCCGCCCGGCTGCGACGGCCTATCGCCGCTGGTGTGCGAATACAACCGCCTGCGGCCCAGCATCGCGCTGATCCTGCTGGGCACCGGCGACCAGCACACCTGGCGCGATTTCGAGGCCAACTATCGGCGCATCGTGGAGATCACGATTGACGCCGGCGTGATCCCGGTGCTGATCACCAAGGCCGACGACCTGGAGGCGACCGAGGGCAACGCCCCCTACGGTTACATCAACAGCAAGATCGCCCAGATCGCCCGCGAGTATCAGGTGCCGCTGCTCAACCTGCGCCAGGTGGTGGTGCGGCTGCCCAGCCGCGGGATGCTGTGGGATGGCTTTCACTACAACTATCCCGACGACGAGCGCAGCGCGTGGTTCACGCCGGAGTATCTCCAGTATGGCTATAACCAGCGCAACCTCACCGCGCTCCAGGTCCTGGACGTGCTGCGGCGCAGGGTGATCCAGCCGGCGACTTAGCGTTCGCCCACGATGGCGGCGAGCGTCTGGAGCGTGGTCAGAAGGCGGCGATCCATGCCGGCTTCGCTCAGGTGGAAGTCCTTCTCGCCTTCGTCCACCAACCCGTTGTTGGGCAGCGCGCGCGTGGCGGCCCAGAAATCCAGCAGCGGGACCTGATACTCCTGGGCCAGCCTGCGAATGATGCCGTTGATATAGCCGGCGGGCGCGCCAGCGGCCGTCTCGATGTCGTCCGCCTTGGTCACCAGCACGGGCAGCACACCTTTGCTGAGCGCGTGTTCGATCAGCGGGCGGTAGTGCTGCTCGAACGATTGCCAGGTGTATTGTTCCTGCGTGCCCAGGGCGATGAACACGATGCTGGCGCGCGAGACCCACAGCTCACATTCGAACGGGCCTTGCTTGGTGCCGCACAACGCCCCGTCGGCCCAGGTGGGGTCCATCATCGAGTGCGCGCCGAACCCGCCCTGCGCGGCCAGGCTGACCCGGCCGAACGATCGGCTGAAGCGCGCGACGATCGCCTGAAGGCGCGGCTCGAGCGCGCTGGCGTCGAACTGGCCGGCGGCCAGTCGGCGCAGATATACCGACGGCTGCGCGTTGCAATCGCCGACCACGGTGAAGGTATGCGGGTCTTTGCCAAAGCGCGGGCTGTTCAGCCAGATCGCGCGCTGCTGGGGCGTGATGCGGGGGATCCAGGCCGGCCAGCCCGTCGGCGCGCGCGGCGTCGGCGTGCGCCGCAGGGGAGTTGTCGGGCTGATCACCGGCACAGCATCCAGGCTGCCGGCGTAGAGCGCGCCCAGGTCGGCGAACAGCCATGTCCCGCTGGCCTGCTGGCCGGGGACGGCCAGTTGCCACCAGGCGTTGTCGGCTGTGCGCGCCACCACGTCGTAGAACTGGCCCTTGACCACCGGCAGCGTGTTGCCCGCCGTCAGGCTCGGCCCGCGGCGCAGCCAAGCCTGGTCAACGACGATGGTGATCCTGACTGGCGATTGCCCCACGGCAGGCGGCACGCCGAGCAGCAGCATCGCGCTGAGTGCCAGGATGAGCGGGCGCAGTCGTGTCATCGCAGGGAGTTGGCTCTGGGCGTGGCGGTTGGCTTGGGCGCGCGCTGCGTTGGTGCGGGGGTGGCGTTGGCGCGGCGGCCGGGCGTCTGCGTCGGCGCGGGGGTAGCGTTGGCGCGGCGGCTGGGCGTCCGCGTCGGCGCGAGCGCTGTGCCGGCCGAGTGGAACTGGGCGAGCGTGCGCAGCGTGAGCCAGATCTTGGCGTCGGCGCCGGCGGCGCTCAGGTGGAATGGGTCGAGCTGTTGGAGCTTGTCGTTGCGTTCGATCGCCAGCCCGCCGTCGGGCAGTTGGCTGGCTGCCAGCGCCAGGTCAATCACGGGCAGGCCGTAGCGGGCGCCGATCTGCCGAATGGTGTTGTTGATGTAATCGGGTGGTGCGCCGCCCTGCCGCGCCTCCAGCGCGTCGGCCTTCGTCACCAAGATCGGCACGACCTGGTTGGCCAGCGCATACTCCACGATCGCGGTGTATTGCTGCTCGAAGCTGCGCCAGGTGAACGTGTCGCCGGTGCCAAGCGAGATGATCAGCAGGCTGGCGTTGGAGACGCGCAATTCGCAGGGCAGCGGCCCTTCCTTGGTGCCACACTGTTTGGGGTCGGCCCAGGTGGGGTCGAAGGCCATCGTCGCGTTGAAGCTGCCGCTGGTGGCCAGGCTGACGCGCTTGAAGGAAGGCGCAAACGCCTGCGCGGTCTGGCGCAGGTCGGGGTAGGGCGTCAGGTCGAACCCGCCGCCATCCAGCCGGCCAAAGTAGACCGGATGCTCCGAGTTGCAGTCGCCGATCACGGTGACTACGTTGGCCGCTCGGCCAGCGCGCACGGCCTGCGCGTAGCGCTGTCGCACCGCGTTGCTGACGATCGGCGCGCCGGGCAATCGCAGCGGCGCTGCCGGCGCCGGCGGCGCGATCTGATGCGCCAGCGGCAGTTGGGTGATGTCCATCCCATCGGCGAAGCGCACAGCGGTCCGGCTGATCCAGGCGCGCGTGCTGCCGAAGGGCACCAGCACCCAGGTGCTGGTGTCGTCGCGGGCCAGGGCCGCGTGGCACTGGAACTTTATCAGGCGGCCGATCTGGGGAGACTGCCAGTTGCTATCCCGATAGGCGTAGGCGCTATCTACGTCCACCATGACCTGCGGCTGGGGCAGGTCGTCGCAGAGGAAAGAGATCGCAGCAGCCAGCTCGGCCTGGCCGAGGGCCAGCATGAGCGCGCACGCGAGCCGGCCTGCGAAGTGTCCGCCTCGCATCCACATAGGATACTGGACTATACCAAAGCGCGCCACTTGTAAGAGACGTGCACCGCGGAGGCGCAGAGGGGCTTCAGCTTGTGAACATACACCGCGGAGGCGCCGAGGACGCGGAGAGGCTTTGGCTTGTCTCTTCGCGCGCGCTGCGCCTCGGCGGTGAGAGGAAGAGACGTGCACCGC
>Ga0308396_1001889_pt1 | contig 10133 bp, 6 predicted proteins | sample Hotspr2SamplePe2_FD_202359 | JGI IMG/M metagenome (GOLD analysis project Ga0308396, IMG submission 202359) | Hot spring phototrophic mat microbial communities from Mushroom Spring, Yellowstone National Park, Wyoming, United States - 20050930_Pe2 ... | reverse complement strand
TATGGTGCGCGCCGCAGACGCCAGAGCGCCAGCGCGGCCACGCCAACCGGCTTAAAGACATGGATGGCATCCGGTCGCAACTGGCCGGCGCGCGCCGCGAGTTGATGGGCCAGATGCCAATACAGCCGCCAGCCCGACATCCCCGCCGGAACGTGCGCATTCTCCAAGCGCACGCCGTGGCGCTCCCAGACCTGCCCGCTGTGCGTGGGATGGTCGTAGGGCGGCAGGAGGATGGTCACCTGATGGCCACGCCGGACGAGCGCAGCCGCCATCGGCAACATGCGTGCGCTGACGGTCGCTTTGGGCGCAAAGGCAAAAGGGGCCAGATAGACGATGCGCATCGCTAACACGGAATACGCAATACGCAATACAGTGCTATTATGCCCCTCGGGGTGCGTCGGCCTCACCTAAAGCATGGATGCCTGATCGGTGCGGCGCTGCTTGCGATCGCGCCGACCTTGGCCTTGGCGGCCATCTGGCTCAGCCTGCCCGACGTCTCGCAACTGCATCAACGCGGCCAATCTCCCACCACGCGCATCCTGGACCGCCACGGCCGTTTGCTCTACGAGATCATGGACCCCCGTGGCGGACATCATACGCCGGTGCCCCTGGAGCGCATCCCGCCCTTCCTGCGCCAGGCGACGATCGCTGTGGAAGATGCCAACTTCTACGCCAATCCTGGCGTGGACATCGTGGGCATCGCGCGGGCGCTCTGGATCAACCTGCGCGGCGGCGAGGCGCTGGCCGGCGGGAGCACAATCACCCAACAGGTCGCCCGCTTGCTGCTGCTCGACCCCGAGGAGCGCGCCCAGCGCACGCTGCTGCGCAAGCTGCGCGAGTCGCTGCTGGCCTGGCAGATCGCCCAGCGCTACACGAAAGACGAGGTGTTGGCGCTCTACTTGAATCACGCTTACTACGGCAACCTGGCTTATGGCGTCGAGGCCGCTGCGCGCGCCTATTTCGGCAAATCGGTGAGCGAGCTGGATTTGGCTGAGTGCGCCTTGATCGCCGGCTTGCCGCAAGCGCCGGCCCTCTACGACCCGCTTAACTACCCCGAAGCGGCGCGTCGGCGACAGGCGGTTGTGCTCGACCTGATGGCGAAACAGGGCATGATCAGCCTTGAGGAAGCGCTCGCTGCGAAGAACGCTCGCCTCACCTTTGCCTCCACACCCTTCAGCATCCGCGCGCCTCACTTCGTGGCCTATGTGCGCAATTGGCTGGAACGGCAGTTCGGCGTCGAAGCAGTCATCCGCGACAGCCTGGTCGTCACCACCACGCTCGACCTGCCCCTCAACGATGCTGCCTTGACCATCGTGCGGACGCATCTCGGCCGGCTGGCTCACCCCTTCGACCGGCCTAGATTCACGCACAATGCGAACAATGCTGCGCTGGTTGCGCTCGACCCAAACACCGGCGAGATCTTGGCGATGGTGGGCAGCCCGAACTACTTTGATGCGCGGATCAGCGGCGCGGTGAACGCCGCGCTCGCCTTGCGCCAGCCGGGCAGCGCGATCAAACCGATCGCCTATGCGGCAGCGTTCGCCCGCGGCGCGCTGACGGCAGCCACGCCGATCTACGACGTGCGCACGGCCTTCCCCACCCGCGAGGGCCTGCCCTACGTGCCGGTGAACTATGACCGCCGGCACCACGGCCCGATCAGCGCGCGCCAGGCATTGGCCACTTCAAACAACACCGCAGCCGTGCGCGTGCTCCACCAGATCGGGTTGGATGCCATGCTGGAACAGGCCCACGCGCTGGGCCTGGCCTCGCTCAAGGACAAGGAGCGCTATGGCCTGGCGCTCGCGCTCGGCGGCGGCGAGGTCAGGCTGCTGGAGCTGACCGCAGCCTACGGCGCATTTGCCAACGGCGGCCACCGCGTGATTCCTCACGCCGTGGTCGCCGTGAGCGATAGACACGGCAATGTGCGCTATCGCAGACCTGACCATTCGCTGCTTGGTGAGCGCGTCCTCGATCCCAGAGTCGCCTGGCTGATCAGCGACATCCTGGCCGATCACAAAGCCCGCGCGCCGGCCTTCGGCGAATTCAGCGTGCTGCGCCTCTCGCGCCCCGCCGCTGTGAAGACCGGCACCACGACCGACTTCCGCGACAACTGGACGGTTGGCTATACGCCGCAGATCGTGGCCGGCGTCTGGGTGGGCAATGCCGATGGCCGCCCAATGCAGGGCGTGAGCGGCGTCAGCGGCGCCGGGCCGATCTGGCATGACTTCATGGAAGTGGCCCATCGCGGTCTGCCGGTGCGCTCGTTCGAGCGGCCCGCCGGCCTGGTGCGCCTCGAGATCTGCGCCCTGTCCGGCTTGCTGCCGACGCCCGACTGTCCGCTCCGCCGCTCTGAGTGGTTCATCGCCGGCAGCGAGCCAACCCAGCGTGACACCTGGCACCGCCGCGTGGCCATTGACGCCCTCACCGGCCAACCCGCCGGCCCAAGCACCCCGCCCTCGCGCGTGGTCTGGCGCACCGTGCTCGATCTGCCTGCTGAGCTGCGCGATTGGGCGCGCGCCCAAGGCTGGCCGCTGCTGACCTCCTCGGCAACCGCTCGAGAGGACGCACCGGCGTTGGCGATCGTTCAGCCCGACGCTGGCAGCATCTTCCGCCTGTCTCAAGCGCTGCCGAACGCCATGCAGCGCGTCCCGATCGAGGTGCGCGCCGAGGTTGATCAGCTTGCCCACTTGGAGATAGTAACCAGAGATGGCGAGGTGCTGGCCCGCTTCGCCCAGCCGCCCTACCGCCTGTTCTGGCCGTTGCGGGCCGGCCAACACACGTTGGTCGCCCGTGCGCACCTGCGCGACGGTCGCACGCTGCACAGCGCGCCGGTTCAGTTCACCGTGCTGCCATGACCCGCCGGCGCATCCCGCTTGACTGGCTCGCGCTCGCCAGCGTGCTGATCCTGGCAACGGCGCTCCGCCTCTACCGCCTCGATCTGTTGGACCTGCGCTTCGACGAAGCCACTGCGCTGCGCCAAGCCATGCAGATCGCGCGCGGCGAATGGCTGCCGGTTGCGCCGTTCAGCGGCAGCGTGGCCAATCATCCGCCGACATATCTCTACATCATGGCGCTGCCCTACCTGTTCACCCGCGACTTTCTCACGGTGGCTGCCTATCGCGTCCTGCTGGACGTGGTTGCGATCGCGCTGTGCTGGGGGCTGTGCCGGCGGTTCTTCGGCAGTTCGCTCGGCGTTGCCCTCATTGCGTGTCTGCTCTTTGCGACGGCGCCTTGGGCGATCCAGTTTGCCCGCCGCACCTGGCTGGCTGCCCTGCCGCTGTTTCAGGTGATCTTGCTGTTTGGCCTGTTGGAGGCGCTCGCCCGGCGCAATCCCTGGGGCTGGGCCATTGCCGGCTGGGGGTTGGCGCTGAGCGCAGGCGCGCACCTCTCGGCCATCTACTTGCTGCCGGTCACTTTGATCGCCGTCGCGCTTGGTCGCCAGACGCTGCGCTTGCCGCCGCTCCTGGTTGGGGGTGTGCCGTTGGTTGTGCTGGCCATGGCTTACCTGAGCTTCGATGCCGGCCAGGACTTTCGCAACCTGCGCGCGCTGCTTGGCTGGGCGGGCGAACCATCCGCCTGGTCACCCCACGCCATTCGCTTCGCGCTGTGGATCAGCGGCGGGACGCACCTCAGCGACCTGACCGGCGGCGCGTATCTGCTCTGGCGTCAGCAGCCATGGTTGGTGCTGGAGTGGGTTGACACGCTACAGATGGCGCTGCTGGTGGTGAGCGCCGGCGCGCTCCTCGCTCAACTTGTCTCGCGTCGCGCACCCAACGATGCCTCGGCAATCGTCATCCTGCTCGCCTGGCTGATCTTGCCGGTGCTGCTCCAGTCCCGCCCAAGCCGCCCTTTGCAGATGCACTACTTTCTCGCCCTCTATCCCGTTCCCTTCGTCGTGACAGGGCTGGGGCTGGCGGCTATCGTCCAGGGCTTTCGCAGCCTGGCCATGCGCAGAGCAGTCAGCGCGGCCACCGGAGGCGCGCTGGCCCTGGTCGCGGCCTGGCAGGTCCACACCACGTTGCAGTTCACTGCGTTCATTGAGCGCCACGACACCGGCGCCGGCGGCTATGGCCCGCCGGCTCGCGGCGCGCTGGAGGTCGCACGCCTCGCGCGCGAGACCATCCGCAGCGGTCGGGCGAGCGATGTCATCGTGCTGACCATGGGGGGCGATCCAACTTTCCACGAAGCGTCAGCGGTGATGGACGTTGTGCTGGCCGACCTGCCACGGCGCTTCGCCGACCCTCGCGCCGGCTTGATCCTGCGCGAGGACGGCGCGCAATACGTGATCACGCCGGAGGCGAGCGCAGCGCTCGACGCGCTGAACGTCCACAGCGGCGGCGACCTGCGCGTCCAAGCGATCCCGCTGCGAAATGGGCGCGCAGACGCTTACCATCATGTCTGGCTCTCGCGCGCCGCGCTGGGCGCGCTCCGCCCCTGGCCGGCCCAGTGGGAGATCGGCGTCGGCATGCTGGGTTATCGCCTCACGCTTGACCATGCGTTGACCCTGGATTACTATCTGCGCGTCTTTCGCCAGCCCCCGCCCGGCGCAAACTACCACTGGTTTCACCACGTGTTTAAAGACGGCCAAAAGTTCGCTGCTCTCGACAGGAGCGGCATTCGCACTGCCGATTGGCGCGTCGGCGACATCCTCTTCCACCGCTTCGTCATCCCCTTGCCCGAAAGACCCCCGGCGCGGCCCTATGAATTGCACCTGGGCGCATACCTCTACCCACAAGTAGAGCGGGTGCGCTTGCTGAACCCGGCAGGGCAGCCAGAGGGAGACTACACTGCGTTGGTGGTCGAATAATGCGTTTTCTGGTGTTCGGCGCGGGGGCAGTCGGGGCCTGGATCGGGGCCAACCTGGTCATGGCGCGCCAGTCCGTCACGTTTGTTGGCCGGCCAGACTTCGTCGCGACCTTGCGCGAGCAGGGATTGCGCGTCGTCCTGCCGAGCGGCGAGACCTGGCGGCTGTGCGACCTGGAGGCGGGTACGGCGCTGGCCGAGGTGCTGGGCCGCGCGAGCGCGCCGTTCGACGCCGTCATCCTGTGCATGAAATCCTTTGACCTCCCCCAAGCGATCGCCGAGCTGCGCGCGTGCGAGACGCTGATCGGCCGGGCACGCCTGGTCACCTTTCAGAACGGCATCGGCAGCGAAGCAGCGCTGGCCGAGGCGTTTGGCACGTCGCGCCTGGTGGCGGCCACGCTGACCAGCCCGGTCTCGCTCGACGGGCCGGCAGCAGTTCGCCTAGAGCGATTCGGCGGCGGTGTCGGCCTGGCCGCTCTGTCGTCGTCACAAGACTGGCTGGCCATCGCCCGGGCGATGGTCGGCGCGCCGCTGCTGCGCTTGCGGACCTACGACGATTGGCAGGCGATGAAGTGGTCCAAACTGCTGCTCAACTTGATGGGCAACGCGACAAGCGCACTGTTGGGCTTGCCGCCGGCGGCGATATACCGCGACCGCCGGCTGTTCGCCATAGAGATGCGCGCCCTGCGCGAGGCGCTGGCGGTGATGGCGGCGCACGCGCCGCCTATTCGGGTCGTGAACCTGCCAGGTTATCCCGTGCGCGCGCTTGCGCTGGCCGTCAATTACCTGCCTGCTCCCTTGCTCCAACCAATCCTGGCGCGCCTGGTGGCCCGCGGGCGCGGCGACAAGTGGCCCTCGCTGTATTACGATGTGGCAAAGCGAACCGGCCGCTCAGAGGTGATGGCGCTCAACGGGGCGGTGGCCGACGCCGGCCAACGCCTCGGCGTGCCGACGCCGATCAACGCAGTGCTGACGGAGATGGTGATGCGCGCAGTCCAAGCCGGAAGCGCACTGACAAGAGAAGATCTGATAAGGGCATGCTTGGGAGACTGGTCAACCATCTAGGCCACAACTACTGCCGCTCGCAACGACCCCAAGAATAAGCGCACTGGTTTTGCTCTTAGCCGTGAACACACTTACACGAGCACATCTCGGTCAGATACTCACAGCGGAAGCAATCTAAAATCTTGCTCCAGAGTATTAATGATGTCAGCCTACACATTGACCGATGCGTTGTCGTTCTCACACCTGAACGCGCTACCTACAGTCTATCGCTCTGAAACTGCCAATCAGCCGCGAAGGCCACAGAGTCTGAACTACTTGGTTATCGGTTACACGGCTGGCAGCGCCTTAACAACCGCGCCGCAGCACTTCGGACGCTGGGAAGACATGCTGCCTAACTACCAACCAAAGACAGAACTAGGAGAAAAACTGTTGGCCTTGCGTCGCGCATACATAGAAAAGAGTGGCCGGCTGTTGTCGGCTGACGAGTTGGAAGAAGAACTGCGCGCTCGCCGTAGCAGAGAAGGCGATGCCTAAACGCGCTTACCTCCCCTATCCACTCGCTCCAGAGCCGGCAAACGTAATCCCCATCGAGATCAAGGACTTTCCTAGTCTCCAAGCGTTCTAATAGCCTCACCTATGGACGTGCTCGTTTACGACACCAAAAAGTATGACCGAGAGACGCTACAGGCCGCCAACGCTGACGCAGGCGCGCCGCACAAGCTGGTCTTTGTCGAGTCGTTGCTCAACGAACGCACCGCTTCGCTGGCCGATGGCTTCCCGGCGGTCAGCCTCTTCGTCAACGACGATGCCTCTGCGCCGGTGTTGGAACGCCTGGCCCACAGCGGCGTGCGCCTGATCACCCTGCGCAGCACAGGGTTTAACAACGTGGACTTGGACGCCGCTGCGCGCTGTGGCTTGACGGTGATGCGCGTCGCCAACTATTCGCCCTATGCCGTCGCTGAGTTCGCGGTTGCCCTGCTGCTGGCCGTCAACCGCAAGCTCCATCGCGCCCATAACCGCACCCGCGAGGGCAACTTCGCCCTGGATGGACTCCAAGGCTATGACATCCACGGCAAGACGGTCGGCGTGATCGGCACAGGCCGCATTGGTGCGATCTTCGCCCGCATCATGCAAGGCTTCGGCGTGACGCTGCTCGGCTATGACCTGACTCCTCACCCTGAGTGCCTGGCGCTGGGCATGCGCTATGTGTCGCTCGACGCGCTGCTGGCCGAATCCGACGTGATCAGCCTGCATACCCCGCTGCTGCCGAGCACCTACCATCTGATTAATGCCGAGGCGCTCGCCAAGATGAAGCGCGGCGTCATCTTGATTAACACCAGCCGCGGCGCGCTGGTGGATGCTGAAGCGCTGATCGAAGCGCTCAAGTCAGGCCACGTCGGCGCGGTCGGGCTGGATGTTTATGAGGAAGAAGAGGGATTGTTCTTCCGCGATCGCTCGGACCAGATCATTACCGACGACGTGTTCGCCCGCCTGATGACCTTCCCGAACGTCCTGATTACAGGCCATCAGGCCTTCTTCACCTATGAGGCCCTGGCGCAGATCGCGGCGACCACCATTCGCAACCTGAGCGACTTCGAGGCCGGCCGCCACAACGAGAACGTCCTGGTCCCGCGCAGTGCATGAAGTACCAAGAGACGGCCGAAGCCGTCCTCACCAGCCTGGGCAGCGACCCGGCGCGCGGTCTTACGTCAACCGAGGCAGCCGCTCGGCTGCGCCAGTTTGGGCCGAACGCGCTGGCCGCCGAACCGCCCCCACCGGCCTGGCGTCGCTTCGTCGCCCAGTTCCAAAACCCGCTGGTCGCGTTGTTGCTGGTCGCCGCCGTGATCTCAAGCGGCGTTTGGTTGCTTGAGCGCGACTCCGAGCTGCCTTTTGAGACGCTGACTATCCTGGTCATCGTGCTGGCGAACGCCGTCCTCGGCTTCATCCAGGAGGCGCGCGCCGAGCAGGCCGTTGCGGCGCTGCGGCGGATGACCGCGGCAACCGCAACCGTGCTCCGCGACGGCCAGCGCCAGAAAGTCCTCGCCAGCCAGGTCGTGCCCGGCGACATTTTGCTCATCGAAGAGGGCGATGCGATCGCCGCCGACGGGCGCGTGATCGAGGCGATCGGCCTACAAGTCTCCGAGGCGGCGTTGACCGGCGAGAGCTTGCCGGTGAGCAAGTGCGTTGAGCCGCTGGGCGAGGCCGCCGGCTTGGGCGACCGTCGGAACATGGTCTTCGCCGGCACAGTGGCCACTTACGGGCGTGGGCGCGCCGTCGTCACCGCCACCGGCAATGCACACCGAGGTCGGTCGCATCGCCGGCCTGCTCCAGCGCACCGAGGACGAAGCGACCCCTTTGCAGGCCGAGATCGCGCGGGTGGGTCGCACCCTCGGCGCGGTCGTGATCGCCATCGCGGCCCTCATCGTCGTCACCGTCTTGCTCACCAGCCCGGCGATCACGTCACGGGTTGTCGTGGATGCGTTGGTGATCGGCGTGTCGCTGGCGGTGGCGGCCGTGCCGGAGGGCTTGGCGGCGATCCTCACCATCGTGCTGGCGCTGGGGATGCAGCGCATGGCGCGGCGCAACGTGATCGTCCGCCGGCTGGCTGCGGTGGAGACGCTCGGCTCGGCCAACGTGATCTGCACCGATAAAACCGGCACGCTCACCCGCAATGAGATGACCGTTCGCTGTCTGATCACCGCCAGCGGACAGGTGACGTTCACCGGCAGTGGCTATGCGCCTCATGGCGAGGTCTTGGCGGCGGATGGCCAGCCGTTGGCCACCGATAGCTCACTACACGCAGAAGTCGTCCTCGCCCTTCGTGCAGCCGCGCTGGCCAACAACAGCGCCCTCCAAATACACGGCGATCGCTGGTCCATCCAGGGCGACCCCACCGAGGGCGCGCTGCGCGTCGCGGCGGCCAAGCTCAGCCCGTCGCTCGAAGCGCTGGAGCACGAGATGCCGCGGCTCGGTGAGCTGCCCTTCTCCGCCGAGCGCAAGCGCATGAGCACGCTGCACGTTGATCCGCACCATGCCGACCAAATGCTGGTCTTCGCCAAGGGCGCGCCGGATGTATTGCTGGCCCTCTGCGGCGCGGAACAGGTCGGCACAGACATACATCCGCTCTCCGAGGCGCGCCGCCGACAGATCTTGGCGACCGTGGACGGGCTGGCCGATCAAGCCTTGCGCACCATTGGTGTTGCCTATCGTCGGATGCCGCACCGGCTCGGTTTGTCTGCTGAGGCCATTGAGCACAACCTGACCTTCCTTGGCGTCTTTGGCCTGCTCGACCCGCCGCGCCCGGAGGCAAAAGCGGCGGTCGCGCGCGCCATGCGGGCCGGCATCCGCGTCATCATGATCACCGGCGACCACCCCCGCACGGCTGCCGCGATCGCCGCCGAGCTGGACATCGCCCCGCCCGACGCGCGCGTGGTGACCGGCGCGGCGCTGGAGAGCTTGGATGACTCAACCCTGGCTCGTTTGGTGCGTGATGTCTCGGTCTATGCGCGGGTCAGCCCGGAACACAAACTGCGCCTGGTGCAGGCGCTCAGGCAGCATGGCGACGTGGTGGCGATGACCGGCGATGGGGTCAACGACGCGCCGGCGCTCAAGCAGGCCGACATCGGCATCGCCATGGGCATCACTGGCACCGATGTGGCCAAAGAGGCCGCCGACATGATCCTGACCGACGACAACTTCGCCTCTATCGTGGCCGCCGTGGAGGAGGGGCGCGCGATCTTCTCCAACATCCGCAAGTTCCTGCGCTATCTGCTTTCTTCCAACATCGGCGAGGTGCTGACCATGTTCCTGGGGCTGCTGTTCGCCAGCTCGCTGATGGGCATGCCGGCCCCGCCCCTGCTGGCCGTGCAGATCCTTTGGATCAATCTAGTGACCGACAGCGGGCCGGCGCTGGCGTTGGGCGTGGACCCGCCGGCGCCCCATCTGATGCGCCGCCCGCCTCGCCCGCGCGGCCAGGGCGTGATAGACCGCGCCATGTGGGCCGGTCTGCTGCTGGTGGGGATCACGATGGCCACCGGGACGTTGCTGATGTTCGACTACGGGTTGCCCGGCGGCCTGATCGCCGGCAGCGGCGACGTGACCTATGCCCGCACCCTGGCCTTCACCACGCTGGTGCTCTTTCAGTTGTTCAACGTCTTCAGCGCGCGCTCCGACCGCGAGGGCGCGTGGACGGCGCTGTTTAGCAATCGCTGGCTGTGGGCGGCTGTGCTGTTGTCGCTGGCCATGCAGGTGGCGGTCGTTCACCTCCCCTTCCTTCAGCGCGCCTTCCAGACAACCCCGCTGGCCGCCAGCGACTGGTTGACGTG
>Ga0308396_1001885_pt1 | contig 10152 bp, 2 predicted proteins | sample Hotspr2SamplePe2_FD_202359 | JGI IMG/M metagenome (GOLD analysis project Ga0308396, IMG submission 202359) | Hot spring phototrophic mat microbial communities from Mushroom Spring, Yellowstone National Park, Wyoming, United States - 20050930_Pe2 ... | reverse complement strand
CACATCCGTCGTCGTATAAAGAGTCAGCTGCGGGCAGCTCACTTTGAGGGAATAGTATTCATAACGGGAGTTAAGGGCCAGCATGATGGCGGTGCTTCCATAATATTCTACCGTCCCGCCATAGTCGCTATTCCACCCCCAGAAGTTATTGTCGGCGGCCCGGGTCAAATCAGCGAGGGGCACGTAGGGCGTCTGTGTGCGAATAAGCCCGGTGGAAATGCCTGGATTCACGAGGACCTTCCCCAGTTGGAAGTTTCCGTACGAAGAGGCGGTGCAGCTGTTTTTACAATCAATGGTGCCATGTAGGCGGGTGTAAGCGGTACCGAAGCAGTTATGGACCTGTAACTGGGAGGAGGAGCTATTGATATTGAGGGTGTCGCCTGCTTGGATGTCCAGCCCCGGCGTCGTAGAAGAGAGACACTCACGCTCCAGCCGTCCCCTGTTGAGATTGATGACCCCTCCACTCTCAATCACAATCCGATACACCCGCAAGGTGCCTGCGGTGATATTGACCACCCCGCCATTATGAACGATAAGGTCAAATTTTGAGAAGTCGGCCATCCCGGTGAGGTTGATGTTAAGGATGCCACACACATCCAGGACGTAACTTCCGGAGGTATTTCCGGTGTAGGGGCTTTGGATATTCAAGGTGGCCCCACTGCGAATGTAAATACTGCGGCAGTTTTGGAGATTGGTGGGGATGGTTCCACTTATAGTGACGGTATGACCGGTATTGATGATAGGTTGGCGGTTATTCATCTGGAAGGTATTCCAGACGCCGCCACAGAAGGAGCCGCTGGCCCAGGTGTTGCAGCTTGTCCAGAGGCCGGTCTGGGAGGAGTTAAGGCAGTTGTTGCCTATACAGGAGCCGCATTGTGCCCACAGCCAGCCTACTACGGGGATCAGGAGGGACGATCTCATAGGGGTGGTCATTTGAGGACGGTTACGGTGCCGACGTACTCGTGGTACTTGCCTTTGAAGTCTTTACCCCGGACTCTGAATACGTAGGCGTCTTCGGGGACGAGCTCGCCGGTGTTTTGGTCACGGCCATCCCAGCCTTGGCCGGGGGTACGGGTCTCCCAGATGAGCTTCCCCCACCGATTATATATCTGCATGAGGAAATCAGCCGCATCAAAGTATATCCCACCTGGGTAGAAGAAATCATTGACACCGTCGCTATTAGGTGAAAAGGCCGTCGGAATAAACATCTTGAAGTCTCCAAATACCACTACCCTCTGGTAAGCGGTATCCATGCACCCGTGGTCGTCGATGACGACCAGACTTACCCAGTAGGTGCCCGTGTCTCGATACATGTACGTAATCTCTTGGGCGGTGCTGGTAGTGCCATCCCCCAGGGACCAGTGTCTTTGAACGATGGTGCCGGGGGTGACGTCGGCAAAGTAGGTTTCTTTCAGGACGCGGGTGAGAGAGTCCCGTACGAGAATCGCTGCCTGTGGTTTAGGCCAGATGGTGATGGGGCGCTGGAGCGTGTCTCCGCAGCGACCATTGTGCAGGATAAGGGTTATCGTGTACGTCCCAGGCCGGGAATATGCGTAGAGTGGCGTCATGGCGTGGCTGGTATCTCCGTTGCCAAAGTCCCATAGCCACTGCACGGGTAGTGCGCTCGGGAAGCTCACATTCGTAAAGGGCACCGGGCTCCCCTCACAGACATCCGCCACGCTGAAAAGCGCCTGCGGCTGCCCAATCACATACACCTGAGCGATAGCTGTATCTACGCAGTGGCCATTCCCCACGATTAGCCGAATCGTATAAAGCCCGGAGTCTGGATAAACGTGGTTGGGCACAGCGGGGCCTGTCGCTGTGGTTCCATCGCCCATGTCCCATAGCCACCAACGCACCCCGCCCGTGGATGCATCAATTGCCGTTACAGCTTCGCCTGGGCATATTACCGCATCGGAGAGCAGGATATCGGCATGCACCGAGTCTACCACGACCACGCCCTTTATGACGGCATCGGAGCATCCACCAATCAGGGCCGTCATCGTTACGACATAAACGCCTGGACCGGGATAGAGGTGCTGCACGGTAGGCGTGCGTACCGTGTCCCTTGTGCCATCGCCGAAATTCCAAATCCAGGTATCTACCAAGCCCTGCGTAGCATCGGTGAAAGTCGTCAGATATCCGGCACAGGCGGTATCTGCTATAAAGTCCGCCTGAGGTACCGGCGCTACCACCACCGGTTTCGTGATAAACGTATCACAGCCATAGGCGTTTGTAGCGAGGAGCGTGACATTGTACGTGCCAGGCGCCTGATAAATATAGGTGGGATGCGTGGAGAAAGAGGCATTTCCATCGCCAAAGAGCCAGACATAACTCACACTGACGGCGTCCTGCGTGAGGTTAGTAAAGCGCGTGGGCCTTCCCACACACACGGTATCCGCAACGAAGTCTACCGCAGGCATGGTATAAACCGCCACATTCTGGGTAATCTGGTCGGTGCATCCCACGCCATTTCCGACGATGAGGGTCACCTGATAGACACCGCCTTGCATGTAGACATGGGTGGGGTTTTGGAGGGGGCTGGTGGGCGAGCCGTCCCCGAAGTCCCAGCTCCAGAAGGTGACTACCCCCTGTGACTGGTCTGTGAAGACGGTAGGGCGATACGCACAGGCCGTATCATACTGAAAGCCCGCCGTGGGACGTGGGTGCACCACGACCGCTTTTTGGATGGTGTCTTTACAGCCTTGGGCATTGGTCACAATGAGGGTGACGGAGTAAGTGCCTGCCGTAGCATACGTATGGGTAGGATTTTGCAGGGTGGAGCCGACGCCATCGCCAAAGTCCCACAGATAGCTTACCGCACCCACAGACTGGTCTGTGAAGGAAGTGGCGAAGGTATGGCACACCGTATCGGCGCTAAAGTTGGCTTGGGGCTTGGGCCGAACCGTTACATTCTGGGTGATGGTGTGGCTACATCCGACATCATTGAAGACGGTGAGGGTCACGGTGTAGGTTCCGGGGGCGCTATACGTGTAGGTGGGGTTAGAGGCCGTGCTGGTGCCGACGCCATCACCGAAGTTCCATTGCCAGGCCACGGCGTTGGTGGAGTTATCCGTAAAGACTACCGGTTCGCCGAAGCAGGGCATATTAGCTGTAAAAGCAGCCGTGGGCAAGGGCTTTACCCAGACGGACTTCTGGAAGGTATCGCGACAGCCATCCGCCGTCTGGCCGATAAGCGTTACGGTGTAGACTCCCGCTGCGCCGTAAGTATGGGTTACGGCGCTACCACTGGCCGTCGGCGACCCATCGCCAAAATTCCAGGTGTAACTTCCGATTGGCACATTCGAGGAAGCCGTAAAACTCGTCGTTCCCCCTAAACACACGGTGTCATGGCTGAAAGTAATGGTAGGCTTGGGATAGACGAGAACATTTTGGGTAAAGGTATCCCGACAGCCTGGCCCGTTGCTGACGATAAGCTGGACCGCATAGGTGCCACCACTCGCATACACATGGGTTGGATTTGGCGCTGTAGAAATGGGACTCCCATCTCCAAAGTTCCACTGATAGGCGGTGGCCCCGCTGGAGGTATTCGTGAAGGTCACCGCCTCATCTACGGCGCAGGCGGTAGTGGCCGTAAAGCCTGCTGTGGGGACTGGGTGGACCGTGACAGACCTGGTAATGCTATCCACGCAGCCCGTGCCGCCTTGCACGATGAGCTTGACGGAATAGGTGCCGGGCGCCGCGTAGGTATGGGTGGGATTTTGGAGTGTACTACGCGGGGAGCCGTCCCCGAAATCCCACTCCCAGCCTGTGGGTGTCCCTGGCGTCAGATCCGTGAAGCTTGTCGCCTGCCCCAAACAGACCGTTGTGAAGCTGAAGTTGGGATTGGGTGTGGCATTGACAGGGACGCTTTTCGTAACGGTATCCTTACAACCATCCGCACTGGTAACAATCAGCCGTACGGTATAGGTCCCTGGTGCCGCATACGTGTGGGTGGGGTTAGGTAGGGTGCTGACAGGAGAGCCATCTCCGAAGTTCCACTGGTAGCTCACCGCCCCAATGGAGTTATCTGTAAAACTGGTGGGCGACCCTAAGCATTCTATTGTATAGCTGAAATCAGCTGTTGGCCTGGGATAAATCGTAATAGGGCGGGTGAAGGTATCCCGGCATCCTACACCGCTGGTAGCAATGAGCGTTACAGTGAAGGTGCCTGCGGTGGTGTAGGCATAGGTGGGATTGGTGGCGGTGCTGGTGCCCACCCCATCGCCGAAGTCCCACTGATAACTCGTAGCGCCGGTGGAGGCATTGGTGAAGGTAACGGGCGCCCGGGCACAGGCAGAGGCCGGCGCCGAAAAGTTCGCCGTCGGTAAGGGCGAAACGGTCACCGAGGCAGTAGTGGTCCGCCGACAGCCCGCCGGCGTCACCACCTCCAAGCTAACCGTGTACGTCCCCGCACTCGTGTAAGTAGGATTATTCGGCGTATAGCTGGTATCCCGCTGACCATTGCCGTAATCCCAAATGTACAGGTAGGTAGGATCAAACGGCGTGGTGTTTGTGAGATTCACGGTCAGGGGTACGCAACCGCCCGCAGGCGCTCGGGTAAAGGTAGGATTGGGAATAGGATTGACATTGATAGGTTGCTGGAAAGTATCCCGACAGCCCGTGGTGGTATTGATGGCTATCAGTTGAACGGTATAGGTGCCAGGGGTCGGATAGGTGTAGGTAGGGCTTGTAGCTGTACTGGTGGGGCTACCGTCGCCGAAGTTCCATTGATAGCTATTGGCGCCGGAAGAGGTATTAGTGAAAGTTACAGGCACGCCCTGACATACGAGAGTGGGGGCCGAAAAGCCCGCTATGACCCGCGGCCGCACGGTGATCGTGCGCTGAAGGCTATCCTTGCAGCCCTTGTCTGTGATAACGATAAGCTTGATGGTGTAAGTCTGCGAGGAAGTGGTGCTGGTGTTGTTGTAAATAATGGGACTGGTAGGGGTATAGTTGGTATCTCGTACGCCGTTTCCGTAATCCCAGATGTAGGTATAGCCGGGTAGATTGGGGCTGGATTGGGTGATGCTCACCGCCAGCGGCGGACAGCCCGAGGCAGGCGAAACCGAGAAGCTGATGGTAGGGAGCGGGGCTACATTGATGGTTTGGGAGGTGGTAGAGGTACAGCCATCTTTGGTAACGGTGAGGGTGACGGTTTTTGGGCCGGGTGTGCTGTAAGTCACAGGTGGTGGATTGTAGGCTGTGGAAGAGCTGGGTGTACCGCCCGGGAAGCTCCAGCTATACGTTCCGCCAGTTGTACTGGTATTTGTGAAAGTAAATGTAGCACTACCCTGGCATTTTTCAGTAGCGTCTACATTGAAAGAGGCTGTCGGATATGGGTAGATTGTTATCGTACGTCTGAGGGTGTCTTTTCCGCAATAACCATTGACGTAGAGGGTCACGGTATAGGTGCCAGGCGTGGTGTAGGTGTGGGTGTGCGAACGCGGCATTTGCGTGGCGGCTGCCAGGGCGGTGTCATAGCGGAGGGGCGAGCCATCGCCCATATCCCAGATGAAGGTCAGGCTATCCCCCCAGCTGGTATTCTGGAAGGTAATAGCGGTTCCCACACAGGCGGAGGAGGGAGTGGCAGAAAAGATTGCCCGTACAGGGGGATGGACTTTGATGGGAATGACCGTGTCGCGCGTCCCGCACCGGTTAGAAGCCCTATACCGCACATTGTAGACCCGGATTGCATTCCCACTGGGATTACTGAAGGTGAGAGCGGGGATATTCATGGGCCGGCCGGGGAGAATAGTAGTCGTACCCCCGCAGCAGCCGCATCCAAGCCCCGGGCTGTAGTTACCATAGTTTGGGCAGTTCACCCTACACCACCAAGGGCCGCATACTAACCCGCCATCTATCCACAGCTCCTCGTAAAATGGCGTGGAAGAGTAGAGCCCAGGCTGAGTGAGATTGAGAAAGTTGACGGTCAGGGCATGGCAGCCCTCCGTAGGAAAAGCCTGAGTGCGGGGAACGGGCAGCGTATCTATGTAGATTTTTGTCTTAAAGGTATCTTCGCCGCAGCCATTTCGGGCAATCACCATGAAGTCATATATGCCTGCTTGTGTATAGGTATAACTTGTACTGGATACGTTGTGTACTTGGGCGCCTGGAGGCCCGAAGTACCAGGAGTAGTTATTAGGAGGATTTACGTCGATGGCGTTGATAGAAAAGTCTACCCGTTGTGGCGCACAGCCGGGATTGGGATTGATATTAACCGCGCTGATCCGTGGCTTCCCTATTACTACAATGGGCCCCTTGATGGTAAAGGTGGAGCCGCAGGCATTCATCGCTGTTAGCCTAATCTGATAAGTACCTGGACTGGTATAGGTATGCGTGAAGGGGGTAGTATTAGGCGGGGAAACGGTATCCCGCTGGCCATCTCCAAAGTCCCAGATAAATGTCGTGGCATTGGTGTAGGAAATATTCTGGATATTAACTGTGTAAGGGGCGCAGCCTCCATAGTTTCCAGCGGGAATATCAAAAACAGCGCTAACCACAATAGGCTGAAACACTATATAGATAGAGTCTTTGTGCGTGCATCCGCCGGGGTGGGTGACGGTGAGCGAGGCCCACCATTCGCCAAAAGTCGTGTAAGTATGAACCTGAGGCGTGTCAGCGTTGGTAATGACCGGGGGCGTTCCATCTCCAAAATCCCAGGTATAGGTACAATCTCCCCCGGGACAATCGCTATTACTGGTAAAATTCACCGTGTAAGTTGTAGACGGGTCGCCCGGCATGACGCAATACTTTACGGTATCTTGGGGCCCATTGCCTAAAATATCGGCGAGCCCCCCCGGCTGAACGGTGACTACTGCTTGTGCAGTGTCCGGGCACATGCCACCATTCCGAACGATCAGGGTCACGGTGTAGGTGCCGGGGTTCCTATAACGATGACAGGGATTGATCTGCGTACTTGTATTCCCATCCCCAAAGTTCCAGAAGTAGGTCGTCCCCGGTCCTATGCCCGTACTCGTATTGGTGAAGCAAACTTGCCTGCCCCGGCAGGGGTTTGTCATGCTTACCGTAAAGCTGGCTGTGGGCTTAGAATACACTATATAGGTCTGTGAGGCGCTATCCCGACACCCTACGCTATCGGTAATCACCAGCTTAATGGTATAAGTACCGGGGGCCGTTAGCGTGTGGGTCGTGTTGGAAGTCGTAGCGATAAGGGAGCCATTGACATACCAGGCATAACTTTGTCCGGGGTCTGCGGTGGTGGTATAATTGAGGTTGAGCGTGATAGGTAGATTGCGTTCACATTGTGGACTGGCAGGATTGACGACGAAGGTAGGTGTACGGGGCCGGCTAATGGTATAACACTGGACAAGACTATCTCGGCACCCGCCGGGCCCCGTTACAATCTGGAGAATCTGATGGACGCCCACAGTGGTGAAGGTATGCTGACTGCTACCGGGGTTGCTAATGCTATTCCAGGGGCCTCCACTATTCGGGCGCACATAATAGGCAACCCCGCTAATGCCTCCTCCGCTTGCCGTGCTGGATAATGTGACAGTTAGCGGGAGGGCCTTACTACACTGGGGCGAAGGTGGCCCTACCAAAAAACCCGGTGTGATACCCGCACACCCATCACTACTATATCCACATTGCGCTTGTACCCAGCTTCCCAGAAGCAGCAGCCCAAAAAACTTCCATGACCGCATCCAGACAAAGTTAGCCTAAATTAGATAGGCCAGATGCAGGCTTTAGAATAAGCATGTAAAAAATCAAAATGGAGTTTCTATGGCTCTGACGGCTTAGTATTTTTATCTGCTTGGCCTCTTATGTATAGTTTGAAGGCATGGGCTAAGTTTTTGAGTTCTGCTTGGAGGGGAGCAGGGAGGTCCTGGTTAGTGACTGGTCGCGGCGAGAGGGGGTAAAGGCGAGTCCCTCGTTTCACGGCTTCCAAAAAAGATAGAATCGGGAAAGTGGACTCATCGGCTTGCCATAGGGACTCATATTTTTCTAATAAGATTCGTGCCAGGTGTGAGGCTCTTTGAGCGTTGCCGTCTGTGATGAGCTTTATGATAATGAGTAGTTTGCGCCAGCGTTCGTCATGGGCATGGTAGGTTTTCCAGAGGTTTCGGAGGCGATAGGCTTGATAGCGGGTGATACGCACATAGCCTTCCCCGTGAGCCATGTACCATAGGAGCAGTTCGTACCAGAGGCATTCGATTTCTTTTACCAGGCCTTCTTGTCGTATCCACTCTTCCAATCTTGCCATCCATGCCTGGTAGCGCATCTTGTCGCCGTATTGGAATGCCAGCCAGCAAAGGCTCACGCCCACACCTAAGCGGAGTCCGATATTTTCCAAACTGTGAAAGACAAGCAGCTGCAGGTCGGACTCATGCTTCTGTAAAAACTCGTAGGCCGGCGACCATTCGCCCGCCTGAATATGGCGAGCCAGGCGAACGGCCAGTACGAGCCGCCCCAGCGCCTCAAACCGCGGCTCTCCTGGATACAGCCCCTTTTGCCTCGCTTCCTCCCACAGCTCATAAAATACGCCAAACCACGACCGCTCCCGGTAGTTCAGTAGGATTATTAGCAAGTTTAGATAGCTTACATAAAATTGAAAATTGTCATACATATTGCGTATTCCTCTGGATAATATGGCATTGAGCATTTGGGTATTTGGCTTAAGTGCCTCCAGAAAATTGGATTGCGCAGCCCGAGACAATAGCTGCGCATAGGAGCCGAGGTATACACTCCAGCGGTCTTCTGCGGGTAGGGGCGGCATGTCCAGGCCGCTTCGTTTTTTGCGAGTAGGAACGTAGCTCTCCAAGGCCGCTATTTTTTGTGTAAGAGCCTGGTATCTGTGTTCTAAAATCTTCAGGATTGCTCCCATCCATTCTGAAATAGCATCCGATCGGTGGGATATCCAGTGCAGGTCTCGCATGTAAAGTTCCAACCACAGAAGGCCCCGCAGGGCTATTTCATACGCTTCCGCTTCAATGGCCTGTTCCATGGCTTGGCGCCAGAGCACAAAGGCCGTCTCATATTCGCCCATCAGCCACAGCCGAAAAGACGCCAGCATGCGCCTATATGCCTGCCAGCCTCCCTCGTGCGATTCCACCTTTTCTGCCAGGACCTCTTCTATCAGTTCCCACAACTGCTTTTTATATACGCGTAAGATACTTGCCTTTGTTTCTGGAAATTCATTCCGGAAAAGCTCTTCCAGTTTTGCTATGTTGTATGCATCCATCTCTCGTAGTGCCTCAAATAGCCATCCTAATCGAGTCTCTTTCAGCCGCCGTCGTATGAGTCGCACCTCGCCTTCTGGTAGCTGCCTAATGACCCGCCACAATGAAGCCGGCGAACGGTATCGTTTTATGCCGCCCTTCTCCATAAAGGCAATTTTACTTTATCTTCTTTATTCCCCATGCCACACCCTGAAAAATCCCATTCTCCTCCCGATTTTCTCCGCTCTAAGCGAGACGCGGCCCTCATCCGAATAGCCAATGCCGCTTCACATCAGGATGCCCGAAAAAATGCTTTTGGCAGGGAAAAGCCTCTTTGGCCGGCAAACAGGTGTTTTACTTATGGGTAATCTTCCCGGGCATGTGAATACCAGATTATAGCCCTGTTCGTTATACATTTGTAATATGCGAAGTCGCATGCCCTTTTCCTAGCTATGGCTTGCTGGGTTACATTTCCTCTGGGCACAAAGAAACTTCGGTATTGGCACAACCACACCGACGGAGCGGCTGGATGTAGAAGGTGGGCGCTTGCGGGTACGCGCATATAGCGGCACCGGCACAAGGCTCGCCACCGTAGACCCCAATGGCGTTTTTGGTACCCTCTCCGGCAATAACCCCGGCGAAGTTCTGCAGTGGAACGGCTCGGCATGGGTGCCCACCACCATCTCCGTCTCTGGGGACAACTGGGGTAGCCAGACGGCTGTTACGGCTGGTCCCATTCAGGGTAATGGGACGGCTGGGAATCCGATAATACTATTTCCTAGCACAGACTTTCTTTTTAGGCGGTACCAGCCCCCAGCGCACCCGCTCTGTGGGGCGGGGGCGCTCAAAATGTCCCTCTTACCATTCGTTGGTATTACATCCCCCACTCCCTCCACCCTCTCCCCCCTTCTCAAGGGGGGAGAGGGTCGGGGTGAAGGGGGAGCGTACACCCATGTGCCGTGCCCCTTCG
>Ga0308396_1001884_pt1 | contig 10154 bp, 9 predicted proteins | sample Hotspr2SamplePe2_FD_202359 | JGI IMG/M metagenome (GOLD analysis project Ga0308396, IMG submission 202359) | Hot spring phototrophic mat microbial communities from Mushroom Spring, Yellowstone National Park, Wyoming, United States - 20050930_Pe2 ... | reverse complement strand
GCGGTCGCTTGGGGAAGTTTCAGTGCTCTTCAACGAGCCGAAATTGCTGAAATTCATCAACCTTCACCGTCGCGTTCGAGACCGCCGTCCGTTTCAGTGCTCTTCAACGAGCCGAAATTGCTGAAATATAGCCCGCCGCGCCCGCGCCCGCGATTGCAGCAGGTTTCAGTGCTCTTCAACGAGCCGAAATTGCTGAAATTTGGTCTCGACGTAGACGTTGATCTCGCGCTCAAGCGTTTCAGTGCTCTTCAACGAGCCGAAATTGCTGAAATTGTTGATGAACGTCAGCGTCGCCTCGCCTACATCGGCGTGTTTCAGTGCTCTTCAACGAGCCGAAATTGCTGAAATCAGTTCGATCAGCAACCGAACGCCGAAACAGATGTGCGTTTCAGTGCTCTTCAACGAGCCGAAATTGCTGAAATACTGCTGATGATACCGGCGGCGGGGAGTACTACTTTTGTTTCAGTGCTCTTCAACGAGCCGAAATTGCTGAAATTTCAGTCGGGGGTTCTCAACGATCTGCTGCCAGCCCGTTTCAGTGCTCTTCAACGAGCCGAAATTGCTGAAATCGCTGTTCGCGCAGCGCTTTCGCCAGTTCGCGGCGGGTTTCAGTGCTCTTCAACGAGCCGAAATTGCTGAAATCCAGCCGCTTCTGCGGTACTTCAACGCTGCGGCTTCCGGTTTCAGTGCTCTTCAACGAGCCGAAATTGCTGAAATGCTGACGTTGGGGGCGTTTACCGGTCTCACCGCAAACGTTTCAGTGCTCTTCAACGAGCCGAAATTGCTGAAATGACCAGTGCACCCGGTGGACTACAATTCGCCCGTCTGGTTTCAGTGCTCTTCAACGAGCCGAAATTGCTGAAATCGAGCACGACCGACAACGCCTCATCACGGGTATGCGGAAGTTTCAGTGCTCTTCAACGAGCCGAAATTGCTGAAATCGATGGTTGCGGCGCTCGCGGGTACTGGTCCCCCGCGCGTTTCAGTGCTCTTCAACGAGCCGAAATTGCTGAAATACTCTCCAAAAGTAGAGTGTTTCCCCTTCAAAAGTATGTTTCAGTGCTCTTCAACGAGCCGAAATTGCTGAAATCCATTCTTCAGAGTTGAGCAGCACGAGTACATCCTCATGTTTCAGTGCTCTTCAACGAGCCGAAATTGCTGAAATCCTAGATCGTCGTACACGAGCAGCCAGCCACGCACGCGCCCAGAGTTTCAGTGCTCTTCAACGAGCCGAAATTGCTGAAATCAGGAGCTGTTGGGATGCAGGAGGTCAGTATCGCGCGTTTCAGTGCTCTTCAACGAGCCGAAATTGCTGAAATTCTGGTACGAGGCAGCGCGCTGGGCTGTTGATCACGGGTTTCAGTGCTCTTCAACGAGCCGAAATTGCTGAAATGCGCACTGCTGCAGTGGGGGCGCACTGCTGCAGTGGGTTTCAGTGCTCTTCAACGAGCCGAAATTGCTGAAATCATGCGGCGTTTGAAGCGCCGTTCGAAGCAGCTCTCGGTTTCAGTGCTCTTCAACGAGCCGAAATTGCTGAAATGATGAGGCGGGATTGGTCAGAAACCTAGAGACAATCGTTTCAGTGCTCTTCAACGAGCCGAAATTGCTGAAATTCGTCTTCCCGCGCGTCTTCACGCGGGCTTCGTCGAGGTTTCAGTGCTCTTCAACGAGCCGAAATTGCTGAAATCCTAAGCCGTTAGGGCCTGTAACCCGTTCAGCGCGCGTTTCAGTGCTCTTCAACGAGCCGAAATTGCTGAAATACCACCACAGCGATCCGGACTGCACCTCCAGCCAGTGTTTCAGTGCTCTTCAACGAGCCGAAATTGCTGAAATGCGCGACAACGCGGCCGCGAGCGTGGCCCTGGCATCGGTTTCAGTGCTCTTCAACGAGCCGAAATTGCTGAAATAGTGCCAGTAGCGCCCGGAGCCGGGATTACCACAACGTTTCAGTGCTCTTCAACGAGCCGAAATTGCTGAAATCTTGCCGATCGCAGCAGACGAGAAATTATCCATACCTCCGTTTCAGTGCTCTTCAACGAGCCGAAATTGCTGAAATGTCCCCCGATGATTGCTCTCTTCCTCAACCGCGCCGGTTTCAGTGCTCTTCAACGAGCCGAAATTGCTGAAATTCTGTCGTATTCACGTTTGTACGATTGCAATGATTACGTTTCAGTGCTCTTCAACGAGCCGAAATTGCTGAAATGCGAGCGCAGAGCGAAGCGCGACGTTGCGGTGCGCGGTTTCAGTGCTCTTCAACGAGCCGAAATTGCTGAAATAGAAATGCGACGCATCCTTCCGAAATACGAAATCTGTTTCAGTGCTCTTCAACGAGCCGAAATTGCTGAAATTTCGAGAGCGCGCTCTTCAAGTTTCAAGCAGTCGCGTTTCAGTGCTCTTCAACGAGCCGAAATTGCTGAAATCAAAGACCGACTGCCGGAACTTGTCGCCCGACTCGGTTTCAGTGCTCTTCAACGAGCCGAAATTGCTGAAATACCGTCGCCATACATCCTCCTATGTCACAAAGACAAAAGTTTCAGTGCTCTTCAACGAGCCGAAATTGCTGAAATTCGTTTCGGTCCTCGCGTTGGCCATTGGTGTTACCTTGTTTCAGTGCTCTTCAACGAGCCGAAATTGCTGAAATATAGGCTATCCGACATTGCCAGATCGCGATCTGGCACGTGTTTCAGTGCTCTTCAACGAGCCGAAATTGCTGAAATAACCGGCGGCGAATATGTACGTTTTGAACTCCAGTGTAGTTTCAGTGCTCTTCAACGAGCCGAAATTGCTGAAATTAAAGACTACGTTGACAACTTTCTGAAAATGTTGTACAAGTTTCAGTGCTCTTCAACGAGCCGAAATTGCTGAAATCGTTTTGAACTCCAGTGTAGGGATCAGTATGCTGATAGTTTCAGTGCTCTTCAACGAGCCGAAATTGCTGAAATTTTCGTTCGTAGAAATGTCGTTTTAGGACGTGATGGAGTTTCAGTGCTCTTCAACGAGCCGAAATTGCTGAAATCGTAATGCTTCCGCTGATGCTCAATATCCTAGTTTGGGTTTCAGTGCTCTTCAACGAGCCGAAATTGCTGAAATGCGTAAGGTTAAGAGTGTACAATAAAACAGCGCAAAGGTTTCAGTGCTCTTCAACGAGCCGAAATTGCTGAAATAATATTATGGTTTTCGCGGTAAAAATAATACTTTTATGTTTCAGTGCTCTTCAACGAGCCGAAATTGCTGAAATTCGTGCTATCGTATCCCGACAGATACGATTTCAATCTGTGTTTCAGTGCTCTTCAACGAGCCGAAATTGCTGAAATGACGGAATAAAGAGCGGGGTAGTAAACGCAGCACGCGTTTCAGTGCTCTTCAACGAGCCGAAATTGCTGAAATGCAGCGCGCTTCCGATCGTAATCTGTAACGTTTCAAGTTTCAGTGCTCTTCAACGAGCCGAAATTGCTGAAATGCTGGTGCGTGAGATCAGGACCGGCTGGTACTACGTCCCGTTTCAGTGCTCTTCAACGAGCCGAAATTGCTGAAATCGAACTGGCGGACGAGGCGGAGCGGCGGCTGCGCGGTTTCAGTGCTCTTCAACGAGCCGAAATTGCTGAAATAATCACCGAAGAGTTTCTCGATCTCGTCGAGCGCAACGTTTCAGTGCTCTTCAACGAGCCGAAATTGCTGAAATGCTGCTCGCCGCGAACGTTCGCGCGTCCGGCGGCAGCGGGTTTCAGTGCTCTTCAACGAGCCGAAATTGCTGAAATCGCTTACGCGCCGCTGGACTACTTGCTGCTCGACGACGTTTCAGTGCTCTTCAACGAGCCGAAATTGCTGAAATCTTGACCTCAGCGACAACCTCAAACGCGCCGTCGACTGTTTCAGTGCTCTTCAACGAGCCGAAATTGCTGAAATTTTACGTAGGCGCGCCTACTTCACGTGTTCGTTTGAGTTTCAGTGCTCTTCAACGAGCCGAAATTGCTGAAATCGGATACGGCGGTCATCAGTATTGCGAACACGCAGGGTTTCAGTGCTCTTCAACGAGCCGAAATTGCTGAAATCTACGTTGCGCAGTTGCGGTTCGCGTGGCGAACGCGGTTTCAGTGCTCTTCAACGAGCCGAAATTGCTGAAATGTTGTGACGGCTGCTACTGCTGCATACTAGGGGAGGGTTTCAGTGCTCTTCAACGAGCCGAAATTGCTGAAATCCAGCAGCATCATCCCTACCTCTGCGTACAATCCACGGTTTCAGTGCTCTTCAACGAGCCGAAATTGCTGAAATGTTGCGGGTGCCCGGGCGGATGAAACTGCGATCGGGTTTCAGTGCTCTTCAACGAGCCGAAATTGCTGAAATCGTGCTGGACGATCGCCAGGTGCACGCCGCATCTCGTTTCAGTGCTCTTCAACGAGCCGAAATTGCTGAAATCAGCGCTGAACGACAAAGCCCCGCCGGACGTTCCGGCGTTTCAGTGCTCTTCAACGAGCCGAAATTGCTGAAATTGGGCGGGCGGGCGGGGCTACGGGCGCGCGCCCCCGTTTCAGTGCTCTTCAACGAGCCGAAATTGCTGAAATGGCTGGGAGCACGTGGTGGTGTCGCGTGTTTTCAATAGTTTCAGTGCTCTTCAACGAGCCGAAATTGCTGAAATTTCGCTCAATACGATTCGATCTCAGATGGCCGCGCAGTTTCAGTGCTCTTCAACGAGCCGAAATTGCTGAAATAGTACTACAGCAGGGGGATCAACGATGCCAAAAGCGTTTCAGTGCTCTTCAACGAGCCGAAATTGCTGAAATGATGTCGCGCGTTTTGCGGTGGTGATGGACGATTCTGGTTTCAGTGCTCTTCAACGAGCCGAAATTGCTGAAATGGGGGCTTCCCGAGCTGCAGCAGGGCGCTACAACCCGTTTCAGTGCTCTTCAACGAGCCGAAATTGCTGAAATCGCGTTCGGAGTGCATGCGACCTCCTCTATTTAATTCGGTTTCAGTGCTCTACAACGAGCCGAAATTGCTGAAATTATGCCGCTCCAAAGTGTTTCCGTTGGAGAAGTTTTCAGTTTCAGTGCTCTTCAACGAGCCGAAATTGCTGAAATTGGAACGCGGTTATTGGCTTCGGTTTCGCCGTCCTAAGTTTCAGTGCTCTTCAACGAGCCGAAATTGCTGAAATGGATTGGCGGGTAAGCCGTCAGTTTGACCTGGAAAGGTTTCAGTGCTCTTCAACGAGCCGAAATTGCTGAAATTTGGTTCCCAGGAGCTGACGTACCACTACGCCCCTCCGTTTCAGTGCTCTTCAACGAGCCGAAATTGCTGAAATGGAACACCAGGGTTGCGTTTGAAGTAGCGATTATTGTTTCAGTGCTCTTCAACGAGCCGAAATTGCTGAAATCGCGTATGATTACCAGATGTTCGTAACGCAGGGGCCTGTTTCAGTGCTCTTCAACGAGCCGAAATTGCTGAAATGCTCCAGATGATGCGTCTCGCTTGATAACGAACCGACGTTTCAGTGCTCTTCAACGAGCCGAAATTGCTGAAATGCCGTCGGTGCGCGCGCCGCCATACGCGCCTTAAAGTTTCAGTGCTCTTCAACGAGCCGAAATTGCTGAAATAGGACAATCAGCGTGAGAAGGAGTCGTCGGAGTCGGGGGTTTCAGTGCTCTTCAACGAGCCGAAATTGCTGAAATCGCGAAATCATACAACTTGCGGAGACGCGGGGAGAGTTTCAGTGCTCTTCAACGAGCCGAAATTGCTGAAATTCAGTCCGTCCGCCCAGCGCGCGTAGACCGCGAAGTTTCAGTGCTCTTCAACGAGCCGAAATTGCTGAAATCGCACGCCCGCCGTCGCCGCCTCCGTTGCGGCGGTGAGTTTCAGTGCTCTTCAACGAGCCGAAATTGCTGAAATTTGATCAGCGCCGCGCCGAGCGACGCCGCGCCGGAGTTTCAGTGCTCTTCAACGAGCCGAAATTGCTGAAATCTCGTCGCAGTCGCCGACGATCGCCGAAATCGACGAGTTTCAGTGCTCTTCAACGAGCCGAAATTGCTGAAATGCCGATATTGTACACGCAACGATCCGGCTGGCGGCGGTTTCAGTGCTCTTCAACGAGCCGAAATTGCTGAAATTTCCCTCAGAGGTGCAGGCGGCGCTGGCGGTCATCTTCGTTTCAGTGCTCTTCAACGAGCCGAAATTGCTGAAATCTTATCCTAACCAACACTCCCCTCCTCCCGGAACCCCGGTTTCAGTGCTCTTCAACGAGCCGAAATTGCTGAAATGCACGAGGTCGCTGCGGTAATAAAATGCAGCGCGGTCGAGTTTCAGTGCTCTTCAACGAGCCGAAATTGCTGAAATTTGCGAGAAACTGCGCAGCGCCGCTCAGCCCCGCCGTTTCAGTGCTCTTCAACGAGCCGAAATTGCTGAAATCAAAGGAGGATCAAAAATGCTTCATCTGGTTTGGGAGTTTCAGTGCTCTTCAACGAGCCGAAATTGCTGAAATGGCGAGAACCGCTCTGCCGCGCCGGTCGAGCAGCGCGGTTTCAGTGCTCTTCAACGAGCCGAAATTGCTGAAATCCCGCGCTATGACGCAGAGCAGCACAGCATCGAACTGTTTCAGTGCTCTTCAACGAGCCGAAATTGCTGAAATCGGTCTGGGAACAAATGCGCCGAACGCTGCGCGCGCGTTTCAGTGCTCTTCAACGAGCCGAAATTGCTGAAATCAAAGACCTCCGAGATTTCCGGTTCGTTCTCCCAAGTTTCAGTGCTCTTCAACGAGCCGAAATTGCTGAAATCTCAACTTTCACCAACCTTTCTGAGATGTCGTATTCGGTTTCAGTGCTCTTCAACGAGCCGAAATTGCTGAAATATAATCGTCGTCGGATACGCATCAGAGCGCACCGACGTTTCAGTGCTCTTCAACGAGCCGAAATTGCTGAAATCCCAAAACAGCGCTCCAAATGCCTTGTACACGCGCAGTTTCAGTGCTCTTCAACGAGCCGAAATTGCTGAAATCTTGCCACCACTCGCCGCACGAAGACACAGTACTCAATGTTTCAGTGCTCTTCAACGAGCCGAAATTGCTGAAATCGAAATTGTCAAGCAGATTTCGATCTTCGCCAGAGTTAGTTTCAGTGCTCTTCAACGAGCCGAAATTGCTGAAATCCAGCGATCGGCGAGGGAGACCGCGACCGGAGTCAGGTGTTTCAGTGCTCTTCAACGAGCCGAAATTGCTGAAATGATGCCGTCGGTCGTGAGATAGCGCGCGACCGCAGGTTTCAGTGCTCTTCAACGAGCCGAAATTGCTGAAATCGCCGGCGACGCCATCCGTCGTGAGATAGCGCGCAAGTTTCAGTGCTCTTCAACGAGCCGAAATTGCTGAAATGGCCCGGCACCTTCAACGTCTCCGCCACACGCCAAACGTTTCAGTGCTCTTCAACGAGCCGAAATTGCTGAAATAGGTTCGCACATCTCGTACGCGCGCCGTCGGCGTAGGGTTTCAGTGCTCTTCAACGAGCCGAAATTGCTGAAATCGTCGAGTTCTTGTCGCGCCGCGCGTTCGGTCATCGGTTTCAGTGCTCTTCAACGAGCCGAAATTGCTGAAATCCACGCCCCGCGCCGGTTGTCAAGCGGGAAATTCGCGTTTCAGTGCTCTTCAACGAGCCGAAATTGCTGAAATCTGGCGCTGGCGGTGTGGGGCGCGGCGCGGGGTACAGGTTTCAGTGCTCTTCAACGAGCCGAAATTGCTGAAATTCAAGGCGCTCAATCTGGAGGATTTCCTTCCGTCCGCGGTTTCAGTGCTCTTCAACGAGCCGAAATTGCTGAAATCCTAGAAACCGCCCGATGTACGCGCCGTTCAGTTGCGTTTCAGTGCTCTTCAACGAGCCGAAATTGCTGAAATCGAAAGAAGATGAAGTCCCGTTCTAAAAGCGAGCCAGTTTCAGTGCTCTTCAACGAGCCGAAATTGCTGAAATCGATGACGATGCGCCTGTTATATTTCGGCCCGTCCGTTTCAGTGCTCTTCAACGAGCCGAAATTGCTGAAATAGGCGGGCGTCATCTAGACGCCCCGCCACAACCACAGTTTCAGTGCTCTTCAACGAGCCGAAATTGCTGAAATCGATGAGGCGCTTGACGCGGTGCAGACGCTGCTTGAGTTTCAGTGCTCTTCAACGAGCCGAAATTGCTGAAATGGAACCGTGATGCCTGCGGCGCCCCCGGCGCGTAGGGTTTCAGTGCTCTTCAACGAGCCGAAATTGCTGAAATCGCGCCGCTGGTCAACGCGCCGCTGATTTTGGCGGAGTTTCAGTGCTCTTCAACGAGCCGAAATTGCTGAAATTTTCACCCACATTGTTAACCTCCTGAAAACAACGAAGTTTCAGTGCTCTTCAACGAGCCGAAATTGCTGAAATCTGAGATTGCGGATGAGGACGTGCTGGCGCTGCTCAAGTTTCAGTGCTCTTCAACGAGCCGAAATTGCTGAAATTTACTGCGCGCTGGGGGTACAGCATCACCCCGCCCGGTTTCAGTGCTCTTCAACGAGCCGAAATTGCTGAAATGACAGATCGGCGCGGTTGCGGTCAATCTGGCGGCGGCGGTTTCAGTGCTCTTCAACGAGCCGAAATTGCTGAAATGGAAGTCGCGGCGACGATACTGACGAAAGCCTACGGGTTTCAGTGCTCTTCAACGAGCCGAAATTGCTGAAATTCATCGAGGTTGACGCCGAGCGCGTCGGCGGGGTGTGTTTCAGTGCTCTTCAACGAGCCGAAATTGCTGAAATCCTCCAATTCTTTGAAGTCGGATTTGCTTCAACCGCGTTTCAGTGCTCTTCAACGAGCCGAAATTGCTGAAATGTTCATTTCCTCCTCCTACTCCTCTCTCTTCAGAGGTTTCAGTGCTCTTCAACGAGCCGAAATTGCTGAAATGTACCCGATGTTGCGTGAGATGGCGGCGGTGTTGGAGGTTTCAGTGCTCTTCAACGAGCCGAAATTGCTGAAATCGTCTGCACCCCAAAACGATCATCCCCGTCACCGACGGTTTCAGTGCTCTTCAACGAGCCGAAATTGCTGAAATCGCATTCAGGCGATTAACCCGGCGTCGGTTTCAAGGTTTCAGTGCTCTTCAACGAGCCGAAATTGCTGAAATATCTCGAAAACGAGTTCTTCACGCGAGAAACCGACTTGTTTCAGTGCTCTTCAACGAGCCGAAATTGCTGAAATGCGACTTCCCCAACATTCTCCTCATACCGCGTGCTCCGTTTCAGTGCTCTTCAACGAGCCGAAATTGCTGAAATGGTAGTGGTTGTTCGATTGAGCGCGCCATAACCAAACGTTTCAGTGCTCTTCAACGAGCCGAAATTGCTGAAATGCTGAATGAAGCGCCACGTCGGTACGAGGTCGTAGGTTTCAGTGCTCTTCAACGAGCCGAAATTGCTGAAATTCGATTTTTCGTCCGCCCCGCGCGGGCCTATATTGGAGTTTCAGTGCTCTTCAACGAGCCGAAATTGCTGAAATATTGAACCAGGCGGAACTCGCTGCCGAAATCGCCGCGGTTTCAGTGCTCTTCAACGAGCCGAAATTGCTGAAATTCGCCGAACGCCCTTGACAGAAGGGAACTTGTGTGCTGTTTCAGTGCTCTTCAACGAGCCGAAATTGCTGAAATCGCGCATCGACGCCGTGCAGAATGAGGAGTTGGAGAGTTTCAGTGCTCTTCAACGAGCCGAAATTGCTGAAATTTAAACACCGCGATATAGCGACTCGTCACAGCGCCGTTTCAGTGCTCTTCAACGAGCCGAAATTGCTGAAATCGCTTCCTCGATCCGCTCGATCTGTCCGCGCCAGAGTTTCAGTGCTCTTCAACGAGCCGAAATTGCTGAAATCCTCGTCCACCACAATCAGATCGTACCCGCGCGACCGTCGTTTCAGTGCTCTTCAACGAGCCGAAATTGCTGAAATCATGTGAAATATGCAAACACAGCCGGGAGCACCACGCGTTTCAGTGCTCTTCAACGAGCCGAAATTGCTGAAATCGGGCGTCGAAGCACAGTTGCGCATCGCTGCCGCGCGGTAGTTTCAGTGCTCTTCAACGAGCCGAAATTGCTGAAATCCAATACCCGAACATCGTTGTGATCCGGTCTGCGAAGTTTCAGTGCTCTTCAACGAGCCGAAATTGCTGAAATCCGGTAGC
>Ga0308396_1001870_pt1 | contig 10188 bp, 9 predicted proteins | sample Hotspr2SamplePe2_FD_202359 | JGI IMG/M metagenome (GOLD analysis project Ga0308396, IMG submission 202359) | Hot spring phototrophic mat microbial communities from Mushroom Spring, Yellowstone National Park, Wyoming, United States - 20050930_Pe2 ... | reverse complement strand
GGTAAGGCTGATCTCACGCGGAGACGCGGAGAACACAGAGAAAAAGCGCAGCATCCTTGCTAGTTGCCTAGAAGGCGGTGCACCTGACTCGCGTGTTGCCCCTATTGGTGAATGCGCCCTGTAAATCCAGACTCACGTTACGCTAGTTACAATCGGCATCGTGAACCTGAGCTACCTATTTGAGCGCAAGTGGCAGGCTGCGTGCGAAGCCGGCGCGCTCAGCAGCCTGCCACAGAGGGGTCGCCTCGACCTCGCTGAGGACGCGCTCGTCCCAGAGGAAGAACGCTTGGGAATGCACATATTGAAGTCTAACGACGCACTGCCGGCCTGGATCGAAGAGGACAAAGCGCTGCGCGAGAAAGTGGCCACGGCGCGCAGTGCGCTGCGCCGCGCATACCTCTGGCGACAGCAGCGGCTGGCCGCCAGCGACGACCCCGCCGAGCGCCAGCGGGTGGAACAGGCTTGGCTCCAGGCGCGCGCTCGGTTTGAGCAAGCGGTGAACGAGATCAATCGCGACATCTTTCACTTCAACTTGCGTGCCCCTTCTCTCACCGTACAGCGCCTGCCGCTGCGCCTCCAAGAGGAATACGCGCGCCTGATGGAGTCAGCATGAGGCGCGCTAGACCTGCTCAAAGTGCTCGACGTTGAGGACGAAGACGGTCGCCCCGCCCACCTCTACGTCAATCACCTGCGCGTTGAGGGCGCCGGGCACCTCGCGCGGCGTGCTGATGTAGGACGTGCGCCGGCGAGCGACCTGTCGCAGGATGCTCAGCACGTCCTCGACACGCTCATCTTGCACCCCCAGCAGCAGCGTGGCGTTCTCGCGGCGCAGCCAGGCGCCTTGGGTGGCGATGCGCGTGACGCGATGGCCGGCTTCGATTAACGCCTGCGTCACTTTGTTCGCATCGTCAGCTTGGACTACGGCCAGGATCATCTTCATGGCGACTGTTCCTTTTCATTTTGGGTTGCTGCCCGCGGGTAGCTGCCCAGCACACGCAACATTGTCGCAAACTCGCCCAGGTGGTCAAGCGCACGCCGACAGTTCAGTTCGTCTGCGCGCCCGATAAAGTCCAAATAGAAGACATACTCCCAGGGTGAACCTTGAAGCGGGCGCGACTCGATCTTGGTTAGGTCAATGTCGCGCAGGGCGAAGACGGCCAGGGCGCGGTAGAGCGCCCCTGGTCGGTTGCGCATAGCGAACACGATCGAGGTCTTAAACGTCTGCGCAGAGGCCACCTCAGCGCGCGCCTGGGGGGGCAGCTCCGGACTACGTGAGAGCACGACGAAGCGTGTGTAATTGGTCGGGTCGTCCTCCAGCCCCTCGCGCAGGATCGGCAGCCCGTAGAGGTCGTGGGCGCGCCGGCCAGCGATCGCCGCCGTGTCTCGTCGGCGGGATTCAGCCAGCATCTTCACGCTGCCGGCGGTGTCATAAACCGGCTCGCGTTCCGCGGTCGGCAACAATTGGCTTAGCGTGCGCTCGCACTGGGCCAGCGCCTGCCAGTGTGAGATGACCCGTTTCACCTCCTCCAGCGTCACGCTAGGCAAGGCATATAGATACCAGCGCACGCGCACGATCACCTCGCCGACCAGGTGCAGGGCATGGCGCATGAACAAGTCGTAATTGCGGTGGACGCTGCCGCCCAGCGAGTTCTCCACCGGCACTACGCCGTAATCGCATTTGCCGCCCGTCACGTTGTCGAAGACATCGTCAAACGTCGCGCACGGCACGGGTTGTACCGCCTCCTGTGGGCCGAAGAAATCGAAGATGGCCTGCTCGCTGTAAGCGCCTGGCTCACCTTGATATGCGACGCTGACCGCCGATGACATACGCCACGCTCACCTCTTGCGCGTTTCTCATGCGCCTAACTTACGATGATAACCACATTTGGGCAGGAGCTATGTGATGCAAAGACCGGATGCTATTCCCATGGCTGTTTTGGTGAGTGTGACGTGCGCCGTCGTCCTTTCGGCATGCAGCGGCCCTGGCGCGTCTGACGCGCGCGCGCCGGCGCCAACTGCGCCGATCGTTTCTGCGCCTGCGACTCCGACAACCGAGCCAGCGTCATTGGCGACCGCGGCGGTCGAGACGCCAGCAGCGGCAAAGCTTCCAACCGTCCCTCCATCCGACCCCACAGCGCTCCCGATTGATGTCGTCCCCGCGCTCCAAAAGATCGCCGATGGCCTGCAGCGGCCAACCTTCCTTACCCACGCCGGCGACGGCAGCGGCCGGCTTTACATCACCGAGCAGCCGGGCCGCGTGCGCGTCTGGCAGGCCGGCCAGTTGCTGGCTGAGCCGTTTCTGGACATCACCGACCGCGTGGGCAGCCGAGCGAACGAACAGGGCCTGTTGAGCATCGCCTTCAGCCCGGACTTCCCACAATCGCGCCGCTTCTTCGTCAACTACACCGACCGCCAGGGCGCGACGGTGATCGCCGGCTTCCTGGCCAACGACGACGGTCTGACCGCTGACCCAAGTAGTGAATGGCAGGTGATGCGCATCCCCCAGCCCTATGCCAACCACAACGGCGGGCAGATCGCCTTCGGCCCAGATGGAATGCTCTACATCGGCATGGGGGATGGCGGCAGCGCCGGCGACCCGCAGAACTTCGCGCAGAATCCGCGCTCGCTGCTGGGCAAGCTGCTGCGCATTGACGTGTCTCAGTCGTCGGCGGCGCAACCCTATCGGCTGCCTCCCGATAACCCTAGCTTTGGTCCAGATGCCCCGCCGGAGATCTGGGCGACCGGCCTGCGCAATCCCTGGCGCTTCAGCTTCGACCGATTGACCGGCGATCTCTACATCGCCGACGTCGGCCAAAACCGCTTTGAGGAGGTGAACTTCCAGCCCGCCGGACAGGGGGGCCAGAACTACGGCTGGAGGTTCCGCGAAGGGTTCGAGCCGTTCGCCGGCGACCCGCGCGGCCTGGCGCTCACCGATCCCGTCTTTCAGTATGACCACAGCCAGGGCTGCTCGATCACTGGCGGCTACGTCTATCGCGGCGAGGCGCTGCCTCGCCTGGTCGGCGCTTACCTCTTTGGCGATTACTGCTCCGGCCTGGTCTGGACGCTGCGCCGAGGCGATGACGAAGCCTGGCAGGGCGAGGTGCTCTTCGAGACCGGTTTGAACATCAGCTCCTTTGGCGAGGACGAGGCCGGCGAGCTGTACTTCATTGACCACCGCGGCGCGGTCTATCAGCTCGTTGCTGCGTCTGCTGCGCGCTGATCGCCGGCAAGCCAGGTGATCACCTTCTCGGCCAGCCGGTCGAAGGCGCGCACGGCCAGCGCGAGGTGCTCCGTGCGCGTGTCTTCCTCGCGGTTGTGCGAGAGGCCGCGCACGCTCTGCACGAACATCATCGCGGTGGGCACGCCGGCCCAGGCCATCTCGATGGCATCGTGGCCGGGGCCGCTGGGCAAGCGATGCGAGCGGCCGGCGTTGACCTCGCGGATGGCCGCGTCGCACATCTCGATCAAGGCAGGGTCGAACGGCTGCGGGGGAGATTGGTAGATCGTCCGCCAGCTCACTGTTGTGCCTTCCTCGCCGGCGATCTGCTCACTGGCGGCGCGCGCCTCGGTCAACATGGTCTGGAGGCGCTGTGGGTCTATGTGGCGCATGTCCAGCGTGATCGCGCACTCGCCGGCCACCGCCGTTGGGATGTCGGGCGCGTTGCGCACGCGACCGTTGGTGCCCACCCCGCCGTGTCGCTTGGCGATCTCGCGCACGGCCAGCGCGAAGCGCGCGGCGCTCAGGAAGGCATCGTGGCGCAGGTGCATCGGGAAGCCGCCAGCATGGGCGGCCACCCCGTTGAAGATCACCTGGTGGCGCTCGATGCCGTAACAGCCGATCACCGCGCCCAGCGGCAGCCCCAGCGACTCCAGCACCGGCCCTTGTTCGATGTGCAGCTCCAGATAAGCGCGGGCGTGGGCGATCTGCCGCGCGGCTTGTTCCGCGGTCTCTACCGTCACGCCGAACTCCCGCACGGCGTCCACCAGCCGCACCCCTTTGGTGTCCACCAGCCGGCTCACCCACGCGACGTTCAGCCGACCGGCGACGGCGCTGCTGCCGAACAGGCTGCGGCCAAAGCGCGCGCCCTCCTCGTCCGCCCAGTCCACCAGCCGCACCGTCACGGGTGGGCGGCCTTGATATTGCGCGCTGATGCGCCGCAGCACTTCTAGGCCGGCCAACACGCCCAGGCAGCCATCGAGCCAACCACCATCTGGCACGCTATCCAGATGGCTGCCCATGATTAACGCCTGGGGAGCATCGCCGGCCAGCGTCGCCCACAGGTTGCCGGCCTCGTCCTGCTCGACCTGGACGGGAAGCCCGTCCAGCTTGGCGCGGAACCAGGCGCGCGCCTTTGCCCAGGTGGGCGTCCAGGCCACCCGTTGTGCGCCGCGTTCGTCGCTGGTCAGCGCGGCCAGCTCGCGCAACTCCGCGATCGTGCGCTCTGGGTGAACGCCCGCTGCCGCCATGTCTCTAGCGCTGTTGGCGGCGGGCGCGCAGCGCGCTCACCAGCGTGGCGATCAGCAAAATGGCGATGATCAGCGCCACGCCCATGGCCAGGACGAAGACGAAGTCAAACAGGCCGGGGATCGTGGAGAACGGGATGAGCAGGAACAACAGGACGACGATCAAGATTGGCCACTGGCCATTTAGGTCTATCTTCATTGCCAAGCAGTTGCCTCGTTCAAGGTTTGCATTTCTTCGGCGCTCAGCCGATGGGCGATCGCGCCGAGCAGCTCCTGGAGTTGCGAGACCGTGTTCGCGCCGATAATCGGGGCGGTGATGACCGGGTTGCTGAGCAGCCAGGCCAGCGCCGTCTGCGCGATGGTCTTGCCGTGGGCGCGCCCAATCGTTTCAAGCGCGGCGAGCGCGCGCTGGCCGGTTGGGCTTTCGATGTAGCGCCGGATGCGCTCGTTGCTCTCGCCGCGCGAGCCGGCAGGGATGGGCTGACCGGCGCGGTACTTGCCGGTGAGGAAGCCGCCGGCCAGCGGGCTGTAGGGGATCACCCCCAGCGCCTGGTCTTTGCACAGCGGCATCAGCTCGCGCTCAAACTCGGCGCGGTGCATCAGGTTGTAATGCGGCTGGAGCGATTCGAAGCGCACCAGGCCGCGCACGTCGCTCACCCAAAGCGCCTTCATCAGCCACCAGGCCGGGTAGTTGCTCGCGCCGATGTAGCGCACCTTGCCGGCACGGACAAAGTCATCCAGCGCTCGCAGCGTCTCCTCATGCGGCGTCTCATAGTCTGGCCAGTGAATCTGGTAGAGGTCCACGTAGTCGGTCTGCAAGCGGCGTAGGCTGTCCTCCAGCGCCTTGGTCAGGTGTGCCCGCGAGGCCCCCTCATCGTTTGGCCCATCGCCCATGCGCCCGCGCGCCTTGGTGGCGATGATGACCTGGTCGCGCGGGATGTGATTTGCTTTGATCCATTTGCCGATCACGACTTCGGCAGTGCCGCCGGGGTTGCCGGGCACCCAGCGCGAGTAAATATCCGCCGTGTCCAGGAAGTTACCGCCGGCGTCGTAGAAGGCCGAGAGCACGTCGAAGGCAGTCTTCTCGTCGCACGTCCAGAGAAAGGTCATCGTGCCCAAGCACAGCGCGCTCACCTTCAAGCCGGTGCGGCCCAGTCTGCGGTATTCCATAAGCCTGGCTATTATCGCTCCGCGCGCATGGGTGTGTTCACCCTGGCTGGGCGATGGCACTGCCGTCGCCCAGCCTCTATAGACTCACCTTTACTCAGAATGACAGGGTCGGGGGACCGCCCGAGTGGCTCCGCAGCGCTTTTGGGCGATCTGCGCTCATGCCTCGAAGCGGATGCCTTGGGCGAGAGGCAAATCGCGCGAGTAGTTGATGGTGACGGTCTGCCGGCGCATGTAGCTCTTCCAGGCGTCCGAGCCGGCTTCGCGCCCGCCTCCCGTCTCTTTCTCGCCGCCGAACGCGCCGCCGATCTCCGCGCCGGAGGTGCCGATGTTGACGTTGGCGATGCCGCAGTCTGAACCAGCAGCGGAGAGGAACTGCTCGCTCGCGCGCAGGCTACTGGTGAAGATCGCCGAGGATAACCCCTGGGGCACTTCGTTGTTCAGGTAGATGGCGTGATCTAGCGATTCGTATTCGATAAGGTAAAGGATGGGAGCGAACGTCTCGCGGCGCACCACCGGCGTCTGCCAGGGCATCTTCACTAGCGTCGGCTCGACGAAGTTCGGGCCGATGTCGGGTCGTGGGCGACCGCCGAAGATCACTTCGCCGCCTTGCGCGCGCGCCTCCTCCAGCGCGTCCAGGTAGCGTTGCACGGCGCGCGGCGTCGCCAGCGGGCCGATCAGCGTGTGATCGTCCAGCGGGTCGCCCATCCGTTGCGTGGCCTGGGCGTAGGCGTCGCAGAGCCGGCGGGTCAGCGCCGGCATCACCGACCGATGGACGAGCAGGCGGCGGGTGGTGGTGCAGCGCTGGCCGGCGGTGCCGACCGCGCCGAACACGACCGCGCGCACGGTCAGGTCCAGATCCGCGTCCTCGGTCACGATGATGGCGTTGTTGCCACCGAGTTCAAGGATCGTCCGCCCCAGCCGGCGGGCGACCGTCTCGGCCACGTGCCGCCCTACTTGGGTTGATCCGGTGAACGAGATCAGCGGCAAGCGCGCGTCGTTGAGCATCCCCTCGCCGATGGTCTCGTTCGGCCCGATCACCAGGTTGAAGACGCCGAGCGCGTCGTGATCGCGCATCACGCGCTGGCAGATGCGCTGCACAGCGATGGCGCACAAAGGGGTGAGCGGGGATGGTTTCCAGATCACCACGTCGCCGCAGACCGCGGCGATCGCTGCGTTCCACGCCCACACCGCCACCGGGAAGTTGAAAGCGGTGATCACCCCGATCGGCCCCAGCGGATGCCATTGCTCATACATGCGGTGCCCTGGCCGCTCCGAGTGCATCGTCAGGCCGTAGAGCTGGCGGGAGAGGCCAACGGCGAAGTCGCAGATGTCAATCATCTCTTGGACTTCGCCGTGGCCCTCGGCGCGGATCTTGCCCATCTCCAGCGAGACCAGGTCGCCCAGCGGCTCTTTGAGCGCGCGCAGGGCGCTGCCCAGGTCGCGGACCAGCTCACCTCGCTTCGGGGCCGGCCGCAGTCGCCAGGTCATGAAAGCGTGTTGGGCCTGGCGCACCACGGCATCGTAGCTGGCCGGCGTGGCTTGGATCACCGTCGCCAGCGGCGCGTTCGTCGTCGGGTTGTGAGAGACCAAAGGGCCGCCGTCGCGGTCGTGGATCCAATCCTCGCCGCAGATGCCGAGGTTGACCTCCGACAGGCCCAGCCGCTCCAGGATCGCGCGGTGCTTCGGGTTCATCAACGATCCGCGCGCCTGCCGACCCAAGCCCAGAGCGCGGGCAGGGTGACCGCCGCCAACAGCATCTTCAGCGCGTCGCCGGGCAGGAAGGGGAGCAAGCCGAGCGCCGCGACCTTCTCCCAGCCCACGAACTGGGCCAGCCAGGGCAGCCCGAAGGCATAGATGACCAGATTGCCCAGCGCCATGGCCGCCAGGGTGGAGAGGAAGCGCCGATCCCAGCCGCGCTCGGCCAGCGCGCCGACGAGCGCAGCAGCGAAGACAAACCCGATCAGATAGCCACCCGTCGGGCCGAGCAAGCGGGCCAGGCCGCCGGCGCCGCCGGCGAAGAACGGCAGGCCGAGCGCGCCCTGAACAAGATACGCGGCCAGCGCCAGCGCGCCGCGCCGGAAGCCGAGCGCAGCGCCGATCAGCAACACGCCAAAGGTCTGGCCGGTGATCGGCACCGGCTGGAGCGGGATGGTGACCTGCGCGGCCAACGCGACCAGCCAACTGCCGAGCAGGACCACTGCCACGTCGCGCCTAAGCGTGAGTGGCTTCCACAAGACTTGAACGAAAGCAGGGTAGGTTGTCATGCCTTTCTAAACACCTCCGAATCGTCTGAGATGCCCTTTATCGGTCACTCGTAGGCCAAGACCTCGCGCACCGTGAGCCGCGAGGCGCGCCAGGCCGGCCAAAAGCTGAACGCGGCGGCCAGGGCCAGCACCGCGCCCAGCCAGATGCCGACCCCCTCCAGCGAATAAACGAAGTCCAACGTCCGGCGCAAGAACGACATGCCCACCGCGTCGCACAGCAGCCGGCTGATCGGCCAGGCCAACAGCGCGCCCAGCGCCCAGCTCAGCGCGCCGATGGTCATGCCCTCGCCGATCACGATGCGGCGGATCGCGCCGTCGCTGGCGCCGATCGCGCGCATCACGCCGATCTCGCGCGTGCGCTCCAGCACGCTCATGCTCATCGTTCCGGCCAGCCCCAGCCCGCCCACCAGCGCCAGCAGCCCCGCCATCAGCAACAAGAAGATGATCAGCAGATTGAACTGAAACGTGATTTGATCCCGCCGCTCGGTCATCGTCTCGGTGGTGTCCACGGGCATGTTCACGGCGCGGAAGTGCGACTCGATCGCCCTGGCCACCTGGGATTGGAACTCGCCGTCGTGTCGCTGGGTGACGACGACGGCGTTGCTCACCTGGCGGCCGGCGTTGAGCACGCTGCGATAGCCGTTCAGCGTCATGTAGATCACGCGCGGGTTGCGCACCTGGCCGGTGAGCGTGCTTTGCGTGACGCCCACGACCTGCACGGCGACTCGGCGCGTCCCGAACTTGAGGGTGATGAAGTCGCCGATGCGGATGTCCGGCTCATCGGCTAATACGTCGGCGTTCACCACGGCGGCGTTGGTGTCCGCTGAGGTCAGCCAGCGGCCCTGGAGCATGAGCGGCTGGAGCAGCGGGGTGTCCGCCGGCGGGGCGATCACGCTGATGATGCGGCTCTCGCTGCCGTCCTCGCGCACGCGGCGCGCCTCGCCGGTGCTCCATGCCTCGGCATAGGCCACGCCGTCCACTTGGCGCAGTTGGCTCAGCACTTTGTCTTCGCCGTGCGTGCCGCGCAGGTTCACCTCGATGTCATATTGCCAGTAGCGCAGCGAGTTATCCAGCGTTCGGTTGAGCGAATCGCGCACGGTGAACACCGAGACGAAGATGGCGCTGGCTAGGGTGAGCGTGCCGAGCGTGAGGATCAGGCGGTCCTTGCGCCGAAAGGTGTTGCGGATCGAGAGCAGGAAGGGGCGCGAGAGCCAGCGCTCCACCAGGACGATGCTGGCCAGGCGCTGCTTCAGCGCGTCTATGCGCGGGTTGTGCCGCCCTGGGCTGTCGTCGCTGATGCCGGTGAAGGTGATCGCCTCGCGCACCGTGATGCGCACGCCGGTCACGATGGGCACGAGCGCGGCCAACAGCGGCAGCATGACGCCGACCGCGATCTCGGCCAGCAGCACCTCGAGCGGGGGCGTCGTGGTCAGCACGTCGAAGTTCAGCAAGCCGGCTACAAAGCCCACCAGGCCCAGCGCGCCCAGCGAGCCGAGCGGCACGGCGATGATCAGCGCCAGGACGCCGAAGATGGCGATGCTGGTGAGGTAGAGGCCGGCGATCTGCGGCCCGCGCGCCCCGATTGACTTCATGATGCCGATCTGCTTGATCTGCTGGCCGATGATGGCCAGGGTGGTGTTGATCACCAGGAAGGCGCTGAGGAAGAGCGACAGCGCGCCCAGCGCCACCAGGATCAGCAGCATGGATTGGATTTGCTCGTCGGCATAGTGCTGGCCGGGGTTTTGGGGGATGCTGGCGGCGAAGAAGACGCGCCCGCTGTCCTCCACCCGCTCCTTGATCATGTCGGCCACCTGCTGGATGTGGGCGCGGTCGGTCTGCCGCTCGGCGACCCGCACGCGCATCTGGTTATAGGCGCGCGGGAAGCCCAGCCATTCCAGCGTGTCGGGGGTGATGTAGGCGCTGCCGAAGTTGGCGAAGTTGACCGGCGGGGCGTTGACATCGAAGACCGTGCCGACGATGCGCAGGTCGCGCGTCTTGCCATCCGGCAGCTCGATGGTCAAAAGGTCGCCGATTTGCTTATTGAACAACCGGAGCGAGCTGCGCTCCAGCAGCACCTCGCGGCGGCCCGGCACGCGCGCGCCCTGTTCGTGAAAGAAGCGATCCAGGCGCACGTTGTCGAAGTCCCAGATGGTGTAGAGGATCAAGTTGCTGCGCGCCTCGCCCAAGTGGACGCGCAGGAGGTGCAATCCCCGGCCCTGGGCGTCGGCCACCTCCGGCATGCGCGCGATGGACCGGACGAACTGCTCGTCCAGGTTCGAGGCCGTGATCG
>Ga0308396_1001868_pt1 | contig 10193 bp, 5 predicted proteins | sample Hotspr2SamplePe2_FD_202359 | JGI IMG/M metagenome (GOLD analysis project Ga0308396, IMG submission 202359) | Hot spring phototrophic mat microbial communities from Mushroom Spring, Yellowstone National Park, Wyoming, United States - 20050930_Pe2 ... | reverse complement strand
CCACGACAGTCAGCGCGCGCCTCGAGGGGAGTGAGCGGGAAGTCCAGATCGTAGTGCCCTTCACTCCGAACAGTTGTCCAGTTGTCCGATTTTCTCGCGCGGACAATATGACCAAAATCGGTGTGCGTCTCGATGAGAACGACGGAGAAATCTCTGTCGAAGTCCATACCAAGCGGTCGCGCCCACTGCAAACTTCCCCTTTGCGTCTCCTGCTTTCTCGTGAGGGCGAAGCCATCAATATTAGTGCGCGACTCGACGAGGAAGAACTTAAAGTCGACAAAAAAGGCGACGCTTTTGTTGTTTATTACTGAAGGAGGTAAACCATGCAAACAACAATCTCTCGGATCCTTGGTAAAGCAACTGTCGCTGTTGTGGCGACTGTGATTGTTGTGACTTATGCAACTGCCCAGCAACCCCTTGTGGGGCGCTCAAGTAGCCCGCGCACGCCCGCTGTTACAGGGCTATACACAGGCTCGCAGAGCGGGTGGGCAATCTATGGTTCCGCCAGCGCAGGCTACGCTGGCTACTTCTTAGGACATGGCTACTTTAGCCGCTCGTTGATTCTCGCTGCAAGCCCGCCCAGTTCGCTGGCGAATCTGACGGCGCGTCTGCTGGTAGACGGCAATGCTGTCGTTACGGGTGCGTTTACCGTTGACGGTTTTTCACAGTTCAACGGAAATGTGGTCATCGGCAACGGCGTACCGCGTCAACTGACGGTCACGGGCAACACGACCATCGGCGGCGTGTTCACCGCTAACAACAACGCCCAGTTCAACGGGAATGTGGTCATCGGCAACGGCGTACCGCGTCAACTGACGGTCACGGGCAACACGACCATCGGCGGCGTGTTCACCGCCAACAACAACGCCCAGTTCAACGGGAATGTGGCGATAGGCAGCAACGGCAACGCGCGACAACTGACGGTCACGGGCAACACTGCTGTCGGCGGTGCGTTGAGTGTGTCGGGCACGACCACCTTCAACAGCACGCTGATTGTTGGCGGCGCGTCGCAGTTCAACCAGGCGTTGACCGTGCAAGGCGCACTGACCGCCAACAACAACGCCCAGTTCAACGGGAATGTGGCAATCGGGACGGCGCAGCAGGCGCGTCAACTGACGGTCACGGGCACGGCTTCCGTGTCGGGCAACACCGCTGTGGGCGGGACGCTCACGGTATCGGGCGCGACGAACCTCAACAACACGCTGGCTGTGGCAGGCGCAACCACTCTGGGCAACAGGCTCACTGTGCAAGGCGTGACGAACCTCAACAACACGCTGGATGTGGCAGGCGCAACCACTCTGGGCAACAGGCTCACCGTGCAGGGGCTGCTGACCGCCAACGCCGACGCCCAGTTCAACGGGAATGTGACCGTCGGGACGGCGCAGCAGGCGCGCCAGTTGCGCGTGCACGGCGCCCTGCTATTTGACACTCTGGAAGGCGACAATCTGCTGGTGAGAAACACGCTAACCGTTGGGGGCGCGTCGCAGTTCAACGGGGATGTGACGGTCGGAACGGCGCAGCAGGCGCGTCGGTTGACCGTCACAGGCGACACGACTGTTGGCGGTACGGCTCAGTTCAATGGGAATGTGGCAATCGGGACGGCGCAGCAGGCGCGTCAACTGACGGTCACGGGCACGGCTTCCGTGTCGGGCAACACCGCTGTGGGCGGGACGCTCACGGTATCGGGCGCGACGAACCTCAACAACACGCTGGCTGTGGCAGGCGCAACCACTCTGGGCAACAGGCTCACTGTGCAAGGCGTGACGAACCTCAACAACACGCTGGATGTGGCAGGCGCAACCACTCTGGGCAACAGGCTCACCGTGCAGGGGCTGCTGACCGCCAACGCCGACGCCCAGTTCAACGGGAATGTGACCGTCGGGACGGCGCAGCAGGCGCGCCAGTTGCGCGTGCACGGCGCCCTGCTATTTGACACTCTGGAAGGCGACAATCTGCTGGTGAGAAACACGCTAACCGTTGGGGGCGCGTCGCAGTTCAACGGGGATGTGACGGTCGGAACGGCGCAGCAGGCGCGTCGGTTGACCGTCACAGGCGACACGACTGTTGGCGGTACGGCTCAGTTCAATGGGAATGTGGCAATCGGGACGGCGCAGCAGGCGCGTCAACTGACGGTCACGGGCACGGCTTCCGTGTCGGGCAACACTGCTGTAGGGGGGACGCTCACGGTATCGGGCGCGATGAACCTCAACAACACGCTGGATGTGGCAGGCGCAACCACTCTGGGCAACAGGCTCACTGTGCAAGGCGCGACGAACCTCAACAGCACGCTGGCTGTGGCAGGGGCGACCTCGCTGGGCAACACGCTCACGGTATCGGGCGCGACGAACCTCAACAACACGCTGGCTGTGGCAGGGGCGACCTCGCTGGGCAACAGGCTCACTGTGCAAGGCGCGACGAACCTCAACAACACGCTGGCTGTGGCAGGCGCAACCACTCTGGGCAACAGGCTCACCGTGCAGGGGCTGCTGACCGCCAACGCCGACGCCCAGTTCAACGGGAATGTGACCGTCGGGACAGCAGAGGCGCCGCGTCAAGTGCGAGTGAATGGCAACCTAGTCGCTCCCGGCGCGGGCATCAACACACCTACCTTTGTGTTCATTCACCAATATACAGGCGAGGAGGCATCACCACAAACCGAACTCAATCACCCACTGCTGAATGGAAACCCGACTGCGATTATCCTCGTTACCTACAACGCTACTGGAAGCGGCTCGCTAATCCCACTCAACAGCAGTGTAGGCGTTCGATATGACCCAGGCACAGAACGATGGTATATCTACACGCTTTCGGGCGGGAATGACATCCAACCGAATGCGACATTCAATGTGATGATTGTTACAACAAACTGAGAAAGGAGGCTGTCATGCGTAAACTCGTGTGTCTTTTGGCGATTGGTCTGATATTCGCAAGCGCGGTCGCGCAGGAGACCGCGCCCTCAATGCCGTATATCCTTGAGGAATGGCGCGCTGGGAATCGTGAAGCCGCTGTGCAACTTGCAGAGCAGCTCAGGACAAGCGCACAGTATCGAGACTTGTCTGTGGAGGACAAGATACTACTGCACTCGTTCCTGCGTCGCGCCTACCTTTATGCGGGCGAAACAGCGAAAGTCGAGGAACAGCGGATCGAGATTATGCGCCTCTCTACTCTCGCCTCGCGAAAGAGCGTCAAGGAGATTGTTGAGCTTTGCGCTCAGGGGCGATACGCAGAGGCGATGTACTACATCGAGCTGTATGACGCGCAACACGAAGCTTCCCAAACGGCGCTGAAGCAAGCACAACCTCAATCCGATAATACGCAAAACACGACCCAGCCGACCACAACAACACCCGAGCAACAGACTGGTGGGGAACGTGAAATCGTTCGCGTCCCGCGCATCATCGTCAGCCCAGGAGAGGAAGCCGAAGCGGTCAAGCGTCAGGCGCGCCAGTTGAGCGCAGAGCAGATTAGAGAGCAGATTACGCTACGGCGATGCATGGCGCAGATCTACGCCGCCGACGAGAGCGAAGAGGCGATGAAGCTGGCTACCCTACAGTTCCAGCTTATTCTCAGCCTCGACCGCCGATACTCGCTCAAAGATGACCCGACTCTGCGTGAACAGACGACGCCCAAAATCTACCAAGCCTACAAAAATGCCCTGCCCAAGCAAAACCTCGCGCTGCCTGTGCTTGCTTCGTTGGTCGGGGGCGTCGTCCTTGCCACACAAAACCAAGGCACAGTAACAGGGTTGGGCGAAACCTTCGAGGTTTCTCATATCTCCCGACCCCCAGCGGCAAATGAGCAGGGTGACATAATCGTAGAGCTGCGAGTAGTGTACCGCGATGCGTCAGGCGCGATTGCCCGTTCGGACTCCACGACCACCAGCATTCTAAAGATTACAGATATTGGTCAAAACTACAGCATCAACCCAAGTCTTATACAAGGGAAGCTTAACGCGAAGCCTGAGTTTGACGCTGGTACTGTGACAGTGAATTACACTATCGAACGAGGCGAGGCGGTGATCAAGCTGGTAATCTCTTATCCTCCTCCACTGACTGCGGATGGTCTACCGACTGAATTGGATTTCCCTGATGTTTCCGTGCAGTTCCCCGTCATTGTGTCTGGACCCGGTGAGCGCAAACTCACCTACACATTCACACTGACTCATAAGCCGCGTTCCCGTGCGGTGCGCGAAGCTCTCGTTATGCTAACCGCGTCCCAACGAGCCGCGCAAGCGAATCGTCTCTACATCCTTGAAGGCGCAGGAGCTTATCCTGTCGCGGCGCGCTCCAGTGCCCCGTTATGGCTGGCGTTCCGTCGCGGGCAAAACGATTACCGCGCGCTCTCACTGGCTGAACTCTCGCCTGGCGACCGTGTAGTGGTCTATTCCGAAGATCCGCTGCCTGTGACGCTCCAGTGGACGACTGCGGAGTCCCCTCGCGGGATGGAACTTGCCCTGCGCGATCTGACTTCGGGCAACATTTTCTCCCTGAGCCGATCGAACACCTACACCTATCACCCCAACCCGCAAGAGACGCGCGTGTTCGAGATTGTCCGTGCGCCGCGCGTGCGCGCGCCGCTGATTATCTCGCACCTGAGTGCGCAGGTGAACCGCTCGACAGGCGTCTCCAACATTACCCTGACCGTCAACCAGCCTGCGTCTGTGCAGGTCTCGCTGGAAGATGCTCGCGGGCAGGTGCTGTACCAAGCCGTGCGCAACGCCTCCAGAGGCGCGAATACTTTCGTGGTCGCTGCGGATCAGTTGCGCCAGCTGCCGCCCGGCGCGTACCTGATGAAAGTCGAAGCACAGACCGAGAACGGCGATCGCGCAAGGCGCGCTATACCCGTCGTACTCACACGCTAAAAACCGATATTGCCCTGCCCTTCTGGGCAGGGCGCACGACAACAAGGAGGTGCATTATGCGAGAATTCAAGCATGGAGATTGGACAATTGGGTTTCCCGAAGAATGGCTGGACAGCTCGCTGATTGTGCTCAGTGGACCGCCTGCGGGCGGATTCAGTCCGAACATCACTGTCATCCGCGATTACTTGGGCTTTACGATGACAGCCAAGCAGTACGCTGATAATCAACTGCCTGAACTAAGAGCAGAACTCGCTGACCAACAATACGAAGTGGTTGATGAGGGGTCTATCAAGCTTGGGATCTTGGATGCATACTACCGTATCCATACCTTCGAGACAGAAGACCATGACGCCGAATTGATGCAGCTGCAGGTTTATGTAACGCGCGGACAGGAGGCAATCACGATTACCTGCACGCACCTGCGGTACTGGTTCGAACAGATGCAAGAGACCTTCTGGGAAGCGGTCAAGATGTTCACTTGGGGCGCGCCGCGCTTGAAGCGAACAGTAGAGTCATCTTGAGTCCTCAACCTCATTTCCGTTTCTAAGTAGGCTGTTAATCTCTATACTCAACATGAGGCTTGTCAATGAATTTCCCAAAATCACTCCCGCCCCAGACAAGCCCATTTTCTTTTGCTATTCTGCCGTACTCTTGCCACAACTCGTCGCTAACATTCCATTCAGGGTTGCACTTTCTGTCTTTCTTACACCATGCAATGTCCATGGCACGTCCACTTTGGTGCGCGCTATTCAGCGTACGAGTTAGAATGGGTCCACTGGCAGTGTAGCCTGCTTTTCTATACTTCTTAATTTCAGCGTCTGTGTACCCTATTTGGCGCAGTGCCTCATCCGTGCGACCTGACGCGTACAACATCTTCTGTCGCTCCTTACTTCGGTACACTTCCGTCACAACGGGGACATATCCATGTTTTTTGGTAACTTCGCTTTCCACTAACTTTTTCAGAGTGTCTTTAAACTTCTCGCGCGCGATTGAATGTACATTCGAGTCACTTAATTTTTCTGCCCCCACGACACCAGATAAAATGTCGGAGGTGTTCGTAGTTGGGGTATTTTGGGCATCACCACTGAGAAGGTTGCCATCCTCCACACCACCTGTGGGTAATGGCTGGTGACTGGGCACAGGCAAGTTACTTGCTTGACGATCGAACCATCTTCCGATCCACTCCCCCATCTTACTCCCCATATTCCCAATCCACTCACCCATCAAGTTAGGATATCCTAGACGATGCCCGATAAACCGTCCTGCAGCTGTCCCAGCTATCCCAAAACCTGCGTGTCCTATCGCTTCGAAACGCCTATCGGGAGAAGCCTCGAGAATACCTCGAATATATGTAGCAAGAGTTCCTACAAGAATAGGTCTACTAATCCATTTTCTACCTAATAGTTCCTCCGTAGTCTTGAAAAACCATGATATGCCCTTCTTGAGGTCTGCATTTTGTCGTATCCAGCTTATGAAACTCTTGAGTCTTGAACACTCTCTTCTCAGAAATTGCCCAATTTGCGCTGCCATCCGAGAAGCCCAAGTTACGGTCCAGTTGAAGCCACGAGATATTAGGGATGACACTACGGTCGCTACGCGAGCCATCATAGGTAATGCCATAGCGACGCCGCGAATCAATAGCGGTGTGAGAACCAACCCAGCTGCAGCCAACAGAATGGGCACAATAGGCGGCTGCCCACAGTTGAGACGCATTATCGGCGCGTCCATATATATCTTGCGTTGCCCTCTGAACTGGATGGTGCGCGCGAGTCCTTTGATGGAGCGCTGGGCGTGGAACTGGATGTTCCCCTTGTGTGTTCTCAGCTGCATCTCTGCCGCTTGGAGCACCATTTTTTTCTCGGCGTACATGAAGATGTCGCCTGAGCAGAGGATATCTAAGCGGGCGTCTCCTCCTTTCTTTTGGAAGCGGAGTAGATCCTTCGGGGAGTCGAACAGGTCTAATATGAGCGTTTCTGTGCTGGGTTCCAGCTTGGCTTCCATCACGAGTTTGTCGCGGCACTTAATGCGCACGATGTCGGTTTTGCCCCCTGCGGTGGTGGTCATCGTCACTTGATTGCCTGAGGGGGTCTGCCAGCGTTTGGTCTCATGGGGGTCGTAGGGAAACGCGGTGCATGGGGCGTCGCGCACTACGCCGACGACAACGGCCTGGCTGTCCCAGTCGCCCAAAAACTGCACCAGTACATGCTCGCCCACTTCGGGCAGGGAGAGGAAGCCTGCCGCGCGCCCGCCGGCGACAGCGGCGTAGGGCGTAACTACAGGAAGCCACGCGCGATTCGCGCCCTTGCTCGTGGGGTCTAACTTTTCCCAGTCGAACTCCACCTGCACGCGCCCGCTCTGGGTGGGATCCTCGTGATTGTTCTTCACAACTCGTCCCAGCACTACGCGCGAGCGCCAATACAGTTCGTCCATTGGCGGCGGCGTCGGTTGTAGGCGGTCTTGTAATACAATCGTCTGCGTTACGGTGTCTTCAGAAGGATGCCCCTCTATAGACACTGCGCGGACATACAAACGCATACCCCCAAAAGGAAAGACCATTCCTGGACGCACATCGTATACATGCCCTGCCCATTCAAGGTTTAGAATGGTCGCACTATGGAATGTGTTGTCCTCAAGGTTTTGGCTGATGGTTCTCAATTCGGCTTCGTTCGGCGGATCCAGTTGTGGAATGTAGTTGGCGGTGATGGGGTTGAGCCGGTTAACGAACTCACTGCCTCTTTGCTTAGCTATGCTGAACGCCCCCCCAGCAGCGATGCGTTGCTGGGGAAGCGCAGGAACCAAATCGCTTTCAAAAGAGACGTCTTTCCAGTGCCAGTCATGCTTGGGGAACGCTTTGGGCGAGCGTCTAACCGTACCGATGACCACTCGATTATTCAGGTCGTCGGTTGCTAAGGGGATTGCCCACGCACGCAACATGCGCTGCAGATACGAAAAATCGGTTTCGCCGTACTGAAAGGTTAAGTTGATGGGAATTGAGCTGAGCGCGCGCGAGGCATTCGCCAAGATTTGAATCATCGGCTCGCGCTTGCGGATATGCCGACACACATCGGCTAAGGTACACGCTTGCCAAACGCGATAGCGCGGTATTAGGTCAGTTTTCTTTGTATGGGCAATACACTCTAACACAATATAAGAGCGGGTTGTCGTTTGATGTGTTTTTACGGAAGTCACATACCCCCTGAAGCAGTCAACGGATGAACTCAAATCAGGAGACGCCCAGCGTATGAGAATGTCTGTGTTGATGAGCACGGCGCCAATCTCGAGTGTCGGCGGCAGGGGCGAGCGCTTTTGCCCCTCGCGCTGTTCGTCGTCCCAGTCGACGACAATCGTCGCTATGCTGTGTTCGTACAACCGCCTTTGAACAGACACCTGGGTCACATAGCTCCGCTTCAAAGCCCGATTGAAAGGTTCCGAAACAATCTGGAACGGCACTTTGCGAACCTCCTTTTGAAGTGTGCTTTGTGCAGGGGAGAGGGAGAACCCCTCCCCTCAGTGGTTGCTTAGCCGGGGAAACCCTCCTTCTCACCCGAAGCGACAGTCATCACATTCTGACCATCGTAGTCTTCGGGGCGTAGGAGCGTGCCACGAATCAGCAAGCGGATGTAGGGTTCGTTCGTGGGGCGTCCTGGGTCGCCTGCGGGGAATTCCACTTCCTGGTACTGGTGGACATACCCTTTGAGGATGGTCCAGGTGTGCGCTTGCGTTTTGTCGCGATTGTAGACAACAAGTTCGCACCTGCGGAATCGGTCAGTTCCCTGAGGCGCCAGCGCCCACTTCGCAAGCAGGTCGTCGTTTTGGAGCCCGAGAATGATGTCCCATTCCATAACAGGCACTCGCTCAGGCTCACGCTGCGTCCCGTGTACTATGCGCACTTCGGCGCGTTCAACGCCAGTTATCTCTTGTCCGCCAACCATTAGTCTTGGCATCGCTTTACCTCCTATCGATTTGTAGGTTGCCCACGTCTTAGGCTATACTATTATACCCCATAATTCTCTCTGGATGCAAGTTAATTCCCGCTTTCGAGGCGAATTTGCCCTTATAAAAAGGGCAATTTGGGTACAATTTGCATGATGGAACGAGAGTATGAGGCTATTCTGCAGCAGATGGACTCTGCCGTTCGAGAGCGCATCACGCAAAACTTGAAGCACTATGCCCCGTTTCTCAGCATGCTGCTTGCATGGAAGGAAGCTATCGAGGGCGAGCTGGAAGCGACTCAACAGCGGCTTCTTACGGGAATGCTTAGCCAGTTCCTGCCTTCAGGGCAGTGGAACTTCCCTGCGCAAGCGCTGGCTGTGCTGGAGCAGCCCTCCGAAGGGCAGTGGGATCTCGACTCAGTCCTCCATGACCCACTTTCAGACACATCGTGGCTTGTGTGTGGGAGCGGGCACACGCTTCCGATTGCGCTTGAGGGGTACTCCCTCAAGCCTCTTGAAGAGGGATATCTGCTTAGGCTGTCGCTTGTGCGAACCACTGGCTTTTCTGACCTATTTCGTGAGGGTCAGGGCGTGTTGATTTTTGTTGCGGGCTCAGAAGACCTATTGTCGCGGTTGGCAAGGTCAGACTGGATTGTGGCGTTGCCGCGTCAAGGCGCGTTTACGATGGAGGTCACGCGATACGAGGGCTTTCTGGAGTTCGAGCGGCAACTGGGCGCAGCGCGAACGATTCAACGCCATTTGGAACCGTTTTTGCCGCCTTTTTATCCCTACAGTCGCAGATTCTTGCTGTGTCGTCCAAATTTTGCCCAGCCGACAGCCTCCCCTTTGACCGAGGAGCCACCGAACGAGCAAATCTTGATTTTTGTACAGCTTGATGCAATCACAGGGGCTCAGATTGCGTCCCAACCTGCTTCGGAGCCGCTCTTTCTGTTGAACGCGCTGCCAATCATCCAAGCGCAGCTGATGCGGCAGAGCGTACAAGCGGTTCCCTTCGAGGTGGGCGAATGGGTGAAGGTTTCGTTCGCGGGGGTACAGCACTGCTTTTTCGCTTCGGCATACGGGCAGGAGGCGTATCGTCGCGCATGGATCGAAATTGAGTCCGAACCAGTAGACCCCGAGTTCTTCGCTGGGCATACAGTGAATGTGTTTGCAGAGCCGAACGCCGAAGAGGTCTTGATATACTATAATTCGCGTGGCAAGGAGATTAGCGTAGGAGCCCAATCGCCGACAACACTTTTCGGCGGACGCGGCACCCAGTTCTCAGTGCCTTACCCCGCCGTTGGTGGGAACACCTTCTCGTTCACAACCGTCGCTCCAGACGGAATGCACTACTATTTGTATCACAGCCTTTTCCGCCCCAGCTTGCTCACCCAAGGCGA
>Ga0308396_1001862_pt1 | contig 10204 bp, 11 predicted proteins | sample Hotspr2SamplePe2_FD_202359 | JGI IMG/M metagenome (GOLD analysis project Ga0308396, IMG submission 202359) | Hot spring phototrophic mat microbial communities from Mushroom Spring, Yellowstone National Park, Wyoming, United States - 20050930_Pe2 ... | reverse complement strand
GGATGAAACAGATAAAAGGGTTACAATTTTATAGACAAAAGCCAATAGGGAATTATATTGTTGATTTCTATTGTCCGAAAGCAAAACTTGTGATAGAATTAGATGGTGGAAAGTATTATTTAAAAACAGGAGAAGAAAAGGACAAGATAAAAGATAATTATTTAAGTGGATTAGGTTTAAAAGTTTTAAGGTTCTCTGATGTAGATGTTTTGAGGGATATAGATTCTGTTTTAGAAAAGATTTGGAATGAGATATGAAATCCCCCTGTGTCCCCCTTTGAGAAAGGGGGAAATTAAGGGTTATTTAGAAAAAGAGTAAAATTCCCTATATCCCCCCGACGTAACGTCGGGGGAAAAGAGGGGAAGGGGGATTTTAAAAGCAAGGCTAAAGCCTTGCCCTACAGTTGTGATTTAAAGGTGAGATAATTATGGAAGTGCTAATTGTTATAGGAATCCCACTTGGACTTTTTCTATTGGTAACAGGTATTTTAATTGTTAGTCAGACATCTGGATTTATCCAGTCGGTTTTTTATAATCAAAGACAAAGGTTTGCAAACATGATGATACAACAGTATATAAATCAAATAATACTTGCTCAGACACAAATTTATCAAAAATCAAGACAGCTTGAAGAGCTTTCAAGGCAATTATATCTTTCCAATCAAGAGCTTGAGAGATTGAATGAGATGAAATCAAAGTTTCTTTCAATGGTTGTTCATGATGTAAGAACACCACTTTCTTCAATAAAAGGTTTTTCAGAACTTGTAAATAAAAAAATAGATGATCCAAAATTAAAGGAATACACTAAAAATATTTCACTTGCAGCTGAACAGATGGCAAGACTTGTAAGTGATTTGACAGATCTTGCAATGATTGAGGCAGGAAAACTTAAAGTTGAAAAAAAGGAATTTCATTATCCAGAGGTTCTTCTTGATATACTTCCTTCTATAAAAATAAATGCAGAGAAAAAAGGAGTAAATCTGATTGTAGGGGAATTGCCCGAAGGTTGGTATGTTGTTGGAGATAAGTTTAGATTATCACAGGTTCTTATGAATCTTTTAAATAATGCTATAAAGTTTACACCTATTGGGAAAAATGTTGAAGTTGGTTTTATAACAAGTGGCTATTACATAACTACATATGTAAGGGATCAGGGGATAGGAATTCATCCAAGTGAACTAAAAAAAATATTTGAAAAATTCTATCAGGCAAAGTATCAAAAAGATGAGAAGTTAAAAAAACAAGGATGGGGTCTTGGACTTGCAATTGCTCAAGAAATAATAAGACAGCATAACGGTGATATATGGGCTGAGAGTAAAGGACTTGGTAAGGGCTCAACATTTCTTTTTAAGATAAAAGGATATAGAAAATAGTAAAAGATTTAAAAAAAATGAAATTAAAATGTAATGAGGTATTTTGTAAAATATCCTTATGAATATGGATAAATCAAGCATAATAGGCGGTATAGCACTAATAATACTTATTGGTGTGAGTTATTTTACTGGAGCAATTCCAAATGTTCTTTTTAATATGCATGCGTTTGTAGTTGTTCTTGGTGGAACGCTTATAGCGACACTTTTAAGCTCTCCTTCAAGATATTTTATAAAAGCAATTAAAAGCATATTCTTAGTTTTTAAAGAAGGAGGATATTCGGATTTTGATAGGATAATGAATTATATAACAGAGATAGGAGATAATGTTAGAAAAAATGGATTTAAAGCACTTAAGGATGTTGATGAAAATATTGCGGATGGATTTGTTAAAAGAATAAGCGAGTGTATAGTTGAGTACTCTGATATGCAATTTGTAAGATCTGTTATAGAGAAAGAGATAAACTATGAATATGATGAGATGGTAGAGATATCAAATGTTTATAGAACGATGGCTGTTTTATCACCTATGTTTGGGCTTGTTGGAACACTAATGGGTATAATAGGAGTTCTTAAAGAAATATCAAATCCTGATATGATAGGTCCAGCTATGAGTATTGCAATAACAAGCGCTTTTTATGGGATATTTCTTTCAAATATGATATTTACACCGTTCGCGAATAAGATAAGGACAAAAGCATCACTAAACCTTAGGTTTAAAGGTGCAATATTTGAGGCAATGCTTGATATAATGAAGGGAACTTTGTCAGTAATGGTTGAAAGGAAGTTAAAGATATTTAGATGATTTAGGAGAGGGGATGTATAGGATAATTTTGATATCTATTTTGATAGGAGTGTCTGAATTTTTAAACTCACAGGAAGAGATTCTTTCAAACAAAGCACAGTATGAGAATTTTCTTGCAAATAAGGTTGAAAATGCAATTACAAAAATTCTTGGTCCATCTCAGGTTAAGGTTCTTGTTGATATAACAATGGATTATAATAAAATAGAAAAAGTGGAGTATGAAAAAATCAATAAGGTTAAAGAGAATTTTATTGCTGCAAAAGAGGCAGGGGATATAAGCGGTAAAGATTATCTTATGCCTGGCTTTGAAATTCCAAAGGTTGAGTCATCAGCTAATGAGCCAAGGTCATATACAAAGCAACTAATAATACCATCAAATCTTATAAAAAAAATAAAGGTTAATCTAATAGTAAATGATAAACTTGATGAAAACACAGTAAAGAATATAACAAATATGACAAGAGAAATCTTAAATCTTGATGAAAAAAGAGGAGATGAGATAGTGGTGTTAAAATCATTTTTTGCACCGATGTGGAAAACAATATGGTATGATCCAAGTTCTCTAAATTTTATAATGAAATATATAATTCTTTCAATAGTTGGAATAATAAGTTTATTAATAGTGGCAATGGGTTTTTTAAAACTTGCATCAGCAATGAATACAATGGCAAAGGTACAACAGACACATCAGATAACAATGGAGGTTGGTGGTGGAGGTATACAAGGTCCTCCTGGTATAGGTCTTGATATAACAAGGCCACTCTTAGCATCAAAAGAAAAAACATTTTCTGAAGAAACATCCCAAGAGAGTTCTTTGAGTGAGAAGATATATTTTGATATAAAACCTCATCAGATAGATGCACTTGTAAATCTAATGATTAAAGAGGATCCTTCAAATGTTGCAATTATTGTGGATCATCTAAGAGATGATATAAAAGCAGAGTTTTTAAAACGTCTGCCTCAGGATTTTGCATCTGATATAATACTTTCGCTTGCTCAAATGAGGTTTATAGATAGAGATACCATAATGCAAATAAAAGAAGAGCTTGAAACAAGATTGAGTGGTGTTGTTGGAGGAGTAAATACTGCTTTAAAACTTATTGAGAATCTTAACTGGATTGAAAAGTCGAGATATTTAAAAAATATTGAGTCAAAACATCCTGAGGTCTATAGGGAGATAAGAAAACATTTTGTTCTGTTAGAGGACCTTAAGTATCTTGATGATAAAGATATGTCTATTTTAATATCACAGACATCAATTGATGACTGGGCGAATGTTTTTGGTATAATAGATGATGAGTTTAAGGAAAGATTGAAAGGAGAGTTTTCACAGACAGCATTGAAGATTATAGAGGAGAAGTCAAAGGATGTTATTACGAATGAAAAAATTGAAAAAGCTATTTCAAATATAATGACAGTTGTAGATAATCTTATTAAAGAAGGGAGAATTAAAAAACCACAAATTGATTTTAATCTTCTTGAAAAAAGGTGATAGAATATGGCTGATGAATCAATATTTTCCAAAATAAAGCCGTTGAATCCGAGTGCTACTTTTGATTCACAGGCATCATCACAATCACTACCTTCCAAGGAAATGGAAAAGATTGCTTCTGATATATCTCAGATTAAAAATGAGATAAATGATCTTAAAAAAGTAATTTCTTCTGAACAAGGTGTTATAGGTAGTGTGGATGAAAAAGTATGGGAGAAGTTCAAAAATGATGTTGTATCTGCTATAAAGAATGAAATGGGTGTTGTTGATACATCATCTGTTGTTGAGTTGAATAAAAAACTTGATGATATTATAAAAATTTTATCGGAAAAATCATCAGTAAATAAAGATGATATAAAAGAAATTAAATCAATGATTTTTTCTATGGGAGAGAACCTAAAAAACATCCCGGTTAATATTGAGGCACTTCCCCAAAAAGAGAGAAAAATACTTATTAGTATCGGAACAAAGATTGATGATTTTCTTGAAAATAGATTTAGCGCTTTTGTTGAAAAATTAAAAAAAGAAGTTTTTGATAAAAATTCTCAAATTGAAGAGATTGAAAATAGAATAAATAGATTATTGAATGAAAGAATTGATTTAATTATTGAGAATTTAAAAGAAATTATGTTAAATTCCAACAATAAAGCTTTTGAAAAAATGGAAAAATTTACTGATTATAGTATTATTAAAAATGAAAAATTAAAAATTGAGTATGAAGAAATTGTCGGTGAGATGGATTCTATTATTAAAAAGATGACAGAACTTACCGATGAAATCTCAAAAATAGATATTGATCCTTCATATATTCAAAAACTTTTTAATATATCATATAGACTTGTGCAAATACATTCATCCTTTAAGACATTATTGAATTTATAATTATGCCATTATACAGAATAAGAAAAGAGGATTTTGAAAACGAACTCAACAAATCAGCACTTTGGGCTATTACTTATGGGGACTTGATGAGTTATCTGATGATATTTTTTCTACTACTATTTTCAGTTTCAATAGCTAAAACAGATAGAAGCAAGTTAAGGAAATATGAAGAATCACTTATAAAGATTCAAAAAACATTTGGTGGTGAGATATCAGAAGAAAAACTTCAAAAACTTGAGATACAGAAGAAAGAGGAAAATCTTGAGGCAAAACTAAAAAAAATGCAGGAAGCAAATTTAAACTTTGAACTTCAATCCAGTGAAAAAAAGGTTAAGTTGATTTTAAAAGAAGCGGTTCTTTTTGATTCAGGTAGTGCGGAACTTAAAATTCAGGCTAAAAAAATATTAAAAGATGTTATTGATGAGTTAAAGAAACTTCCAAATGATATAATTGTTGAGGGACACACAGATAATGTTCCTATAAGAGGTGGAATTTATAAAAGTAATTTTGAACTTTCTATGGCAAGAGCATATTCTGTTATAAAATTTATGCAAGATGAAGGAATTGATCCAAAGAGATTAAGCGGTATAGGTTATGGTGAGTATAAACCTATTGCGGATAACTCAACTCAAGAAGGAAGAGCGAAAAACAGAAGAATAGAAATTTCAATTCTTAAAGTGGACTAATTAAATTTAAGAAGTAAATAGGTGAGAAGTTAGAAAGTAAGAAGTTAGATGTGAGTATCGTGATAGATCTTGAATTATAAATTTTAGATGTTGGATTATGGATTTTGGATTAGGTATGAGGGGTTGGGGATGGGAATTATAAATTTTGGATGTTGAATTATGAATTGTAGGGCTCCGACGTTATGTCGGATCATAGCAATGCTAAAGCATTACACTACAAACAAAATCCCCCTATGTCCCCCTTTAAGAAAGGGGGAATTAAAGGGGGATTTGAAAAAGCAATGCTAAAATTGCCATAAATTTGGGCTATTCTTTCATCTTGCAGTATAGTTCTTTTTGTTTTGGAGTAAGTGTTTGAGGAATATCTATTTTTACTTTAATGTAGAGGTCTCCTCTTTCATTTTCATTTTTATAAAGTCCTCTTTCTCTCACTCTTAAAACTGTATCTGTGTAAGTCATTTGTGGGATTTTTATTTTTAAGTTTTTGGCATCTGGGGGGATTATTTCCTTAATTGTTCCACAAACAGCTTCCTCAGGAAATACCGTTAGATTCATATAAATATCATAGCCTTCTAGTTTTATATTGTTTTCTTCAAGTATTTTAATTTTTAGATAAAGATCCCCTGTTTTTCTCTGAGATCTTAATCCCTGACCTTTAAGTTTTATTGTTGATCCATCCTTTATTCCTTTTGGAATTCTTACGCGGATTTGTCTTTTTTCACCATCAATGTTTAAGGTTAGAGTTTTTACAGATGAGTTAAGTAAATCTGAAATGCTTAATGCAAGTTCTGCTTCAATATCAAGTGAGCTTTTTTTCGTAAATATATCATTTTCATAAAATGAGTTTTTATTTGAAAAATCACTAAATATATCAAAACCACCAAAAACTGTCTTGAAAAAATCGCTAAAATCATCAAAATTAAAATTTGATTTCTGATAAAATCTAAAGTTTCCCCGATTAAAGTTTGGTGGTGGTTCAAAATTTTGTCCATCCTGCCAGTTTGCACCAAGGCTATCATAAAGTTTTCTTTTTTGGGGGTCTGAGAGTACTTCGTATGCTTCATTTATTTCTTTAAATTTTGCTTCGGCTTCTTTATTGCCTGGGTTTCTATCAGGATGATATTTAAGAGCAAGCTTTCTATAAGCAGATTTTATTTCTTCTTGGGTTGCGTTTCTATCTACACCAAGGATTTTATAGTAATCCTTATACTCTGGCATTTTCTCTCCTGATCTTTAGATAGAAGTATATCATTGATAGAAAAAAGTAAATCATTATAATTCTCTCTATGTTTCTTTCCTTGGTATGAATAAAAAAAGGAAGAATTTTTGCAATCACTATTGTAAAGATTATATTTGCTATAAAAATAATTACAGTTTTTTTCATTTTTTTTCAATTATGCTAAGGTCCTGAAATATTATTGTATATCCTTTAAAATCTTCTGCTTTTATAATCATTGAAGAGTACCCAATTTTAAGTTCAATTATTGAGTGTGTTATCATTAATTCTCCTCTTCTTATTATTTTATCATTTTTTATTATATCCTCTATAAGTTCACATAACGATGGATAGATGTAAAAAACGTCTTTATATGATTTTCCACTTATATTAGAGTTTTTTAAATGAAGAATCTTTGATGCCATGGGATTTAAATAAAGAATGATACCGTTTTCATTAAAAGATATTATACCACTTGTAAGATTTTCAAGAATAATTTTATGAATATCCATAATTAAATATTTTACAATTTTTTATTTAAAAATTATTTTTATTCCAGCAAGTCTATCGCAAACTATGAAAGCAGAAAGTTTTTAAATTATTTGTTGTTTAGAGTAATCAAGCTTTCTAATTATTTCTGATGAATATCGGTAGAATACATAGATAGCGAAGCAAATAATATTTCAAAAATTACTGATAGATAGAGTTTCCGATTAATGAAAAAGAATAAAATAAGTATTTGCAACTAACCAGTCAATTTTCTTTTATTTTTTCATCAAAATGGGAAGTAAGTTCATAAAATATTGGTGTCATTTAGCGATTTAATATTGGAAAAAGTGCAAGAAAAATAAATTTTGAGTTTCGTATATATTTATTTTTTTCCCTTTTTAATTATTTTTTTAGGTATAAAGTTTATTTTTAAGTACCTTTCATTTTTTAATTTGTCAAAGTTTGGTTTTGAGTTATCTATAAATATCATAGTTTTAAGTGAGGAAAATGGAAGTATAGATTGATCCACATAAAATTTATCTTGAAAAAGTATCTCGCCGTTATAACTTAAAAGTTGGAGATCACCAAATGCAAAATCAATTGTATCTTCAGTTATATTTTCTACTTTTATATCTATTTTTAGTCCTTCTTTTGTTGCGCCATGAATTAGTTGGATTGAATCAATTGAAACTTTAATATCACTTTCAACGTCCATTAGTTTTTTTAATTTTTTTTCAAGCAATTCAACTTTTCTTTCAAGATATGATATTCTTTTTTCAAGATAAGTTATTTTTGAGTTTATTGAAATTTCTTGTTTGTTGGCTTTTGTTTTTTCAGAGTTTTTCGCAGGAGGATTTTTTTCAGAATTTTGAGATGATAGATTTAGTGATAATAAGAATGGAAAAAATATTAGCACGATTAAAATAAAAAGTTTTTTTATTATTGCAAATTTCATAGATCTTATAGATTATATTTTAGCATTTTAAAAATTATAAAATAGTATTGTTGTATGAAAAAAAGAATTGCAAATCTAATTAGAGTTTTTAGTTATAAAAATTATTCTTTTTATTTTTCTGGACAGCTTCTTTCGCTTATAGGGACTTGGATGCAATCAATTGCACTTGGCTGGCTTGTATATAGATTAAGTGGTTCTTCAAAAATACTTGGATTAATGGGATTTGTTAATATGCTTCCACCACTTGTTTTTTCATATATTGGTGGTGTTGTTGCTGATAGGATAAACTTAAAAAAAGGTCTTTATATAACACAATCACTTACAATGCTTTTATCTTTTGTTCTTGGAGTTCTTACTATAAATGAAAAAATAAAAATTGAGTATATCTTTATTATAGGTTTTTTTATGGGTATTGTAGGTTCTTTTGATATGCCTTTTAGGCAGAGTTTTGTTATAAGAATAATTCCAAAAGAGGTTCTTGCAAATGTTATTGCTCTTAATTCAATGATGTTTAATATCTCAAGAATAATAGGTCCTGCTATTGCTGGTTTTATTATAAATTATTTAAATGAAGGGTGGTGTTTTATTTTCAATTCTATATCGTATCTTTTTCTAATAGTTGCACTTTATTTTATTATTCCGCAAAAAAAGGAAGTAGAAAAATTGGATGTTAAAGAATCTTTTTTAAATGGAATAAATTATATAAGAAAAGCAGATTATATAAAATATCCAATTATGTTTATGTTTTTTTTAAGTTTTGTGATAATGCCGGTAATCACTCTTCTTCCAGTTTATGTAAAAAGTATAAATGAGGATAGTAAAACTTTTGGTTTTCTTATATCTTCTCTTGGAATTGGAGCTCTTTTAAGTGGTCTTGAAATTGCCTCAAGAAAAAAAGCAAAAAATTATATAAATATGATAAGTTATTTTTCAATTCTTTATGGAGTTTGTCTAATTACTCTTTTTCTTGTTAATAATAAATTTTTAGCTTCTTTGGTTTTATTTATTGCTGGAACTGGAACATCAAGACAAGCTATAGGTTTAAATACAATAATACAAACTCTTGTAAATGATGATTTTAGAGGAAGAGTGATAAGTATTTATAGTTTGAGTTTTATGGGGCTTGCACCTATTGGAAATCTTTTATGGGGATATCTTGCTGAAAGAATTGGAATTTCAAATACATTTATTTTATGTGGATTGTGGGTTATTGTAGCAAATGTATGGTTTTATTATAAGATGAGAAAGCTTAAAAAGAGATTTTTAAATCAAAATAAAATAGATCCAGTTTTTGAGATACTTTAAAAAATTTGATTTTTTACTTAGAAATTTGATAATATATTTATAGATTAGTTCTCTAATTTGTAAGATAGCGGGGCTTTAAAATTTTTTTTAAAATAACTATTCTATAAAGAGGAATGGAGAGAAATTTATTTCTCTCCTGATTGTTAAGTCGGTAGAATATTATGGGGATTTTTGTGTAGGGCAATGCTTTAGCATTGCAAAATTAATGCTCCGACGCTACGTCGAAGCCTTACATTTCTTACTTTTCACTTCTCACTTTTTACTTCTTACTTTTATAGTTCCCCGGTAGCTCAATGGTGGAGCGGTCGGCTGTTAACCGATAGGTTGCAGGTTCGAGTCCTGCCCGGGGAGCTCCTTTCTTTTTTCGGTAATAATCCAAAATAATACAGCAAGTGTAGCAAAAATTACATTGACAGTATCCTTTTTTTTGATTATAATTTAATTTGTGATTTATTAAATGAAGGGGTTATGAGAGGTGTTTTAGTTTTTGTGATTTTTGGAATTGTAAATTTAAATCTTTACTCTGCATATTTATATAATGCAAAGGGAAAGGTTTATTATAAGACAGATGATAAGTGGATTCTTGCTGATGAAAGTAAAAAAATTGATATTAAGGATGGAACTGAGATTACAACAGAAAGAGCAAGTAGTGTTGAGATTTATTTTAAAGATGGTTCAAAAGTAAAAATAGGTCCGCTTTCCTATTATAAGTTGCTTGAAGAAAGTGAAAGTAATGTTTAATCATCGCTTATAATTGGAAGGATAAGAAACTGGGTTAAAAAAACTACAAGAGGGAAGAAAATAAAGGGGGATTTAGTATCTTGAATAATTGAAATATTTTTAGAAACATAATTTTGCCCTATCCACTTTATCTTCAGGGACAAAAATTATGATCCAATGCGAAAAACCTGTCAAGTCAAAAATAAATCTAACCATAGAAATAATCGTCTTCTCAAAATAAACCTAACCAAGATTTACCTTCTTTTTTAATAATTTCTCAATTGA
>Ga0308396_1001858_pt1 | contig 10219 bp, 10 predicted proteins | sample Hotspr2SamplePe2_FD_202359 | JGI IMG/M metagenome (GOLD analysis project Ga0308396, IMG submission 202359) | Hot spring phototrophic mat microbial communities from Mushroom Spring, Yellowstone National Park, Wyoming, United States - 20050930_Pe2 ... | reverse complement strand
GGCTCGTCGGCGGCGGGCTTGCCGCCTTCGCCGCACGGCCGGCGCGCGGCGAGGGGCCCGCCGGCTTCGCCGTCCGGTGCCGGACGCACCACCCGCCGCGTCTGCGGGTGATCGACCGCCTTCCCGAAGCCGATGCGCTTCCGAACCTGCTCGTGCCGCTCGGGCATGGGCTTGCGGGAAGCGGTGAGGAGGGGCCGCAGCGCTGGATCGTCTATCCGCTGCCGCCAGGCCCGCCCCTGATGAGCCCGGGCGAACGCCGCAGCCCTTTGCGCGAGACCGACCTGATCCAGAACGTCGCCAAGCCAGTGGCGCGCGTTCTTGCCGAACTCGCCGACCGTGGCCTTACCCATCGCGGCATACGGCCCGACAATCTGTTCCGCCCGGTCGCGGGCGGGCCGGTCACCGTGGGCGAGGCCTTCGCCCTGCCGCCGGGGTTCTGCCAGCCTGCCGCCTTCGAGCCGCCGGGGATGGCCATGTGCGTGCCCGCTGGCAAGGGCGAGGGGACGCTCGAGGACGATCTCTATGCGCTCGGCGTCACCCTGCTTGCGCTCGCAACCGGCCAGTGGCCACTCGCCGGCCTCGACGACCGGGCGGGTATCCGGCTCAGGCTCGAGCGAGGCAGCCTCGCTGCGCTCGTGGGCAACGCGCGGCTTCCGGCCTCGGTCGCCACGCTGCTGCGGGGGCTCCTGTCCGATGACCCGGGCTTCAGGCCCGGGCTCGACGAGATCGCTCTCTGGCCGGGCGGCGCCCGTGCCCGTCCCTACACCGCGCGCGCCGTGCGCAAGGCCACGCGCCCGTTCGATTTCGCCGGCGAGCCGGTGCTCGACTCGCGCAGCCTCGCCTTCGCGATGGCGGGGCGTTGGCAGGAGGGCGTTCGCGCCGTCCGCTCCCCTGCCTTGCTCGCCTGGCTCGAGCGCGCGCTCACCGACCAGCCTCTCGCCGAGCGGGTGCGGGAGCTCCTCGACGCCGAGCCGCCGGGCGTCGACTCTGACGGCGATCTCCTCCTTTCGCGCATCCTCGCCGTCCTCGACCCGCAGGCGCCACTCTGGTGGCGCGGCCTCGCCCTGATGCCGGATGGCCTCGGCGCAGTGCTCGCGGAGGCCTATGCCACGGCGCAGCCCTCCGCCGAGCGGCAGCGCGATCTTGCCGACATGATCGAGGCGCAGGCGATCAGCCGCTACGCCGCCGAGCATCTCGACCGGCCGGGCATGATCGAGCACGACAAGATAGGCCGGCTCGTCCGCGCCCAGGCCCGTGCCCCCGTTCTCGGCGCCGGGCGCGAGCGCCTGCTGTACCAGCTCAACCCCGGCCTGCCCTGCCTGTCGCCTCTGGTTCGCCGCAGCGGGGCCGCCACCCTGCCTGCCCTTCTCGCTGCGCTCGAGGCCGCCGCTGCCGGGTCTCCGCCCGGCGGCGGCGCACCGACCCCGCTTGACCGGCATGTGGCGGCGTTCATCGGCGCGGCGATGGACGGGTCGATCGATCTGTTGCTCGCGGCCGCGGGCGACACCGGGCGTCCTGAGGAGGCAGGGCTTGCCACCGTCGCGGTCTTCGCGCGCCTGCAGCGGCTTCAGAGGGGGGCGAAATTCCCCAATCTCGCGCGCTGGGTGGCCACACTCGCGGCGCCAGCGGTGGCGACCTGGCACTCCAAGGCGGCGCGGGCGCGCGTCGAGAAGGCGCTGCCCGAGGCGGCGGCAAGCGGCGACTTCGCCCAGCTCCTCGAGGTGCTCGACGGCGAGGCGGCGCGGGCGGAGGACCGCGCAGGCTTCGCCGAAGCGGCCGCGACCTTCGCCCGCGCGGCCGCGGCCGGCGTCGCACTCCAGGCCGAGGCGCCGTTGCGCCGCGCCGAGGCGGCGCGGGTGGGCGGGCTCGCCGCCCAGGCGGTATCGCTGACGCTGCTCGGCGGCACCGTCCTCCTCCTTGCGGGAGGCTAAGCCGATGGCGAACGCGGCAGCGAAGCCAGCACCCGTTCAGGCCGGCCGGCGCTCCGGCCGCCGGGCGCGCTGGGCTTTCTGGGCCTTCGGTCTTGGAACCGGGCTCGCGCTCGGCGTCGCACTGCCGACGGGGCTTCTCCTGCTGGTCGGCCTTCTCCCGGCGGCAGCGGCCTTCGCGAGCGACAGCGACCCCGACAAGATGACCGCCCGCCCGGTGCTCTATCTCAACCTCGCCGGGCTGATGCCGGCGCTCAAGGCTCTGTGGCTCGGCGAGCATGACCTGCGGGCGCTCGCCTCCCTGCTTGGCGACCCGGGAACGCTCGCCCTTGCCTACGGCGCCGCCGCCTTCGGCTTCCTGCTCGCGCGCTCCCTCCCCTACGCCGTTCTCGCGGTGCTCGAGGCGCGCGCGGCAACGACGATGAAGCTCCTCGAGGCGCGGCAGGACGAGCTACGCGCACTCTGGGGCGACGAGGTGGTGGCGGAAGCCAACCGGCTCGCCGCCCGGGCGGCTCGGCTGACCGAGGCAAAAGCGCAGGAGACGAAGCAAGGCGGCCGCGAGGCAGGCCGAGGGTAAGCGCCGTCTCCCCTCCGTTCCGACCCGCGACCCCAGTCACGGTCAATTAACACCTGTGCGTAACGATCCGCGACCACGCAACCACGGAGGCGATGGCAGATGGGCAAGCTGGAACGGCTGCGCAACGCATCGGCATCGGCGAGGAGAACGTCACACCGCTTGGCGGCTTAGGCGCGGGCGAGGCCGGCGGAGAGGAGCATCTCGACCGCTTTCTCGGCGCGATGGCACGCGGCGAGTTCGGGGTGGAGCCGCCGCCCGGCGCCGCCTACGGCCCCTGCCAACGCCTCGCCGAGGCCCTCGCCAGGGCCGCGGCGGAGAACACCTCCGCGATCGTCGAGACGGCGATCGGGGCGAACGAGCTCGGGATCGTCGCCGCATGCCTCGTTGCGCCGGCGAGCGTCGTCAGCGAACGCGCCGCCGCCGTGGCGGCCGCGACCCAGGAGATGGTGGCGACGGTCTCGAGCATCGACCAGGCCGCAAGCGCCGTAGCCGAGGCGGCGGAAGCCGCCGAAGCCTCGATGCGCTCGAGCATCAGCGAGACCCGCGCCACCATCACCGCGATCGACGATCTTGCCCGGCTCGTGCAGCGGAACGCCGAGGAAGTGCGCCGGCTGGGCGAGGCCTCGAAGGAGATCGGCGGCATCGTCGGCGCGATCGAACGGATCGCCGTCCAGACGCGCCTGCTTGCCCTCAACGCCACCATCGAGGCGGCACGCGCCGGCGAGGCGGGGCGCGGCTTCGCCGTTGTCGCCAAGGAGGTCAAGACGCTTGCCCAGCAGACGGCGCAGGCGACGGAGGACATACGCCGTCGGATCGACGCGTTGCTGGCGCAGGTCGCGTCCGTGGTGGAGAGCATGGCGCGGTGCGATCAGCACGCGCGCGAGGGCCGGACGCGGATGGAACGGCTCGGCGACGAGCTGCAGGTGGCCGGCGAGCGCATCGACGCGGCGAGCCGAAGCATCCGCGAGATCGCCGTTGCCGTGTCGCAGCAGTCGCAGGCAACCGACGAGATCGCCGGCAACATCACCGAGGTGGCGGCCATGGCCCGGGAGACATCGGACGCCGTCGCGGCCATGGCCGGGTCGTTCGACAAGCTCGACGCTGCGCTCGGCCGCCAGTTGCAGGTGGCGGCGTCGGCAGAGTTCCCGGAGAAGGTGATCATCCTCGCCAAGGCCGACCATGTGATGTGGAAGCGTCGCCTGGTCGCGATGGCGACGGGGCAGCTGAAGCTCAAGGCGGACGAGCTCGCCGACCACCGCTCCTGCCGGCTCGGCAAATGGTATTACGGCGACCGCTCGAAACCGTTCCGGTGCGATCCGGCCTTCGCCGAGCTCGAGGAGCCGCACCGGCAGGTACACGCCCGTGGCAAGGAGGCTGCCCGTCTGTTCGCCGAAGGCCGGACGGCGGAGGCGCTCGACGAGATCGCGAAGGTGGAGGCGGCATCGGCCGAGGTGATGCGGCTTCTCGAGACGCTTCACCGAGGCTCGGGACGCGAGCGCCTCGCCGCGTGAGCGCGGAGACGACGCGCCTCGGCCCGTGTCGCCGGTTCGGCCATTTCTGCCCGCCGGTCGCCGGCCCGACGTCGCGATCGGTCTCGGAGGCGAGGGACGAGGCGCGGTCCCGCCGGCGCGAGCCAAGCCGAGCGGCTGCGACGAGGGGGAACAGGGCGGCCGGATGCGGGCTGCCCGCGATCCGTCCTGAAGGGGCGCAAAGGCGGTGCCTATTCCGTCGGCCAAATCGATCTCGGAGCGGTCGGGAGGAGAGAACGTCCATGGCTGGGCAGCTCACCGACGCGCAAGTCGCGTTCTACCGCGACAACGGCTATCTCTGCCCTTTGCCTGCGCTCGATCCCGAGGAGGTGGCAGAGGCGCGCGCGGCTCGACGCCACCGAGGCGATGCTCGGCGGTAGGTTGGACGGGCGAAACAACCAGAAGCCTCACCTGCTCTTCCCCTGGATTGAGCGGCTGATCCGCCATCCGCGCATCCTCGACGCGGTCGAGAGCGTGATCGGGCTGAACATCCTCTGCTGGGGCAGCCAGTTGTTCCACAAGCGCGCGGGCGACCCGGCCTTCGTCTCCTGGCACCAGGACGGCACCTACTGGGGCCTCTCGAGCGCGGACGTGGTCACAGCCTGGCTCGCGCTCACGCCGTCGACTCCCGAAAGCGGCTGCATGCGGGTGATCGCCGGAACGCACGTGCCCTGGTGCCGCACACAGACACCTTCGCCGAGACCAACATGCTGAGCCGCGGCCAGGAGATCGCGGTGACCGTGAACGAGGACGAGGCGATCGACCTCGTGCTCGCCCCGGGCGAGATGAGCCTGCATCACGTGCTCATCTTCCACGGCAGCCCGCCGAACCGCGCGAGCTACCCGCGCATCGGCTTCGCCATACGCTACGTGCCACCGCACGTGCACCAGCTCGACGGCACTAGGGGCAGCGCCACGGTGGTGCGCGGCGAGGACACGACCGGCCACTGGGAGCACGAGCGGCCACCCGTGTCCGACCTGTACCCCGACGCGGTGGCCCACCACGCCGCCGTGGTGGACCGGCAGCTCAGGACGGTCTTGCGGGGCGCAGGGGGCAAGGGGAAGCTCGCCGCCACGGTGACGTCACGACACCCCACCCAACGACCGGGGACGGACGACCCCGGACGACCGGGCCCAGGACCAGCCTCGCCTCCGCCGCTGCCGGCGTCGCCGCACCGCCCCGTGCCTGCGGGCAGGGCACGATCGCCATCCCCATGGCGCACAGGCTCTCGACCGCCGGGCCGGCCTGCTGAGCAGCGGCCACTGCCCCGCGCACGTCCCCAAGGGGTCAGCGAAGCGCTTCGCCTCGGACCGGCGCCGCGACCTCGACCGGCATCCGCCAGGCTGGGTTCCGGCTGGTCATGGCCGGCGCCTCGCTCCACATGCTACTCGCCCGTCTTGCCATGGAGGGCGCGCCTTCGAGCCGTGCTCTCAGCGCCGCGCTCGCGCCGCTCACGCCGCACTCGCTGCTCGTGACAGCCTTGCCCGGCGCCCTGATGGGGCCCGGACAGCGGAACGGCCGGGGTTGCCCCGGCCGCTGCGCGCAGCCCGGTGATCGACGGCGCGTCAGCCCGCGGCCGCGCGCTCGGCGAGCTCCGCCTTCATCGCGCGCTGCAGCTTCTCGAAGGCGCGCACCTCGATCTGCCGAACCCGCTCCCGGCTGATGCCGTACTGGTGCGAGAGCTCCTCGAGCGTGGTCGGCTCGTCCTTCAGCCGGCGCTCGATCAGGATGTGTCGCTCGCGCTCGTTCAGCGTACGCAGGGCGTTGGCGAGCAGGGCCTTGCGCCTGCCCATGTCCTCGCGCTCGGCGAGCTCGACCTCCTGGTTGTCGCTCTCGTCGACCAGCCAGTCCTGCCACTCGCCCTCGCCATCGACGCGCACGGGCGCGTTCAGGCTGTGGTCGGTGGCGGCGAGGCGGCGGTTCATCTGGATGACGTCCTGCTCCGGAACGTCGAGATCCTTCGCGATCTTCGCCACCTGCTCGGGCTTAAGGTCGCCGTCCTCGATCGCCTGCATCTCGCCCTTCAACCGACGCAGGTTGAAGAAGAGCTTCTTCTGTGCCGCCGTGGTTCCCATCTTCACGAGCGACCACGAGTGCAGGATGTATTCCTGGATTGCGGCGCGGATCCACCACATCGCATAGGTAGCGAGGCGGAACCCGCGGTCGGGGTCGAAGCGCTTGACCGCCTGCATCATCCCGACATTGCCTTCGGAGATCAGCTCGCCGATCGGCAGGCCGTAGCCGCGATACCCCATCGCGATCTTGGCCACGAGCCGGAGGTGGCTCGTGACGAGCTTGTGCGCCGCCTCGAGATCGCCCGTCTCCTGCCAGCGTTTGGCGAGCGCATACTCCTCCTCCGGCGTGAGCATAGGGAACTTCCGGATCTCCTGGAGATACCGGGTGAGGTTCCCCTCCGGCGCGATCGGAACGGCGAAGGCCGACGCCATGGGCAATGCACCTCCGTCTGCGCGGGACGTTCGGACTTGTCCCATCTGTGCTGATTGCACCCTCGCATGGTTTCGGGCCGAACAGGATCACGATCAGGGGAACAGGCGCGCCATCCCGGCGCTCGTCGACCCATCGCCCTCTTCCCCTGACGGCTTGGCACTCTCGGCCCGGGAGTGCCAACGCTGCAAGAGTGCCCGACCGAAGCGGAGTGTTGCAAGACAAATCAGACCAAACTGGTCGGGATTTCGGTCAGTTCGGGCCAGAGAGCGTTCACAAGCGCGCCAAGATCGGGCGGAGGTGGCGTCTCGAAGCGGAGCAGCGCGCCTGTGACGGGGTGGGCGAAGGCGAGGGTTGCGGCATGCAGCGCCTGGCGGGGAAAGCCCGCAAGCCTCGCCGCAAGCTCGGCCGGGAGGCTTCGGGCAGCAGCGGGAAGGCGCCGGCAATAAAGCGGGTCGCCAACGATCGGGTGGCCGGCATGGGCGAGATGGACCCTGATCTGGTGGGTGCGCCCCGTCTCGAGGCGGCAGGCGAGCAGCGAGACGGCCGTGCCATGGGCGCGGAGAAGCCTGACCCTGGTCGCGGCCGGGCGGCCGCGCGGCACCACCGCCATGCGCTTCCGATCGACCGGGTGGCGGCCGATCGGCGCCTCGATCCGGAAGGCCTGCTCTCCCGGAACGCCCCAGGCGAGGGCGAAATAGGTGCGCTCGAGCGCGCGCGCGGCGAAGGCTCGGGCGAGCCCCTGATGCGCCCGGTCCGTCTTGGCGACGACCATCACCCCGGACGTGTCCTTGTCCAAGCGGTGCACGATTCCCGGCCTCCCCTCGCCGCCGATCACCGGGAGTTCGCCCTCGGCATGGGCGAGCAGGGCGTTGACGAGCGTGCCCTCGAGGTTTCCCGGAGCGGGGTGCACCACGAGCCCTGCCGGCTTGTCGAGCACGATCAGATCCGCGTCTTCGTAGAGGATCGAGAGGTCCATCCGCTGCGGCAGCGGCTTCGCCAGTGCGGGGGGAGGAACGGCCAGAACGTAGCGCGCCCCGGGGCGGACCGGCTCGGCGGGGTCGCGGACGGTCGCGCCATCGCGCCGGACGTGCCCGGCCTCGATCAGCGCCTTGATGCGCGACCGCGACAGCTCCGCCACGACGGAGGCGAGCCAGCGGTCGAGCCGCTGGTTTGCGGCGCCACCATCGGCCACCATCTCACGCTCGGCCGGCTCCGTTCCGGCCGTCATGCGGGGAGTGTCCAGGAGGCCATGCGCGCCCTGAAGGCTGCCGTGATCGTCATGGGGGTGATGATCGTCATCGCCTCAATTATGCTCGCGATCGTCATCGCCAACCGTCTGTCTTCGCGCTCGGCCGCCACCATGCCGATCGAGGCGAGCCTCGACCAGCCGCCGGGAACGCGGATCGTTGGCGTGGCGAGCGTGGGCGAGCGGCTCGCGGTTCACGTGACCGGCGGCGGCCTCCCCGACCGGATCGTCTTCGTCGAGGCGACGCGCGGGCAGGTGGTCGGCACGCTGGTACCGGAGGCTCCGCCAGCCGGGGCGCAGGGGCGATGATCGGCACCGTTCGCCTCGAACGGTCGGTCGCCGCCGCCCTGCCGCGGCTTGCCGCGGCCGCCCTGCCGCGCGAGGCCTGCGGGCTGCTCACCGGCCGGCGCGCGGGCGGCGTGCTCTTGCTCGACGGGCTCGCCCCCTCGCGCAATCTCGCCGCCGGCGAGGGGTCGTTCGAGATCGACGCCGCCCTTCATCTCCGCCTGCAACGGAGCATGCGCGCCGTGGCCGCCGTCTGGCACAGCCACCCGCGCGGCGGGCCGACGCCGTCGGCGCGCGACGCGGCCGGGGCCTGGGATGCCGGGCTCGTGTGGCTGATCACCGCCGGGGACGCGACCACGGCCTGGCTGCCCCTCGGCGAGGGCCTCGGCTTCGCGCCGCTTCCGCTCGAGCTCGCCTGAGGAGCAGGATGCGCCGCAAGGGCGACCTGCCCTCGAAGCCCTGCGCCGTCTGCGGCAGGCCATTCTCCTGGCGCAGGAAGTGGGCCAAGGTGTGGGACGAGGTGCGCTACTGCTCCGAGGCCTGCCGGGCGCGGCGTGGGCGCGAGAGGAAGGGAGAGCGATGCTGTTCCGGAGCGACAACGTCACCGCGGTCTGCGATGAGGTGATCGCCGCGATCCTCGCCGTTAACCGGGGCGATGCCGCCCCTTACGGTGCGGACGAGACGACGGCGCAGCTCGCCGGGGCCTTTGGTGCCTATTTCGAGGCGCGCGTGTCGGTCCACCCGGTCGCGACCGGGATCGCCGCGAACGCGCTCTCGCTCGCGGCCGCCATGCCGCCGCCGGGTGCGGCGATCTGCCATCGCAACGCGCATGTGAACACCTCCGAGAGCGGCGCCCCGGAGTTCTTCTCGGGCGGCGGCAAGCTGCTCGTGCTCGACGGGGCGCACGGCAAGCTCTCGGCCGAGGCGGTGGACGCACTCGTTCGCTCGTCCTCGCCCGACCGGATGCAATCGGCCCCGCCGACGGCGGTGACGGTGACGCAGGGCACCGAGGCCGGAACCGTGTACACGCTCGAGGAGCTCGCGGCGATCAGCGCCGTCTGTCGCCGCCACGGCCTTGTCCTGCACATGGACGGGGCGCGCTTCGAGAACGCGCGCGCAGCCCTCGGCTGCTCGCCGGCCGATCTCACCTGGCGCGCGGGCGTCGACATCCTGAGCTACGGAGCCACCAAGAACGGGGCGATGTGCGCCGATGCGGTGATCATCTTCGACGGCCCACACGCGGCGCAGCTCGGCCGCTTCATGGGCCAGCGCCGCCTGCGGGCGGGCCAGGTGTTCTCGAAGATGCGGTATCTCTCGGCCCAGCTTCTCGCGATGATCGAGGGAGGCGTGGCGGAGCGGAACGCCACCCATGCCAACCGGATGGCGGCGAAACTCTCGGCGGGGCTCGCGGCGATCCCGGGCGTGCGGCTCCTGCACCCGACGGAGATGAACGAGGTGTTCGTCTTCCTGCCCGAGGCGGTGCGCGCGGCGCTTGCGCGGCGCGGCTATTCGATCCGGCCGCGACCGGAGGACCCTTCCGTCGTGCGCTTCGTCACCGCCTGGAACACGGCCGAGGGCGACGTCGCGGCGTTCCTTGCCGCTGCCGTGCCGGAGGCGGTTGTGTGATCCCCTCGCGAGGGCGACGCCGGCCGGCTTGATCTCGACGGCTGCGGCGCGTATACGCCCGCGTATCGGGTCCCGTTCGTCTAGAGGCCTAGGACACCGCCCTCTCACGGCGGCAACAGGGGTTCGAATCCCCTACGGGACGCCATGTCCAGCTGTCAAACGTTGCAGTTGCGTGGCTTTGCTGTGTCCGCGCGCTTTCGCCCCTACACTCTGCACCCGCTTCGAGGGCTGAGCGGGCGCCAAGCGCCAGATCCCTTCGCGTCATTCCAGACGCTACCGTTTTCCAGTGAGTCAGCCAGATCGGTGCGGGCCGGTCAGCGTCGCAGAAGGGCGGTGCTTCCAGGCCCACCGCGTCGGCGTAAACCACATGCGGTGGCACGCGATTATTGTGCTGTCGGAGTGCTGCACCCCTTCCATATCCTGCAACGTTCCGACTTGTAGAAATCGTAGACTGCGAATGGCCGTTATGGTCACTCTAGGCTCAGGACCCAATAATCTCTTGTAGCGACGCGGTGTGGTGTGAGTCTGGGTTTGGCGGAGGTGCCGTGATGCCCAAGCCGCCGTTTCTGCTCACGACTGC
>Ga0308396_1001851_pt1 | contig 10234 bp, 3 predicted proteins | sample Hotspr2SamplePe2_FD_202359 | JGI IMG/M metagenome (GOLD analysis project Ga0308396, IMG submission 202359) | Hot spring phototrophic mat microbial communities from Mushroom Spring, Yellowstone National Park, Wyoming, United States - 20050930_Pe2 ... | reverse complement strand
TCCCATCCCGAACCGGGTCGTGAAACACCGCAGCGCCGATCCTACTGGCGGCTCACCGCTGGGAACCTAGGTCCATGCACCCGTTCATTCCTCCCCGCTCGGCGACGATTACTGGTCGCCGAGCGGGAATTTTTTGTCAAAATCTCTGAACACAATAACGGTAGAAACTGGTTCCAAACCTACCCGTAGACTATCAGGGCTTTTCGATATTTTTCAGCTTTGAGTTGCATGCGATGACTGAACGGCTCAACAACAGACCGATGCCGACGAACATTATATCCTCTCCGCACAGTTCTACGTAGAGCGGAATGCGGTATGTGGACCCACATTCTACGATGGGCGGCCAAAACCATCGCAGTTGATCAGCACATTATCGGAAACGAGTTTGGAACCTGCTCCTACCACTTCTCTCTACTACCACAACTGTTTGGCGGGAAAGCGCTTTGAAAACTCTACCAATCGTTAGAGATAGCTTCCTCTAATCACAAGACGACCGATTAAGTTGGTCAGCATCTCTACTTCTCACTACCCACGAGACGTACAAGAGTACCAACAAAAAATTCCTCGCCGTCTGAATTGGCACAGACGGCGAGGGAAAGGATAACTAGCGTTGAACGAGTGGTACGCGCACAATGAAGCTAGGTGATGGCTCTTGCTGTTCAGCTTCTAATCCTAAACCAAGCGTACCACGTTCATGGAGAAGTTGGAAATAGGCTGTAACTTCATCAACCGGTTGATCCTGGGTTAGTGGCTCGCTAGCCACAGCCGATAATGCAGAAGGTTGCGCTACGCCGTACCACGCGCCATCAGCACGTCCCCAGGTAACTTCCAGGTACGCCAGACCACCAGCTTCGTAGTGTTCAACCTGGAAGGTGCGCCAGCCTGCACTAATGTCAATGTTCGCACATGTCTGACCGACACTATCACGCCAGCGTTCAAATCGAACCACTCCATCAACCTTAAACCGGAAACCGTCATCCGAGTTTACACAGATACGATACGTACCGCCACGTAACGATACCGGCCAGGTAAACCGCGATGAAAAGTTATCTTGCCACCAGGAATTATGAGGCCCTCCCAACCACCATCGTTTGCTAACCGAGTTGAGGACTTCGCTTCGGTAATTGCCGGTAAAGTCACGCTTGTCCCAATATTCGGCCCACACCCGAGGCCAGAAGGCAAATTCCATCGAAGCTACACCACCACGCTCGTAGAAATCAACGACTATATTGTGTGTACCAGCATTGAGGGATTGATAGTTCGAGTAAGCTGATTGAGCAGCATGATCCCACCACTGATCAAGAACCTTCTGACCATTCACAAAGACCCGACTACCATCATCGCTGCGGGTGTAGAATTGCCAGGCTCCACCCGGCAGATACAGTGAGCGGCGCCAACGTACTGAGAAGTTGTCGGCTGGAATGGAACTATCTGGACTACCCGAACCCCAGTCAAACTTGATATTTTGATCGTTACGGATGAAAGCAGGTTCGCCCGATAGGTTCGGGTTGCGGTAGTAAGACCCTTCCCACACCATTGACGGTGTGTGATATTGCCAATCCACCAAAACAGTAGCGTAAAAGCTAGAGTCATAATACTCAACTTCGATCAGATGCTCACCAGCCGAGATATAGACATCGGTTGTCGAACGAGTAAAAGGGCGATTGTACCACTGGTTCAGGATCGTTCGACCGTCTATCCGAATCCGCAGGCCATCGTCAGAGCCGGTAGTGAAGCGGTAGACACCACTCCGGTCAAAACGCACCATTTTCTTCCAGCGAACTGAGAAGTTATCAGCAGCTACACCAGATCCAGGCGAGCCGGTGCCCCAATCAAAGTCGATCCTATTATCGCTCCGCACAAGCACCGGTGTACCCGACAGATTTGTGTTATTGTAGTATTCACCACGCCATTGACCTGGCAAGACAGTATTAGTACCGGTGGCAACAGCGTTGACTTTGAATCCCCACTGGAAACGAAGTTTTTCCCAGGTGTAAACAACACCGGCACCATTGCGCTGCGAGCCATTGTATGGAGAAAGGTTGGCATTTCCAAACGGATCGTTAACAATCAGGCGAACTTCAGCACCGGCTCGTTCGTAGCCAATAATCACGACAATATGACCGGCGCTAGTTAAAGCGGTTGCCGCGATAACAGCATGACCACGTTCGAGAGCGTCAACGATTTGTTGGAGATTGAAGACGTGGTGCTGTCGTGTCTCAGCATTGTAGGGTGGTCCTCCTTTCTGATCGATACCATAGACACGGAGCGCATTTTCTATCCACTCGCGTCCACTCCTGTCCCGGTCCCGGTCCGGGGACGGGTCGGAAGTTTGGACCCAGCGGCCGTTATGACTGTGACCGTTATGGAATTTTCTAACCTCTTCGCCGAGATTATTACTCTCTAGCTTTTGGAGAGCAGCCAGCACCATAACTGTCGAGGCCGCACCACAGGCATTATACTTACGATCAAAGTTAGTAGGCGTATCGAGAACTTGATGTACATACGGCTCATACGTCGTGGGATTGAAACCGGGAACGATATAGCGCGTGTAGCGTGTATTTGCTGTGGCTTGCGTTTCGATCGAAGCCAGGGTGGTACTATCCAGGCCAAACACAACCAGCCCCTTCGTAAAGGGATTCGTCGTGCTATCGAGTGCTGGTAATCCGATCAACGCAGTACCATCCTCATTCCACTGGAGACCGGAGGATTGCACCGAGATTGCCAGCGGTTGCGTCGTTCCCTGGTTCAGATCGTGGATCAACACTTCACCGGTTGAATGACGCACGATTGCCACCTTGTCGCCTTGTGGTGACCAGACTGCCGCACCGATGTCAAGTGGGTCACTGTAGATAACCTGCGCACCGCTACCATCAAGATTGGCGGTCAGCAGTTTTGTGCCATCTCCAGGCAGTGTAGAAAACAGCGAATTTGCTGTCACTGCCGCAATGCGCATCGTATTGGGAGCGGTCTGTACAAGATCGAAAGCGAGGTAGACAGTATTATCAGTCTTGCGGAAAAGGTCATTGACCGTCTTATCGTCAAGATCAATGCTGTTTAGCCCTATGAGGTCCTGCGTTTCGGTGTTTACCACCGTGTAGAAGAGAGAGTTGGAACCGGTGATACCACCGATTACCTGACCAACCCCTTCACCCACAATCTGGTCATGGGTACTACCATCGGCACTGCTCAGCCATAATTCACCGGAATAATTGGCCTGAGCAGCTTGCTCCAACCGATTAATTACCGTGCCATCTGCCTCGCCAGCAAAAGGTCCGCGGGCCAGAGTGTAGGCGATCTGATCGCCATACCAGGCAAACGAGGTGGCAGCTAACGCAGGATCATCACTAGCGTAGATCAGGGTGGTGTCGAGACCATAGAGATCGGTAACGAAGATCGCACTATTTCCGGTCTCGCCGTCGATGATCATATAGGCCACACGCTGACGATTCGGCGATAGTTTGGCAATCACCCGATCTACTGTAACCGAACTAACCGGTACGGCTGTCACTAACCGCCAGGTATCATTTTCAAGGAAATAGATGCCGTAGGTTGATGGGTTGAACGCCAGGACATAAACACTCGGCGGTAGATTCGGATCGCCTGACATAATCAGGTTTTGCTCTTGATTCTGCGCCACGGTCGGTGCGGGCGGCTGGCCCATACTGAGCAGAAGCAGCAAAATAAGGCTTAGCGGGATGAGCCATCGTTGTAGTGTACGGGCACGCATAGAACACTCCTTTCGCGTTTGAATCATCGTTGTACGAGTGGCAGATAGACTTGAACTGGTTGGTTCACGTCATGCATCTCAAAGGGAAGGGCCGGTGCTGTCGTTACTCGATAAAAGCGACCTCCGTTGTCTTCAACACTCCCATCCATCGCAATCAGACGGAGCAGATACGTAGTTTCTGGCTTCAAATGACGGAGTACTATCAGCGTCTCTCCGGGAGTAGTGCTTGATGTTCCCGTCTGACTTATCCATGGACCTCCTTCCTGTTCGGCATACTCTAAACGGGCAATCCGACCATCGGGTGCCATCCAGCGCACAACCATGCTGTTTGCGGTGCGATGGGTGATAAACGGATGGCTCTGGCGTAACACCCTCTGTATTGAGAGACTCACGGGAATTCGGATTTCGGCAGCGGTCGGATCATTACTTTGAATAACAAGCTCGGCCCGATACGTTCCCATCGTCATCCCTCGTCCATCGAACTGGATGGGGAATGAGAGGGTTTGACCGGGCTGAACCACGCCACTCGTTTGCGGAAGACGGAGCCAGCCGAGACCGGTTTGGGCCGCCTGTGCAGCAGCGTATACGTCAAGCAGACCGTAACCGGTCTGTGCATCTGGACCCGGTGCAGCCAGATCACGGGCTGTTGTACGGAGTAACGTCTCGATTTGATCAACATTTAGGCCAGGACGTAACGAGAGGAGCAAAGCGACAGCACCGGCTGTATGGGGACTTGCCATAGAGGTGCCATTTTGGGGAATAGTACCTCCGTTAAGAGCTGCCGACTCGATACTTGCACCGGGAGCAACCAGGTCTGGTTTTACATTCGAGGTCAAACGTGATGGACCCTGGCTGCTAAATGGTGCCAGTGCGTCTTGTGAATCTGTCGCACCGGTGGCAAAGCTTTCGGCATAGTCACCGGGAGAGCTGATACTGCCACTACCAGATATGGGGCATCCTGGGCGGGCCTGACCACAGTTCCCAGCAGCAAAAGCTGGAAAGATACCGGCAGCCCGCCATACCGCCACCATCTGCTGGAACAGGGGGCGTCCACCCGGCCCACCCCAGGAATTATTGACAACTTGTGGACGCATATCGGGATTGGCAGCCGTCGGACCAATCGCTGCCGGATATGGCGCCAGCATCCATTCCATAGCCCGCAAGATGTCGAAATCCCGACATGACCGATTGCTACAGGCACGGGCGGAAATCCAGCGCGCCCCTGGCGCAACACCAATGCCATCGATGCCGACCATCGTACCGATGGTATGCGTACCGTGTCCGTTATCGTCGCCGGGCGCATTCGGAAACGAGCCGGTCGGATCAAACCAGCTATAGGTGTGATCGTAGGTGCCATCGGGATTGCGACCACGATACGTCGGATTGAGGAGAGGATGATCGAGGAGGGCACCAGTATCAATACTCCCCACGACTACCCCTTCGCCCCGCACACCGAATTCGCCCCAGACCCGATCGGCGCCAATGCGTCTGATATTCCATCTGACGCCGGTTGTTGATTGGGGCAACGGTACTTGTGATACATCGTTCAGGGCGTAAACTTCGCTGATTGTGATACCAACCACTCGCGGTTGCGCTAACAGGGTACGCAATGTCTCTGCGTTCCCACGCACGACAATTGCATTGACACTGTAAAGCGACCAGTAAAAACTCACTGCCCCATTGCGTTGTTGCTCATCCAGATAGCGCAATGTATCGGCCTGACTGCGTGTAGCAACTTCCTGCAATTGCTGCACGACTGCTCGACCTCGCTCGCGCCAATCCTGGATTTGCGCAGCAGCCCGCAAATCGGCGACTTCGTTCATGTAGACTAGGTACGTTTCCTGGCGATTCGATGTCGTTTGGGCGAAGCGGGTAAGCCGCGCATCGAGACGTTCGTTAGGGCGGTACGGACGAGGGATGGTTAAAGATGTACTCTCTCCTGACAGAGATGCCGTCGGCAAAGATGAGAACGATGAGACAGACTCCGCACGGAGATTCACCAATAGCGGACTGGCTCCCTGATTGGCGATGGTTAGTGTTCGTTCGGTGCGGTCACCACTCACGAGGGTTACGGTGATAGGATCGGTTGACACCACCAGTCTGGGGTTATCAATGATGGTTAATGTTTGGGTTACCGGTAATGACCAAATTCCCGCATCGTCACGCACTGCCAGCGAGACTTCATAGACCCCCACTGCGAAATCAGATGCGTTCACGGTAAGCGACGCACTCGTGCCGAGCAGTTGCGTGCCGTTGAGGAGCCAGCGATAGGCCTGAATCTGCCGACCGCTGCCAGACGCTGCGTTACCACTGCCGATGAGTTGAATACGGTCGGTGCTGCGATTGGCCGGATTCGGCGATACACTGTCGATGCGGGCTGTTGGGAGGGCAGAACACGACGACTCGCGCTGTTGCCACGTGTTAAGACGCTGAAATTCTGTCTCCCTACTCAGGATGAGCGCACGACAGCTTACCAGTTGATAGACTGCGGTATGGAAGGCTTGCGTCGGCGGGCGCAGCGTATCGGGGCGTTGCGTCCATGACAATCCGTTCCAGGCCCAGATCGTTGAGTCAATGGAGGTTGATCCAATTCCACCGAAGAGGACGGTCTCGCGACGCACAGCATCGTAGAACAGGGTGTGACCCATCCGGCCAGCCGGTCCACTCGCTACCACACGTTGCCAGCGCTCGCCATCCCATTCCCACGTATCGTCGAAATAGATCGGTGTCTGCCCGTTAATGGCATAACCGCCGAACACAACTACTCGTCCGCGCACAGAATCATAGGCGGCAGCATGGTTTCTGCGGGCAGGGGGCTGGGTGGTCGGAGAGCGGGCAATCCAGGTCTGACCATCCCATTCCCAGGTGTCATTGTAGAAACCGGTTGTGCTTTGTGCGCCACCGAACAGGACAATCCGGCCACGCGCTGCATCGTAGGTGAGAGTGTGACCCCAACGGGGTGGCGGTGATACCGGCGGATTACGCAGGAGCCACGTACTCCCGTTCCATACCCAGGTATCATTACGGCTACTGCCACTATAACCGCCAAAAAGGACAACCTCATTGCGAAGGGGATCATACGCCATCGCGTGACCATAACGCGGGGAAGGTCGCGTGGCGGGTGATGCCATCTGCCAACCCTGTTCTGCCGTCCACAACCAGGTATCGTCCAGAACTGCACTGTTCACCCCACCGAAAAGAACGATCGTGCCCCGTCCAATATCATCGGCCAGTGCAGCCTGCATACGAGATGAAGGTGCAGTAGGATCGGGGAAGAGTCGCCAGTTGCTCCCATTCCAGACCCAGGTATCAGCATAGGTGTTGAACAGACCACTCCCACCAAACAGGAATATGTGCTGATGTGTGGCCGAGAATGCCGCGGCAGCCCCGCTGCGAGCAGTCGGTGACACTGCCGGGGTCAATCGCTGCCATGTACCACCGTTCCACAACCAGGTATCGGCAAGGATGTCGTCTTCATTCTCACCACCGAAGAGCAAGACCCCATTCGACGTTGTTACCAGAATGTGATCGCTTCGCGCCGGAGGGGTCGGATCAGACGTTTCTCGCGTCCAGTTGGCACCGTCCCAAACCCAAACATCGTTCAGGAACCTGGTATTGAGACCCAATACGATCTTTCCGCCAAACAACACGACGCGATCGGTCGTTGTATCGTAGGTCATTGCATAGGACTGGCGGGGTAGAGGTTGGGTTTCCGGTTCCAGCTTGATCCAGATCGTCCCATTCCAAACCCAGGTGTCGTTGAGCGATTGACCGTTACTGCCTCCGAAGAGCACAATTTGCCGCCGCTGGGTGTCGTAGACCATCGCATGAGATCGGCGCGGCGATGGTGATTGGGCTGGCTGGAGTTGCTGCCATGTCCCGTCTCGCCATACCCACGTATCACTCAGGAACGAAAGCCCATCCCATCCGCCAAACAGCACTAATTCCTGCCGACGGGCATCGTATGCGAGCGCAGTATCACGACGTGGTGTGGGACCGTCATTACCAATCCACTGCCAGCGTTCGTTGCGCCAGATCCAGAGGTCGTTAAGCAATCGGTTGCCATTGGCCGCTATGCCACCAAAGAGGAAGACAGTATCCGCACTGGCGGTCATAGCATGATACTGACGAGCTGGTGGAACATCTGGCTGCCAGCCGAGTAGTTGAGTCGCGCCAACAGTGGGAGTAATAGTAAACCAGGAACTACACAACGTGACAATGAGCAAGCACTGAAACATCAGTCGCGTCATACGCTGCTCCATTCACCTACTGGTGAGCATGTGCTCTGCTATTGTGAGAGAGTGTGGAAGAAGTCTTTTTTTGGCAGCGAAGACACGAATAAGAGGTATGTGCTATCGTTGTAGGGGATCGTAAAAGCTCATAGTCTAGCAAAGAGAATGCAGGGGCGGATCTGCACTCGCCCCTGCTATGACGAGGTAAGGAGAGGAAGCCTCCCTCCCAGTTGAGGGAGGCACGTGATGGGAGTCAGATTTGAAGAGGGTTTCTACCAACGTACCGCTACCGTACCACCAACGGCACGTACACTATATCTTTCGGGCGAAGTAATGGTAAGAGACCTGCTGGTCCCAGATCAATAATCGGTAAAGTGGTCACGGTAAAGTAATTGTTCAGGAAATCGTCCCACTGGCTGTTGGCAGTGAATTGGAACAGTCGGTGAGAGCTATAGCTTTGGAAAGCATTGCCGCCTGACGAGAGTGGGAAATAGATACTGACCCCATTGGCGTTATCAAGATTGATAGAGAGATTGTCAATATTACCACTCTCTCGACGCGAAACGACGACCAACTGATTGCGTACCCGATCCAGCACCTGCTGCGCGGCAGCATTGATGGACGAATTGGGGATCGACTGTACCAGACTCGCCCAGTGCACGAGATCGATATACTCATCCTCCTGGGTAATCTTGTACAACGGCTCGCGGGAGTCGAACTTCTGCACGTTCTGACGCGCTCGTTGGAGATCGGTCTTGACGCTTTGCAGGTTATTTTGTAATAGGGTTAGCAGTTGATCGAGCGCCTGCATAACCGACTCGACATGCCCTAGATCGAGCACGGAGATAGTGCGTGGGGAGCCGATCAGGGCTGCATGCCCGAAATAGCGTTCGGCAATCTGCGTTGCCAGGCTGCGGGGCGTACTTGCGGCGCTTACCTCTGCAATCGCCTCGTTGAGACTCTCCAACATTGGCACACCCTGGAGAGTGACCTGTTCCGCATAATTTTGATACGCAAAGACCGACCAGGCCAGATACTGTGACGCAATCAGATACCCGGCATAGTTCCGCAGCTCGTAGGCATGCTCGAGAAGCGCCATCGAACAGGCATCGTAATGCACAATATCTATCTTGCGCTGCCCATTGTTCGTCGCCGCTCGTAGAGCCTGGCTGATTTCCCATGGCTCCAAAACATCGTTCCCACTATTCTGATCCGGTCCAATACCTACCAATCCATTGCCATGTCCGGCCAGGGCCAGATAGGAATATCGAGCCGGATAGCGATCCCGTGCCCACCGGACAAACTCCTGGAGGGTCTGGGGGTTCCCCATATTCAGTTCACCTAGCAGCTCTCGCTGTATACTTGTTGCCTCAAACACCAGACGCTGCGTATCACCGTTTTGATCGCCATCGACCAAGACCACGATCTTGACATTAGGGTTCGCCGTTGCCCGTTCGAGGGACTGAAGAGCGCGGGCTATATAGCGATAAAGGTCATTATCACCGTTGAGATAGAGCATAAAGAGGAAGAGTGTACAATCCGCCGTCGTTGCCGTTACCGTATTGCTCGGTGCCGATTCCCCGTCATTGCTGTAGGCGCTAACCCGATACGTATACGACTACCCGCACTGCAAATCGGTGATAGTGTGCGTGGTTGCATTCGCGCCCAATGTGGCAATCCGGTTCCAAGTATTGCCATTCTGAACGTAGATGTAGAAGCCGGTCTCATCCGTGGAGTTATCTTGCCAGGTGAGCGTAATGCTGGTAATGGTTCGTCCGATCTGGCGTAAATTGCTAGGAGGTTCAGGGACAGGCAATTTCGTCCATGAGAACTCAAGGCAGGCATGACCTGTTAATTCAGTGAACTCGGCCAATACATTATGGTAGCCTGCACTGATGTAGCGATCAACTACGTATTCTTCATTCACCTGACTGGCATCCTCATCGAGAATCACCGGGTTCTGGTTAATATAGAGGTTGATGACATCATCAGCCCGAGCGCGGAAGCGATACACGCCCTCCTCGAAGTAAAACCGTCCACTCATCCGTACCGTGAAATAATCTGCCCAAACACCCCACTTACCATCAAGAGGAGAGCCATTACCCCAGCACAGGCTATTTACGGGATAAAGGGCTCCATTCCTGACCCAGGTCGGTCCCATCTGAACGTTCGAGGGATTGGAAAGATAATTGCGATACTCGATGCGCCACTGCCCGTCCACGGGTGTCGGCCACGGACGTGCTTCAACATTTTCCGATGAGTGATAAATAAG
>Ga0308396_1001833_pt1 | contig 10305 bp, 10 predicted proteins | sample Hotspr2SamplePe2_FD_202359 | JGI IMG/M metagenome (GOLD analysis project Ga0308396, IMG submission 202359) | Hot spring phototrophic mat microbial communities from Mushroom Spring, Yellowstone National Park, Wyoming, United States - 20050930_Pe2 ... | reverse complement strand
TATAAGGCCTCTCACCCAGTTTAGAAAGGGTTTTAGAGAGGCCTTATTTATTTTAAGATGATTTTTATAATAGAATAAAAAATTTTTAATAAATTGGTATAATTTTATTATGCCAGAATATTTTGGTACTGATGGAATTAGAGGAGTTCCTTTTGAGTTTCCTTTTACTCCTTATTTTTTGAAAATTATAGGATATTCAATTGCAAAAAAATTTCAAAAAGAAAGGAAAAAAATTTGTGTTATTGGTTTTGATACAAGAGAAAGTGGTAAAAGAATTTTTAAGTATCTTTGTGAAGGTATTGGGAGTGTTGGGTTTAGTGTTATTGATCTTGGAGTTATTACAACACCTTCTCTTTCATATATTGTCTCAAAAAATAAGTTTTCCTTTGGAATAATGATTTCTGCAAGTCATAATCCACCTGAGTTCAATGGAATAAAGGTGATAAATAAGTATGGTGAAAAAATAAGCATTGAGGAAGAAGAAGAGATAGAAAAAATAATTAAAAAAACATCAAAGATTAAAAAAAAAGATGTAAATATTTCGAAAAAGAATTATTTTTTAGATTATGAAAATTATCTTCTTGAGATATTTAAATCTCATTTTATAAAGAGAGATTTTTTTGTTGTTATTGATCTTGCAAATGGATCTACTTATAAAATTGGAAAAAATATTTTTAAAAAACTTGGTTTTTCCTTTTTCGCAATAGGTGATAAACCAAATGGTAGCAATATAAATATTGGTTGTGGTGCTCTTGATACTGCCTTAATGCAGAAAAATGTTGTTGAGAAAAATGCTTTTTGTGGTATAAGTTATGATGGCGATGGAGATAGGTGTATTATTTCTGATGAAAATGGTGAGATAATAGATGGGGATGATATAATTGCTTTTTTAAGTTTTTATTATAAAAAAAATGGAGTTTTAAAAAATAATGGAGTATCACTTACAAAAATGTCAAATTATGGACTTTTTAGATTTCTTGAAGAACATGAAATAAAATATGATGTTGTTGATGTTGGGGATAGAAATGTTAGTTATTCAATGAAGAAAAATGGATTTATAATAGGTGGAGAACCAAGCGGACATATAATACTTCAGAATTATCTTCAAACTGGTGATGGAATTTTAACTTCTCTTGAGTTTTTAAAAAATGTAATTGAAAGTGGAATGAAAGTAAGTGATGTTAAAAAGATCTGGAAAAGATTTCCATCGTATCTTAGATCATATAAAGTTGAAGCAAAACCGGATATATCTAAATTATCAAATTTTAATAAAAAAGTTAAAGATATTGAAAAAGAAATAAATGGAAGAATTTTTATAAGATATTCTGGAACAGAGCCGCTTTTAAGAATACTTATTGAAGCAGATCGAAAAAAAGATTACTTAGAAAAACTTGCCGATGATATTTTTTCTTACTATAAGGCAAGTTTACAAAAGGAGGTTTTATGAGTAGTGTGAAATTAGGTGTAAATATAGATCATATTGCAACATTAAGGCAAGCAAGAAAAGAAACAAATCCAGATCCTGTTGAAGCAGCAAAGGTTGCAATATCTGGTGGTGCTGATATAATTGTTATGCATATAAGAGGTGATAGAAGACATATTCAAGAAACTGATCTTGAGAGAGTTAGAAAAGAAGTTAAATGTTATATGCATCTTGAGATGGCAGCAACTGAAGAGATGAGAAATATTGCTTTAAAATATATGCCAGATTCTGTTTGTATTGTCCCAGAAAGACCAGGTGAGGTTACAACAGAGGGTGGATTAAATCTTAAAAATAAAGAAAATATTAAAGAGATTGAAAAAACAATAAAAGTTCTTTCTGATAAGGGTGTTGAGATTAGTCTTTTTTTAGATCCTGAGCCAAATGATATTAGAATGGCTTATAAACTAAAAGCAGATACAGTTGAGATATGCACAAGAAAGTATGCTGAGAGTTGGGGAAGAAAAAATCAAGCAAAAGAACTTGAGAGAATTCAACTTGCTTCTTATCTTGTAAAAGAACTTAATATGAAATTACATGCTGGACATGGACTTGATTATTATAACGTAAGACCTATTGCAAAGATTGAGGGAATGGAATGTTTAAATATTGGTTTTTCAATAATTACAAGAGCGATTTTTGTTGGATTAAAAGATGCAGTTAAACAGATGAAGGATATAATAATATCCTAAAAGGGTTTATCTATGTGTGGAATAATAGGATATGTTGGTGAGAGAGATGCTATTGATGTCCTTTTAAAAGGAATTAAAAGACTTGAGTATAGAGGTTATGATTCTTGTGGATTTGCTGTTGTATCAGAAAAGGGGGATCTTTATCTTGAAAGAGTTAGGGGAAGAGTAGACGATCTTTCAAAAAAAGTTGAAGGAAAAAAATATTTTGCATCATATGGTATTGCTCATACAAGATGGGCAACTCATGGAATACCTAATGAAGAAAATGCTCATCCACACACAGATTGTAATAATGAAATTGTAATAGTTCATAATGGGATAATTGAAAATTATCTTGATTTAAAAGAAAAACTAAAAAATCATAAATTTAAATCTGAGACTGACACGGAGGTAATTGTTCATATCCTTGAAGATAATTTAAAAACTCTAATGAAAAATGTCCCATCAACGATAGAAAATCTTCTTCATCCTGTTTTTTTTAAAGCATTTTTAAATACTGTAAAAGTTTTAAAAGGAAGTTTTGCTATATGTGTTATTTGGAAAAAACTTAAAGGAGTGGTACTTGGTGCAAGAAGATTTAGTCCGCTTGTAGTTGGGGTTGGTAATGGTGAAAATTTTATAAGTTCTGATGTAAGTGGGTTTATAGAATATACTAAAAAAGTTCATTTTATGGATGATGATGAAATTGTTTTTATTGATAAAAATGTTGTTTCTTTTTTTGATTTTGATGGGAAGAAAAAGGATAAGAAAATTGAGACGGTGAGTTGGGATATAAAGATGGCTGAGCGTGGTGGTTATAAACATTTTATGCTTAAAGAAATTTATGAACAGGATATTGGTTTTGAAAATACGATTGCAAGAAGAGTACTTCCTGTTGGGGAGTATCTCTATGGAAAGGAGATAAATCTTACAAAAGAGGAGATAAAAAATTTCAGTTCAATTGAGCTTATTGCCTGTGGGACCGCATACCATGCTGCTTATGTGGGAAAATATGTTTTTGAAAATTTTTCAATTAATGCAAATATTACTCTTGCAAGCGAGTTTTCATATAGAGTAAAAGCTCTTGATAAAAAAGCACTTGTAGTTGCAATAAGTCAATCAGGTGAAACAGCTGATACAATTGAGGCAGTTAGACTTGCAAGAAAAAACGGCAACAAAATTCTTGCTATAACAAATACTCTTGGTTCCACAATAACAAGGGAATCAGATTATGTTATATACACTCATTGTGGTCCAGAGATTGCAGTTGCGTCAACAAAGGCATTTACATCTCAACTTGCAGCGATATATGTTTTTGCAATAAACTTTGCATATCTTAGAGGAAATATACTTATAACAAAGGCAAGAGAGCTATCAAGTGAACTTCTTGATATACCTAAACTAATAAAAAAAGCGTTTTCGACTTCTTCTATAATAGAAGAAACAATAAAAGAACTTAGAGATAAAAATGATTATCTATATATTGCAAGAGGTATAAATTATCCAATTGCTCTTGAAGGAGCGTTAAAATTAAAAGAGATATCATATCTACATGCTGAAGGATATGCTGCTGGTGAGATGAAACATGGGCCTATTGCAATAATTGATGAAGGAATGCCTGTTATTGCAATATGTGTTAGCGATAGAGAATTTGATTTTATGAGATCAAATATTGAAGAGGTAAGAGCAAGAAGTGGAAGGGTTATTGGTATTGTTGATGAGGAGTCAAAAAATAAGGTTAAATTATTTAGATACTTTGAGGTTCCAAAAGTAAGTGAGATTTTTACACCGGTTTTAACTGTAATTCCTCTTCAGCTATTTGCATATTATACTGCTCTTGATAGAAACAGAGATATAGATAAGCCAAGAAATCTTGCTAAAAGCGTTACTGTTAAATGAAAATAGGGATAGATATAGTTGAGGTAAAGAGAATAAAAAAACTTTTATCTCAAAAAAAATTCTTAATTAGGATTTTTTCTCAAAGGGAGATAAATTATTGTGAAAGGTTTAAAAATAAAGAGGAAAGATATGCTGGAAAATTTGCAGCAAAAGAAGCTTTTATAAAAGCATTTAAATCAACTTCTAATATAAATTTTAATCTTAAAGATATTGAAATACTTAATGATGAAAACGGAAATCCATATATTTTTATTGATGGTTTTAATATAGAAGGAAGTTTAAGTATTTCACATACATCATCAACTGCTGTTGCAGTTTTTGTACTTGAGAAATACAATGAAAGAAATAAATATTGATAGAAAACTTGTAGAAAAATATTTTCCTAAAAGAAGTGATTTTTCAAATAAATACGATTTTGGAAGAGTTCTTTTTATTGCTGGCTCTAATAGTATGAGTGGGGCTTGTGTTTTATCTTCTAAGGCAGTTTTAAGAAGTGGAGCAGGGCTTTTAATTGGAATTGTTACAAAAAATATGAAACCCCTTGTCTCGCCGATTTTGCCTGAGGCAATTTTTTATGGTTTTGGTAGTGGTGATTATATAGATAAAGGTTGCCTAAATAAAGCAATTGAACTTCACAAAGAAAAAAAATTTGATCTTATGTTAATTGGTCCTGGTCTTGGAAATAATTTAGAGGTTTCAAAGGTTGTTATAGATTTTATAAAAAAATTAAAAATTCCATCAGTTATAGATGCTGATGCAATCAATTCTTTATCAAAAGAAAAAGATATTTCGTTTTTAAAAGAAATTCCATCAATAATTACACCACACACAGGTGAGGCAAGGAGGTTGTCTAAATCTAATGATATGGCTATGGATATTGCAAAACGAAGTGGCGGGATTGTAGTTTTGAAAGATTTTAAGACAGTTATTACTGATGGAGAGAAAAAATTTATAATGAATAGTCCAAATTCAGCACTTTCAAAGGCTGGAAGTGGAGATGTTTTAAGCGGAATTATTACAGGGATATGGGCTCAGATGGGCAGAAAATATGGTTTTACAAAAGAAACAGCAATTAAATCAGCGGTATGTGGTGTTTATGTACATTCTCTTTGTGGTTTAGTTGCTTCTAAAAAACTTTCTAAATACTCTGTTTTAGCAAGCGATATAATAGAAGAAATCCCAACCGTTCTTAAAGATTTTGAATTATGAATTTTGGATGATGGATTTTAAATTTTGGATTTTGGATGGTGAATGAAAATTTTATTAGATTTTTTTATTAGGGAATTTTTAAAATTAGTAAAATAAGTTTATATGAAAATTAAAAAGGTGATTTATGAAAAAGAATAAAAAATTTTGTTTGCTCTTTGTTTTTTTGTTTTTATTTTCTGTTTTTTCTTACTGCGGGGATTATGATGAGATAGCAAGTGATTTAGTAAAAAATCTAAATCCCAATAACAATCTTGCTATAGTTAGTTTTGATTATAAGACAGATAATCCAAAATCAAGAACACCTTTTGTTATCTCAGAGAGATTAACCACAGCAATATTAAAAAACAAAGAAATTCAAAATAAAAAAATAAAATTGATAGAAAGAAATCTTATAGAAAAGGTTTTAGAGGAGCAAAAACTTTCTCAAACAGGGATAATTGATATAGAAATCGCTAAAAAAATTGGAAAAATTCTTGCAGCGGATTTAATTATTACCGGAAGTATTTATGATATAAGTTATGATGAGGTTGAAGTAAATATAAGAACCATTGATGTTGAAAAAGGAATAATACTTTCTTCATCCAATAAAAAACTTAAAAAAAACTGGATTGATACAATACCTGAAAAATTGGAACAGACAGGGAATAAAACAGATGCTTATTTATATTGCGATATGGCTATAAAAGAGGTTGATAAAGAAAATTTTAAAAAAGCGATATGGTTTTTTACTCAGGCAATAAAAGAAGATATAACCGGAGGATGTGGAATAAACTGGAAAGGATTTGCATATTTTGCCAGAGGTGCAAGTTATATCTTTAATGGAAATTATGATAAATCGATAGAAGATTTGAATTTTTATATAGAAATGAATTATAAAGATAAAGAAGCATATTTTTATAGCCAATCATATTTTTATCGTGGATTTGCGTATTACTACCTCAAGCAATATGACAAAGCAATTAATGATTATGATAAAGCAATTGAACTTGATCCAACGGGTGAATGTGGAACCAGAACAAAGGGATCTGCCTACTACAACCGTGGACTTATATATTATTACATAAACCAATATGATAAAGCAATACGTGATTATACCAAAGCAATTAAATTAAATCCAAATCTTGCCGAGGCATACCATAACCGTGGAAGTGTATATTCAAAACTCAAACAATATGATAAAGCAATTAACGATTTTAATAAAGCTGTTGAATTAAATCCTAACCTTGCCGAGGCCTATTGCAACCGCGGGAATGTGTATGGTAACCTTAAACAATATAACAAAGCAATTAATGATTTTAATAAGGCAGTTAAATTAAATCCTGAAAATGCTATTGCCTACTATAATCGTGGGCTTGTGTATTTATATCTCAAACAATATGATAAAGCAATTAAAGATTATGATAAAGCGATTGAACTTGATCCAACGGGTGAATGTGGAACCGGAACAAAGGGAGTTGTTTATTACAACCTTGGATCTGTGTATCAAATCCTCAAACAATATAACAAAGCAATAAGTGATTATACCAAAGCAATTGAATTAAATCCGAATCTTGTTGATGCCTACTACAACCGCGGAATTGCGTATAAAAAATTAGGTTTAGAAGATAAAGCACAAAAAGATTTTGAGATGTATAGGAAGTTGACAGGAGAATAGAAAATTTAATTTAGGAATTATATGAAATTAGATAAATCTCAAGAAAAAAATGAACTTAAAAAAGTTGTTTCAAAGAAAGAAAAAAAACTTAATAAACTTATTGAAAAATTAGAACAACTTAAAATTGATTTAACAACTATAAAACAAGAGTACGAGATAAAAGTTGGCCGTCTTTATCTTAGATTAGATGAAATTGAATTAGAAATCTTAAAATATAAAAGGATTGAGGATTTAATGAACAAAGGTTTTTCTTTTGAAGAAGCCCAAAAAACTGTTGAAGATAATTTAAAAGAGAAACAAGAACAAATACAAAAAGAATATCAAAAAATAGATGATGAAGGAGAAGAATTTGCAAGTCGAAGTAATATTTCCAAAGAGAAAGAAGATGAATTAAAAAAAATATGGAGAAAACTTGCGATGAAATATCATCCAGATAAAGCAAATGGTAACGAAGAATTAATGAAAAAAATAAATAAAGCATATACAGAAGGTGATTTGGAAACATTGAAAGCCATTGATAAAATCGAATATCCAGAAGCTATTTCTGAAGAATTGACAATTGAGCAATTAAGAAAGAGATTGATAATAGTTGAGCAGTCAATCAAAAAAGTTAGTCAGGAAATTGAACAATTACAAAAGTCCGAATGGTTTATTTTAAAAGAGAATATTGAAAAGGCGAAGAAGCAAAATCGTGACTTATTAAGTGAGCTTGCAGAAAAAATATTAACGGACATAGCTAAAAAAGAAAATCGACTTAAAGAATTAAAGGAGAAATATGGACAAATATAAACAAATAAAAAAGATTTTTAAGTTTCCACTTGAAAAATTAACTCAGGATTCAAATCTTTTAAAAAGAGGTTTGAAGGATTTAAGTATATTGTCTAGGATTGATGAACTTTTTAAAAAATTAAAAGAAAAATATGAAGAAGGTATAGATAACCATAATGAAAATGATGAGTTTCAAGAATGTATTAAACTTTGTCACAGAATATTAGGAATAGATCCTAATCATTTTCTTACACTTTGTTATTATGGTAGTTGCTTATTTAATCTTGAAAAATATGAAGAATCTATTTCTATTTTTAATAAGGCATTAGAAATTAGTCCAAAGCAAGATATGTTGTATTTTTATAATGGACTTATATCTTACTATCTTGGAAATTATGATAAAGCAATAGAATTTTATACTAAAAAAATAGAATTAAATCCAGATTGTATTGATGCATATAAAGCTCGGGGACTTGCATATTATAGGATAGGTGATTATAATAAATCGTTTTTTGATTATGATAAAGTTTTTAAAAAAGATAAATATAAAGTAAAAGAGATAGCTCTTTTTACAGGTAATATAGAATCTTGTGTTCAAGGATATGACTATTATTTCAAAGGCAAATATAATGAAGCAATATCCGAATATAATAAAGTCTTAGAAAGAGATGAATATGATTGGGTATTAGAATGGGTTTATAATAATCGTGGGGTTTGTTATTGCGAATTAGGTAAATTTGAAGAATCTATCTCTGATTATAACAGAGCATTAGAAATTTTGCTTGATTCTTGTGTTTATTATAATCGTGCAATAGTTTACTATAAAAAAGGTGAATTTGATAAATTTATTGCTGATTATAGTAGTTATTTGGAAGATGAATTAAGTGCTAAAAATTGGATTTCATTTGATATGGAAAACTCGCTTTTTTTAGAAATAGATATCAGAGATATTAATGGTATGGTGGCTAACTGCAAATACTTGGGAATGCAAGGAAAAATAGCTGAAGCTATTGAACAATATAAAAAAATATTAAATAGTTTTAATCTAACTTCCAAAGAGAAAGATTATATAAATAAAGAAATATTTAAATTGTCTAAAAAAATAAATTATTAAGACATAAATTATGGATGATTTTTTTAATAGGATAATTAATGAGATTAATAGAAGATCATATTTGGAAGAAAATTATATAAAAAAGAATAAATATTTAGCTGAAAGAATAGATAAATTAAACAAAAATGATAATTTTTTTGAATCTATGCTATGGTTTAGTCAGGTTTTTGAAGCCAAGATAGCAAAACTTTTATCATTATGTGAAGAAAGCATAAAACTTACAGGTGAAATCCATAACATTCTTTTGAAAAATTATAAGCCGCACACTTATAAGGATATAATAAAAAGTAAAAAAACTCTTGGAAAATTAAAAGATGAACTTTGTCCTTATTTAAAAGATAAAGATGAAATATTAATTTTGTTAGAAAAGTTTATAGATGATAGAAATAAAATTATTCATCATTTTTTTAAAGAAGAAGACTTAGACCCTAAAATATTGATAGAAAAATATGAAAGCAGGATAAAAAACAAAATATTTAGTTGGTGGAAATTATGGTATCTTTTAGATGAACAAATAAATGAATTAGATGAACAAATAAAAAAATTAAGGGAACACAGTTTTAGAATTAAGCTGTCAGAAAAAAATAAGTAAAATATATTTGTAATTCTTAATGGAGTGATTATATGATTGAGAAAAAGGAAATTTTAGAAAAAATAAAAAAATCAATATTAAATTTATCTTTAGGATTAGTTGTTATATATGTCTGGTCAATAATTATAATTGTCCCATACTATAATTGGCAATTTATAAAAGAAAATAGTTTCATGAAGTGGCTATTGTTAGGACAAATAGTCCCAACAGCAAAAGCTATCATATGGCCTTATTATGTGTTTTTTAACAATAATCAAGGAAAAATAATTTATGTTGATGCTGAAAAATATCGTCGTATAAAACAAAGTTTATTTTACTTAATAGATTCAATTGCTATTTATGATTCTGTTAATGCGGAGCTTGAAATTAAAGCACATAAATCTAATAATATTGATTCTTTACCTTTTAATACTGGGAGAGTAAATTGGAAAGAAATGAATGCTGATACTGTAGAAGTAAATTGGAAAGAAATAAATATAGAAAGAATACGGGGAAAACTTATATTCAGTTTAGATGAAGCACTTAAAGTAGATACAGATTTGTTAAATACGGTATATCCAGAATTAGGGGATAATTTTAAAAATGAATATATTTATGCTTTAAATCTTTACGTTAAGAGTTATAAGGCGTATGAGGTGATTAATAATACTAATAAAAAAACAAAAATGGAAATAGATGAGAAATCACTACTAGAAATGGTAAAAGCAATGGGAGCATGGAATGAATGGTATTCTAAAAATATTACCAATATAAAAAGTTTAAAATTTAAGGTGTTAGACAAGTATGTTGTCAAGTAACCATATTGGGATCAGATTTAAGCACTAAGACAACATCTTTTACTCCTCTGTTAAAATCTAAAGGTTTTGATTGTTTTATATTTTCATTATGTTTTTCTTGATCTTCTACTTTTTTAATTAT
>Ga0308396_1001828_pt1 | contig 10327 bp, 12 predicted proteins | sample Hotspr2SamplePe2_FD_202359 | JGI IMG/M metagenome (GOLD analysis project Ga0308396, IMG submission 202359) | Hot spring phototrophic mat microbial communities from Mushroom Spring, Yellowstone National Park, Wyoming, United States - 20050930_Pe2 ... | reverse complement strand
GACAGGCAACATAACCAACCCTCCAACCGGTCATAGAATAGGTTTTTGAGAAGGCATTCACCGTAAAGGTGATTTCTCGGACCTCCTTTGAAAGGCTGGCGGGACTAACAAACTTCTCTCCATCATAAACAAAGGCTTCGTAGCAATCGTCGGAAATAATAAACACATTCCTTGAAAGGCAGAGCTCTGCGATCTTTTTTATCTCCTCCTCGAGCACCACCGCACCAGTGGGGTTTGAGGGAGAGTTAAGCACCAGAGCTTTTGTCCTGTTGGTTATGTATGGTTCTATATCCTCCGCCTTCAGGACAAACCCGTTTTCTTCTTTTAGTCTGACCTCCACCGGCTTTGCACCGCACAGTAAAATTTGTTCGGGGTATGTTACCCAGTAGGGAGATGGCAACAGGACCTCATCACCCTCGTCCAATATGGCACAGAAGACTAAGTAAAGGGACATCTTGGCACCGGCGGTTATTACAATCTCGGAGGGCTTGTACTCAACGTAGTTCTCTTTTAGCAATTTTTCTGCTAAGGCTTGTCTTAGGGGAGGTATTCCACCGGAGGGGCTGTACTTGGTTTTCCCTTCCTTTAGGGCTTTCATACAGGCTTCTTTGATGAAATCTGGAGTATCAAAGTCCGGCTCCCCGGCACCAAAGCCCACCACATCAAAACCCTGACTCTTGAGCTGATTGACCTTAGCACTTAGGGCTAAGGTTGGGGCGGGCTTTATATGAAAGACCCTCTTTGAAAGCATGGCTTTTTTATTATAACCTCCCTTGACATTTTAAGCCCATTAAAATAACTTTAAAAGCATTTGAAAAACCAAAAGGAGGCAGAAAATGTATTATGTGGCAGAGGTTGTAAACGAGGAGTGTTCAAAGTATAACTGTAAGCAGTGCACCCTTTTCTGTCCAGAGCCGAACACCCTGATGTATTCGGACGAAGAGCACCATGCTTATGTGAATACGGACCGGTGCAAGGGTTGTGCCCTATGCGTTTATGTCTGTATCACCCTTTTAAAGCGTAATGCCGTCCGCATGGTGATGCCAGAGGTCCATGCGGGCAAATAAAACACCCTTAGGAGGTAAATCATGGCAACTTTAGGTCCTTCGGGCTTTTCACCATATCCCGTGGCGGTTTATGAAGGTGTGCTCAACCCACCACCAGGTAAAGCCCTCATGTTTAACGAGATAGTAGATGAAGAAATCGCTATGAGGGAAGCGGCAAAGGCTATGCTTACCCTACCAAACGCTACCATATTCCCAGGTCCTCAGGTGTTGTATGCGTGGAACGAGGAGGCAAAAGAAAAGGCAAAGTTGGTTAGAAAGATGGCAGAGGTGCTAAACGCCAAGATCATTCCCATGTATGATTACAGGCCCAAGTATCCGAAGATTGACCCTGCGGTGGAGATCAACCCCAACCATCCCAACCTTACCATATGGCACAACAAAATCAAAGCCTGTATATTTGTGGGTGTGCATTGCCATTATGCCAACGTAGCCCTCAAGATCATAAGGGCAGAGACGGACTGCTTTACCATAGCCATGTGCGGTACGGCAGGGCACGAGGATGCCATGATCACCTTGAGGGACCAACACATAGAGGAGATGGAAAAGTTTATAAGGATCGCAGAGGAGGTAAAGAGAGAGTTAGGGAAGTAGTTTTTTAAGGTTGTCAAGTAAAGTGGGGGGATTTTCTACGCCCTCCTCCTTTAGCTCCTTCGCCAGTTCTGTTAAAAGTTTTTTTAGCTTTCCGCTTGGGTTTTTTGGCACCTCAATGCGGAAGGTGATAACAAGGTTTCCTTCTGTGGAAAAGCCCATTCTGGGAATGGTTTTGGTGGAACCGCACTCGGTTCCCGGCTGAATGAAAATCTCCAATTCTTCGCCCTTGAGGGTTTTTATTTTGGTGGTTCCGCCCAAAACCGCCAGAGGGAAGGATATTAACTTTTCTGTGTGTAAATCTTTGCCCACCTTTTTAAAGATGGGATGGGGTTTTAGGGAGATCCTCAGATAAAGATCTCCGGGTTCTCCGCCCCTTTCTCCTTGATGCCCCATTCCTATCACCTTTAGAACCTCCCCTTCGTCTGTGCTCGGTGGGATGCTTACCTTAACGGTGCTGTGCTTGGCTACCCTACCCCTGCCTGCACAGACGGGACAGGGATTTTTTACTATGTAGCCCCTACCTTTGCATACAGAACATGGTCTTGGAAAGCTAAAGATTCCGCTTACCCTTCTACCCGTTCCCTCGCAGGCTGGACAGGGCTCCTTTACCAACTCACCCACATAACCCTTGGCACCACATTGGGGGCAGTCTATCCATCTTTCATACTCTATCAGCTTTTCGGTGCCCAGGTATGCCTCCTCCAGGCTTAGCTCAAGCCGTAGTCTTATGTCTTGTCCCCTCTTTGGCTTTGGTGCCCTTCTCATACCTTGCCAGATGCTCTCCAAAAATTCCTGTATATACTCCATAAAATCCCTGTAGCCCTTTTCGTCTCCACTTTTCAGAAGCTGGTCATACTGCCGTCTCTTTTCTTCGTCCGAGAGGACATAGTATGCTTCGTTGATCTCTTTGAACTTTTCCTCCGCCTTGGGGTCCGGATTGACGTCCGGGTGCCACTCCTTTGCCAGCCTTCTGTATGCTTTTTTGATTTCCTCTTTGCTTGCGTTTCTATCTACACCCAATATTTGATAGTAATCTTTGAGAGCCATAACTGAATATTCTAAGCCCTTCTGTGCTATGATAACTGATTGAATGGAACATCTGATTTGGGTAATAAAACGGCTGAAGAACTACTATCATTACATCCTTTTAGCCCTCTTTGGGGTGGTTTTGGAATCGGTTAGCACTGCAGGCATAAGCCTTATGGTAAAAAAATTAGTGGATGAAGGTATGCTACTACGAAGCTGGGAGGGATTGACCTTTGGAACCCTTCTTCTTCTTGGGCTTGCCCTTGCTCAGCAGTTAGGAAACTTCCTCGTGTCTTACTACACCAACGCCTACGCAGAAAAGGAGGCAAAGGAATTAAGAGGGCTGGTTTTTGAAAAGCTTCTGAGGTCTTCCTTTTTGTCTGTAAGGGGCTACTCCCTCGGAGAATATACCACCCGAGTGCTTTCTGACCTAAAGCTTTACAGGGACCTAATAGGCTCTTCTGTGGTAAAACTGGTTAGGGACCCGGCTACCGTCCTTTTGCTCTTTGGTGTGCTCTTATACAGAGATTGGAAGCTGACCCTTACCTTGCTTGCACTTTTGCCCATCATAGCCCTCTCGGTGGAGTATTTTGGAAGAAAGAAGGGGAAACACCTTAGGAGGTCCCAAGAATCTTTGGAAAAGCTCATAAACAAGCTTGGGGATGTGTTTAGAGGTTATGAAAGCATAAAGACCTTGCCCGCCCAAGAATTACTCTTTGGTTGGTTCAGAGACATAAACGAAAAAGCCTACAGGGCAGGGTTGAGGATGGCACTGTATTCATCTTTTAACTCCACCTTCAACTTTACCGTGGGATATTTGGCAACTGCCCTTCTTTTGTTTTACGGTGGTTTAAAGGTCCTTGAGGGAAGCTTGACCTTTGGGGAGCTCGCATCTTACCTTACCGCCCTTATGCTAATTCAAATGCCATTGGTGGAAGCCCAAAAGGGAATAGTGGAAGTAAGGGCAAGCCTGTTGGTAGTCCAAAGGCTCAGGCAGGTGTTAGACCTTGAGGAGGAGATGGAAAAGGGAGTGGAGTTTGTTGGTTTGAAAGAGGGCATAAACGTCCAAAGGCTCAGCGTATCTATTGACGGGAGAGATATTTTAAAGGGAGTTAGTTTCTCCATAAGAAAGGGTGAAAGGGTGGCGGTTATGGGAAGCACGGGCAGTGGCAAGAGCACACTGCTTAGGGTTCTCTGCGGTTTTGTGCCCTACGAGGGACAAGTCTATTACGATGAAAAGGAGCTCAGGGAAATTAACCTTGGCACACTGCGTTCTAAGATCGCCTATCTTTCTCAGGAGAGCTTTGTCCTCTCGGGAACGGTCAGAGAGAACCTCCTTATTGCCAATCCCAACGCAACGGAGGAGGAGATGTGGGAAGCCCTCCGGCTCTCCGCATGCCACTTTGTGGAAAGCCTTGATGAGATAGTGGATAAGGAAAGTCGTATGCTCTCGGGTGGAGAAAGTCAAAGGCTGGCGTTGGCAAGGCTCTTTTTGAAAAAGCCACAAGTCCTTCTTTTGGACGAGGCAACCTCCGCCCTGGACGCCCAAACGGAAAGCTTTGTGCTAAAAAATCTCTTTGAAAAATTTCCCGAGACAACCTTCATTGTGGTAGCCCACCGCTTTTCTAACATACTAGCCTCTGAGAGGGCTTTGGTTTTGAAAGATGGAGAGCTTATCTTTGACGGCGAGCCCAAGAGGGCTATTGAGGTCTTTCTTTCAGAGGACCTCCAGGTAGATGCCTTTTAAGTATAGTGTGTTTGGCATCTGGAGGATCCAAGGATGGTCTAAGTCCTGAAAGCTTTCACCCACCACCCGCACCTGCTTTTTAACATCTTTGCAGGCTTCCAATATAACAGATAAAAGATGTTCCCTTTGAATATGGAAGGAGCAGGAGTATATGGCAAGGTATCCTCCCGGCTTAGTGATCTGGAGCCCTCTAATGCAAAGTTCCTTGTAGCCTCTCATGGCGTTTTCTACCGTAGACTTTGTCTGGGCAAAGGATGGTGGGTCTATGACAACCACATCAAACTTTTCTCCAGCCTTCTGGAGCTTCCTCAAAAAGTCAAAGGCGTTGTCTTCTACCCACTCAATGCCGTCAATTTGGTTCAGTTTGGCGTTCTCCTTTGCCAAGTTTAAAGCCCTCTCGGAAAGGTCCACCGCAACCACTTTGCTGGCACCCTTCTTTTTCATGCTTAGGGCAAAGCCACCCGTATGACAAAATACATCCAAACAAACATCCCCCAGCTCCACCAAGTCCCTTATCATCCTTCTTGCCCTTCTTTGGTCCAAATAAAAACCCGTCTTTTGTCCCTTTATCACATCCACAAAAAACTCCAAGTCCTCCTCCCATATCTTTATGCGCTCGGGCACCTCTCCGTAGAGAACCCTTTCTTCTGCAGAAAAGCCCTCTATGTTCATGGCGTAATCGCTCACCCGCAGGTATATACCCTTTGGCTGCAAAACCTCCACGAGGGCTTGCTTAACCCAATCGGTTAGCTTCCACATGCCATAGGTGGTGACCTCCATCACCGCATACCCGTCATAGACATCCACTATTAGCCCCGGAAGAAGGTCGCCTTCCGAATGGACAAGCCGAAAGGCGTTGCTTTTCAGGTGAAGCGGTTTCCTGTACTCAAGGGCAGACCTTATTCGGTCTTTTATAAGCCCCTTGCTTGGCACCTCCCCCTCACCGAAAGAGAGAAGTCTAACCATTATCTTGGTGTTTGGGTTTATGTATCCGTAGCCCAAAAATTTTTTCTTTGAGTCCAAAACCTTTACCAAATCCCCCGGCTTTGGGCTTCCTTTTATGTCTTCAATCTCTAAGTTATAGACCCACTGAAAGAATGCCTTTATCTTCTTTTCTACTCCGGGTCTTAGCCTTATCTCAATCATACTTCACAAGCATTCTCTTGGCTACCTCCCTTGCCTTCTCTTTGCCTTCCAGCCTTTCCAAAAGCCTTAGCCCAAACTCCAAGGCAGTGCCCGGTCCCTGACTGGTTATAACTCTTTCGTCCTCCACCACGGGCATATCCACAAAGACCGCCGGCTTTATTTCCTCAACAAGGGTAGGATAGACGGTTGCCCTCTTACCCTCCAAAAGTCCAAACTTTGCCAGGGCGGTGGGTGCGGCGCATATGGCGGAGATGTATTTGCCCTTCTCCTCCATTGCCTTCACAAGCCTTTCCACCCTTGGGTCCTGCTTTAGCTTTTCCACTCCACCCGCACCGCCCGGGAGGATCACCATATCAAGCTCCTCCGGATTTAACTCATCCACGCTAACATCGGGCACAATTTTCACATTTCTGGCACTGGGAACGGGCTCCTTTGTTAGCCCCACAATAAGCACCTCTACTCCACCCCTTCTTAGCACATCAATGGGTGCAACCGCTTCCACCTCTTCAAAGCCCTCCGCCAGCAAAATGGCTACCTTCTTTGCCATGTCAAAACCTCCTTACTTAATAATTTCTTTCTCTCTGACCCTTGGGTCAATGTATGCCAGCAGTAAGTCCGCCAAAAGGTTTCCTATAAGTAGCATTATAGTCCCAATGTACAGCCCACCCATCACCAAAAAGAGGTCCGTAGAGAGCACCGCATCAAGCATCAAAGAACCAAGCCCAGGCCAGCCCACGATGATCTCCACCAGCGCAGCACCGGAGAGAAGCCCCGCTATCTCGTAGCCTATCAGCGTAGTAAAAGGGTTCATAGCATTCTTTAAAACATGCCTTGTAAAAGCCCAACCCTTGAGCCCCTTGGACCTGAGAAGTTGCACCATGGGAGAATTTAAAACCTCTATGACCGCACTTCTCATGAGCCTTATTAGCCCCGCGGAGGATATTAAAGTCAGCGTGGCTATACCCACCGCCAAGCCTTGCCATCCACCCAACTGGAAAAAGCCACTTTTGGACAAAAACAGCAACAGCAAAAAGGCTAAGAAAAAGGATGGAAAGGACATAAAAATGTAGGAAAAGAGCCTTATGGCTTTGTCTGTTAAGCTTCCCTCTTTCATGCCCGCCAAAAAGCCCAAGGGAACCGCCAAAAGCCAGGACAACAAGGCAGAGGGAACTGTCAGGAGGAGGGTGTTCCCGATCCTCTCCTTTATTAGGTCTAACACGGGTGCGTTGTATTGGAGGGAGATGCCAAGGTCAAAGACCAAGGCGGACTTTAGCCACTTGAGATATTGAACAAGCAAGGGCTGGTCTAAGCCATACTGTTTTTCGAGAAGCTCTATGGTCTGAGGTGATACCTGAGGGTTTAGCTTTAGTTGGGCAAAAGGGTCCGTGGGTGATAGCTTTATGATTAAAAAGGACAGAAAGGTCACCCCAAGCAGTGTTAAAAAACCCTGAAGCAGCCGAACGATAATAAATTTACCCATCAGAAATAGTTCGCTACAAAGAAGGGAGTGCTCTCAAAGTATCTGTCTATCTCTCCCCTGTGCTTTTCCTTCACATACCTAACGAGCTTATAGTCGTCCCATAGACCTATGAGAGGAATAAAGTCTGGGATTGAATCCCTTGGCTCCACAAAGTATAGAAGGGCGGATATCATATCCTTCTTTGCGTCTTCTTTTAGGGAAAACTCCTCGTCCAGAAGGACCCTTAGCAATAGCTTAACATCAAGGATGAGGTTCCTAACATACTCCATGGTGGGAGGAGTTTTTTCTAACTTTCTCTCCACCAAAGCTTTAAGCTCAAGAATGTCTATCTCTCTGTAATACTTTTTAAGCTTCTCCTCCATGTGAGCCCTTCCAAATACCTAATTACTCGCCCATACAAAACCCACATAGGGTAATCAGTAGGGACATGTATGAATTATAACACACTCCGCAAAATCACAACTCACTGAAAAAGCTCCTCCAAAAGGCTACTAACTACCAAATAACCTTCCTCTGGTTTTACCTCTAAAACAAACTCCTTGATAAAGGGACTGATCACCTTTCCACCCTCTATCTCCAAATATACCCTGTCTTTATCTGAGAACACCCTACGAACTCTTCCCAATCTTTTTCCTTTTTGGCTTCTTACCTCTAAACTCTCCAACTCAAAGAAGTAGTATTCATCCTTTTTTCTCTTGGGAAGGCTCTCCTTTGGCAAAAAGACCTTTGCACCCAAAAAACGGATGGCATCCTCCTGACTTTCCATACCCTTTAACTTTATGAGCACCCACCTTTCCCCGTGTGGTTTAAGCTTTTCCAACTCAAAGGGCACATAATCTCCTCCCTTTTTTTTGAAATAAACTTTCTTTATCCTTTTCCACTCCTTTGGAGGAAGGTATGCGAATACCTTTAGCTCCTGATCCAGCCCGTAGGTGTCTGCGATCTTGCCAATAACCACAAAATCTTCCATTTTTTAAGTTTAATTTAGTCCTTCTCCTTGAGAATGTTCAAGATACACCTTTCTAAAGCACAAACCCCGTGAGAGTTGCAAAAAATACACTTTTCCTTTGCATACCTTTTGGCGAGCTTTACCATATTGTGCCCACTCAAGGAGGTAAAAACGATCACCCAGTCTGCACAAGCCAAAGCACTGTCTATGTTCTGCTGGGTCTCTTGGTTTATGAACTTAAGGCTAATGTTATACTTCCTTGCCATCTGTTCTACCCTTGCCTTTAGCCTGTCGTGTCCTCCAAGCACAACTACTCTCATTTCAACCTCCTATATTGAGATTTGGTTTCAATTTTAACAAGTTCAGCAAAAAGGCGAGTATGATGAATATCAAGGATACTGTGCAAAAAACTGTGTTATAATGCTACACACCTTTTAAGGGAAGTGGAGGGTTCCACTGGGACCCTTGTCAACTTGGCAACTGAATATGGGTTAGTGTGCCCTCTCGGTGGGCTGTTTCAATTTTGAGAGGGTTAAAACTTTGATTTTCAAGCTTTTTGGAAGGTAGTCTCACCGTAAAGCCGTAATTATGTAATGCCGTAATGCCGTAATTATGGTCAGTGGTGGAAGGCATTGGGAGACAAGGGTTTAAATTTAACAATAACAGACTCAACTTTGCATGATCTCGGATTTCGGAAAATTAACTTCATTTGATAAGGGTGCCCCCTTGACAAAATTATTGATATGTCTTATTTTAATTAATGTGGCAATTTGAGGTTCTAAGCCCACCGTGTGGGATGGTGACTTTCGTTGGGGTTTAATAAACTTTAATCTCAACAGGAGTCGTTTGAATTAGTTTAGAAATTGCTTCAGAAACGCTATCCTGCTCTCCGCAGAAAATGAAACCTTCTGAAACCTGAATAAAAGCTATCTCCTCAAGCTTCTCTTTGTCTATTACCTGAATATCATAATACTCATTAAAACCTGTAGCAAGGTGAGTTATGTAAAGAGAAAAAGGAATTATCCTATATACTTCTCCGTAAAATCCCTCTCCTATAATTTCTGCTACTTTCTCTATTCCCTCGCTGTATCGTCTATTACCCCGTGAATACTCAATATAAACATCATACCCACCAACTTCCCACATCAAAAGCCCACACTCTTTGAGGGCTTCTGGGAGTTGGCTAAAACCTATCTCCTTTAGCTGTTGTTTGGTTTCCTCGCTTATCGTAGTATTTCCTATAACCAGAAGCTTTCTAATGTCTTTTACTTTCATGATTACACACCTCCTCTTAGTTTTTTTTACTGGGCTTAAATAACCCACCGCCACCCGCCCAGCGAGGGTGGGGTGGGCAACGCTTATCTTACAAACAAATATACAGATGATAGCCTTGTCTAACTCCTTCCTCAACTACATTGCTATACAACTCACGGATGAACTTTTCTTGCTCTCTCCTGTCCCAGTCCCAAAACTCCTCAGGTATAAGCTTTTCCAATATCGCTTTATATTTTTTGATGAAATTTGGGTAGTTATTGAAGAAGGCTTTCCCCCTCTGCCAGATTTCCTCTTCTACAAAGTATTCTATTGCCCTCCTCTTAAGCACCCATTCTTCTGCTTTTTCCCTCTCCTCCTCACTCCAGTTCTCTTCCAGTGCTACACCACCCCGCCTACCTTCCTTCTTTTCCTCATAAATACGCCAGAAAATCTTTTCTAACTCCTCCCTCGTCCATTTTTCCAAAATAAGGCAGGCCTCTTCAGACTTATACGGCGACTCCTTTACCACATACACTTCTTCTCCCGTGGGCAAGATCCACCAACCGACAGGCCAGAACCAATCTAAATCCTCAAGCAAAAACTTTGCGTTCTCCATAACATACTGCTCGGTCATGGCTTCACCTCCTGTTAAAGTTTTGGCTTGCTGGGTTTCGCCCCCCAGCTGGGCTTGGTTTTGTGAGGGCTTTTCTACCTCTACTGCTTCACTAAAGGGTAGGCGTTTTTTCTTCATAGCTTAGCCTCCTACAAAGTTTTTTCTCCCACAGTGGTTAATAAAGAGGTTGTAGTTTAAGTTCCTGATCTATATACACAAGTTTATGGAATCTCCATCCACCCCAACTCAAATCCTTCTCTTTCCTCAAAACTTTCTCCAACTCTCCGCTGTTCCACATCCTCCATCTTAGAGTTTTTTCTTCACATTCAAAAGAAATGTCGACTTCCTTTGGTTTGGGTATCCTAATTTTTTCTTCGGTATTGTTTATAATAAGCAGATAATCTTTGGGTAATACTTTAGGATACGACAAGATAACAAAACATTCACCTATCTT
>Ga0308396_1001810_pt1 | contig 10433 bp, 9 predicted proteins | sample Hotspr2SamplePe2_FD_202359 | JGI IMG/M metagenome (GOLD analysis project Ga0308396, IMG submission 202359) | Hot spring phototrophic mat microbial communities from Mushroom Spring, Yellowstone National Park, Wyoming, United States - 20050930_Pe2 ... | reverse complement strand
GTCAGCTACGAGACGTCCTTTCTCCCCCACAAATAAGATTCCGGCAGGATAGCCCTTGAAAGTTTCTTTGCCGTCCAGGTCTGGGCCGGGAACACCGTGGTACCACGTCAAATGGACCGGCGGTCGAGTACCACGCTCTGGGAAATGATAATCTACTTGCAGGATATCAGGGACGTCATTGTCACCGGTGTAGGTTTTGCGTCCGCGGGCTTCCACACGCGTGGGAGCAGTCAGATCGAGGGCCCAGAACGGCAAGTCGATGTAATGGCACCCCAAGTCGGCCAGGGTACCACCACCGTATTCCCACCACCAGCGCCAGTGGAAGTGGGGCCAAGGGAACTTCCACCCGGATGGAAGCATCTCGGCTTCGAAAAAGGCGTTTTCGTTCGGACCCAGCCACAGGTCGCGGTCCAGTTTCGTAGGACCCGGCCTGTTCACCCGCCGTCCCCCGACCGGTTTACTCGAGTTCCAAACTAGAACACGGCGGACCGAACCTAGCACACCGCTTCGCACCCATTCCACCACCCGACGGTAATTTTCCCCCGCATGAATTTGCGTGCCCATCTGGGTGATGGCTTTCCTCTCAGCCGCAAGCTGGCGAAGATAGCGGGCCTCATGGACGGTCAGGGTCAGTGGTTTTTCACAATACACATGCTTGCCTAGGGATAAAGCTATCGCTGCTGGAAGAGCGTGTTGGTGGTCGGGAGTGCTAATGACCACCGCGTCGATCTTGTGATGGAGTTGATCGAACAGGCGACGATAATCCGTGAAAAAGGCCACCTGAGGAAATCGAGCGCGTTGCTGAGCCGACCATTCCTCATCTACATCACATAAGGCAACTATGTTTTCCTGAGCCACAGCAGCCAGATTGGCAGCACCTCGATTGTTCACACCAATGACCGCAAGGTTCAGTTTGTTGGCCGCAGTTGGACTCCGCAGAATCCCGGGTACTCCCAGGGCTGTACTGCCCGCCCCGCACCACCCGGCTGTGACCCCCAGCATTGTGCGTAACACATCTCGACGATTCCAGCTCATGGTGCGGCTCATGGAAAACCCTCCGCTACGAAACCCCGGAATCCAGAGGGACAAGTACCAATAACCTTACCATTTCGGCCTATGTCTGGCATTATCGGAGCTTTCGATGTCTCGCCAAGAGAAAAGCCGGCGCTTCCGATATCGCTCGAATGGTCTGTTCTCAATTGGTCTTTCCATCGAGCCGCGTAGTTGACCCCAATCTTGGTCATTATGACATGGCATACGGTCCCAATTCATCAAGACATGGCTTGCAGCCAAAAATACGTTTGCTTCAGCGCGGGGAATCTCAAAGGCGCAGTAACAGTGTCCGCCTGAGGCACAATATTGGCTTTGCTCAGGCGGGAGTGACCAATCTTCTTGGGTCTGAAGAAACAGGAAGGGATTTTCTGGCGGGGGAGGACAACTGATGCCCGGGCATCGGTTGCCCTCTACCTCGCGCCGCGCTCCTTGGGCGAATGCGGAGCATGATTTCGTAAACCACCTCTTGACCATCGGTAGTCTTGAGTGATCGTTGGCAGCATATAGGAGCAGAGCATCGCGTGTGCCAATTGTCCTTCTTGCTGCTTCAGAATGACATTTTGCTCGCAAAACCGGGGGAAAAATGTGAATAGTATTGGAAAATCACCCCCCTCGGTTTGGAGTGCTACCTACGATAAATCCCGGCAACGAGCGGGAATCCCGACAGGCCTTTCCGACAGTGGAAAGAGCCGACAGCGTGTCGCCATTTCTGGCATCTCGCTTTCTGTTGCTGCATGAGGTAAAATCTTTTTGCGTTGTGCGGAGAGCGTTGCATCAAATGAGGAACGGCTTATGAGCATCGAACCGTTGGCCATCGGCGTGTGTAGCTGGTCATTACAGGTCTCGAGCATTCCCGAGCTGAAAAGTTTCCTGGATCGACTGGGGATAGATCTGGTACAAATTGCCTGTGGTGACCCTCATCATGCGAGCTGGGTGGAAGGGGATAACATGCCCGCAGTTGCTCGGGCAGCAGGTTTCCGCATGTGGGGCACCATGCTGGGCTTTCCGGGAGAAGATTACACCACCCCACAGACCATAGAAAAAACCGGCGGATTTGGTGATCCGGCTCTACGACCGGAGCGTCTAGAGCGCTTTCGCTGGGGTCTGGCCCGCACCCGCGAGTTGGGACTATCCGATCTGATGCTCCATGCAGGTTTCATCCCCGAAGTGGGCGACCCTGGTCGCAAATCCTTTCTGGATACCCTCGCACAAGTGGCCGACCTGGCACGAGAGGCCGGAATCACCGTTGCATTTGAAACGGGTCAGGAAACGGCGGCTCTGCTCCGTCGCACCTTGGATGAATTGCAATGCCCCAACCTCAAGGTAAACTTCGATCCCGCCAATATGCTGCTCTACGATAAGGATGATCCTCTCTCGGCCTTAGACCTTATCGCTCCCTACCTCCGCAGTGTACACATGAAAGATGCGTGTCGGCCGAAAGTTCCCGGCACATGGGGAACGGAGGTTCCTCTCGGTCAGGGACAGACCAATACCCGAGCTATTCTTCGCAAACTTCGTGAGTTGGGTTACACGGGGCCTTTGCTGATCGAACGGGAAGTGGGTACACAAGAGGAGCGATTCCGAGACATCGACTATGGTGTCCGTTATCTGCGGCAATGTCTCGCTGAACTCAACTGAGAATTGGGTTTGTTGGACCAAGAGAAAGTTACTGTGACGCAAAGCGACGATTCCAGGTCGAGATCGCGATGTCAAACCCTCCATCCATCGCTTTAGTAACCGGGGCTTCCAGCGGTATCGGGTGGGAGTTGGCCCGCCAACTCGCCCTACAGGGCTGGCAGGTTGGCCTCGTGGCACGACGTAAAGACCGCCTGGAAGAGTTGGCTCACCAAATCGCCAAAGCTGGTGGTCGCAGCCTTGTTGTCCCTGCAGATGTAGGACAACGGGAACAAGCCGAGCAAGCCTATCGCTATGTACGGGACCAACTCGGTCCCCCCGACCTCGTCATAGCCAATGCAGGGGTAGGCCGACCAACTTTGCTAGAACCAGCCGTGAACCTTGCCGATGTGGAGGAAATGATTCGTACCAACCTGCTCGGTGTTGTTTATACCCTTTCTGCCGCCATTCCAGACATGCTCTCTCGCCGTCGAGGACATCTCGTGGCCATCTCCAGCCTGGCGGGTTATCGCGGTTTACCCGGCGAATCTGCCTATTGTGCGAGCAAAGCAGCGGTCAATGTCTATCTAGATGGCCTGCGCATTCACCTCCACGGGACAGGTGTGCGTGTGACTACCGTTTGCCCTGGTTTCATCAAAACGCCGATGACCGAGCACAACACCTTCTACATGCCCGGCTTACTCGACGCTCCCGAGGCCGCCCGTCGAATTCTGCGTGCCATTCAGAGAGGCAAGAAAGTTTATAACTTCCCTTGGCACGTGCACCTGATGGTCAAACTCAGCCGTTGGGTCCCCGATAGCCTCATGCAACGTTTTTTGAGCAAATACAACGAGGATGCTCAACGTTCTGCCAGCGAAAAACAGACGCTTGGCGATAATCAATAATGTGTATAAATTTACACAAAATCCTAAAACAGCATATTATTCTGAATTATCATGTTAGTAATACATCTTTATCATATTCAGGACAATTTGCTAAGACATGATCCTCCCAACATAGAGAGTACATAGAATCCACATGCTACTATGAGCAATCCTGAAAATCCCCAGATCACAGAGGTGTTTTCGCTTAGACCACCCAGTAACGCGCCGGCAATGTTGGCTCCCATCAGGCGATCTGGCTAAAAGGCATCTTATGAATGCACCGACAAAACATGCCAGCAGTATTAGGTTGACAAAAAAGGTCAAAAACAAGACATGAGCCGGAAACCAGCGGATACATGCCCGCTCCAGGAATAGAATCATAAATGATACTACAAACATTCCCCATATATTAATTTATGATAATACCATATATACAATCCCTCAGAGTAACAGCAAATATAATGCCATAGAAATATCATGTATTTCTGTAATTTTAGTTCACTATTTGCCGATGTCAAGAAATCAAGATATTCATGCCCAGCCAGGTCTGTGTTTCTGAACCCACTCCCGCAAGCGAGTTTCATAAAGATCCGATTGCGCCAGTTGGCGAGGACGGAGGTCGTTGACTTCCCAACGATCTTCCGGCTTGGCATACAATTGGGGTGTGCGTTCTTCTCCCGGTGGGGCCTTGAGAGGTAACAGAAAAGACCATGAGTCAGTACGGAGCGCCACCTCGGCGGCCAGATCCATCTCCCAGAAACTGATTACCTCTTGTCGCGGTATGTGTGGTTTGCCCTGCATCAAAGGCATTAGTGATTGCCCTTCTAAGGTCGCTGGCACCACCCCCAGAAAGCCATCTGCAAGGGTAGCGAACAAGTCGGCTGATTGTGTCAGTATTGGAATGCGACGTCCTCCTTGCCGTCCTCCTGGCAGTCGGATGATCATGGGGATATGGACCACTTCTTCGTACAGCCACGGTCGGTCCCAGCCTACACGGCCATGCTCCCCCAAAGGAAAGCCTAGATCGGAGGTGAGAATCCAAAGGGCGTCCTGCTGAAGCGGATGCTGACGCAGATGATTCCAGACTTCGCCCATTTCAGCATCCCATGTAGTGACAACAGCGGCGAAGGAGGCGTGGAGCCACTGCCAGGCTGCATCATCTGTAATATCGAATGTTCCCAGTGCAGGTTCGGTACACGGCGGAACAACTTCAGTTTCTGCGGTTTCGTCACCCTCTGGAGATGAAGGACGGGAAGCATGGTTCCCTTCTTTCGCAGAGACTCGTTCGGTCTCATGCAGGACTTCTGTGACTGATGTTTCTTCTAAGTCCAAATAGGCAGTGAAGACTTCTGGGGGTACATCCCAAGGGGGTAACAATCGGGCCAAATCGATGCAAAGGAAGAGACGCGGATGGTGTGCTAATTGATCCAGGATGGCCGGCCAACTTTCTACGAAGGTTCGTAGGGGAGAATGGCCAACTTTGGGTCGGGCATCGAACAGATGTTCCCACGGTTCGTAAAATGAAGCAGGGAAATCGTGAGTCTGGTCGTGAGTACGGACGAGTGCTGTAACAACCCCCTCGTTTCGCAGCATGCGGACGAGGGATACCAGCCGCTGTCGCTGGTGCAGGGGGTCCATCAGGTCGGCAAAGTGACGATCCCAGACGATCCCTTCCTGAGCTAAGCGGTCGCAATGCGGCGTACCAACCCATTCGTTGCCATACGGACCCAGCCAACCCGTATGACAACCCCGTAGCAAGAAAAGAATGACTTTCATAAGGGTTTATTGTAGTCTCCCACTAGATAACAGGGGGTGACTAAATCACCCGCAAGTCATCGATCGGGATTCGAGTTTCGAAACCGCCAGGGAGGAATAGAGTAGCGTGTTGGGACCTATTTTTCAGCGTGAACTGGTAACCGTTCCACGTCGAAGCGGCCATTATGCAAGTCGCGTCGCCCTGATCGGTCTGTTGCTGATATTAGGGATCACAACGTGGCAAGCCAGTATCGGTTTTACCCGTGAGGCCTCGTTAGGCGAGACAGCTGCCTTTGGACTGTTACTTTACCAGATCGTGTCATACGTTCTGTTATTAGTGACCCTCTTTTTCGCCACTCTTTCTGCAGCAGGTGCCGTAGCTCAGGAGAAAGATCGCCGGACTTTTGTTTTGCTGCTGATGACGGATTTGAGAGATTATGAAATCGTACTAGGAAAAATGCTCGGGGCATTGCTGCCCATCATACTACAACTGGCGATTACCGCTCCGGTCCTAATGTTGTTTCTTTTGTTGGGTGGCATAGCACCGGAACAAGTGCTTGAGACGCTGGTAATCCTGACTGCAACGGCCATTGCTTCCGGTTCTCTAGGAGCCTTGGTGGCTTTGTGGCGTGAAAGAACCTTTCAAGCATTGGCCTTATCACTCCTATTTGTCGCTCTTTACCTGGGGTTAGTCCAGATCATCGGCGTATTAGCAGCGCTGGGACCATCAGAGGCAGCAGCAGAGCATATCCCAGCATGGTTGGACCCTTTTGCGGCCTTGCAAACAGTGTTGGCTCCACCGGCAACCGGACGGAATAGTTTTTCTCCTGCCTACGGCTTTGCCGCGGTTATGCTGGCCTGGACTGTAACGCTCAATGCTTTGGGTATTAGGGGACTGCGTCGTTGGAATCCAAGTGGGGAACCGATTGTCCCTCGGGAAGCACCCGAAGCGGTCCGGGAATTGGACGAATCTCTTGAACTAGAAAAGAGGGCCCAAGCCCATGCCGCCCCTGGTCCGGTTCGTCATGTCTGGCACAATCCGATTCTGTGGCGAGAGGTTTGTACCCTTGCTTATGGACGACGTCCCTTACTGGTCAAATTTGCTTATGCTGTAGTATTGTTACTCATTCTTTACTTTGCTTACACCGAGTTACAACGGCCGGGGGGACGACCTGCTTTTGCCGCTGCCTACGGCCTCGTTCCTTTGACCATCCTCAGCTTGCTCCTCGTGGCTGCACAGGCTGTCACCGCCATCACCTCCGAACGTGATGGAGGCACGCTGGACATTCTCTTGGTCACCGATATTTCGCCTTATGAGTTCGTCTTTGGCAAAATCCTCGGGGCACTTTATAACTGCAAAGAGTACATCATTCCACCGCTGTTGCTGACTCTCTATTATGCAGCCGTCGGAGCCTTGGCACCTCTTCCCGCCAACCAAGGCTGGCGAGCGGTTTTAGAGTTGAACTTTGGTCCCTTCTTGGCAATCTCCGGAGCGATTCTAATCCTCTTTGCGTTCGTCGTGGTTTTGGGAGTACATGTGGCCCTGCGAATTCCAAGCAGTCGACAGGCGATTGTCCAAACATTAGGTACAGTCTTTTTTCTCTCCGTCGGCACGTTGATCGCTATCTATTTGATCATCATCAATGGTGGTAGCTTTGCCAATCAGTGGTTGAGCTTCGTCGCCTTTTTGACTGTGGGGATTGGAGGGCTTTTGTACGTCTTCAGCGCAGATCGTCCCTCGGCGGCGCTGAGCCTGGCCAGCGTAGCGTGTCCTTTGGCGATGTTCTACGCCGTCGTAACCGTGCTCATCGGCAAGCCCGGTACGCAGGAATCTGCAGAACCCCTCTTGCCCTTCCTTGCCGTTGCAGGTGCCTTCGGATTGGCGATTGCTGCGATGTTGGTACCTCTGCTGAGCGAATTCGACATTGCTCTGGGAAGAACCGTCGCTCCTAATGAATCCTGACACACAGTGGTGTGGATAACGCACCTGGAGAGAATACGTGCCAACCCGTTCATATCAGGACAATCAACACCAGTCCGATATACCATGTCCGAATCTCTCAACCCGCCACTGAGAGTTTTTTACCCAGGCGAAAGCTTCATGATCGCAGCTATCCTTACCTCTTCCACCATTGGCATCAGGCTGACAGTGATTGTCCCGATGTCTTGCTGACCTCAATATTCTCCGGCAACAACTCTCAGCCAAAAGCCATCCAGGATGCACGACCTGGCGATGAGCCGTGGCGGATCATCTCACCGTTCTTGCCGCTACCTTAGCTTTGCGCCCAGCAGGCCGAGGGTCGTCGTTAGCGTGCCTGTGGACAGCTCTGTTTTCCCACGGAGCAAAACAGGTTCCAGAAGTTGTCGCAAAAACCTTTCACGGCCGCGACCTGCCTGCAGGAGTCAGGCGCAGAGCTGACAGAAGTGGGATGGGGAAGCCTTTTCGGCACCCTCAGTGTCTTGGAGTGGGATTTTGGCATAAGTTCCCAACAAACTTGCGGGTTAGAGACAGATGATTGTTGCAGATTCAGGCGTGGATGAGTAGGGTGATCCGTTCGGGGAGATATTGGGCAACTTCCTGGATCACGTCGCCTTTCATCAGCCGCCAGAGTCGTCCCCGTTGTGGTGCCCCGAGGATGAGCAGGTCAACGCCATAGGTGACAGCCATTTCGAGAATGGTATCAGCGACCTCGTTGCTTACGGCGTACAAGAGGCGCAGGGGTACAGCTGCCTGTGCCGCAACTTGCCGGGCCTCGTCAAACAGGGTTTGGGCTTCTTCGTCGTCAGCAGCGTCGGGTGTGGTAACGGAACCCATGGGAATGACAGCCAACTGTCGGACAAACAGCAGAAACAGTTCGGCGTGGCGATTTCTGGCTTCCTCGATAGCGAAGCGGAGCAACTTGCTGCCGCCGCGAATGGCTACCAGGATGCGTGTGGCGGGTTTGGCTGCAGCATCAGCTGGGACTGCTAGAGTAGTTTCCATGGAGGTGGGAATACAGGTGGGGAGCAGAATATCCCGGTGCTGCCGCCACCAGAGTTGGAATCGTGTGGACCGCCGAAGGGTTCGCAGAGTGAAGCCGCCCACGGTGATACTGGTGGCAAAGAGTAAGGCATGGGTTTTTCCCAAGCGATGGTAAGGGCAAACAGAGCCATGAGGATCCCCAGAGCCAGCAAGCCAATGCATTCCCAGCGCTGGGAGGGCAGACCCGTATGGGTTGCGGTAGCCAGCAGGTTGATGGTGATAGCCCCCACGACACCGATAGCATACAGGTCCGCTAGCCCAGCAATATCCGGAACCAACAGGATGATCACAATCGGCAATAGCGTGCCCAGCAACAAGGGGATTACCGCCACCCCGTAGGTATTCAAACCGGCGAAGATCGGAGGCAATTCGCGATCCCGGGCCATGGTGTATTGGATGCCGATCATGCCTGCCAAGGCGGTGTTGCCGGCTGACAGCAGCAAAAAAGCGAAGATGAGAGAAGCGACGACGCCGAAGATCGGGCTGACATATTCCTCCGCCAGCAGCCGTAACATGCTGTCGCGGTGGGCGGTGTAAGCCTGTTGCGGATCTCCATTGCCTAGGGTTTCCAGCGGAAGTGCTTGCATGGCCGCACAGAGTACCAGGTTGAAAAAGGCAATTTCGATCATCACGGGCAGGATCGCGCGGCGTGCTGTTCGCTCTACCGGTGCTATCATGATCCCTGTTAGATTGGCAATGGTCTCCACACCTGAAATGGCCAGAATGATGAAGGTGAAACGCTGCCACCATTCCAGGGGTCCTCCTGTGGGAGAACGGACTTGGGCGTGGAACACATGGGTAATGCTGCCCCTGCAATGACAACCGTCGTGACAATCGCAGCGATCGCGACTGCGAGGGCGGCATTGCCGGATCTGCGTGGTCCAAACAGGTTCAGCAGTCCCAATAGCAGGATGCATCCGACGGCCCAGAGGTGGGGTTGGGGTAAATCAACGTAGTGGAAGGCGTCCACGATGGAAATGGCGGCCGTGACGGTATAATCAGCGAACAGAAGTAAGCCGCCGAAGACCCCTAATAGAGGATGTCGCAGACGTGCCGCGGTGTAAACACCTTCTCCATCCGGGTACAGGTGTCAGATGAGGCCGTAGGCCCAGCCGATGGCCAGCAACAGGCACGACATCGCCCCCATATACCACAGCGAGGCGTGGTGGGCATAGAAAAAACAGAGTCCCAAAACATAAAGGCGACTGGTTCCCCAGTCACCAAACAACATAGCGCCGGCATGATACCAACGCAATTCCCGGGGGCGACGCCCCACCAGTTGCGATGTATCCATGGAGAGCGGACCTTGAAATCCCTGGAAGCGCCCAGCCACGAGAACATAAGCCATGCCCGGCAGTTCCAGGGAGAGTGGATGACCCCACCGGCGGATGCTGCAAAAGCCAGTGGCGGGAGGGCACGGCCAGGAAACCGCTGTCACCCCTGGTCCAGACAGGTGCTTGTTGGCCCCCGAGCGGTTGGGAACCTGCTGCATCGGTTTGGGCCAACGACCCAACACACACAGGGTTTGTCCGAGTCGTGTCCATATTCCAGGAACATTCTGCAACACTCTACGGTCCGCAGAGGTGCCGACCAGATGGGCCACGCCTGCCCCTGCTCGCCGAGTGTCTCACCTCTACCCGATACCTCGGCTAGATTTGCACAATTGTGCAAGCAAATCATCGTGGTGAGAAAGGCGTATGTCTTACAGGTCGACGGATCGGATTGGTGCTACTTCCTTTCCAGGAAGCGTTCACAGCGAAACGTTCACGGCAGCAGAAAGAAATGTGCGGGGATGGGCCTGTATCTTATTGACCCACGCGGGATATTGTTGACTCAGGAGGGATAACTGACCTTATCGGTTAGAATTGAATGGGTGTGATGAAAACCGGTATCGTCTGGTATAGGTGCGTCACGTGGAGAAGAGGGGACTCGAACCCCTGACCTCCTGCGTGCAAAGCAGGCGCTCTACCAGTTGAGCTACTTCCCCCTCACTGATCACCTAGCGGGCGGATCGACCCGAGTGTGCGCGTACCTGGACTCGAACCAGGGACCTCAGCTTTATCAGAGCTGCGCTCTAGCCAACTGAGCTATACGCGCCTAGATAG
>Ga0308396_1001809_pt1 | contig 10433 bp, 10 predicted proteins | sample Hotspr2SamplePe2_FD_202359 | JGI IMG/M metagenome (GOLD analysis project Ga0308396, IMG submission 202359) | Hot spring phototrophic mat microbial communities from Mushroom Spring, Yellowstone National Park, Wyoming, United States - 20050930_Pe2 ... | reverse complement strand
GTTGGCCTTGAACGTGAATTGCAGGCTGCCGAAGCGCAACTGGGCAACCAGAGTCGGTTACTGCGCCAGGAAGTTACCGAAACCGACATCGCCGAGATTGTCTCGAAGTGGACCGGCATCCCAGTTACCAAACTGCTCGAAGGCGAACTGGAGAAGCTGGTGCACATGGAAGAGCGTCTCCACCAGCGCGTTGTTGGGCAAGATGAGGCAGTCACTGCCGTATCGAATGCCATCCGACGCGCTCGTGCCGGCCTTCAGGACCCGAACCGTCCGTTGGGGAGCTTCCTCTTCCTCGGCCCAACCGGAGTTGGTAAGACCGAGCTGGCCCGTGCTTTGGCTGAATTCCTCTTCGACGACGAACAGGCGATGATCCGCATCGATATGTCGGAGTACATGGAAAAGCACTCCGTTGCCCGTCTGATCGGTGCGCCACCTGGCTACGTCGGCTATGATGAGGGTGGACAGTTGACCGAAGCCGTGCGCCGCAAACCGTACAGTGTTGTGCTGTTCGATGAGATTGAAAAGGCGCACCCCGATGTCTTCAATGTCTTGCTCCAGGTGCTTGACGATGGTCGGTTAACCGATGGGCAAGGGCGAGTGGTAAACTTCAAGAACACGGTCATCATTATGACCAGCAACATTGCCAGCGCAACGATCCAGGAGCTGACCCGTGCGGGTGCCGGGCAGAGCGAAATCCGGGCGGCAGTGATGGAAGAGTTGCGCAGCGTGCTCCGACCGGAGTTCTTGAACCGGATCGATGAAGTGATCGTCTTCTCGCCGCTCAGCCGCGAGCATATCGACCAGATCGTCGAGATTCAGATCAACCGACTGCGCAAACTGCTTGCCGACCGCAAGCTCAATCTGACGCTGACCGATGCGGCACGAGCGCAGTTGGCTGCCGAGGGGTACGACCCGGTGTACGGTGCACGACCACTCAAGCGGGTCATTCAACAGCGCATCCAGAACCCACTGGCGCTGCAACTACTCCAGGGGGCCTTCCCCGAAGGAAGCACGATTGTGGTCGATGTCGAAGGCAACAACTTCGTGTTCCGCCGCGGTTAATAACCCGACTGCATACGGCAAAGAGAGGCGAACATAACGTTTCGCCTCTCTTTGTGTTCTGGCCCACTGCCTCTTCACTGCTGCGGGGCAGGTTGAAAAGCTCTACAGTCGCCCCTGACGAAGTGCCAGAATCATCTGCTGAACGACCTCTAAGGGTGTTTTGCCGTCGGTAGCGATCGTCATATCAGCTACCTCTGCATACAAAGGCATCCGCCGCACACGCAGCTCGGCCAGGCGTGCTGCGGCATCACCGAACAACAACGGACGCTGTTCAGCATCGGCGGCAAGCCGCTGTAAAATCGTTTCATCGCTCGCGTCGAGCCAAATTACCGTTGCCTGTTCACGTAACATCCGGCGGTTTTCAGGCTGTAAAACAATACCGCCACCGGTTGCAATTACCTGTGTTTCCCGTAATGCTTCGGTCAGCGCAGCCGTTTCGCGGAGGCGAAATTCTGCTTCACCGTAGGTTTGAAACAGATCGGCGACACTCATACCGGCAGCCGCAGCGATAGCGGCATCAGTGTCGTACCAGGGACAACTCAGCGCACGCGCCAGCAAACGGGCCAGCGTCGATTTGCCGCACCCGCTGAGTCCTACCAAAGCGACCGGTCGCTCTAGCCAGTTTGAATCCCAGACCATAGATAATGCTGCTCCTATGCAGTGGGCTGCGCCGCAGTTCGTTGCAGACGCAAGCTCCAGATCACAAACGCCGACAGTGCATACGCAACCGCAGCCGCGACGATCTGCGGTCCGTAGCCAAAGATTGGTACCACCCAACCCCAGATAACCGCTGAAACGGCCCACCCTCCTGCCCAGAGCAGGCTCATCAGACTCATCGCCAGTCCTCGCTGTACTGTTGGTGTTGCTCCCATTACCAAAGCATCGTTCATTGGATAGCTGGCTGCGATGAAGAAGCCACGGGCGAAGAAACCGATAATTGCCAGTGGCAACCAGGGTGTCAACATTAAGAGCATAGCCGGCGCAGCACCCAGGCGAAGCAACGCTGCGCCATGCTGCAAGCCGATCCGTCGTACCACCGGCGCCCCAAACAGTGCACCGATTCCAGCACCTAATGAAGCTACTGCCAGGGCTAAACCAACACTGGCATCATCAAGACCGAACTGATCACGAAAAAACAGGTTTTGGAACGGCAAAATTGCCCCGCCACCAACACCGAGCAGAAACGAGGGGAAGGCAAACCAGAGCAAGGTAAGCCATGAACGTCGAGCCGTACTCACCTCTGCTGAGGTAATGTCGGCGGTTTGTTCAACCACTGCCGGGAGACGGGCGAGAACCGGCAGCAACGCCACAATACTCAGCACGATCACCGAGGTCAGAGCCAGGCGGTACGCTGGGGTTGATCGCGGATCAACGGCGATTATCCCGGCGGCGAGCAGTGGCAACATACCACCAACCGCACTCCCAATCAGACCAACGATCAGTGTCGCCGAAGCATTCATCCCAAAGACCAATGGCCGCTGATCCTCACGGGTTACTAGCGCCAACAACGGTGTGACGGCAGTCGCGGACAGTAAATAACTTGCGCCGACGACAAACTGTGCCGTTATCAACCAGGGAAGCGCGGGCGCCTGGAGTAAGCCGATCCATCCCACGGCATATACCACAACACCAACAATCATTGCCCGTTGCGGCCCTAAACGGTCAATCAGCCATCCCATGGGCAGTCCCATCACCATACCGGCTGCCCGACCCACCATTGATAACAATCCGACATCATTGACGGTATAGCCCTGGCTGATGAGATAAAAATTAAACAGGATGTCGGCAATACTCAAGGCAAAGCCGAACAGAAAACTGTGTGCCAGAATGCGCCACACTGCAAACGGGATTTGGGCCAGAGATAGGCGCAAGTTGGCGGTGATGGACGTCATACATGCTCCATGTTGACATGGCAAATGTTCCGAGAGCTTAGGATACCACAACTTGAGCGATATGCCATCCAACGTGCGTCTGATTGTTCTTTACCTGGCAGTGGTGATGGAGAATCAAGAAGTAGGGGCAGGCTGAGAACCCACCCCCGTGAGGTGTCGCTGCTGCAAGAGTTGCTGTTCGCCCTTGAACCCACTGTTAACAGTTCACCATCCCAAGAGATGCCACTGGCAACGACCGAAAACGGTCGTTGTTCAACAACTTCCGGTCAAGGGATGAAGAAACACACACGACGACGGTTCTGTCTCCAGCTCATTCGCGTCATCAAGCGAAAGTTCCTGTAAGCCCAAATTCACGCGCCAGAACGTATCAATGGTAGCCGGTATCTCCGATGCAGTTGCCGTCACAATCGGCAGAAGCGCCGCCGAACTGTCAACTTGCAATGCCGGGTGCATTGAACGGAGATAGGCAAAATGAGCGGCTATCACACCATCGGTCCGCGCCTCGGTTAGCCCAATCGTAGACGATGGCAAGATAAGCGTTTGATCGTCCACCAGTACGGGCAGAACTGTTTGCAAACTATGGTAGAGCAGCTCAGTCCACTCCAGAGCATGACCGGCCAGATCGGTACGACCACATCCCCCGATCAAGAGTGCATCACCGGTTAACAGGAAACGTTCACCAAGCGGCGAAATAATACGATACATCAGATGTCCAGGCGTATGACCGGGGAACCAATGCGCTTCAATGAGCACCTGACCGAGTGGCAGTCGTTCACCACCGAGCAGTGGCTGATACCGAAACTGAGCTGGCAGTAATGTCCGTGGGTGAATGGCATCGTAAGGATGCATGTAGAGCAGCGTATGACGAGTATTGGCCAAACCAACCCCACCTGAGACCCGTCCGGCAGCAAGATGGGTTAACAAGACCCGCGTAAGGTCTGCTTGCGCATCAGCGATAATCTCTTGATACAGATGAATGTGCTGACCTGGATCGATGACCGCCGCCTCACTGGCACTGATGATCACATAACTGAGATCACCACGAGCCGGTCGGACAAGCTGAATGATCCGCCCCCAACTGGCACGAACGACCTCGTGTACGGCATAAAAATCGCGCCAGGCATCGAATCCACCGAGCAAGTAACGGGTGTTTAGTCCGCGAGCAGCGCACAACTCAGCCACATACTGCGATGAACCCTCTTTGGCGCAAATGACGGTCAGCGGCAGATCTGTCGGTACTCGGGCAATCGCCGCTGCCTCGTCTTCAATAAACTCGAAGTAAGGAATATTGATCGTTGGAATGGGGTGCCGTCCACGTACCCGATTGCGGGCAAATTCCTGTTCATTGCGTACATCGAGGATGAACAGCGGTTGTTCGCTTGACAATTCGGCATACAACTCTGCCGGAGACAGTGTACCAACTTCTGTATGAGGTTGATTGAGTGTCGTCATTGCGCACTCCTTTGTGGCGATTGGGCTTCCTTGCGCAACCATGTTGTCAGTGTAGCGAACGCAATCCGCTGTAACAAGTGTAAGTTAGGTGACCTGAGTTGTGATCTCTCTTCTCGAAACGCTTCATCCTTCGCTGCGCGATGGCCGTGGTTTTGCGGGCTGGAACGATACCAACACTCGATAGATGGTCAGGAACAGAACACTTCCACCGCTAAACCAGTACCATCCGGCAAGAAGTTCACTGTCACTGCCGCTGAATAAGGCGTGTAACAGGCTCAGCAGCCAGATCACAAAGCTGAGGAAGTGGATAAGCCGCCAGAGGGTCCGACCAATCCATTGCTTGACGTAGAAACTGAAGCTGATGATTGCCATGCCGTAGAGGGCCAATTGCCCCAGCCCCACCCAGAACGGTTCGTAGCCGCTGTATCCAAATGGGGTGAGCACCTGCTCGAGAGTTGCGCTAATGTAACGATCGCCGAGCAAGATCAAGGCGTGGAAGATAGCAAAGGCCAACCCCAACAAACTGGTGTGCTGGTGCAGATCGAACGCTCCCGGCCCACCTGGCCACAACTTTGCCATCCGGTTCGTCATTAAGAGACCAAACACCATCGACAACCAGAGTAATCCGTAAGCGGCAACCGCACTACTGCGTGAGAGATACCAGTATGCTTTTGGTTCATCGCCCAAGAGGGAGGTGCTGAGAGCGGGCGCCCACGTAGGTAAGACCATGACAGCAGCGAATGCACCTAGTACCGTCCCGACCAGCAGAATGAAGAGGGTGGAAAGTGACATCGCCGGTGGCAGCTCGACCAGTTCTGGATTGGCCGTCATCGTGCGTTGCGGGCGGGCTGGCCGTGGTGGTGTTTTGATTTGACTATCCTGTCCGCTCTGTAGCGGCTGATCATTTGTTGCTGGATGCACACTCATACGCTTGGTCCTCCATTGAATTGATGTTAGAGCGATTACCGATTCGCTGACATTGATGATTGCCAACAGTAACGATCAACATTTGGGGTGCGGATGATCTGACCATCGCGATGTACCAGTAATCCGGCCATATTGGGTTGATCGGCTAACCAATGCAAGCCTGACTCGGCGCCGAGGATCAATATCACCTTGGCGGCCATTTCTGCCAGCGACAGGGTCGGTGCAATCACTGTCGCGGTGAGGAGATCGGTGCGCACCGGATCACCGGTGCGCGGATCGATGAGATGGTGCTGCCACTTCCCACGGTGAAGCCAGCGTCGGTAATCGACCCCCGACGTAGCCACCCCACCTCGTCTCAGCATGAGCAATGCGAGACCCGGATCAGGATGAAACGGATCGGCCACTTCAATCGGCCAGGGAGAACCATCACGACGTGGGCCACTAAGGGCAATATCGCCACCAGCATCCACCAATGTCGGATAGCGACGTCCCAGGCGACGTGCAATCAGTGTCGCTGTCCAACCTTTTGCACTGCCCCCCAGGTCAAGGCGCATACCGGCAGGAATGGCGACAGTACGGCGACGTGGATCGCACTGTATCAGACGCCAGTCAGGCACCGGTGAGGGCGTTCTTAAATCGGCTGCTGATATACCGGCCATCTGACGAAAATCGCGATCATAACCGGCAGTATGCAGCGCCTCACCCACCGCCGGCGTCACTAGACCATCACTACGGTATGCCATCCACAGCGCGTGTTGCAACGCTCGCCAGAGTGTCTGTCCAACCCGCTGTGGCCCACGTCCAGCGCAACGATTGAGCGCATTCAGGTCACTGTGCGGCTGGAAGCGGCTTAATATGCGCTCGTAGGCACGAAACGTCTGGTAGGCGCCAGCAAATGCACTCCGAGCGTTCGCTTCATCGCTATCGATCACAATCGTTGTTGTTGAACCCATCGCCCAAAAGCTGCGCTGTTGCATCGCCGGTGTCTCCTCAACGTGATGATCGGGTCCGAGCAGCCGGAGCTGGCGCCGGAGCCGGCGCCGGAATGGTAACTTCGCGCAATGCTGGCGCCGCTGACGCGGGTGGTGGCGCCGCTGACGCGGGCGGTGGCGCCGCTGGCGCACGTGGTGGCGCCGCTGGCGCGGGCGGTGGCGCCGCTGGCGCACGTGGTGGCGCCGCTGGCGCGGGCGGTGGCGCCGCTACCTGATCGCGGGCCGGAATGTTTAGCGGCACAACAGTTGGTAGCACCGGCAGCATTGGATCGTCAGTTAACCATGGTGGCAACGGTTGTCGCTCAACCGCCGGTGGCTGGACAGCGATTTGTGGCGCGGCGATAGCGACTTCCGGTGGATTCTGTGCTGTGAGCCATCCCCAACCACCAATCGTCGCTGCGAGGGCTGCGGTGCTGATCGCCCATTTTAATCCTGAGACATCGGCACGCATGGGTTTTCGGGTCTGATTCATCGTAGTGCTCCTTCGGCAAGCAATTACTACCTCGTTCTAATCAACTTTCTTATCCTTGTCGTGATCGTCATCTTTCTTGCCATCATCATTCTCATTGACGGTATTTTTCACCTTAGCGTACACAACTTAGCGTACACAACCTGGCCGCTATACGCATCAACATACACCTCACTGCCATCAGCAAACTTGACTTCATAAACATCCACACCGTGCTCGTATTCACGCTTCACCTTCGCAACCGTGCCACCGCCCATGTAAGCAACAGCGGCTGCGATTGCCTGATCTTCGTTAATCGCATTGGCCACCTGAGTACCTGTACTGATCGTGTTTGCCAGAATCGCGCCAGTCTGGGCATCGACGTATATTGCACCGCGATCAAATACCATTTCGTAGGCAGGCACACCCTGTAGACTAACCAGCTCTGGAGCACGTATCAAGGTAGCGCCCTGAGCATTAGCTTGCGCGATAGCCTGAGCCTGTTCAGGTGAGACGGCGTAGACAGGCGCTGGCGGAGCAGCAGGGGCTAGCGCTGCTGGCGCAGGGGCTAGCGCTGCTGGCGCCGGAGCAGCAGGCGCTGGCGCTGCTGGCGCCGGAACAGACACCTGCGCTGACATTTCGTTCAGTTCACGTTGTGCGGTATTCAACTGTTGATTGGCTTCGGCCAACCGCCGATTTGCCTCAGCCAGAGCAGCCTGATACGCTGCTTCACGCTCACGTAGAAGGGCTTCAGCCGTCGGATCGAGGGCCGGAACAGAGATCGGCGTCATTTCAACTACAATCTCGGTAGGTACCGGCTCAGGGCTTGATGTTGTACTTATCCGACTGACTACACCATCGATCACGACCAACATAAACGCCGTCAGGGTTGCTGCAATGAGTAACATTGTGCGATTCATCATAACACCATGACACCTCCCTACATTTGTTCAAATTGCAGAGCATTCACAAAACAAACTAGTCATCGTCACGTTCACCCGATCCCATACCGGCACCGCCAGACATACCTCCGATCAATGCCTGGATTTCGGCTGGCGAGAGTCGAGCTTCAGGATGCAGGACCAGATACTGACGTGGCGGCATTTCGCCCTCTCACACCACTTCGGCAATCTCTGCGGCCAATTCAGTCGGTTCGCGCAGCGGGAGCGAGAAGTTCAACTTGTTTCGACCTTTGATCACATCGTAGGTAATCAGCCAAGAAGCAGGGGCAATCTTGCTGTACCACGGCCAGACCGTTTCGTTACTGTGACAATCGTAGCAGGCGCGCCGGGCAATACTCGCCGCTTCCGGTGTCGTCCAGGCAACATCATTCAGTACTGGTGGATTCGTCTGCCAGGCCCAGACCGGCACCAGTACTAGTGAATACGTTACGCGGTCGGAAGAATTGTTTCAGCATAGTCGTTCCTCTCATCATTGATTGCCGTCTACGCCCCTCAGAATAGCGACCTTTTCTCAAAAGTGTCTTAGAATGGCAGCAATAATTTCCAATCTTTTTCCAAGATTCGTGCGGTATAACCGATAGAGAGAAAATGATTCAGCGTGTCTTACGTTGTTTGCAAAAAATCATCTCTGGGAGTAGCATGTGCGGATTTTAATCGTAGAAGATGACAAACGACTAGCCCGTTTGATTGAGCGTGTCTTACGTGATGAACGACATTCTGTAGATGTCGCGCATGACGGTGAGAGTGGGCTTGATCTCCTGTTACAGGGCACCTACGATGTAGCCATCATTGATTGGATGCTGCCAGGCCGTGATGGTCCATCAATTTGTCGTGCTGTACGGGCAGCCCGTTTACCGACAGCATTGCTCTTACTAACGGCTCGCGGTCAGATTGAAGATAAGGTGCTGGGGTTTGAAAGTGGCGCCGACGATTACCTGGTAAAACCATTTGCCTTTGAAGAATTACTGGCCCGTATCCGCGCCCTTGGTCGGCGTTTTAGCCCCAATCTGGGCAACGATGAACTACGCGCCGGTGCGCTCGTCCTCGATCTGCACACCTATACAGCACGACGGGGTGAGCGACGGCTTGATCTGACGCCGACCGAGTGGCGATTGCTTGAGTATCTGCTGCGGAACGCCGGTCAAACACTCACGCGCCAACAGATTCTTGATTATGTCTGGTCGTTTGAGCACGACGTACAACCCCAGATGGTTGATGTCTATATCTCGTATCTGCGGCGGAAACTCAACGCCCCAGGTAAGCCTGACCCGATTGTCACGGTACGTGGTATTGGGTATCGACTGGAGGTAGAGCGTGTTTAAACTTCTGCGCTGGCAGTTTACCCTGTTTTACGCGCTGGCTGCGGTGGCAGTCATCGGGTTGGTCTCTAGCGGAGCTTACGTAATGGTGGCCCGTTATTTCGAGCGTACCACCGATATGGCTCTTTACCATAAAATGGTGCATGAGTTTCATTCGCTGAACGCCCCGCTCCCGCCCGAACTCACGTATGCCGACATCGACTGGTCGATCTTGCGCAATGAAGGCGGAATCACTCGTTCACGCATGTTAAGTGCAGAAGAAGCAGGCCGGATCGCGCTGTCGGTACGTGGTGGTCAGATTAAGCGTATTGAACTGAAAGACAAAGGTCGGTATTACAAGGTGAAACTTCGTGATGATAGTGAAATCACCATCGACGCATACAGCGGTCAGATTGTCGGTATCGAGATCAAAGACCCCCAACGTGATCCTATTACCGGTATTTCCTCACCACCAATAGCCTATGATGCTGAGATTGCTTCGATCTTCGTGTTACCGCTCGATGCGCAGGGTCGGATCCTCTTCAACCCCAATCCGGCAGCTCTGCCAATGACTGCCGACAAAGAAGCATTGGCAGCCGCATTACAGAACGGCTCGGATTTACGCACCATTACCATTAGTAGCGGACAACGGATCAGACTACTCACCTACCGCCTGACCCGTCCTGATGGCCCGGCGGCTCTACAATTAGGACGTTTACTCACCGATCAAGAGCAAGTGCTCAATCAACTGATGATCGGTCTTGTCAGCTTTGGTTTTGTCGGTGCCATAATCATTGGCATCGCTAGCTGTTGGTTAGCCGGACGCGCCCTGCGGCCCGCAGAAGACGCCTGGGCACGCCAGTTACGCTTTATTGCCAGTGCCAGCCATGAACTGCGTGCCCCACTAACACTGATTCGCGCCAGTGCCGAAGTTGCTCTGCGTAGTACAACCGATGACGATCACCGCGAATTGCTGAGCGACATCTTGAGTGAGAGCGATCATATGCGCCGACTGGTCGATGATCTCCTGACCCTCTCGCGACTTGATAGTGGGGCATTAACCCTCCAACGACAAAGGATTGACCTCAGAGATTTCCTGAGCGAATTGCACCGCCACGTGAGTCGGTTGGGTGAAGAGCGAGGTATCACAGTGATGCTCAATAACGCATCTGGTGTCGTGAATGCCGACCCTGACCGATTACGTCAAGTATTACTGATCCTGATCGATAATGCCCTGCGCTATACACCGGTTGGGGGCACGATTACGATCAGCGCAGAACTGGTCGGGAAGTATGTGCGCCTGAGCGTGCGTGATACCGGTTGCGGGATCGCACCTGAACATCTCCCACACCTTTTCGAGCGTTTCTATCGCGTTGATCCGGCACGCGAACGGACTGGTA
>Ga0308396_1001789_pt1 | contig 10512 bp, 8 predicted proteins | sample Hotspr2SamplePe2_FD_202359 | JGI IMG/M metagenome (GOLD analysis project Ga0308396, IMG submission 202359) | Hot spring phototrophic mat microbial communities from Mushroom Spring, Yellowstone National Park, Wyoming, United States - 20050930_Pe2 ... | reverse complement strand
GGCCAAAGTGAGGGCAAATAGCAGTACAAGCAGGAGCTTTCTCATGGGAGATGTTTACCGTTTTTGATAAGATCCCGCAAAAGCATTGAGTTCCAGGCCATCCCTTGATCCTTGAGGTGAGCAAGGGCATGCTCGATAGCCCCAAGATCCTTGGACGGGGCGTCCTTGATGGCCTCGTACAGGTCGCAGCTTCCGCTTCCGCGCAGGCGCGCGCTGATCACGCTGAGCGCGCCGAAGAACTGGGCATAGCGCCCGATGACGTCCGGCGACTCCCAAGGGATGCGTTCCAGGTCAAGCCACGCTGGCGTGATGACGGTTCCGACGGAGACGGCGGTGAGCAGGTCATAGAGCTCGATGAAGCGCGAGGGGAAGAACGGGTGGAAGATCGTCTTGTCCGCGACGAAGCGAAACGATGACTTCGGCGTATAGCCCCCGAAGCGATCGATGTAAAACTCGGCGATCCCGCCGAGCAGGGCAAAGGCGTCGATGCCGAATGGCCGGTATTGGGCGGCGAGGTGCTTGATGGTCAATCTCCCGATGCGCTTGGCCAGCAAGCACGTCAGCATCAGGCGTTCCTCGCTTTTGCTTCCGCTGAGCGCGTCTACGCCCCATACTTTATCGAGCAGATAAAGCACGTGGGTCGTCATCTTGAGGTCGTCGGTCCCCAGCCCGGCGAACGCGCATAGGCGCAAAGCTTGGGCCTGGATGCTTTGGATGTCGCGCGTCGCCTCGGCAATATCGACGACGCGCACCGGCCCATCCACGATGGGCACCCATTCGACGTTGACCGGCTCGCTCTTTTTCCAGAACATTTAGTTACCCGGAGATTCTGAGACAAAATAACCAATAATTAACTTAAAAATATGCGGAAGGGCAAGTCCTATAATAATAAAAATAGATATTATCAACATACTATTAAACCCGTCTGCTAATCTATATGGCTGTCCGCCTATCTGAGAAAATATAATCTTAGAGCCATTTAACATGAAAGCAAGAACTGCGCTCCCTACGATGAGGAAGCGTAAAAGATAAAGAATATTTTCAACGCCTTTTAGCATGCGTTCTTGGACGTTTTGACAACCGGGCAGGCTATTGCCCGAACAGGCGCATCCGGCGAGGGATAGCGCAAGCAAGATGACAACGGAAAGCTGGACCCATCTTTTCATATCACATCCCTTGACCCTGATATATCTGGCGCAATACGCGCAGCGACCGCTCTTTGGTGAGGCGCACCCACTCGGCAGAGCGGTTGTGCTTTTGGCCGATCTGCGCGAGCGTCATTTCGCCGACTTCTGTGAGGCCGAAGTAATCTGCGATGACGTCGCGGTCGATGTGCGAAAGCTGGCTGAGCGCATCTGACAGATCTGCAGATTCGATGACGTCCTCGTCAGGTGCTGCGAACCAGCGTTCGTCGATGGGCGCGTCGTCCTCGTCATCATCGGCGAGGTCGCTCCAACATAGCGTGGCCTTGTGTCTGAAATTCGTGTTGCGTGCGTTTTGAAAGGCCTTTAGGGCGCGATAGTAGAAGAGCGTTGACAGGCGCGTCCCGTAGTGTGGGTCGTAATCTTGCACTGTCTTGATGAGCGCCAGCCGCGCGTCCTGCATCGCGTCCTCGTCGGCGCACTCCTCGCCGGCCCGCCGTGCGCACGTGCGTATGACCCATGCGAGCTCCTCGACCAGCTCAAGCATTGCCGCCTGCCCGTCGTCGGCGAGCGTCATCATCCCTCGCTCGTCTTTCAGGATGAGGTATGCGGGTGGGATGTATGTGCGATTCTGGTTGAAGCGCGTGGCGCGGAACCACCGGTCGTGTGTGATTTCGGGGTTGTTGTCCTGTTCTTGATCCATGCCCGTATTCTATCCTCCCTTAAAATACCGCTTGCTTGCTGTGGCTGCGCCCTGACGAGCGCGTTTCGCTCACGGGCTCTTCCCATCCGCCGTTTAACGTGACGGACACGTTGGACAGGCGGCTGGCGCGTCGCAATTCCTCCGCGATTTCAGGGTCCGGCCGTGCGAACGACGCGATGCTGTTGGACCTGAAGGCGTTTACTTTTTGCTCGTCGGTCCCCGGCGCCTGATGCGTGCGCACGCGCAGCACGACGGGTTGACCTGTCTTGTCGCGCAAGCGCAGGAAGCAGGTGTAAGACGGCAAGCCGACGATGTCCGTGTCGTTGACGCGCAGCGGATCCTCGTTCCCCCCGCCGCCGACGACGAACTCATGGGCGAGGTTCTTCGCGTCATCCCAGCTGCAGCGGAAGACTGCCAGCATCTGGGCGTTCTCCAGGACCGGATAGCGCTTGTTGCCGGAGCGCTGTTGCCTTTGAAGGAGCGCCAGGCTCTGCGTGGCGAGGATGGTCTGCGCCCCGTACTTGCCGAGCTCTGACAACAACGCCTCATAGTTTGCCCCAGGCATGGTGTGGAATTCGTCGAGGATGAATATCACCCGCCGCTTCGCCTGTTGGCGGTTGCGCGAGTACAGGATTGATGCGCAGTGGTTAAGGAGCGATGACCCGATCAGGGCCGCAGTGTCCTCGCCGATGCTGCCGATGGCGTTGTTGACCACGAGGATCCACCCGTCGTTGATGATCTGCTTGAGGTCGATGGTCGAGATCGACTGGCCGAAGACGCGGTTTGAGGCGTGCGATGCGGAGAAGGCGTTGATCTTTGTGATGATGGGTGCCACCATTTCCCCGAAGCGCCCGCCGCTGGCTGCCAGCCGCTCGTAGGTGTTCTCCCACCACCCGCGCAACAGCTCCCGTTCCATCGGCGGCATGACGTGGAGGAGCATGCGTTGCATCCGGAAGTCGTTGAGCAGGACGGAGACGTCCAGAAGCGTGTATTGCAGGACGTGCGGCGGCGAGCCGTAGATGCGACCGTAGAAGAACTCCTCAGCGAGCGCAGCCGGGTCGGCTGCGTTGCTGGTCGCGCGGGAGAGGGCGATTTGCCTTAGATGATCGCTATTGATAATTGCCTTCAACGCCGCCAAGCGATCGAAGTATTCGAAGGAGGACGTGTCCACATCCTGCAAAAAGGCAGCCAAGCGCTGGGCATCGGCGAAGTCCGCACAGCTCTTCGGGTGGGAGGGCTGGAAGAGCTCATAGTCCTCCGGGAGCGCCGAGATGCCGTGCTCGAAGCGCGGCTCGAACAGCAGCGGCGAGAGGCGCGCGAGCTGCGCGCTCATGTTGTTGATGTCGTCTATGAAATGCCGAAGTTCGGGGACGTAGGCGAACAGGTGGGTGAGCTTGATGTTGCCTTGCTTGCTGAGCGTGATGCTTGCGTCGCGCAGGGTATCTTGATAGCGCTTGAAGACCTGATCGACCTCATAGCACCAGCGCCGCCACGTCCATTCGCCAACCAAGGCTTGATTGGCAGCGAGCAAGGTGAGGAGGCTATGGCGGAGGAAGTCCTCGGTGCGCGGCCCCCAGTTATCCGGCCAGATCTCCTTCATCCCGTTCACGAGGTTGTCCATGCGCCTGTCGGGATAGTGATCGACGTTGCGCACGCGGTCCAGGAAGTTGAAACCGATGCAGTGCTCGCGGTGGGACATGTCCCAGTAGATGCATTTGTCAGCGCGCGAATCCGGCACGTTGGAGAGGATTTGTTCCGCCAGCCCTTGGTGTGGGTCGATGACGATGATGCTGCAATCGGGGTCGTCCTCCATGTGGATCTTGGCTAGCCACGAGATCAGGTTCGACTTGCCACTGCGGGTTCCGGCGAAGATGGCGATGTTTCCTCTCAGGTTGGAGGCGCTCAGGCGGAGCGGGTACTGGTCGCTGCCGTCCTCGACGTAGCCGATCTCGTGGCGCCCGTGCTGGTAGCGCGTCGCTCCCGTGCTGATCTTGCGCGAGGTGGTGTAATCAAGCGACTGGAAGGCCGACGTCTCGTGTGGGAGGTGCCAGAGCGTGCTGAGCTCGATGGAGGAGAGGATCGGCGACTTGCGCGACTTGAAGGTCATCTCCAACGCCGTGATGGTGTGGTCAAAGCGACCGGCTTGGACGGCGAAGTCGTCCGGGCCGACTTGGCCGTCCAAGCCCAGCGAGACGAAGCCGTTGGCGGATGGGAGGTTGTAGGCCGCGTAGGCGTTCGTCAGGCGCACCAAGGCCTCGTGAACGCCCTGATATGTGTCGCCGTAGGCGAACAGGTTGATCCCGACACGGAAGCCGTTGGCAATGGCTTTTTGGTATATCACAAGCGGGTCGGCGGGCGTCGGGCGGGTGAGGCGGACGACGAAACAGCCAGCGCCCAGGGCGATGCCGCCGAAGGCGAGCGCCCAATCGGTCGGGCGCTGGGCCAAGATGGCGAGCGGGAGGAAGAAGAACAGCCCGACCAGGAGCAGCGCCCCGCCGATTGCGCCGAGGATGATGTTGACGATGTTCTGCGGCGTGTAGCGCAGGCGGTCGTTCAAGTCATTGGTGTTGCCGCGCCATGGCTTGGCCCAGTCGTGCGGGAGCGCGACGGGGACGTACTGGACGACGCAGCGGATATTCTCTGAGCGACAGGCGTGCAGGGCGCTCAGGATGCTGAGCATCGGGTCGCCGCCGCGTTGGAGGTCGTCGTACGTGCTTCGTCCTTCGCGCGTCGTCGGCGACCAGATCGGCAGGTAATGTGGCTCGCGCAGGCTGAGCCGTGCGCTGCCCACATAATGCGTCGGGGGCGGATCCTTGAGCACGCCGACGTCCTCGGCGCTGACGAGGTGGACCTCGGATTGCGGCCAGTGCGTCTCGACGAGGTGCTTGATGCGTTCGAAAAGCGCGTGGTTGTCGGCGCGGATGACGAACTCGACGTTCGAGCGCCCGCCGTGGATTTCAAGGGCGTACCGCCCGTCGCGGCGTGCGATCCCGGCGAGGGCGCGGTAGAAGCCCTCGATGGAGAGGATGTCGCGCTTGTTCTGGCGCGGGATGGTGATCTTCGCGACGTAGTTGCCGCGCAGGTTTGGCCCGTGGGTCACTTCGTCTCGCATACGTCAATAACCTGACAAGGGTTAACGTGCATCCAACCGTATGGGGTGCGGATGAGCAGCTCGTCATGGCGGTGCGGCCCGGTGGTGACGCCGGTCATGCTGATTTTGCCGATGTACGTGCCGCTGTTCGGGTTGCCGCCCTGCGGCCCATCGACGCGATCGCCGACCTTGAGGGTGACGCCTCTCAGGTCGAGGTGGGAAGTCATGTAGATCATGTCTCCGTTGCTGATGATGACGTAACCGCCGTAGACTGTGTGGTGGCCGATGCCGATGACGCGCCCGGAGAAGCGGGCATGGACTGGCGTGTTGAGCGGGACGGCGCGGTCGACGCCGGCGTGCTGCTGCCATTTGCCGAGGAAGTAGCGCGGCCCGAACGGGCTGGTCAAGCGCCCGTATTTAAACTGGTAGTATGCCTTTTCGATGCCGCTATAATCTAGGCCATCAGCAGTTGCCAAGACGCGCCGCATGAACGCCGTCGGATGATATATAGAGATCTTTTTGCCGTTAAATTCATATTCGCCAAAATAGTAGTATTTCCCTATGATCTCGTTTCCAATTTTATAGTCAAATATCTCAATAGGGAAGGGCTCATCGCCGAACATGACATCAAGAAATGCAAGTTGTTCGTATGTTAAGCCAAGGTCCTTTGCGCTGTATTCTTCTTCCTTGCAATCCTCGTCGCTGCCGCATACCTTGATCAGCACGACGGACGTTGTATCACCCTTGGCGTTACCGTAGCTCGCGGACCAAGTTTGTGTTTGTCCATATGACGATTCAATATCTATGCTATCGCTCACCCAGTCATATAATGCGTTTGCTGTCCTTTCAAGATGGAAGCTATATATATCACTGAGTAAGCGATAGAACTGCCCGCCGTCGTGGGGCCGCTTGGCTGCCGTGGCGGTCATGGGATTGCGCCCGCGCCCGTCCGCTTCTGTGGCGAACAGGCCGGTGCGTATGCCGACGGTGATCATGAACTGTTCGGCGATGGTTGCCATGATCCCATAGACGCCGGCGACGACGGTCATGATGCAGAGGAAAGTGGACAGCGACAGGCAGGCGAAAGAGGCGAAGACGAACTTGAACATCATATTGGGTTATACCTTTCCATGCTGTGACTTCAAATAACACGATGGAGATCCAAGAACTTGTGCAACTGTCGAACGCGGACCTGAGGCGACAGATGGCCGCGCGCGGCCTGCGCGCGCGATATCGAGAACATGACCTGTGCGCGCTGATCAGGCAAGCCTCGCCGGAGGCGCGCATCGTCGGCGGTTTCCTCGAGCCGACGAATCACGGGGGCAGCTGCCTGAGGGACGAACGGCGCGTTGGCCTCGCTTACGTTTCCCCGCAGCTGAGGCAGGCCTGCGACCTGCGCGATGGGGATCACGTGATCGGGATCGCCGAGCCGCGCGAGGGGGTGCGCTTGCCGCCGCTGACGAGGGTCTTGGCGGTCAACGGCGAAGCGGTGGAGCGCGCGAAGGGCAGGCCGCATTTTGAGCGTTTGACGCCGGTCTTCCCGGATCGGCGCTATCGGCTGGGATGCTTAGGCGATTTCAGCATGCGCGTCTTGGACGTTGTTGCGCCGGTCGGCAAGGGACAGCGCGGCCTGATCGTCGCCCCGCCGAAGGCTGGGAAGACGACGTTGCTGTACAAGATCGCGCAGGCGATCAGGGATGGTTACCCGGAGGTTCATCTGATGGTGGTGCTGATTGCCGAGCGCCCGGAGGAGGCGACCTGCTTTGAGCGCGAGGTCGGCGGCGAGCTGATCGTCTCGACGTTTGACCAGCAACCGGCGCAGCAGACGCAGGCCGCGGAGTTCGCGCTGCGGCGGGCGAAGCGCTTGGTGGAGGGGGGGCGCGACGTGTTCGTGCTGTTGGATTCCCTGACGAGGTTGACGCGGGCGTATAACCTCTGCGCCGGGGGCAGCGGGCGGGCGTTGAGCGGCGGGATCGACCCGGCGGCGCTGGCCCCGGCGCGCGAGTTCCTCGGTTGCGCGCGCAACCTCGAGGGCGGGGGCAGCTTGACGGTGATCGCCACGGCCCTCGTCAACACGGGCAGCCGGATGGATGACTTCATCTACGAGGAGTTCAAGGGGACGGGCAACATGGAGATCCTGCTGTCCTCCGAGATCGCCAACCAGCGCACCTTCCCCGCCATTGACATCCTTGCCAGCGGCACGCGCAATGAGGAGCGCTTGCTTGAGGAGGGAGAGCGGGCAATTGGGGCAGCGATCCGGCGCGCGATCCAAGGCTACAAGAACGGCAGCCTCGCGCAGGGGTCGGCGGCGCTGATCCAGCGCTGGGCAGCCTTTGAGCGGGATGCGGAATTCTTCGCGCTGCTGCGGGGGACGTTGGGCGCGTGATAAGGTCGCCCCTTCCTTGTGCCGACATCCATCGTCGCTGTCCTGGTCAGCGTGAGCGAATGGCTAGGAAAGGTCGCCGCCCTTTGTGCGCTGGCGCTGCTGATGGTTTGTTAACAAGCGCGAGGTATAATAATACGATATGAAGCATTTTGAATTGCGCGCAGAGCCAACGGTAGACGAGGTCTACATGATTGCCGGCTGGCAGCAGCTTGCCAATGCCGGCGACGTTTCATTCGGCTTGCCTCACTATCTCATCAAGAAGTTAAACGCACAAAAGATAGGACATATCGACAGCGACCCTTATTATATATTCCAAACCCCTGTCTCTAATCTTATATTTAGGCCGAATATGAAGTTTGAGAAGGGATACTGCGTTGATGTATCTACACACAAGAATGAGTTTTACTACTATGAAGACAAGGAGAGAGGGTATGGGTTAGTGATATTCGTCGGTGAGGAGCCGCAGATGCGTGCTGGGGAGTATGCCGAGGCATTTTACGGTGCGATTGCGCAGTTGCGGGTGAAGCGGGTCCTCACGCTGTCCGGGATACACGCAATCGTGCCGTTCGACAAACACCGCAAGATACTTGCGCTCTACTCGCTCCCGCACATGCGGGCGATTGTCGAGGACTATAACATGGAGCCCTTTGACTACAACGGGCCGGCGACGATTGGGGCGTATTTGTGCGAAGGTGCTAAGCGCATGAACTTAGAGTACTTGGGGATGTATGTCCTCGTCCCGTCCTACGATTTGGGACAGATCGCGCGGAAGCAGGAGGCTGCCAACGTCACCCCCATCATCCTGCTCGAGGACTACCAAGCTTGGTATGACGTCATGGTGCGCGTCAACCACATGTTCAGGATAGGGCTTGAGCTGATCGACCTTGCGCAGAAGGGGAACGAGGGCATGAAGGCGATGCGCGAGGACTTGGAGCGCCTGAGCCAGTATCTGCCGATTAATGATTTTCTCAAAGAGGTGACGAAGGACTTCGTCGAGATGCCGTTTACGCAGCTGGGGTCGGTGTGGGAGGACGCGATCAACGATATACTCAGTGAGGAAGGAGGATAAAGATGGACGTTGTGAGTTATGTTGAGCGCAGCGCCGGGCGGTGGAGCGACAAGCAGCGTCAGCTGTTCGACTACGCTTTGCGCTTCATCACGCGCGCGCCGTTGCCTTTTGAGGCATATGACGCGCTGGCTGACTGCCTTGCCAAGGCTATCAACGATGGCATTGATGAGGAGATCGTTTCCAATATAACCGACGATTAAGCCTAACGTTGGTTTAGATTTACATAGTTCAGTGAGCCTCACGCGGAGAACGCAGGAGAAAGCATTTCTTGCTGCCCAGCAGGAGAACTTCTAATTTCTCCTTAATCTGGATGAGAGAACCATGTACCACGTACATGTTGACTAAGCGATTTTTTGCGCGCTTTCTTTATTTAGTACATTATCATACTTTTTGATTTGTTGTCTATCCCAAGTAGTTCAATTAACCTTAAATCTCTCAACTCATCCTTGATTAATTCAATATTAGATAATATTACTTTTCTCGCTAATTTTATTTTATTTTCATCTTTAAAATATTCCGAGATTTTTGCATAATTATTTTTTATTATATCTATTAATTCTACTATTAATTCATATTTTATTTCTTCGCACGGCAAGTTGTTACCTCCTATTTTATTTAAATATAAATTTAGCTTTATTTCTATATTATTTTTTGCATATATATGTAAATTTTTAATAATTTCATCTCTTGTGCGCAAGTATAGTTTAATTTTATTTTTTTTATTTTTATTAAAATGAAATATTATTTTTTCCCACTTATTTAAAATTCCATAATATAAATATAATCCAATATGGCTTGACTTTAAAAACATTTGTCTTTCAAAAACGGATTTCTTGTTTAGATGGCAGCTATATATAATTTTTTCGTAATCTTCTTTGAACTTATAGGTAAAATCTACTTTTTTCTCTCTTTTTAATATATCATTAATAAAATCACATATTTGACTCAAGTTATATATACTAAAATATATTCTAGCTTGACTTATAAGCAAACTTATTTTATCAAAATATTTTATTTTGCCATATATAGATTCTATTTTTTCCTCTACTTGATAAGTTTGTAATAGTTCATTCACAACCATATAATTGTGATAAATTCTTCTAGAAAGATATTTAGCCAGTAGCAAATCTTTAATTCTTGGATCATCAGCCTGCTTTTTTAGCCATGATTCTAATTTTTCTCTTTCTTTTGGCATTAAATTTACAATTATATTCTTAAATTCTTTACCAATATAGAATATGTCCTTGGTTTTTAGTCCAATTGATATATATTTGCTAAGCATTTTGATCAATAAACCTTCATTATTTGTTTGATTGTATAAAATTATAAGATAGTTTATATAACCTTTTATTAAATCATAATCAATTTTTTCTATTTTATCGGTATGAAAATTTATTATATTAATATGCCTATCATCCAGCTTAAATAAGTTTCTTTTTAATATATTAAAAAATTCTTTCATAGTTGCACTATCACTAGCGCATCTCTGCAAAGATAAATATAACAGCATTGCCGCGCCTTTTACCCCCTCTGACCAACTCGGCGCAACAAGCGCTTCCTGAATGCGATTCCACAAGTCCCTATTCCATTCTAATTGTAGCGGCTTAACTAAACCACAAATCGGATGTGTAAAACCATGCCTTTGAATATACTGTATTGGCAATGCAATAGGAAATAGCACATTATCATACTCAAATGAGCCATATAAAGATGTCCTTGGCCCATATTCCCCCATCAACATCTCCGTCAAAATCAGACGCTCCGCCTCCGCGTCGAGCTGACCCCGGTAAACCAGCCATCCCGCTGGACGGTACGTCACCTTCGCCATCAGGTCATGCGCTGGCCACAGGCTCGCCGCCAGATACGCCGCCTCCGCGCTGCCAGCTGCCAGTAACTCATCCAGCCAGCGATGATAAATCCCCTCCGGCCATGGTCGATCATTCATGCACGTCCAGACCAAGACGGCATGCGGAATCAGCAAGTCCTCGATCGGGTCACCGGTGATGGCGAAGCCATTGAAGGCGTCCACAGGGACGATCTCCCCGATCCCTTTCCACGCATCTACGTATTCCTTGGTCTTCTCGATGAAATACAGCGCGTTCCGCCCTAGTGCAGTTTCCA
>Ga0308396_1001775_pt1 | contig 10560 bp, 15 predicted proteins | sample Hotspr2SamplePe2_FD_202359 | JGI IMG/M metagenome (GOLD analysis project Ga0308396, IMG submission 202359) | Hot spring phototrophic mat microbial communities from Mushroom Spring, Yellowstone National Park, Wyoming, United States - 20050930_Pe2 ... | reverse complement strand
TCGCGATGTTCTCAAGAAGATGAACGAAAAGTTGGAGAAGGTGATCAAGAAGTTAGAGGTGAAATAAAATGCCCCGCCTTGCCATAATCGCGGCACAAACCGCATCTGCCACTATTGATCATCTTCCACCAGCATATGAGAAGTACTTAAATTCAGTTTACTATGGCACCGTTGACGGAAAACCTATTGAAGATGAAACAGTGAAAGGCGCTATTGCATATTTAAATGAAAAAGTGAGGGGCAGTTTTGAAAAACAGCTTGCTTATCTTCTAACACTGATACGATACCGCGACGACATGATGTTTGCGTTTTATGGGCAGCAACAATTTTTTGACAGCCCGCAGAGCGCAGATATAACTCTTATGGTAAGAAGCGGAGATTGTGAAGATTTTTCGAGAGTTGTTGCATGTCTTGGCGCTCATATGGGACACAAGAGCTATATTCTTCTAATGCTCCGGGGTGAATCAGGGCATGCTGTGGGAGTCATTGAAAAAGATGGTAAACTCTTTGCATATGACATATACGACTTAACGGTATCATCAAGCATTGGTGGAATTGCGAGAAAGTACTCCTCAAAGTACAGTGTATTCTTTCTGTACGACTTTACAATCAATGAACCCATTACTCGACGCGTGAAGTTTTCTGCTCTTGTTGTACCAACGAGTGACAGTTACATAATTACACCTTACGCGGCACTAAATGCTACACCCGTATCTACAGAGGTGGAAAAGATAGATCCTTCCATAATTATACCAGTTATACTGCTTCTTGTACTTATAGCCGCCTTAGCTGGGAGGTGATAGCGTGAGATACACAGAAGTAGAACTTGATCTTTCGAAAGCGCGCGATCAGGAGATTTTAGCGCCGTTGGGAAGCGCACTCTATGTAGTGTACTGTGATGGTGACGCTTTCATCCAACTTGGCGACAGGCGCGCGAAGCCGTTGAGCCTTCGCAAGATACGTTACCTCAAACTGGAAGATGATGAACTGATCTACATCTCCAACAACACGAAACTGGGAGGAAAATGCGTGCTTCGCTTTACAAATGTTCCTATTCTTTCTCGCGAGAAGTCTTACGTTCTTTCAAGTGTGTCATTTTCACTTAGCGCAAACGAATCATTAGGAATTGCGCTATCTAACAACGAGCTTTATTCAAAACTTAAGATTGAAACAAACGGGCCTGTTTCTGTAAGCTTTTCAAAGCTTTCTGATGTTGTTCCTCCGCAATCTACGCAGCAGCTTTATGGCTTTAACACGTATACGAGAACTTATGAAGCAATTGGTGCATACGGAAGCGGTTACAGCGTTGCTGTTTCTTCTCCCTTCCCTCTGGAAATAAAGGACACATTCCTCCCTGCTGGGCTGATAAAGATTACCAATTTAAGCGGGACCAGTGCTATAAACGTAAATGTCGACATAGTGATCGAAAGGGGAGGCGTGTCAGTTGAATGAAGCGCTATCAGCTGTTTAGATTCGATCTCTCGAAGCGGAGAGATTACGAACGTTATGTATGTCTTGCAAAATATTTCTTTATTCCGACTCCGCGCGACGGAGTCTTTTTTTCATTCACAAGAAACGGACACAAAATAAACTTAGGTCGTGTAAGCGAGATCTTCATATCGCAGGGTATAACGGAGTTCTACATCAGCAACGAGCCCATGGAGGGAGAATTTCTTCTATATGCCGTAAATTGCGGCATGAATTTTGAAGATACATATTCTTATGATGAGCTTTTGGAAGTGATAGAACACATCCGAAACAAGTGGAGTGATCTACTTGAGACTTGAAGTCTTCGAATTTGATCTCTCAGTACCGCGCGATGGGCACGAGATCGTAATAGCAGGGACGGATCTGACCGTCGATGTCTGTACTGGTGAAGCATGGATACAGCTTGATAGCAAGGACTTGGATCCGATACCGCTTCACAGAATCGGGTCCGTTCACAATGCATCGTTCACAAAGCTATATCTCTCGAACCGTGCACAACCCGGCAAATTCCTCCGTTTCTACGTAGGATACGGAATACAGTTATCGAGAACGTACCTAACCATTCAGGACATTTTGCGTGCACTTGAAGAAGAGAAGGAATTAGTTAATGAATTCACGTCGAGAGACATAATCAAAAAGCTCGTTGATGAAAACATAGTGACATCTGAAATGATAAAACTTCGCTCCTTGCTCGAACAGCACTTTAGCAACGGTGCGGTTACTGGAAGAGTCGTCGCAGACAACAGCATAGAAGCGAGACATATAAAAGCTAACAGCATAGAAAGTGATCACATCGTTGCTGGCTCGATAATAGGCTATCACATTGCAGCAAACAGCATTCTTTCCGAGCACATTGTCAGCGGCGAGATAACCTCAGATCACATACAAGCGAACGCAATACAAGCTAACCACATTGCAGCTGGCGCTATACTAAGTGGGCATATTGCTGTGGGCAGTATCCGCTCCGAACATATCGTTAGCAAAGCAATACGCGCCGAACATATTTTCACGGGCGCAATTTCTGCAGATCACATTCACGCCAACTCAATTACTGTGGATAAGCTCGAATCAACCCTTTACGGTAACTTGATACAGTATTTCTCCGTTCTTAGAGCCCATCTAACAGGAAACGAAAGCATTACATACTTACTCACAGACGGAATTTTCAATTCTGGCACCGCAAGCAACTGCTACATAGTTTACGAAGCTGGTTACTATCACATCTACGTAGGCACAAGCGTGACATGGGATAATGAAAACGCAAATTGGGACAATTCATCAATTGCTTGGGATATTCCACTTCCATCTGGGTATTGGATATCTGATGTATTTGATGCTATCAACGTCTTAACAGGCATTGTTTCTGTTCGCTTTAATTCCGACGCAGGAAATTCAAAGGTTTATGTTTCTCGTTCAATAGATGGAAATACTTGGTCTAATTGGGAAGAACTAAATCCTTTCCTGTTTCTCGATAGCATCACACATCAGACGACAATTACAGAATTTCGTTACTTCAAGGTTCGTATAGAACTTACGGGCTTCGCCCATTTGTACAACATTCAAATTTCAGTATCGTCAGCCGAGCTCGATGCAGGCACGCTAAATGGATATCATATTTCATCCTTTGTACTAAAGAATGAACCAACAACAATAACTACAGTACATACCTTTAATCCAACAACTGTAAGCGCGCCTTTCATCCTTGGTGCAAACGCGCAAGGACAGCTCGTCATAGGCTTAAATGCAGACATGGTAGACGGTCAACATGCCAGCGAATTTGCTACCGCCACACACAACCACGATACGACCTACGTACGAAAAGGAAGTGCAGACACAATAACTGCAGTACATACATTTAATCCATCAAGCGCAGGCGCGCCATTTATACTCGGTTCAAATGCCCAAGGACAGCTCGTAACGGGCTTAAACGCGGATACTGTAGACGGGGTACATGTATCTGGTCTTGTAAAAAAAGAAGAATCCTTCTTTGGTAACGGAAACGTCACATTCACTTACAGCAACGACCAAATCGTGGAGATGTCAGGAAGCTGTGGAAACACGAACATGACAGTTACGCTTTCCTACGACAATTCAGGGCTCGTTTCCCAAGCAGTGTATACTATCAACGGAAGCACAACGACTTATTCCTTCACATACACAAACGGTAGAATCTCACAGATCACCGCGTCTCGCGTATAAGGAGGTGATGGTATGGATCCTGTTGCAGTTGCAATGTTGGCGAATTTAAGTGTGGATCTAAAAAAGCTAAACGAAAATGTGACACAGCTTAATTTTCCAACTATAGATCTTTCCTCCGCAACAACGGATTATTTACTGCAAACATATTTTACTGCCGTCATAAATTTTAGCAATGCAACCGAAGTCCCTCTCCACATTGCAACACCATCTGATAGCTACTACGAGCTTCACATAATACCTTCAAATACAGGTGGAACAAGCGGTGCTACTAATGGGGAAATTTATTTGTTACCAAACAACACAACATACACAAACGCGTTTTGGGTTGCGGAATATTGGCGGGACAGTAGTGGTTTCTCACATGGTTATAAGTGCATATCTGCATTTAAAACCGGTTTTGCATTTTCAGCGGTTACCGCATGGATAACTAACCGCACACAATATAAGAACATAAGAACAATTGTTGACATTTATGGAATTCCAGGTAGCTGGCCAATCATTGGTGTTGCGTCCACAGATTGGCGTGATACAACAACGCCATGGACGAGTTTAGGAACTATTGTGTTTCCACAGAATTCCTCCGGTACAATCATTGTTTTTCGTCTGAGGTGATTCACATGATTACACGTCGCTTCACTCGAGTCGATTTAACGAACGCTACTGAAGACTATCTACTTAAAGTTGGAGAGGAAGCATATATCAGCTTCAATAATGTTTCTTCGATACCTTTAAGAATTGCAACAACAAATGACACTTTCTATGAACTACATCTGCTTAACAGTAATCCTGGCACAAATTCAAATATTCTTTATGGAAGAGTGCGATTGTTTCCAAACAATACAGTATATGACAACTTTCGTGTTTCTGTTATATATCGTAGTTCCGATATCCATGGTACGATATATTATACCTCTGATCCAGGATTCTCCATCAGTTCTTCTTTCTTTGTTGCGATTGCATGGATAATAAATCGAAAACAATACAAGAATGTTCGAGCTGTTTCAAACCTTTATGGTTGGGGAGAATACTACCCTCTTTATTGGGAAGCAAGTACAGACTGGGGAGACACAACGACCGAGTGGGCATCATTAGGAACAATTGTTTATCCAGACCGCGCAAGCGGAGAAATCATCGTAAGGAGGTTGATGTGAATGCGTGTATGGGCATATGTAAACGAGCAAGGCACACTTTGTTGTGCTCTTTTGAAAGAATCAGTGCCTGCAAGTGTGAGAGCCGTTGAGCTCGAGGTTGAAACACCGGAAGACGTTGTTCCAGATAATGGACAGATCCGCGTAAAAACAGAACAAGAAAAACTCGAGACAATGAAGCGGGATGCACTAATGGAACTCAAAATGATTATTTCTAGCCTCCTTGCACCAACCGACTACATACTACTCAAAATCACGGAGGCGCAGGCGCTTGGCGAGGACATCGATCCACTACTCTCTCGCTATGCCAACGAATTGTCACGACGGCAAGCAATACGACGCTGGAACGCATCGATGAAGGCGGCAATAAATGCCGCGAGTACTCGTGAGGAGCTTCAGCTTGTTCTTGAACAAGTAAGAACCAGATTGACATTTTCCTCGCAATAGTGTATAATAAGACAGGAGGTGCTGTAAATGCCCTTTGACCCAAACAAACCAGCGACGTTAGGACCGCTTTCTTCAGCTGAAATACGCGAAAATTTTAGGGCGTTAAAAGAGGACCGAATCGTGGATGCAGGATGGCTATCTAGTTTTCCTTTAACCGCATTTGTTTTGAAATCTACCCCTACAGTTATAACAGCTGTCCACACATTTAACCCAACAACTGCAGGCGCACCATTTGCCCTTGGTTCAAATGCACAAGGACAACTTGTCACAGGCTTGAATGCCGACACCGTTGACGGACAGCACGCAAATGCATTTGCAAGCGCAACTCACAACCATGATACCTCATACATAAGAAAGGGAACCGCAGATACGATAACTGCAGTACACACCTTTAGCCCCTCAACCGCAAGCGCACCTTTCATTCTTGGCGAAAACGCACAAGGACAACTCGTCACAGGCTTAAATGCGGATACAGTTGACGGACAACACGCAAACGCATTTGCGCCCGCAAGCCACAACCACGACGCATCATACGTAAGAAAAGGAACTGCTGACACAATAACCGCAGTTCACACCTTCAATCCTTCAACCGCAGGCGCGCCATTCATTCTCGGGTCCAATGCACAAGGTCGTCTCGTTACTGGCTTGAATGCTGATACCGTAGACGGACAACACGCAGAAGCATTTTCACCTGCGAACCACAACCATGACACAAGATACATAAGAAAAGATATTGCTGAAACAATATCTGTCATTCACACCTTCAATCCCACAAGCGCAAACGCCCCATTTACTCTTGGTGCTAACGCCCAAGGTCAGTTAGTCACAGGCTTGAATGCCGACACCGTAGACGGGCAACACGCGAGCGCATTCGCGTCCTCCTCACACAACCACGATACGACTTACGTGAGAAAAGGAACTGCTGACACAATAACCGCAGTTCACACCTTCAATCCATCAAGCGCAGGCGCACCGTTCATACTCGGAACCAATGCACAAGGACATTTAGTTACAGGCTTAAATGCCGACACCGTAGACGGACAACACGCAAGCGCATTCGCATACTCCTCACACAACCACGATACGACTTACGTGCGAAAAGGTAATGCTGACACGATAACCGCAGTGCACACCTTCAATCCATCAAGCACGGGTGCGCCATTCATACTCGGTACAAATGCACAAGGACAGTTAGTTACAGGCTTGAATGCCGACACTGTAGACGGGCAACACGCAAGCGCATTCGCGTCCTCCTCACACAACCACGATACGACTTACGTGAGAAAAGGAACTGCTGACACAATAACCGCAGTTCACACCTTCAATCCATCAAGCGCAAGCGCACCGTTTGCAATTGGCGCAAATGCTCAAGGACAACTCGTCACAGGCTTGAATGCCGATACAGTTGATGGTCAACACGGTGATGCCTTCGTGCGAAAGAGTAGCGCTGACACAATAACCGCAGTGCATACCTTCAATCCATCAAGCGCAGGCGCACCGTTTATCCTTGGTTCGAATGCACAAGGACGACTTGTTTCAGGCTTGAATGCTGACATGGTGGATGGCTATCACATGACAGATTTTCGCAGAGCCATGACATCTGACATAACCGTTACCGTCGGCTCCGGCGGCGACTTCAGAACCATAAATGACGCAATAAACTATCTGGTGAACAACTTCCTACCTCCATGCTACCGTACAAACTCAGGTATGCCAAAGGCAAAAATCAGAATACTTTCTGGCACAACTATTGCCGAAAATATTTTTGTTGATGGTCTTGATCTCAGTTGGATAATCATTGAATCTGTTGATAATGCTGTTACAGTAAACACAACCGCGCTAAGTGGGACATTTATTGTTGGGTATAATGGTGCGAGACTACCAAAAATTAACGTTTTTTTCAATATGACCGGATACTTTAATGTTCAGGTAGCATCTGGTTTATACCTAGATAACGCCTCTTGGGCCTTTGTGCTTCCCGGTAAAGGAATAAGAGAAACGAGTTCATCAAGACCAGTTGTTTGCATTTCTAATGGAAGCATGCTTATAGGATCCGCAACAATATGGCGCGGTAATACTACTGACTTTGTTATTAGTGGTCATGCATCAATGCTTGTGGGCAGTAATATATCAATAGTAAACACGAATACGTATTATTCGAGCAGAAAAGTATCACGTGATATTTTTGTAATAGGGCATTTTAGTTAATAAGTTTTCTGCAGAGGAGGTGATCGCTTGCAACTAACAAGGCACAAATTTGTCGCTGAAAGCGTGAAACTCGTACCGATAGGTGATCTGCACATTGGGTCTGATAAAGCGATGATGGTAGAATTAAAAGAGTATCTGTGCTCTTTACCTGCCAACAGCTACATTATACTGATGGGCGACATACTCGAGAACGCACTTCGAAACAGCCTTGGTGATGTGTACACGCAGAAACTATCTCCAGAAGATGCGATCGACGCCGCAATCAAATTCTTTGGGCCATTCAAAGACAAGATCTTGGGCGCCGTAAGCGGCAACCACGAGCGCCGAAGCCGCAAACAGGTGGGTTTAAACCCTATGAAAATTGTGGCGGGCGCGCTTGATATCCCGTACGATGAGAGCATTTTGGTTTTGGATATAACCGTAAAGCAACACGAGAAGGCAAAAGGTGCAAACTACGCTGTCGCAGTTACACATGGTATCTCAGCGGCGAGAACGATTGGTGCGAAACTAAATGCAAACAGCAAATTCCTCGATTACATCGAAGACATTGACGTCTACATCACAGGGCATGTACACCAGCCCGCGTACACGAAGTTTGCGAAATACGTGATCGACAGGTATAACAAAAAGTGCAGCAAGCGATACGGCTACCTCGTCCTGATACCGGCTTGGGTCGATGACGACGAATACGTAGAGACACATCTATACTCTCCAACCGTACATGGGTTTTTAGAAATAGAGCTCTTTTCCAAGAAGCGCATTCGAATCGTGGGGGAATGATAACCTTGATACTGAAATTGGGCGGGCACAAGTATGAGATCGTAAAAGTTAATTTTGATGATGACGATGACGAGTCTGAAATTCTTGGTCAGTTTGAGCCAATTATAAGAACGATCTACATCTCTTCTAAGATCAAGAACAATAAAATACTTGCGGAAACAATCTTTCATGAGGCAATTCACGCGATTTTCTATGACATGGGTGCTACCCAGCTGATGATGAACGAAATCATTGTTCACTCGCTCACAAACAGACTACTTGATGTTTTGCGTAACAATCCTTGGTTACGCAAGGCGCTGTTTGAGGAAGGTGAGAAAGGTGCCGAAAAAGAATTACAAGCACAGCCTATGGGGAAGACCTCTGGAAAAGGAAAAGAGAAAGAAAAAAGTGAAAATGAAAGCTAAGAACAAATATTGGATACTTAAAAAGCATGCAATCCTACATTACTGGGCGCAGAACCCAGACGCAACAAATTGGTCTAAAGAAGCGATAATTGAAAGCCATGACGAGCTCGTCGACCAGATGCGAGCATACGGGTTAAAGCACAAATCACCCCTTCGCTTCTCAAAAGCTTGGGATAGGATATAAGGAGGTGTAAGTATGCCAGTACGTAAGAAAAGATATCGCGCCCTTGTTCCTCTTTCAAAACGTAAAGACTGGAAAAGCGTCAATCACATGAGCACGCAAACAAACCGCCAGCTCGCACTCGGCCACGCGATACTTCACGCTTGGGCGCGCGATCCGCGGCGCACAAATTGGACACGAGATGCTATTGAACGAGAACATGAGCGACTCGTCAAAATAATGAAGAAGCGTGGCTTCAAACACACAACACCACTCAAATTCTCGAAAGCATGGGAGGAGATACCCGAATGACGACGTTCTATTACTCGCATCTCAAACTTGGGTTGAAGCACTTGGGAAAAATAGGCTTTAGATGCCAACACATATACCAGTATGCAGAAACAGAATACGAGGAAAGGTACATGCTTATGGGGTACTTCAAACAAGAAAAACCAAGATTTGTACGAATCTTACACGTTATCGTGAGAAAGAGGCGATAACATGGAGGCTCTTTTGATAATCCTTGCCCTTCTTTTCGGTGCAACAATAATGGCGTTTTCAAAAACAAACAGTAACCAACAAAAGCCACCCGTTAGCGGACCTACGTATCCACCGTATACACCACCATACACACCACCATATACACCACCATATACACCGCCATATACACCACCGGATACGCCGCCAAATAATCAACCGTCAGGAGGTGATAGAATCATGAATCTTGCAGATAAGGTGGCAAAGATTACTTTTCTTCCCAAAGATGAAAACTTTCTCAAGATCACTGAAGCGATCGTGCGCTGGTCAGACGCCTTCGATCTGTCTCCGAGCTGGGTAGCTGCCGTCGCAATCGCAGAAAGCTCTTACGGACAACTACTTACAAATCCGTTCTCGTCAGCCATAGGCGTGATGCAAATCACAAAAGATACAGTAGACACAATAAACAACATCATAAGACGAAAGTACCCACAGTACATAGAATACTCAAAACATACACATTCAGACCTCCTATACAACCACGACTCCAACATCATGCACGCATGCGTTTACATGCGCTGGATCTTAGATAAAATTTCAGCAAAGTACAAACACAGTAATAACATCTTCAATGATTACATCCTGATGCAGTATCTCTACTACATGGGACCCGGATATTTGGATCGATTCTACGAAGACTACTCTACAATCGTTCACAACATAAAAGAAAAACTAACCGAAAGCACCGTTTACAGGCCCTATAACTGGGGCGGTATATCCTATGTCCGAAAAGTGCTCTCCTACTTTTACAAGTTGTAGGTGTCATAAATGATTATAATCCATCGCGGCAACAAACTACCTAAAGTTTTAGAAAAATACTTTGGATCTTGGGATATCTGGACAATCGATGGAAAAATAGAGATAAAGAAAGCATACCTGTACTCAGACGAGTCTATAGATTTCACCGGAATACTTATAGATGAAACTAACACACGCTTTCGTGTCGAAGGTAACATCACCAACAAAGGACACCTTTACTACGACATAAAATATTGACACCACGCCACCAGTCGGCGCCACACCACCAACAAGTAACCCATATAACCGATAAAGAAAACGGGCGCGAGATAAAAGGGGCGGAAAGAAAGGTAAGTTAATACAGTATTAAGATAAAGTTAGAGAAATTATGCACATGTCCATAGGTATTGGCACAGGGTAAATGTTAATAGAGTGTAAGGAGAAGGTTAGA
>Ga0308396_1001771_pt1 | contig 10575 bp, 9 predicted proteins | sample Hotspr2SamplePe2_FD_202359 | JGI IMG/M metagenome (GOLD analysis project Ga0308396, IMG submission 202359) | Hot spring phototrophic mat microbial communities from Mushroom Spring, Yellowstone National Park, Wyoming, United States - 20050930_Pe2 ... | reverse complement strand
ATTGACGTTCTAAAATTAATATATTATATTTTATTTGAAATACAAAATATAATTATTTATATTTATTATCTTATTTTTTTGAGAGGGGAATTATGTCAAATATTGTTGAAGTTGATAAGATATTACCTGAAACTTTACCTATTTTTCCAATTATTCCTAAACCTATTTTTCCTGGTATAGTAATGCCTATAGATTTAGATATAGATTTGATTCCTGAGGGATTAAGAAAAGAGCTTGAGCCAAATAATTATTTAGGTGCAATTCTTGTTAAAGATCCAAATAAAGATTTAAATTCTATTGAAAATTTATATGAAGTTGGAACAATTATAAAGATTGCTAAAAAGATAAATATTTCAGAAGAGATTGTTTCTTTATTAATTTATTCTGTTAAAAGGTTTAAAGTAAAAAAGATTTATAAAAAGAAAGATATAATTTTTGCAGATGTTGAGTATTACGAGGAAAATTATGATCCTGAGGATCCTGAGATTAGAGCTTATCAAGCTTCTATTATAGATGAAGTAAAATCTCTTGCTGAGCAAAATCGATTTTTTATGGAAAGGGTAAAAGCAACTGTTTTTAATGCCGATACTCCTTCAAAGATTACAGATTTTACAGCTTATCTTTTAGATTTGACAAGAGAAGAACAGCAGGTTATTCTTGAAGCTTTTGATTTAAAAACAAGGATGAGAAAAGTTGTTGAATATTTGCAAAAACAGATGCAAATTGCTGAAATTCAGAAGAGAATTTATAATCAAATAAATGAAAAAATATCAAAACAACAAAGAGAGTTTTTTTTAAGAGAGCAATTGAAAGCTATAAAAAAAGAACTTGGAATTGAAACTGATGAAAAAAGCCTTGAATATGAGAAATATAAAAATCTCTTAAAAAATCTTGATTTACAAGGTGAAGTAAAAGAAAAAGTAGAATCTGAACTTGAAAAGTTTGCTTCCATGGAACCACATACATCTGAATATGCTGTTTTGAGAAACTGGCTTGATTTAGTTTTAACATTACCATGGAATACATATTCAGAGGAAAAAATAGATATAAAAAAAGCAAAAGAAATACTTGAAAGAGATCACTATGGACTTGAAGATGTTAAGGAAAGAATACTTGAATTTTTAGCTGTTAGAAAATTAAATAAAGATATAAAAGGATCTATTTTATGTCTTGTTGGACCTCCTGGATGTGGTAAGACATCTTTAGGAAAATCTATTGCAGAAGCAATGAATAGGAAATTTTTTAGATTTTCTTTAGGTGGAATGAAAGATGAAGCTGAAATAAAAGGTCATAGAAAAACTTATGTTGGAGCTATGCCTGGAAGAATAATATCTGCATTAAAAATAACAAAAACTAAGAATCCGGTCATTATGCTTGATGAAATAGATAAACTTGGTATTTCTTTTCAAGGAGATCCGGCATCTGCATTATTAGAAGTTCTTGATCCTGAACAAAATTATGAATTTAGAGATAATTATCTAGAAGTACCATTTGATCTTTCTCATGTTTTTTTTATTACAACTGCAAATTCTTTAGATACAATTCCAAGACCTCTACTTGATAGAATGGAGGTTATTAGATTATCAGGTTATATTGATGAAGAAAAATATAATATTGGAAAAAAATATCTTTTACCAAAACAAATAAAGAAACATAGACTTGATAAAGATGATATAAAGATATCCAAAGAGGTATTTTTCTATCTTATAAATAATTATGCAAGACAAGCAGGAGTAAGAGATTTAGAGAAAGAGATTGAAAAAATAGCAAGAAAAATTGCAACAAAAAAAGTAATGGGACAAAAATGGAATAAAAATTTGAAAATAAGTGATATAAGGGAGTTACTTGGTCCACCAAAAATTAGAGAAGAAGATTTGATTCAAGTTAAAAAACCAGGTATAGCTATAGGTCTTGCATGGACACAAATTGGAGGTGCAACTTTGATAATAGAATCAATTAATATAAAAGGTGGTAAAGGGTTTAAATTAACTGGACAACTTGGAGATGTAATGAAGGAATCTGCAAATATTGCATACTCTTATGTTAGATCCATTTGTGATAAATATGGAGTAGATCCTAAATTTTTTGATGAGTCTGAGATCCATTTGCATGTTCCAGAAGGTGCAACACCAAAAGATGGACCTTCAGCTGGTATTACAATGGCAACATCTTTACTTTCTCTTGCTACAAATAAAAAAATTAGACCAAAAGTAGCTATGACAGGTGAATTAACACTAACAGGGCAGGTTTTACCAATAGGTGGGTTAAAAGAAAAGGTTGTAGCAGCAAGAAGAGCAAATATAAAAGAGATAATAATACCTAAAGGAAATGATGTTGATCTTGAAGAAATACCAGAATATTTGAAGAAAGGTATTAAATTCCATCTTGTTGATCATGTGGAAGAAGTTTTTGATATAATATTTTAACTTTTGTAAAAAATTTATAATTTAAATTTTGATTTATTAAAACTTTTTAGTTGATTAGTCCAAGAGAGGAAGATGTTCCAATTCTTGTTGCTCCAAATTTAGCAAGTTCGATAGCAAAGTCTAATGTTTTTATCCCTCCAGATGCTTTAACTCCTCTTTCTCCAAATATCATTTTCATTAAAACTATATCTTCAAGTAAAGCTCCAGAAGGTCCAAATCCAGTTGATGTTTTGATAAAATCTGCATTAGCAATAAAAGATAAAATTGAAGCGAATACTTTCTCTTCAAAATTTAAGTAACAAGTTTCTATAATTACTTTTAATATTTTATCTTTACATAGCTTTTTTATTTCTTTGATTTCATTTAGAACATAATAAAATTTATTTTCTTTTAAAAAGGATATATTTATAACCATATCAATTTCATCAGCACCATTTTTTAGAGATATCTCAGTCTCATTAAACTTAGTAAAGTCAAAAGTATAACCAAGAGGAAAGCCTATTACAGTAGCTATTTTAACTTCTTTGCTTAAACTTCTTGCAAATGGTATAAATGTTGGAGGGATGCATATAGCAGCAAAATTATATTTTAGGGAGTCACTTACAAGTGATTCAACTTTTTTATAATTTATGTCTGGTTTTAAATATGTATAATCTATCAAATTATTGATTTTATCTTTTTGGGGGTCGAAATATTTTTCTGGTAGATAATTTAAAATGTTTGATTCAATTTTTTTTATTAAATTGTTATCAATTTCAATATTATCTTCTTGTAAGATATTAGTTAAATTTTGTAAATTATTTAATAGCTTAGTTTGAATTTGTTGAATCATTTACTATCCTTTCAAGTTTTTTTATCATATTATCAATATTTATAAGATTTAAATTGTATTCTAAAGATAATTCTTTTATTTTAATGTTTTCATCTAATAGATTAATTGCAAAATAAACTAATAATTTAATTTTATCTTCCATTTTAGTTAAATTTTCAAGTTTCTCAATTTTTTCTTTGAATAGTTCTATAAGATTTTTTAAATATTCATCAGTTTCAATTTCTGAAGATATTTCAAAATTTCTATTAAATACTTCAAAATTAATTTTTCCCATTTTAATCCTCAATATAAATTTTTCAAATTTACTTACTAAATTATAATTTTTATTTATTGAATTTTCAAAAAATATTATTCTACAAATTATAAAGTTTCATTATTTTCATTTTGATTTAAAAAGTTATCATCTAATTTTGTTTCTAAATTATCTTCTTTTTTTTCTTCTATATTTTCAAATAATTCTTTATTTGAATTTTCATTTGAAATAGAATTGTTGGTTAAATTTTCATTATTAATTGGATTTATATCGATAATTTGATCAAATTTTTCTAGTTTATCTATTAGTTCAATAACTTTACTTTTTAAAAATTCAAAATCATTTTTAACAACTTTATTTTCTTCTTCTAAAGTTTTTATATAAGATCTTAAAGATATATTTTCTTCTGTTAATTGTTCGATTCTATCTTTTAAGTGAAAATTTTCTTCATCAAGAGAATTTATTTGAGATTTTAAAGAAATATTTTCATCTGTAAGTTGTTCAATTCTATCTTTTAAGTGAAAATTTTCTTCATTTAATTCTGATGGAGCATTTTTAATATTGTTATAATCTTCTAATAATTTATAATATTTTGAATAAACATCATCTATAAGTTTTTCAAGTTTATTGAATTTTTCTTTCCAGTTTAAATCAATTCCCATATTAACTCCACTTATTATTTAATTTTTTTAATAAATAAAATTTAATAAAATAAATTAGAAATTCAATCATAATTGAAGATTAAAAGTATTAAAAATAAAATCATTATTAAAAAAAATTTCAAAAAATATATTATTTGTAATTAAATTATAAATTTAATTTAGAATATTTCAATAATAAAATATAAATAATGATGAAAAATTAAAAATAGAATAAATGAAAAATTTAAAAATAAAAAAAATAAGGATTTATATAATTTTCTTGTTCAAAAATTTTATTATTCATTAAATTGTTTTCAAGAAAACTTTTAAATCTAATCCAATTTTCATAATCACTTTGGGGATTTTGTGTTATTAATCTTAAAATATTTTCACATCTATAATTTTCATTAACTGAATAATTTTCAATGTTTATATAATAAATATTTGTATTACATAGTTCAAAAATATTTTCATTTTTAGATATAAAATTGAATTTTTTTATATTAACAATTTGTTCTATTTTTAAATTAAAATTAAAATTTAAATCATTTAAAATTTCTTTTACCAATTTGTTATTCTGTATTAAATCATTAATTAATTTAAAATTATTATTATTGTTATTTTTATTTGAAATTAAAGAATTTAAATCTTTAAATGAGATAGATTCTAGATTAATTTTTTCTTTAATATTTTTAATTAAGAAAAAATCTTCAAAATTAAATGGTTTTCCTTTTATATAAAAATTAGCATTTAAAATTATATTATTTTCTTCAATTTTGCAAAATAGAAAAATATTATTTAATTTAAGCATATTTTTATTATCTATTATTATCAATTTATCAGATGATTCATAAAAATTAATAATGCTATTTTTCATTAAACTATATATTAAATTTTTCTTGGAATATATATTTTTTTCAATAATTTTTATATTATTAATAATAGATTTTGAAAAAGTTTGTATTAAAGACATTTTTTAAACCTTTTATTTATTTTTGAAATAATAAGTTTTATTTATTTGAAATTTTTAATCTAATAAAAAAATTTAATTAAAAAAAGTATTATAAATAAAAAATTAAATAAAACAAATAAAATAAAAAAAGGCTCTTTTAATAAGAGCCTTTTTATAAAATATATAAAAGCCTTTTATAAATTTAAGCTTTAACAGCTTGAACAATTGATTTGAAAGCATCTGGATCTTCTAAAGCCATGTTAGATAATATTAGCCTATTAAGTTTAATATTGTTTTTATTTAAAAGGTAAATAAATTTGGAATATGACAAATCATATTCTTTAAGGGCTGCATTTATTCTAACAATCCAGAGTGATCTAAAATCTCTTTTTTTGAGTTTTCTACCTATATAAGCATAAGCCATACTTTTTAATTGTTGAGTTTTTGCAACTCTATAAGCATTTCCTCTTCTGCCATAATAACCTTTGGAAGCTTTTAATATCTTTTTTCTTCTTTTTTTTGCTGATACAGCAACCTTAACTCTTGGCATTTATATCTCCTTTTTTTATAAATGTAATATTTTAAAATTTTTATTTATAAGGGAAACAACCTTTTAAAATTTTTTCTTCAGATTTGTTTAATATAGTTGGTTTTCTTAAATTTCTTTTTCTTTTTTTTGATTTTGAAGTTAAAAGGTGGCTTTTGAAAGCTTTAAATCTTTTTATTTTGCCAGAACCTGTTATTTTAAATCTTTTTTTTGCTGATGATTTTGTTTTTAATTTTGGCATTTATTTCTCCTAATTCTTTTATAATATTTTTTAATTTTTTTTTATCTATTTCTTCTTTGAAGGAATTATAACCATTGTAAGATTTCTTCCTTCAATTTTAGGTTCTTTATCAACCTGTCCAATATCTGATAGATCTTTTTTAATTTTTTCAAAAACATCGAATCCTTTATCAGCATGTAAAATCTCTCTTCCTCTATATCTTAATCTAAATAGAACATGACTTCCTTCTTCTAAAAATTCTCTTGCCTTTTTAATTTTAAATTCATAGTCATGTTCACCAATTCCTGATGTAAACCTTATTTCTCTTAGTTCTATCTTTTTTTGGTTTTTTTTGGCTTCTTTTTCCTTTTTTTCTTTTTCAAATAAAAACTTACCAAAATCACCTATTTTACATACTGGAGGATTAGCATTTGGAGATACTTCTATCAGATCTAAACCTTGTTCATATGCAATATTTATGGCATCTTTTATTGGAAAGATACCAAGTTGTTCTCCATTGTTGCCAATAACTCGAACTTCTTTTGCTTTAATTTCTTCATTTACATTTGTTTTTGAACTTTTATTACCTTTTGTGCTTATAGTAAACCCCTAAAAATTATTTTTAAAATTTATTTAACATAAATTATAATCTTGTCAATAAAATTTTATTTTTATCCAATGTTTAATATAACTTTTATTGCATTACCATTCTTAATCTCTTCAATTCCTTTCTCAATTTCATTTAATTTTAATCTATGAGTGATTAAAGGTTTTAAGTTTAACATATTTTTTTCAAGTAAAGCTGATAACTGATACCATGTATCAAACATTAACCTTCCAGTTATTCCATAAATTTTTAAGCCTTTAAATATTATATCATTGTTAAAGTTAACAGTTGGATTATTATCAAATATTCCTAAAAGGGAAACTCTTCCTCTTTTTTTCATTGATTTTAATAGTTGATCCAATGCTTTTTCATTTCCTGACATTTCAAGTCCAACATCAACACCAAGTCCATGTGTTTCATCCATTATTATTTCAAAAAGATTATCTTTCAATGGGTTAACAACTAAATCAGCCCCCATTTCTTTTGCAAGTTTGGCTTTCATTTCATTTATTTCTGATACATATATCTTAGATGCTCCACAAGCTTTAGCTACATTTATAGCCATTAAACCAATTGTTCCAGCACCTGTTACAAGAACAGTTTTTGTTGCAATATCATCAGAAAGAACAGTGTAAACAGCATTCCCAAGAGGTTCTTGTATTGATGAAATTTCAGGGTCTAGATTTTTTGGATTAACCCATGCATTTTCTTCAGGTATAACAACATATGATGTGAAAGCACCATCAGTATGAACTCCTATTATTTTCATGTTTTGGCAGATATGTTTATTACCAGTTTTACACATGTAACAATAACCACAAGCTATATGTGTTTCAGCAGAAACAAAATCTCCTATTTTTATACTTTTAACATTTTTCCCAATTTCAATAACTTCCCCACAAAACTCGTGACCTATAATTCTTGGGGGAGTAATATTATCATCTGACCATTTATTCCAATCATATATATGAACATCTGTTCCACAGATTGAAGCATTTTTTACTTTCACAAGAACCTCATTAGGCCCTACTTCAAGTTTAGGTTGAATATAATCAATAGTAAACCCTTTTTCTCTTTTCGTTTTTAATACTGCAAGTGTTTTTTCCATTTTTTTCTCCATATATTTTTTGTGTATTTTAACTTAGTTTTTTTATACTTTTAATTTAATTTCATAATTTATTATTTTTATTTTTTAGATATAATTTTTTATATTATTTTTAATTCTTTTTCAATATTTTTAAAATTTTCTAAAGCAAAATCAAGATCATCTTTTGTATGGATAGCATGTATCATTACTCTTATTCTTGCTTTACCTTTTGGTACAGTTGGATAACCAATAGCTTGAGCAAAAATACCTTTTTCAAAAAGTTTTTTTGAAAACTCTTGAGCAATTTTAACATCTCCAATCATTATAGGTGTTATAGGTGTTTGAGTTTTACCAATATCAAATCCATTTTCTTTCATTTTTGATTGAAAATACTTAGCATTTTCCCATAATTTTTTTACAAGCTCGGAAGATGATTTTAAAATATCAACTGCTTTAATTGCAGCATAAACATCAGCAGCAGTAACAGCAGAAGAGAAGAGAAATGGCCTTACTTTTTGTTTCAAATAATCAATAAGGATGGTTTTGCCGGATGCAAAACCGCCTACAATTCCAAATGCCTTAGAAAGGGTACCAACTTCGACATCTATTTTACCGTGTAATTTAAAGTGATCTACTATACCAGCTCCATTTGTCCCAAGTACCCCTTCTCCATGAGCATCATCAACATATACAAGTGCATCATATTTTTGAGCAATTTCATAAATTTCAGGTAAAAGAGCTATGTCTCCATCCATGGAAAAAACCCCATCAGTTATAATAAGTTTTGTGCATTTCTTATCTTTATTTTCTTTTAATTTGGTTTCCAAATCATTTAAATCATTATGCATATATCTTATTATAGGAGCTTTTGAAAGTCTACATCCATCGATGATTGAAGCATGATTGAGTTCATCAGAAAATATAAGATCATTTTCTGAAACTAATGCAGGAATAACACCTAAATTTGCACAAAAACCAGATTGTAAGTGGATTGATGCCTCGACTTTTTTAAATTCAGCCAATTTTTTTTCAAGTTCAAGATGTTTTTCTGTAGTACCTGCTATACTTCTAACAGCAGCTGGGCCAACACCATATTCATTTATTCCTTCTATAGCTGCTTTTTTAAGTTCTGGATGATTTGCAAGTCCCAAGTAATTATTTGAACACATATCAAGAACTTTTTTACCATTAACTATTATCCATGAATCTAAAGCTGAACCAATTGTTCTAATAGTGTTGTATAAACCATCATTTTTTAATTGGTTAAGAGTATTATCTATAAATTCAAATTTATTCATAATTCCTCCATAGGATAAATATCTAATTAAATATAAAACTATAGTAAAAAAAATCAAATAAAACTAAAATAAAAAAACTTATTAATTTATTAAAAAATTTGATTTTTATAAATATTAAATTATATGTATATATAGAGGAAAAATTTAAAATTTTTATTAAAATTATTTAACAATATTAATAAAAATAGTTAACTAAAAAAATAAAGAGAAAAAATAAAAATGAAAAAGGATAATTTTTTCAAAATTAAAATATCAAAATTATTTTTATTGTTTAATTTTTTTATTGTAATTTTTTATTTCAGCTCAATTATAATTTTTGCTCAAAATTATAACTGGGTATCTATTGAAGAATTTAAAAAATTTTCTAATAATAAAGCAAAAAGCTATCTAGATGAGATGATTTTAAAAGATCCTGGAAATAGTAATATTTATAAATATATTTTAATCTTAAAAAGTGATCAAAAAAAATATTTTGAAAAATGGGCAAGTAGTTTAAATAAAAACTCTGTATCTCTTGATAATAAATTTATTGCAAATTCATTTATTGTTAGTTTTTTCTTAAACAATGTTGTAATGATAGATTATTATTATGAATATGGATTTAAATATTTAAATGATAATGATAAAGCTATTTTTTATTATCTTTATAAAACTTTAACAATGAATTTTTATTCAAATAATAAAGATATTGAAGAAGTTGTTATAACTATATTACAAAAATTGGATGGGTTTCTTTATTACTCTATTTATTATCTTTATGAAAACGAAAATTTGATCAATATAATAATTAAAAATGCTGATAAAATTGATTTAAAAAATTATCAAAAACAATTACAATATATTTATAAAAATAGCAAAAATTATTTTTTAATTGAAAATTTTATTTATTATTTTCAGAAATATGACAATAAGTATTTAATAGAAAGTTTAAATTTTCTACATTCCCATAAAGATATAAATGCAAACATAATGGCTTTAGAAATTAGTATCAAGATAGATATGTTTGATAAACTTGATCCATCAAAATATAAAAAAATTTTATATAGTAATGATATAGGTTTTGTGGTTAATATATTCTCAAGACTTTTAGATTTAAAACCTCAAAATAAGAAACTTGAAGATTTATTATTTGAAAGATACAACAATTTACCTGATTCTTTAAAATCAGTATTTATTAAAATTTTTTATAAATTTTATTATCTAGATGTTTTTACTTTTTTTCTTAATTCATATGATAAGACAAATGATAGTAATTTAAAATTGGAAATGAAAAATCTGTTAACCTTTTATATGAATAATAGATACTATTCAAAAGATGCACTATTAAAATTTATTGATGGAATAATAGTTTATAATGAAGAATATTTTAGAGATCTTGCATTTAAGTATTTAAATGCAAAAGATGTTCAAATAAAAACTTATGCATTAAGATATTTTCATTATAATTTTAGTTTTGATGATAAAAAATTTTTAAAAGATTTTCAAAATAAAATTTATAATTTAATTTTAGAAGAAGAGGATGAAAAATTTATCTCAACCTGGTTTTTAGTAGTTTCCAAAAATAACCTAAAAGATATTTATGTATCAAGTTTTAATGAATTTTTTAGTAAATTAAAGAAAACAGAAAATAATATAAAACTTAAATATTATATAAGATATATAGATTACTTTAAAACAACTGAAATATTTATTACGATTATAAATTCAAATTT
>Ga0308396_1001762_pt1 | contig 10608 bp, 6 predicted proteins | sample Hotspr2SamplePe2_FD_202359 | JGI IMG/M metagenome (GOLD analysis project Ga0308396, IMG submission 202359) | Hot spring phototrophic mat microbial communities from Mushroom Spring, Yellowstone National Park, Wyoming, United States - 20050930_Pe2 ... | reverse complement strand
CGGCAATAAGCACTGGGAAGGGAATTACCTTAACGGAGAAAAAGAGGGTCTCTGGGTAGAATTTGCGAATACCAGAGAAGCCAAGAAGTTCACCGAAGTGGAGTATAAAGCGGGAAAGGAAGTTCCTGGGACTTTCCGCCAGTACGACGCTTACGGAAACGTGGTGAAAAAGAAGTGATGGAAAAGGGCCGGAGTTCCGGCCCTTTTCAGTCCTGTTTGCGGTTTGCTTTGGGAGCGTTTCGGAACACCTATTTTTTTCGATTATCCTGCTCTTGTTTCAGGTTTTATTCCCGAAGCGTTTTTCCCCTCTTTTTCTGGAGCAAGCACAGCAAAACAACCCTCCCATTCCCAAAAAGCGAGACTGCTTCACCCTTTTTTTCAGTCACTGCGAGCGAAGCGAAGCAGTCTCGCGGTTCCGAGTTTTTAATCGCAAGATCCTGAAACCACACAGAGGAAAAGAGAGATTGCTTCACCAAACGAAATACGAGGTTCGTAATAACCGATTAGGGGTGAAAAGCGGGACTGCTTTGCCAAAAGGAAAAACGAGGCTCGCAGCGACGGGGCGGGGTTTTTCTTCCTTTCTCAAGGGGGTTTGGGGGTTCCCCCAGCGTCGTAAAGCGAAGCGATTCCCGTCTTTCCAGGGTTTTCAAGGCGGAGTTCCGAAACGAATTCGGGGAGCGCAGGTGTTAGGTAAGTTTCCGGGGATGTTTTTCTCGAAAACAATCGAAAAGCTTATTGAAAGAGGTGGGGAAGTATGGGTAAAATCGAAAAAGAGAACCGGTGAGGTGGGGAAACGATGGCGCGGAAGAAAAATAACCTGAATGAGGTTCGTTCCGCTCTTTATCGGTCGGCTCAGGTAATAGGGGATATCGAAGCTGCAAGCCGTGGTCCGGAAGCGGTGGCCAGGAGAGTGGTGCGGCGGCTTTTAGGGAGAGCAACCGGGAGAGCGTTGCGGAAACTTTTTCGATAGTCGGAGAAACTGTAAAGTGGGGGAAATCTTTTGGGGAAACTGGAAGACTTAAAGCCCCAGGCTACAGTACGGGGGATCGTTCCTGAGGGGCCGGTTACGGTGGTGAGCGTGCAGTGGTACGGTTCGCATGCGGTAGAGCTCACCTATAAGGATGCGGCCGGTCGATTGGGAAACGTCCTTCTCTATCGGGATGACGAGCCACGTTTTGAAGTGGTAGAAAGAGGGAAACCCTGGAGTTTCGATGGGGACGGGGCGCTATTTCGGCTGGTTTCTGAAGCGCACCGGATAAGGCTTGCGTATCTATTTGACCCTCTCCTGGGGGTGCACACTTCGCTCCTTGAACCGCTGCCACATCAAATTACCGCAGTATACGAAGTGATGCTTCCCCGTAATCCCTTACGGTTTCTTCTGGCCGATGACCCGGGGGCGGGAAAGACCATTATGGCCGGGCTTCTCATTAAGGAACTCCTCTTTCGTGAAACCATCCGTCGTTGTCTCATTGTATGTCCGGGGAATCTGGTTGAGCAGTGGCAGGATGAGCTGTATCGCCGTTTCCAGCTCTCCTTCGTCATTATGACCGGTGAAACGCTGGATACATCCCGTAGCGGTAACTGGTTCATGGAGCACGACCTGGTGATTGTGCGTCTTGATAAGTGTGCCCGGGATGAATCGGTGCAGGAAAAGCTTGCCCATCCGGAGTGTCGGTGGGATCTTGTGGTGGTCGACGAAGCGCACAAAATGTCGACGACTTTCTTTGGGGGTGAAGTCAAATATACCAAGCGTTACCGTTTGGGTCAGCTCCTTTCGGAAAAGACCCAGCACCTTCTTTTGATGACCGCCACGCCCCACAACGGAAAGGAAGAGGATTTCCAGCTTTTTCTGGCCCTTCTCGATGGGGACCGGTTTGAAGGTCGTTTCCGGGATGGGGTTCATCAGGTGGATATCACAGACCTGATGCGGCGCATGGTGAAAGAAGAGCTCGTCAAAATGGACGGTACTCCCCTTTTTCTGGAGCGCATCGCCTATACCGTACCCTATCGGCTCTCCGATCTTGAAGCCCGCCTGTACCGGGAAGTCACCAGGTACGTCCAGGAAGAATTCGACCGGGTAGAAGCACTCAGAGACGAAGGTCGAGCCGGTACCGTGGGCTTTGCCCTCACCATTTTGCAGCGCCGATTAGCTTCTTCGCCTGAAGCAATTTACCGGTCGCTGCAGCGCCGCCGCGAGCGCCTGGAGGAGCGTCTGCGAGAGGCGGAGCTTTTCCGCCGGGGCATGAGTGTGCCTTTGCCGGTCTTTAAAACCCTGGAGCGCGAAGCCATCGAAGACCTGGAAGATGCTCCGGAAAACGAAGTGGCGACGGTGGAAACGGAAGTCCTCGACCAGGCCACGGCGGCGAGCACGGTGGAAGAGCTCCGGAAAGAGATTGCCACCCTGAAACGCCTGGAATCTCTGGCCCAGGAAGTCCGCAGGGCAGGAGAAGACCGAAAATGGCGGGAACTCGCCAATCTCCTCTCCGAAATTTTCCGTCCCACGCTAAAAACCTCATCGCCCCCAAAGCTCATCGTTTTCACCGAATACCGGGATACCCTGAATTATCTGGCAGAGCGGGTGAGCACTTTCCTGGGAAACCCCCAGGCAGTGGTCACCATCCATGGGGGAATGGGAAGGGCCGAGCGTTTCAAGGCTCAGGAGGCTTTTCTCTATGATCCAGAGGTAGTAGTGCTTCTGGCTACCGATGCGGCCGGAGAAGGGATTAACCTGCAGCGTGCCCATCTCATGGTGAACTACGACCTTCCCTGGAATCCCAACCGGATTGAACAGCGATTTGGCCGGATCCACCGCATCGGTCAGACCGAAGTCTGCCATCTCTGGAATCTGGTGGCCATCGAGACTCGAGAGGGTGACGTGTACCATACCTTGCTTCGCAAACTCGAAGAGGCGCGCAGAGCCTTTGGGGGAAGAGTCTTCAATGTGCTGGGAAAACTGCAGTTTGAAGGGAAACCTCTGCGGGAGCTCCTCATCGAAGCGATTCGCTACGGAGAACAGCCGGAAGTCCGCGCTCGCCTGAACCGGGTGGTGGTTGATGCTCTGGATGTTTCTCATCTCCATGCACTTCTTGAGGAGCGAGCCCTGGTCCACGAGGTGATGAATAGAGAGAAATTGCGTCGGATTCGTGAAGAGATGGAGCGCGCCGAAGCCCGCAGGCTCCAGCCCCATTACATCGAATCCTTTTTCCTGGAAGCTTTCCGCATGCTGGGGGGAACCGTCCGTCAGCGAGAAAGTCGTCGCTACGAAATCACCCATGTGCCGCTTCTTTTGCGTCAACGAGACCGCATGATCGGACGAAGTGAGCCGCTCCTTTCCCGGTATGAGCGCATCACCTTCGAGAAAGACCTGGTGAACCTTCCCGACCAACCCCTGGCCGCCTTTGTGGCGCCGGGGCATCCCCTCCTGGATGTGGTCATCGACTTCACCCTGGAGCGCCATCGCGAACTCCTGCGCCGGGGGACGGTTCTTGTGGACGAAAAAGACCCCGGGACTTTACCCCGGGTGGTTTTTTACCTTGAGTACACCATCCAGGATGCTGAGCCCAGGGTGCTCTCAAAGCGGGTACTGTACTTTGAGGTTGATGCGCAGGAAAGGGTGCGTTTTTCAAGCTACGCTCCTTATCTTGATTATCGTCCTTTGAAGTCCGATGAACCACACGCCGAAGCCATCCTGGCACGGGAGGAATGCTCCTGGATTACTGAAGCACTGGAACCGGAAGTCCTGAATTACGCCATTACGCAGATAGTTCCCCGGCACCTGGAAGAAGTCCGCCGCGAACGATTAGAGTGGATTGAAAAGGCCCGCTCGGCCATCAAAGACCGCCTTACCAAGGAAATTGCTTACTGGGACCACCGGGCAGAAGAATTAAAGCTTGAAAAAGCGAGCGGTAAAAAGAACCTTCGGATGAGCGCTGCCGAAGCCAGGCGCCGTGCCGATGAGTTGAGTGTGCGCTTACAGAAACGTATGATGCAGCTTGACCTTGAGTCCCAGATTGTCGCTTTGCCGCCAGTTCTGATTGGGGGATTTGTGGTGGTTCCCCGGGGACTTCTCCACCGGATGATGGGTCGAGAAATTCCGGAAGCCGTGGAGCGGGATCTTCAGGAAATAAGCGCTCGGGCTCGAGAAATTGTAATGCATATCGAGCGCAGCCTGGGCTACGAACCCTTCGACCGCGAAACCGAACGTCTGGGCTATGACATCGAAAGCCGCGACCCTCGCACCGGAAAACTCCGCTTCATCGAAGTCAAAGGCCGTGCTCACGGAGAAACTGTGGTGACCGTTACCCGCAACGAAATCCTGACTTCCCTCAATAAACCCGAAGACTACATCCTGGCCATCGTGGAATTCTTGGATAGAGATACCCACCGGGTCCATTACATCCGCCGCCCCTTCCGGCGGGAGCCGGATTTTGGGGTGACGAGTGTGAACTACAGTCTTGCGGAACTCATTGTAAGAGGAGAGAAACCGGGATAATCATTTTTGAGAAAGGGGGATAAGAGATGAACGTTAGGGAACTCCACTACATCACCTATCTCGATAATCTGCCGTCCATTATGAGGATAGGGATTCTCAGCCATCAATTGGCCTCAGAATTGAACCCCAGGTCTTTTGCCAACCAGGATGTCCAGAATAGGCGGGCTTTAAGAAAAGTGGCCGGAAAACCGTTACACTCCTTCGTGAACCTCTATCTGAATGCTCGTAACCCGGCACTGTATGCTGTGATCATGAAGAATGGGTGTCGGGAGTTATGTGTTCTTCGTGTTAGCCTTGCGGTTTTCGATCGTCCCGGTGTGTACGTTGCCGACGGTAACGCCTCCGACAAAGAGACCTCTTTTTTCAAGGGTCGCCAGGGTCTTGAAAAAGTTAACTGGGAGATTCTTCTTGCCGAAAGATGGTCATTTCGTGGTGAGTCTAATGAAGTATGCGAAGAAGGATACCATATAGTATACGATGAGGATGAGGATGAAGAGTACAAGGAGCGAAAACGCATCAAATGTGCCGAAGTGCTGGTTCCCCACTGGGTGGAACCGGAATACATCGTTGGGGCCTATGTCTCTTGTCAGGCTACCAAACAGAAGCTGGAAGAGCTCGTTCCCGGGCTCATGGTGACTATCGATAGACACATGTTTTTTGATTGGGGATGATTTTGAAAGGTGAAGGCAAGAGTTCTCGTCGGAAACATTTTTGATTCTCAGGCGCAAACGCTGGTGAACACCGTCAACTGTGTTGGAGTGATGGGAAAGGGTCTGGCGCTTGAATTTAAGCGGCGTTTCCCTGAAATGTATGCGGATTATGTGGCGCGCTGTAAAGGAAAGACCGTAAAAATAGGTGAACCGTATCTCTATAGGTATCCTTCGGGGAAATGGATTTTGAATTTCCCGACCAAATATCACTGGCGCCAGCCTTCTCGCCTTGAATACATTACCCGCGGATTGCAGTTTGTGCTTGAGCATTACCGGGAATGGGGTATTACCTCGATTGCCTTTCCTCCCCTTGGTTGTGGTGAGGGAGGGCTTGACTGGCGTGTGGTCGGACCAACGCTCTACCGTGAACTGCAGAAGATGGATATCCCCGTGGAACTCTACGCTCCCTATGGAACACCCCATCAGGAGCTACGGCCAGAGTTTTTTGGAGAACAGACACCCTCTCCACAACCGCGGATTCCCGCCGGTTGGGTGGCGCTACTTCAGATAATTAAACGGGTTGAAGAACGTTTTCCGCACCTACAACCGGGTACATTCCGGGATATTGCCTATTTTGCCGATGCAAGAGGTATACCAACAGGCTTACAGTTCCGATGGGTAGAAGGCGAGTTGCAGGTGGAAAACCTTCGAACGGTAATACAGAGGCTTGTCAACAACGGCCTTCTGGTGAGAGAAAAGGCGGGAAGAAAGCTCCTGCGATTGTGCCCCGGGAAGACCTTTGATGATGCTTCCCGGGCCTGGCATGATGTGCTTCGAGAATGGGAGTTACCCATCCAGGATGTGGTGGAACTCCTTTTGCAACTTACCGACCGGCAAATCGAAATTGCAGTTTTCTTACTCTCCGCCGTGCAGGATGCTCAGAAGAAAGCGCCACATCCTCTCTCCACCGGGGATATCGTGGAACGATTGAAGAAAAATCCTCCGCTTCTTTTGAGTGCTTTGTCCGGTGAGGAAATTCTTGTGATCCTGAAACATTTAGAAGATTGGCATTTCCTGGAAGTTTCCGCGTCTGAAAGCGAGGTGTAAGCGATGCCCTCCTATCCCAGAAAGCTCATCGAAGTGGCTTTACCCCTGCGAGAGATTAACGATGCTTCGGCTTACGATAAGATGCCGGGGATTGGACCGCACCCTAAGGGAATCCATCACTGGTGGGCACGTTTGCCTTTGCCTACGGCTCGAGCGGTGATCTTCGCTTCGGTGGTAGATGACCCCAGCGCCCATCCGGAGAAGTTTCCCACCGAAGAAATCCAGGAACGGGAGCGAGAGCGTCTTTTTGGGATTATCCGTAAGATGATGCAACCGAAGCTCCACGAACACCCCGAAATTTACGCCGAAGCGCAGGCGGAGATGCGCAAATACTGTGACGGAGAGCTTCCCCCGCTCCTTGATCCTTTTGCCGGTGGAGGTTCCATTCCCCTGGAAGCTGCTCGCCTGGGCTTCAGAGCCTGCGCCGGAGACTTAAACCCCGTGGCGGTGCTTCTCAATAAATGTTACCTGGAAATTGTTCCCCGCTGGATGGATTACCCTCCGGTGAACCCTGAAGCCGCATCATTCTGGAAGAAAGGTTCGCCGGGCTACCGGGGGTCAGGGGGACTGGCGGCGGATGTGCGTTACTATGGGAAAAGAATTCTGGTGAAAGCCCAACAAAAAATTGGGCATCTCTACCCACCGGTGGGAGTGACAAAAAGCATGGTGGCGGAACACCCTCACCTGGCGCTGTATCTGGGAAGAAAACTTCCGGTGATCGCCTGGCTGTGGGCGAGGACGGTTCCAAGCCCCAACCCTGCAGCGCAGGGAGCGCATGTCCCCCTCATGAGCACCTTCTGGCTTTCGAGTAAAAGGGAAGCGAAGCGTATCTTGAGCCGATTGTGGATCGGAGCGAGGGAACCTGGCGTTTCGTGGTGCGAACCGGAACGCCCCAGGACCGCGAGAAGGTGGGGATGGGAACCAAGTTTGGAAGGGGAGCGCGTTTTCGGTGTCTTCTGACCGGGGAACCCATAGAAGGAGATTACATTAAAGCTGAGGGAAAGGCTGGTCGAATGGGCGAACGCTTGGTGGCTATTGTAGCCGATGGAGGGCGGGGGAAAGTATATCTTCCTGCGGTACCTGAGCATGAAGAAATTGCGGTTCGTTCTCAGCCATTATGGAAGCCCGAATATGAGCTAGTAGAAAAATCGGCAGACCAGGTTCCGCTCTACGGTATGACAACATATGCCCATCTTTTCACTCCCCGTCAGCTCACCGCCCTTTCCACCCTATCGACGCTCATCCGTGAAGTGCGAAAAGAAATAGAAAACGATGCCCTTCAGACCGGTTTGGGAGTACAGGAAGCACAAGAATATGCGCTGAGCGTGGTCACCTTCCTTGCTCTGGCGCTTGATCGGTGTGCGGATTTTAATAATTCGCTATGCGGGTGGACGTCTGGAAATCAAAAGATTATGCATCTATGTGGCCGACAAGCCATTCCTATGAGCTGGGATTTTGGTGAAGCAAATATACTTGGTGATTCGGTAGGCGCATGGGTTACCTGTTTTGATTACGTTGCTGATTGTATTGAAAAAATTTATGGGGACAGCATTGCAACATGTAGTGGGTATGCTCTTTCTCTTGATGCCGCTCGCTCTCTTGATTTTCAGAAAGAACTGCAGGGTGATACCCCCCGCTTTCTGGTTTCCACCGACCCACCCTATTACGATAACATCGGCTATGCGGCGCTCTCCGACTTTTTCTACGTGTGGTTGCGGCGTACCATCGGGGAACTCTATCCGGAGCTTTTCTCCACCATCCTGGTTCCCAAAGATGGAGAGCTAGTGGCTTCACCGGAACGCTTTGGGGGAGACCGGCGCAAAGCCAGAGTATACTTTGAAGAAGGTTTCAAAAAGGCCTTCACGAACCTGCGGGAAATAATGGACCCCCGGTTTCCGCTTACCGTGTATTACGCCTTTAAACAGGAAGATGAAGAGAGCGGCGAAGACGAAGAAAAAAAGGGTAATAATGGGCGGATAGATCGGACTACCGGTTGGGAGACCATGCTCACCGCGCTTATCGAAACTGGGTTTCAAATCACCGCCACCTGGCCGGTGCGTTCGTCACAGAAGCAACGGATGAATGCAATGGGTGCGAACGCTCTTGCTTCCTATATCGTTCTCTCCTGTCGGCCGCGCTCTCACGATGCGTCGCAGACCGACCGGCGGTCTTTTGTGGCCGAGCTCAAACGGGAACTTCCCCAGGCCATCCGGCACCTGCAGCAGGGGGGGATTGCGCCGGTTGATTTTGCGCAGGCGGTTATCGGTCCGGGGATGGCGATTTATTCCCGCTATAGCCGGGTTCTTGAAGCCAGCGGTAAACCCATGAGCGTGCGGACGGCGCTGGCGCTCATCAACCAGACCCTCACCGAAGTGCTCTCCGCGCAGGAAGACGAGTTCGATAACCACACCCGCTGGGCCATCGCCTGGTTTGAGCAGTGCGGCTTTGAAGAAGGGGACTTCGGAGAAGCCGAGCTCCTCTCCAAAGCCAAGGTGACTTCGCTACGCCAGCTCGAAGAAGCCGGGATGGTCCAGGCGCAGCGGGGGAAGGTGCGGTTGTTACGACCGGAAGAGTTAGAGAAGGAATGGGATCCGGAAAAAGATGGGTTACGGACGGTGTGGAAGATGACCCATCAGATGCTGCGGGTGTACTACGTCGAAAAGGCGGGGTATGAAGCGACGGCGGAACTACTGCGGAAATTCGGTCACCAGGGGGAACTGGTGCGAGACCTGGCTTATCGATTGTTTCACCTGGCAGAGAAGAAAGGCCGCAGCACTGATGCCCAGGGTTACAACGCCCTGGTTCTGGGGTGGCCGGAAATTACCAGGGTAGCTCAGGAAATCGGCCGGAAGAGGGAAACGCATACGGAGAGACTCTTATAGAGAGGGGGGTAAGCGATGGCCATCACCAACCGTGAGCGGGTGGGTAGGGCTCTGGAGATCCTGCAGGCGGGGCTGGCACCTTTTGTGGAGCGGGAACTCGAAGGGACCTATAAAAACCGGTTGAAGCATGAAGCGGTGCGTCTCACCGGAAACAGCTTTCTGGCTGAAAAAGCGGTGCGGGAATGGGATGTGGCGGCGCTCTTTAAGATCATGTGGGAGGGGTGGAACGACGTTTTTCGCAAAACACTCGATGCGGAAAAGCGGAATTTAGTTTCGGAACTATGGAACTTCCGGAACCGGTGGGCTCACCAGGAAGGGTTCTCGAGCGACGATACCTATCGGGTGCTGGATTCGGGGGTGCGACTTCTGGAAGCGATTTCTGCGCCGCAGGTGGAAGAGCTTCGCCGGATGCGCACCGAGCTTCTGCGCGCTCGCTTTGAGGAAGAACTCCGCGCCGAGAAACGGAAAACCGGTTTACCACTGGTGGAAGCGGTTACGGAGAAAGCCTTGAAGCCCTGGCGGGAGGTGATCGAACCCCATCCGGATGTCACCGGAGGCCGCTACGTCCAGGCCGAGTTTGCCGCCGATCTCTGGCAGGTGTACCGGGACGAAGCGAGTTACGAGTACCAGGACCCCGGGGAATTTTTCCGCCGGACCTACCTCACCGAGAGCCTCAGGCGGATCCTCAAAAACGCCGTGGAGCGTATAGTGGGAAAGGGGGGTGAGCCGGTGGTGCAGCTCCAGACCAATTTCGGCGGAGGGAAGACCCACTCTATGATTGCTCTCTACCACCTCTTTTCGGGAGTTCGGGCTGCGGAGCTTCCCGGGGTAGAGGAAGTGATGCTGGAGGTCGGCGTTCAGGACCTTCCTCCGGTTCGGCGGGTGGTGCTGGTGGGAAACCGCCTTTCTCCCGGTAACCCCACCAAGAAGGATGGTGGAGTGGTGGTGCGGACACTGTGGGGAGAGCTGGCCTGGCAGCTTGGTTATGCCGCCGGGGGTGTCGAGGAAGCGCGTAACGCCTATGCGTTTCTTGCCGCCGATGACGAACGGGCCACAAACCCCGGCGATAGGCTCCGGGAGCTTCTGGGACGTTACGGTCCCTGTCTTGTGCTCATCGATGAGTGGGTGGCCTATGCCCGGCAGTTGCATGATGAACCCGGCGCTCTCCCCGGGGGGACGTTCGATACCCAGTTTACCTTTGCTCAGGCTCTGACCGAATCGGTGCGCTCGGTGGGGAATGCTCTTCTGGTCATTTCCCTTCCTGCTTCTGACCAGTCGTCGCGCACCCAGGCTGAGGACGTGGAGGTGGGGGGAATCCGGGGAAGGGAAGCTTTGAACCGCCTGAAAAACGTCATCGGACGTCTTGAAGCTGCCTGGCGCCCAGCCAGTGCGGAAGAGTCTTTTGAAATCGTGCGCCGCCGGCTTTTCCAGCCCCTGCAAACGCCGGAGCAGTTCAAAGCGCGAGATCTGGTGGTGC
>Ga0308396_1001748_pt1 | contig 10675 bp, 6 predicted proteins | sample Hotspr2SamplePe2_FD_202359 | JGI IMG/M metagenome (GOLD analysis project Ga0308396, IMG submission 202359) | Hot spring phototrophic mat microbial communities from Mushroom Spring, Yellowstone National Park, Wyoming, United States - 20050930_Pe2 ... | reverse complement strand
ACTTATTCAAGCGCCTGCTTATGGAACTTTGAAACCAGATAAAGAAAAATCTATTGATTTTGATAATACAGAAAATATTGTAATTGTTGGTGAAAATTTAGAAACACTGAAATTATTACTTAAGCCTTACTTTGGTAAGGTAAAAATGATTTACATTGACCCACCATATAATACTGGAAAAGATTTTATATATCGTGATAATTTTAAAGAGCCATTAAAGGATTATCTTGAAAAAACAGGACAGATTGATAGTGAAGGAAAAAAGCTTACAACAAATACTGAAGCAAGTGGAAGGTATCATTCTGATTGGCTTAATTTTATGTATCCAAGATTATTTTTATCAAGAAGTTTATTAAGAGATGATGGGGTGATTTTTATCTCTATTGATGATAACGAAGTCCATCATTTGAGAATGATAATGGACGAGATTTTTGGGGAAGAGAATTTTGTTGCGAACTTTATATGGAGAAAAAAGAGAGGCCATGGAAGAGGCGATAATTTAGTTATTCCGCAAACTGAATATATTTTAAACTATGCTAAAAACCAAAAATTACTATTTGGTTATAGACAACCATTATCAGAAGAAAAATTAAAATATTATAAATATAAAGATGAAAAAGGATTTTATGCAAGGGAAACATTAGAACATCACACTCCCAAAGGGGCATATGTAAGAAAAACACTACAATACGATTTGATTATTGACGGGAAAAAGATTTTTTGCACAACAGGACAGTGGCTTTGGAAAAAAGATAGAGTTTTAGATGAATGGAAAAAAGGTAATATTGATTTAGAACAAGATCGAGAAGGAAGATGGCGTGCATATAAAAAAATATACCTTCAAATAAATAATGAAAAGAGAAAAGAAGTGCCAATATCACTTATTGATGAACCTTCAATTACTAATAACAGCGCAACTATTGAGTTAAAAGATATTCTAGGTGGTAGTTATTATGATTTTCCGAAGCCAACTGCTTTAATTAAAAGACTAATATTATTTTCTACCGGTACTAAAGACGATATTATTCTTGACTTCTTTGCTGGCTCAGGCACCACAGGTCATGCTGTCTGGGACTTAAACAAAGAAGATGGAGGAAATAGAAAGTTTATTCTTGTTCAACTGGATGAGGAAGTTCAGGACGAAGAAATTAGAAAGGAATTTCCAACTGTTGCGGATATTTGTATTGAAAGATTAAGAAGGGTATCAGAAAAATATAGAAAAGAAGATAATAATCAAGATTTTGGATTCAAGGTTTTTAAGTTAGATAGGTCAAACTTTAATCTTAAAGATGAGTTTGAATTTGACCCAAGCGAAGATAAAGAAGAATTAAAAAAGAAATATCTTGAGTGGCTTGGTATGTGGGTTGATCAACCGTTGGTTTCGGGATGGAAAGAAATAGATGTTATTTATGAAGTAATGTTGAAGGAAGGATTGAATCTAAATTCTAAGATTGAGAAAGTAAAGATTAAAGATGATGAATTTTATTATGTAAAAGACGAAGAGCAAAACCTTGAATTTTATATTTCTCTCAAAGCTAAATTTAGCAATGATACAATTGAGGAGATAAGGACTTCAAAATATAAAGGGAAAATGTTTGTGTTTTTAGATAATGCATTAACTGATAGTGATAAAATAAATTTAAGTGCTTTTGTGAGATTAAAGGTTATATAAATGGAGGTGGAAATATGGGGGCTAAAGAAAATATTAAAGATTTTATGATTAAAGAACTGATTGAGTTCTATACATATGCAATAAATTATTATTAGTATTTAGTATTATATTATACAAATTGAGGATGGGAACCAGAAGATGTTTCTAAAGAAAAAATTGGCTTTGATATAAGAAGCTTAAGTCCAGCTGACCTTCAAACAGGCTACAGAGAAGTTAGAAGAATTGAAGTAAGAAGTAAAAGGTAGAAAAAAAGGTGAAAATATAAGATTAACAGTTAATGAATGGTTTAAAGCCAAACAATTGAAAGATACTTACTGGCTTTATGTTGTATGGAATCCAACTGAACCTGATTATGAAATTGTTACTATTCAAGATCCAGCAAATAAATTGGAATACGCCACAAAAGAAATAAAAGCAATTAGTCATTATGAAATTGATGGAAAAGAGATTGAAAGGTTTAGAATTTAAATGATTTTTAAATTTGAACAAAAAAGAAAAATGAAATTAGAAAATGAACTTAAAATAATTTTTACAGAAATAAAAAAATTTGAAACAAAAAAAATAATTAAAAATTATTAATTTTAAAGAAAAAAAGGAGAGAATAAATGGTTGATAAAAGGTTAATTGAAGATTTCCTTCCGATAAAAGAGATAAGCAAAGAATCTGCGAGGGAAAAATCAATAAGACAGGGGCATATATCGACATTACATCTTTGGTGGGCACGAAGACCTCTCGTTTCTGCAAGAATTGCTGTTTATGCTTCCTTAGTTTCCGCTCCAAAAGAAAAAAATGGTAGAGGACCAAAATCGGTTTTTATACAAAAGTTATGTAAATATCCACCAGACAGTTATGCTGTTAAAGAGGCAATAAAACATATATATGAAGCCCATGCAGAAAGATTATCAAAAGAACTTGGAAAAGAAATAAGTGCAAAAGATATAGAAGAGGGAAAGGCACCAAAGCCAAAAATCCTTGATATGTTTGCAGGCGGCGGCTCAATCCCTCTTGAAGCTTTAAGGCTTGGATGCGATGCTTACGCAGTTGAACTCAATCCTGTTGCCTATATAATTCTTCTTGCAACTCTTGTTTATCCTCAAAAGTATGGTAAAAAACTCGTAGAGGAAGTAGAAAAATGGGGTAAATGGGTTATTGAAAAATCAAAAGAAGAAATCGGAGATTTGTATAAACCAATACAATCAAATGAATATGGGAAACTGACGCCAGTGGCTTATCTTTGGACAAGAACTGTAAAATGCAAAAATTCTTCCTGTGGTGCAGTTGTCCCACTTGTGCGTCAGACCTGGCTTTGTAAAAAAAATGGAAAATATATCGCTTTGAAAGTTATACCAGATTATGAAACAAAAAGACCAAAATTTATTGTTGTTTCAAGTTATGCAAAAACAGAAAAAGAAGCAATAGAACAATTTAGTTTTAATCCTGCAAAATTTTCAAGAGGTGGAAATGCAAATTGCATTTTCTGCGGAACTGTTGCTACTTCTGATTATGTAAAAAAGGAAGGACAGGCAAAAAGAATTGATAAGCAACTTATGGCTGTTGCCTGCACAAAGGAAGGAAAGGCAGGGAAAATTTATCTCTCTGCTGATGAAATTCCAAAGGATTTAATTCCAGATGAAAAAGAGATATGGGAAAGGATTGAGAAACTTTGTAAGGAAACGGGGCTGACAATTCCTGAAGAAGATATGGACACAAATGACCCAACAACAGTGGCTGGTAGGGGTTTTGGTATTTCAAAATGGTATGAACTATTCACTCCTCGCCAGCTTTTTGCCCTTCTGACTTTTACAAAGTGGGTTAAATATTTAAAGCACAGCATAGGTGAATTAAATTTATTAACTGCTATTTTAACATATTTAGGATTAGTTTGCGATAGGGTAAATTATTACAATTCTGCATTTTGCACATGGCATATAACCAGAGAAGTAATTGGTGGAACTTTTGGACGTCAGGCTATCCCTATGGTATGGGATTTTACTGAAATAAATCCTTTTGGTGATGCTTCAGGAAATGTTAAAGGTGCACTTGAGTGGGTTTTAGGGGTTATTAAGGAGTTAGTCAATTCAGGAGAATCTGCCAAAGTCTTTCGTGCCTCAGCAACAGAACTTCCTTATCCTGACAACTTCTTTGACGCCATAATTACAGACCCACCTTATTATGATAATATCTCTTATGCAGCACTTTCTGATTTCTTTTATATCTGGCTAAAGCGTTCTATTGGTCATCTTTATCCGGAGCATTTTTCAGGAGAACTTACACCCAAAAAGAAAGAGATAATTGCAGATGCTAAAAGACAGGGAAGCAAAGAAAAGGCAAAAAAATTTTATGAAGAGATGATGGAAAAATCATTGCAAGAAGCCTGGAGAGTGTTAAAACCAAATTCACCACTTGTTATGGTTTATGCCCATAAAACAACTGCTGGCTGGTCAACTTTGGTTGAAGCTTTAAGAAAGACAGGATTTATAATTCAGAAAGCTTGGTCTATAAACACAGAAATGTCTGTTAGATTGATTGCTAAAGAATCTTCCGCTCTTGCTTCAAGTATTTTTCTTTGTGCCCGAAAGCGAGAAAAAGGCAAAGTTGGCTCTTATGAAAAAGAAGTTTATCCGCAACTTCAAGAGATTATAAAAGAAAGAGTAAATACTTTATTTTCAGAAGGTATAACTGGTGCTGATTTAGTTATTTCCTGTGTTGGAGCAGGATTAAAAGCATTTACTCAATTTGAGAGAGTTGAATATGCAAATGGTGAAGAAGTTACATCTGAGAAGTTTTTGCATATTGTAGAAGGTCTTGTTCTTGAAACTATTCTTGAAAAACTATTTGCTATTCGTCATTCACAAGTTGCTGATGTTGATGCGCCAACGAGATTTTATGTTTTATGGCGATATACTTATGGCAGGATGGAAGTTGACTCAGGAGAAGCAATTGTTTTTTCATATCCGCAAGGGGTTGAACTTGACGGACCTATGGGTTTATCATCAGGAAGGAATCCTTTGCTTGAGAAAAAAGGAAATAAATACAGATTAAAAGATTATTCTGAGCGTGGAAGCGATGAAAAACTTGGGCTTGACGGAAAGTCAACTATTGATGTTCTTCATAGATTGCTCTGGCTTTTTGAAAATCAGGCTTATGAAATTCCTAAATATCTTATGAATGCGAGTCCAAATTATGATTTACTTAAATTAACCGTTCAGGCTCTTGCTGGAACAACACTTACTGGAAGTCAGGAGCTTATTTTAACGACATATGATGAAAAAACTTTATGTGCACGATTACTTGCAAATTGGAGAAATTTAATAGAAGAAAATACATTATTTAAGGGATAAAAATGAAAATTAATTCAGAATTGACAAAATAAAACAAATTATTAAATTAAATTTCTATGACAGAAAGAAGAGAAATAAATATAAAAATTGGTGATAAAAAATTTAAAGAGTATATAAATGAAATTGAAAAAGATTGGCTAACAAATAATGCAACTGAACTTACTTACAGACCAACACTTAAAAAATTGATTGAATCACTTATTGAAGGTCTTAATGCAATGAATGACCCTAAAAAAATTGAATGCGGTGCTCCTGATTTTCTTATAACGCTTTCTAATAGAAGAATAGGCTATATAGAAACAAAAGATATCAACACAAATTTAACAAAAGAAGTAAAGACAGAACAGATAAAGAGATATATTTCTTCTCTACCTATTTCTAATTTTATTCTTACAAATTATTTAGAATTCAGATGGTATACTGGAGGTGAACTAAGAGCGGAAGCCATATTAGGGAATATTGAACCATCCGGAAAAATAAAAATAGATTTAAAAGGGGTAAAAAATGTTCAGCAATTATTATCAGACTTTTTATTGTATAGAGTTCCTTCTATTGTATCAGCAAAAGAATTAGCATCAAAATTAGCACGAACAGCCCAAATGATTCGAAATCTTATAATTGAGACAATTAAAACAGAAAATGAAAATGGTTCATTGCATTTACAATTAAAAGCATTCAAAGAGACCTTAATAACAGATTTAGATGAAGAACAGTTTGCAGATATGTATGCACAAACTATTGTATATGGCTTATTTGCTGCAAGAACAATGTGTTTAAATGGGAAAAAATTTACCAGAGAAAATGCTGCTTATCTTATACCTAAAACTAATCCATTTTTAAGAAATTTATTTAATGTGATAGCAGGACCAAATTTAAATGATGAAATTACATGGCTTATTGATGATTTATCACAATTACTTGCGGATGCAGATATGCATCAAATTTTGCAGGATTTTAGTAAACAAACTAAAAAAGAAGACCCTGTTGTCCATTTTTATGAAACATTCCTAACTAAATATAATCCCAAAATTCGTGAAATGAGAGGTGTCTATTATACGCCTGAAGCTGTAGTTTCTTATATTACAAATTCAATAGATTTAATTTTGAAAAAAGTATTTAATAAGCCTAATGGTATTATTCATCCAGATGTCCTAATCCTTGACCCAGCAGTTGGAACAGGAACTTTCTTATTTTCTGTAATAAAATTAATTTATGAAAATCTAGAAAATCAAAGAGGAGTTTGGAACGAATATGTTGAAAAACATTTATTACCAAGAATATTTGGTTTTGAACTACTTATAGCCCCTTATGCAGTTTGTCATCTTAAACTTGGAATTTTATTACAAGAACTTGGCTATCAATTTAAATCTGAACAACGAATTGGGGTATATTTAACAAATACTTTAGAGGAACCATTAAAAAAATCTCATCTCCTTTTTGGACAGTTTATCGCAGAAGAATCAAATTTTGCAAATGAAATTAAACAGAATAAGCCAATTATGGTTATACTTGGCAATCCACCATATTCTGGAATTTCTGCAAATAAAGGCACATGGATAGAAAAATTAATTGAAGATTACAAAATTGTTGATGGTAAATCATTAAAAGAAAGAAAATTATGGCTTGCGGATGATTATGTGAAATTTATAAGATTCGGACAATGGAAAATTGAAACCACGGGATGCGGTGTTCTTGCTTTTATAACAAATCACAGTTATCTAAATAATCCAACATTTCGTGGTATGCGCCAGTCATTATTAAATACTTTTAATGAAATCTATATTTTAAACTTACACGGCAATGTCAGAGAAAAGGAAACCTCTCCTGACGGTTCAAAAGATGAAAATGTTTTTGATATAAAGCAAGGTGTTGCAATAAGTATCTTTATAAAAGAACTAAACAATGAAAGCAAGGCAAAAATATTCTATGCAGATTTATGGGGCAAAAAAGAAAAGAAGTATAAAATTCTTGCTGAAAATAATATTTATACAATAAAATATAAAGAGATATACCCCAATTCCCCTTATTACTTTTTTGTTCCCCAAAATGCAAAATATAGAAAAGAATATGAAAAATATTGGAAAATTACAGATATTTTTAATAAAAAAATTACAGGTATAGTGACAGCGCGGGATGAATTTGTTATTGATTTTGAAAAAATTTCATTAGAAAATAAAATTAAAGAGTTTATAAATAAATCAATTGATGATATTACAATAAAAGAAAAGTACAAACTTTCAGAGAATTATGCCTGGCGTGTATCTGAAGCGAGACGAGAATTAGAACGAATAACAAATTTGGAAAAATATTTTACAAAAATTTTATATAGACCATTTGATATTCGTGAAATTTTTTTTCATCCCTCTGTTGTTTGGCGAACACGTGAAAAAATTATGAAACATATGATGAAAGAAAATTTAGGACTTGTAACCTGCCGCCAACAGTCAATAAAGGGTTTTTATCATGTATTAGTAGCTGATACTATCATTGAATCCTGTTATATTTCAAATAAAACTAAAGAGATTGGTTATATTTTTCCACTTTATTTATACCCTGAAAAAGATAAACCTAAAAAACAATATTCAGTTGGTGCAATGATGCTTTTTGAATCAAATGAAAAATATAATGAGAGAAAACCAAATTTCAACGATGAATTTTTAAAATATATATCTAAGCAATTAGGAACTACGCCCTCTCCGGAAGAAATTTTTTATTACATTTACGCAATTCTTCATTCTCCTACTTTTAGAAAAAGATACGAAGAATTTTTAAAAACAGATTTTCCAAGAATACCAATAACATCTGACAAGAACCTTTTTGCTAAATTATATAAAGAAGGAAAGACACTTGTTTTGTTACATTTATTAAAATCACCTGCTGTAGAAAAATTTATCACAAAATTTCCTGTTACTGGCTCAAATGTTGTAAGCCGGGTAAAATACGACGAAAAAAATAAAAAGGTTTTTATAAATGAAGTTCAATATTTTGAAGGTATCCCAAAAGAAATTTATGAATTTCAAATAGGTGGTTATCAAATATTAGAAAAATGGTTGCAAATGCGAAAAGGAAAAAAACTTTCTTTTGATGAAGTTCAGCATTACCAAAAAATTGTTGTTGTTTTGAAAGAAACTATTTTAATTATGAACAAAATTGATAATATTATAAATAATTTCCCAATAAAATAATATAAATTATAAGGCTGTTCTAAAATTCCTTTTTTTGAATTTCAAAAAAGAGGGTGATTAAGTTCTATATATATGTAACAAATTATTAGTATTATATAAATTTGGGTTAAAAAATAATAAGAATTTTATATAAAAGATTTTTTATTAAAAATAATTGAATCAATCAGCAAAAAACTTATCAACATTAAAAAATAAGTTATTTAAAATTTATTTTAAATTTTCTCTAAATTTTATAAGTATTTAACCTTTTTACAATTACTATTTTTAACTTTCCTATAATTTTATCCTAAATTTATAGAGTTAATATTATCCCCACTTTTATTTTATTAATGGAAAATTTTTTTATTTTGTCAAATAATGCTCCTTTTCGTTTTTTAGTAATTTTTCCTGATAAAGAAGAAGAGTATAAGTTTAACGAATTAGAAGCATTTTTAAATTCTAAATTAAAACTTGAAGATGCATTGATTGTATTAACTTATATTGCAAGCAAAAGAAATATTTTTTTGGAAATAGATAATCGTAAAATAGTAAATTTCAAAGAAGTAAATTTAGAAAATAGAAAATTAAAACAATCTACTAATAAATATAAAATTAGTTTTGATATGATTAAAAATTTATTACAAATTCAAGATTCAACTATAAATTCTATTTTATTTAAATTTAAATAGGAGTTTAATAAAATGAAATCCAAATATGAAATTTTAAAAGAATTTAAAAAAGCAGTAGGAATAAAAGAATTTAAAAATGATTTTATAGCAGTTCCGTCATCTACAAGATTAAGACTTCATTCTGTTTTATCTGAGAAATTATCTGAAGATGAAAAATTAAAAATTAAACAAAAATACATTGCTGATTATTTAAATACAAAAGATAAAAATATTGCAATTCAAAATATTATTAAAGAATTTCCTCAAGCATCAGCTGATGAAATTTTAAATATAATAAATAGTGTAGAAGAGGAAAAATTAAATATTAAAAACTTTATAACTGAAACTGTTAAAAATGTTATTGGGGATAATTTTTTAGTAGAACATTCAAAAGTATATAGCATAGAAATTTTTACTTTAGATAAAGGAATTTTAGATATTAAAAATATTAATGAATCTGATTCTGATTTATGTAAAAATTCTAAAAGTCTTTACAAAAATATTCCATTTTTGAAAAATATAAGATTTGGAAAGAATGTAATGGTATTGGAATCAATTGTTAATAATAAAGAATATGAAACTTTTGTAGTATTAAATGAGCAACTTTATATTGATCCGACGGATCAATGGATAGAAGATATTGAAAAGAAAAAAGAACTTACAAATATTGATAAAGTAAGAATCAATAAGTATAGTGAAAAGATAAAGAATAAAATATTAAGTTATTTTGATAGTATAGGTGTGCAAGCAAAATTATTAAGTGAGAAATTTGAAGATGGAGTAGTTTCTTATACTTTTCAATTAATGAAAGATGATTCTGAAAAGTTATTTAGATTATTTTTAGATTTTATAGAAAATAAAGTTACACTTGCATCTCTAAATATGGAAAATGATAGAATAATTGGGACAGGTGTATGGGAAATGACTGGTGTTGATACTAAAAATGCTATGCAGTTAATAAAAAGTCATTTAAATAGAATTCTTACTAAAAATGAAGAGATAGAATCTTTTGCAAATATTTTAAAAGAATGTATAACAGTTTCAAAAATTTTAAATATATTTAAAGAAGCTAAACAAATATATTCTACTTATAAAAATTATGGGTTAATAATGGAAAAATTACAAAGCAAATATGATAATTTAAAAGATATAATAGATACAGATTTTATTGTAGATATAAAAAGAAGTTTCTTGTCTAGGAATTTATAAAAGTTATGGAAAATAATATTGATAAAAAAGAAAAAGTAGATACTACTAATATTGATTCTACTAGAAATAAAGAAAAAATAGATACTACTAATATTAATTCTACTAGAAATAGAAAAAAGAAAATAGTAGAAGATACTTCAAATGTAGTTGTTAACAAAATAGTTAAAGGGTTACAAAATTTATATACAATAAAAACTGAAGAGGATATAACAAAAGCATTTAAATGGTATACTACAGATGTTTTAGAATCTGCAAAAGGAAGCTCAAGATTAGAAAGATATCAGGAATATGATTATATGGATAAAAACTGTTCTATTATTTCTAGTGCTTTAGATTGGTATGCTGACGAAACAGTTCAATTAGGTAGAACTGATGATATTGTTACAGTTTATTCTAATGACCAAGTATTACAAGTTTATTTAGAAAATAAAATAGAAAAGTTAAATTTAGCTAAAAAGATTAGAAGTATAGCTAGAAATTTAGCTAAATTTGGAGATGTTTTTGTAGCACTTGATTTAGTTCCTGGTGAAGGTATTGTAGATATCGAGTTTGTAGATCCTGAAAATTTTGAAAGATTATCCTATAAAGACACGAGTGCAGCTCAGGAACTAGTACCTAATA
>Ga0308396_1001746_pt1 | contig 10689 bp, 8 predicted proteins | sample Hotspr2SamplePe2_FD_202359 | JGI IMG/M metagenome (GOLD analysis project Ga0308396, IMG submission 202359) | Hot spring phototrophic mat microbial communities from Mushroom Spring, Yellowstone National Park, Wyoming, United States - 20050930_Pe2 ... | reverse complement strand
GCATTGACGTACCTGCTCTTAGCTTCATCACCTTCTTTGATCCGAAGTCAAGCGTTGTAGATGTTGTACAAGCTGTTGGTCGGGCTGTACGAAAAGCACCTGGCAAAAAACGAGGGTACGTGATACTGCCTATTCTGGTCAATGATGATTCGGAAGAGACGAAAGAGAAGATTGACAAAAGCACTTTCAAGATTATCTGGCAGGTGATTAGCGCTCTCCAATCCATGGACGAGACCTTAGTAGCTAAAATGCGTGCTCTCTTTATAGACCCAAAGAAAGAAAAGGTTGAAGAAACTTTTGAACCATTGGCAGAAGACAAAACAGAAGAAGTAGAGGATAGTAGGGAAAATGAAATCAAGTTAGGGATACTGGGTGGTAAAAGTCTTGAACTGCAAGAGCTGCGCAACTTCATCGTCCCCAAGATTGTCAAAATCTTCCGTTTGGCTCACGAGTTCATAGCTGACTGGACATCCGAAGCGACAAAACTCGCAAAAGAAGTCAAAGGCTTGTTAGAAGAGGAAATACAAAACCCACAATCGCCCGTAAAAGCGAAGATTGAAGAACTTCGGGAAAAGTTAAAAGCGATGTATGGGTACGAAGAGTTCACAATAGAAGACAAAAAGCTTATAGCTATCATAACCCAATACATCATAGCTAAACCGATTCTGGATGCCCTGTTCTTTGACAAGAAATCGGACGTAGAAAAAGTGCTGGACAGCCTATTTGAAGAATTCAAGCACTTTGTAGAAAACAATAGTGAGCGTTTGCAATACTTCTACCGAAAGGCTACTAACAAAGCAAAAGCAATAGTTAATAACGATGAACGCCAAGAATTCATCAGATTGCTCTTCACTAACTTCTTCAACAATGTCTTCAAAGAAGTTGCTAAGGAATCTGGAATTGCCTATACTCCGATTGAAGTGGTGAATTTCGCAGTTTACATGACTAATGAGTTAGCTAAGAAGCACTTAGGGAAGACATTGGGCGATGAGGATGTCCATGTTGTAGACCCGTTTGCAGGTACTGGCTCCTTCATCGCTTCGGTTATAGACATGATAACACCCGAAGAAACAAAAGCAAAGGTGGAACGTGGTGAGATACGCGCTGCCGACCTTGAGCTGCTCCCCTACCTCATCCTGCTCAAAAACATTCAAGACACTTTGGAGCGGAAAATGGATGACCCGCCCCTCTTTGACGATGCACTTTGGACTGACAGCCTCTACTTCCTCTCAGAAGAAAAAGCAGGTCTTCTCGATACAAACCCGCTCAAAGAACACGCTAAAAAACACAAGCAAAAACCTATCCACATCGTTGTCACGAACCCTCCGTGGAGAGGACAAAGAGAAGATATAGAAAGAGAAAACAAGATCACGGTACCCGCAAATATTGCTAAACGTATTGAAAGTACATACACAAATTATGCTAGAAACATGGGAATTTATAACGTGAGCAAATTTAATGACCCATACGTTCAAGCTCTAAGATTGTTAACTGATAAGATAGATAGTGGAATTTTGACCATGGTAGTTAGTAATAGTTTCATAACATCTAAAATCGGAGCTGGCATTCGAGCCTCATTGCAAAAAGAATACGACTTTATATACATATATGATTTGAAGGGCAATATTAAAGATGTAATGTTAGGCCTCGGACTTAAGGAAGTAGAAGGTGAGAATGTTTTTGGTTCGCAAACGCGTTTGGGGGTGTGTGTAATCTTCTTAGTCAAGAATTCCAGACTTAAAAATAAAAATGCGCATATATATTATGCTGAAATAGGTAACGGTTTAAAGGCTAAGGAAAAGCTTCGGAAACTAAAAAATATCGTAGCTGGACAAGATGAACATGTACTATGGAAACCTATTGTGTCAAATGAAAGATACGATTGGCTGAATCAAGGTGATTCAGACTTTCATAAGTACCCAGAGTTACGTGAAGTAATATTCAATGTTTTCAGTAATGGCATTTTAACAGGCAAAGACCACGTTCTATATGACTTTACAAGACGAGACCTAATCGAGAAAGTTCAACAATACTACGATATAGGAGACTTACATGAATATATTAAAATAACTTTTTATAGACCTTTTGTTCCTATGTGGGTTTGCCATCATAAAAATACTCTAATAGCGATTTATAAGACCGCGATTATTGACACTACCACACCAACAATAGCCGTACTTTATCTTCACCCCAAAACTGATTTATTTGTTACAAGATATATATCTGATTTTTTCCTAAGTGGTCAGCATACAATGATTTACCCACTTCACACTAGATTCGAAGGTAGCAGCATTTTTGATAGCACTAGTGACAGTTCTAATAACATGATTAGCATTCCTAACATCAACACTGAATTCCTACAAAAAATACGAAAATCTCTTAACTTACCCAACTTGACTGATGAAGACTTGTTCTATTACATTGCTGGTGTTATAGCCACTCCACGTTACTCGGAGCAGTATGGTAATAACCTCATTTCCTCTCATCACCGTGTGCCCATCTTTGACCGTGAGTCTTTCCAAAAGATTGCTTCAGTAGGTAGGAAGCTTGCTGAGTTGCAAATGCGCTATCAAGACTACATGGTGGGGATGGTACTCAAAGTGTGGAAAGACGAAAACCTTCGTAACCTCCCAGAACATCCACTCCAAATCACAGGGGAGGCGGACATGGACAATGTGATTGAGTACATCCGTTACGACAGCCGAGACAAGTCTTTCATCATCAATGGCGTTGCCAAAATCAGCGACTTCCCTGAGGGAGCGTTAGAACACAGGATAGGCACATTGCCAGTTCTGAAAACAGTCGCCAGCAGATTGCAGCCCCGACACGACGAGAAGACGGGCATCACCTTAGACCCGAAGCTTACCATTGGAGAGATGTGCGACATCATGAAGAAGCTGACCCACTACTGCGTGGAAGCTGACAAAATCAAAAAGGAACTCAATACGCTCTACAATGCGGCAGCTATCGTAGAACTGGATAGCCCCGGCCGTTGATCTACTCACAATCCGCTGGTTGTGCGCGTGTGTCATAGCCCTACCCTCACGGGTAGGGTTTTCGTTTTGTTCGTGAAATAACGAGTTTTTAACAGCGAACTGCCTGAACACTCAAAATGTGTAAAACTATACATATTTGTGCAGTCGCCCTGGTCAACCAAACTATACAAAACTGTACATATTTAGTACAGTCGTCCCTTGACCAGGTAGGGAGGGACTAGCCCGTTTCGCCGCTCCTACCCAATCTCTTGTGAGGATCACCCTCTTCAAGGGAGAGAAGTCTCTGAAACTCTCAAGGCAGGAGAAGGCGAGGGCTACGGAGAGAACTTGCCAGCTTTTTTGCCTTACATGGGTAAGGCCCCGCACCCGTTCCATCTTACGGTTGACGGTTTGTTGGGTAGCTGACTCGCTCTCCCCGCTGCCTGACAAAAACTTAATTAGAAGCTTCAACTCTCCTTTCAGCCGTCTCAAATCGCTTCTTAGCTTATTCCTTTTGTATTCGTTTTTCTCTGCTTCTATTTCCTTCCTAAGCTTAGCGATTCTATCCTCAACTCTTGCTACTGAATAAAACAAAAACTCCGTATCTTTCAAAAGTTTTCGGTAGTTCTTAGGCAATCTTTCTTTGAAGCCAAGCCCCCGCCTTGCTATCACGTAAGCGCCTGCTGTGTCCTTGTCTATGTTATATAATGGTGCGTATTTGAGCTTGCCGATGATTGAGGTGTAAGCTGGATTGACCTTGATGACCTGAATGCCATTCCGCTTTGCTACAATCTCAATCTTTTGAAGTAATCCTTTGTACACCCACTTTTGTAGTTTCTGCCTTAGCTTTGGCAGCCCGTCACCTCTTTTGCCCTTTGGGAGCTTCTCCAAGTTTTCTACAACAATCGCTTTTCCTTCTCTTTTAGCGATTCCTATTACATGATGCGCAGTTTGCCAACTCAGGTACTCTCTTTTCTCTGAATTGCCTTCTAATAGGTTGTCTAAGCTGAGCCGCTCGTACTTTTCTAGGTTCCCATCCTTTGTTGTATGAACTAATGCCAAGTGAAAAGGGTAAGCATTGATGTCAATTCCTATGACGCCATTGTCTTTTGTGATAGTCACTTCAGGGAACTTCTCTTCTTTACTGAACTGCGCGTAGACTTTCCCGTTTCTGAGTTTGAGTCGTACTGTGTAAGGGAACCAGTCGCCTGTCTTCTCAGCATGCTCTAAGCTACTGACGAAGCTTGTCCACTTGTCTGTTTTCCTTCTTGCTGTTCGAATCACCTTTGCCCACACATACTCGCCGTTTCCTAAGTTGATTCGCAGATGCCATTGATTGTTCAGATTCACAAGCCTGAGGTTTACATTGCCCTGTAGTGATTTGTCACCTCTTGAATACAGAATGCCGTATCTTCTTTCTTCCCATTTTTGTCTTAGTTCTTCCCTCCTCTTGCCTGTTAAGTGTTTTTTATTCAGCTGTTCAAATAGTGTTCTTGAACCAAAAACAAGCTTTTTAGGATTCTGCCCTCTTTCTACACAAGAGTCCAGATTTTGCTTTGCCAGGAGAATCGCGTCGTCCGAATAGCGGGTGTTTATTCCATACTTGCGGGATAGTAGTTTTTTCAGTTCTTTCCTTTCGTCTCTCTCCAATAGTCTTTTATAGGCAAACCTGATCATTGAAGAAAACTTACGCACTGTGCTTAATACCCGCTCTTTGTCTTCGTCTTTGTCAAATGCCAATAAGCACTCTACTGTTACGAAGTCGCTTTCACTTTTCTTTCCCGTCAGTGGCTTTATCGTCCCCTTTTTCTCGTAGTTGACCAACGCCATCCTACTCAAGCCGTATGTTCCTTTACACTCTTTTATATCTCGAAACTTCATAGTGATGCTATGTTATAAATATACGAATTTGTACAGAAATTAGCAACTGTTGCTAGCCTCCTCTTGCTTCTCTTCCGACATACCAAACAATCTTTCTATGTCCTCTATTCTGTATCTTCTTATGCCACCGGGTGTCCTCAAAGGCTCTATCAACCCTTTCTTTTCGTAGTTTATCAGTGTTGCCCTACTCAATCCGTATATCTCCTTACAATCCTTTGTACTTAAAAGTTTCTTGGCCATACTATGGCATAAATATACAAAATTAGACAAAAATTTACAACTGTTCTGCATCTCAGTGTATTTTAAAATCTTTATCACTTCTAGGTCAATTCAAGTTAAATCGCACAGTCGTCCCTTGACCTAGATGGGAGGGACTAGCCTCGCTTGCCACTCCTGCCCAATCCCTTGAAATCAGTACTCGTTTCAAGGGTGAGAATTCCCGAAGGCTCTCAAGACAGGAGAAGGCAAAGGCTACGGAGAGAACTTGCCAGCTTTTTTGTAAGGCTTTTGCCCCACCCCTCATCGGTTTCAGCTCGCGATTGACCGCTTGTTGGGCAGCTGTCTCGCTCTCCTCGCTTCCCCTAAGGTGTTTAAGTAGCAAGTCTAATTCTTTTCTTGTTTTCCAAAGAGTACTTTTCAGTCTATTTCGCTTGTATTCGTTTTTCTCTGCGCGTATTTCCTGTTTGAGTTTGGCAATCTTGTCTTCAATCTTTGCTATTGTGTAGGAGAGAAAATCTCCATCTTTCATGACGCTATGTTATAAATATACAAATTTGTACAGAAATTAGTAACTGTCGCTAGCCTCCGATGTCTCTCGATGTCTCTTCTGCCTCAGATGTTTCTTCTTCCTCAGCACCGCCGGGCGAGGTCATCTCGAAGTCAAAACCTTCTTCGTATTCTTCCTCATCTTCCATATTTGCATTTTCAGCCGCAGCTTTTATCATATCGTCCCAATTAATAAGTGTCTCAGGATTAGTCACGATAAACTGTAATATAGATTTCAAAACATTCACTAACTCTTCTTTGTTAATATACTCCTTTTCAGTGATCATGCTTGTTATGTTGTCTATAACCGCAGATATTCCGTCTATATGGTTTTGAACTGTTTCTAAAGCTACGTTCATAGATGTAAGTTTATTAATGGTCATTCCGAATATTTGTACTCTTACCAAGTCTTCTTGATATGGTATTTTAAGTTTTTCGCATATCATGTTAGTTACAAAATCAGAAATAGATTTTTCAATACTTGTTGTAACGTAGTTAACGCGATTATTGAACCTTTCGCTTTGTCGCATACTTTCCCAGTAAGTGATACGTGCGTTGAAAGCATCTACTGGCCATCCTATATCGTTAGATATATCTTCCAAAAGATCCCTCATCTCACCACGATATTTATCAAGTTTCTCAGTAAGCCGACTAGTATCTAAAGGCTGCAGGTTGCTAATATAGCTTTTAAAGTCCGGTAAGACACGTATGCTATATGTAATCATTTGTAGAATGTGTTGTAAATTAGAACGAACCCCAATAAGTCCGCCAACGTCTGCATATAGATTAAGTATCTCCTCTATCTGATCCGCTAAGGACTGTACAGTATACTGGACGGCAGGATATTCGTGTTGTAGTAAAAATACCAACGGATACAGTAAGTCTCGTAAAGTTGTGAGACCTAAGATAATATCTTTTATTACGTACTCTCGTAGTTTAGTTCGTGTAAAATAGAATAAAGGCGTTGAAGCTAAAAAGACAAAAGGACGAATAAAAATACGTTCCTCATCAGTTAATAGACTCTTATTTTCTGAGCTATACATTCTAGTAAAGTTCCTGGCTCTTTTAGAATGTTCGAATCCCTTACTATACTCTTCATATTGTTCTGCACTTAGGTTAAAAAGATCGGTATAAAGCATCAAGTCTGGGACACCGATACGTAGGATACGAGACTCGGTTTTTTTCATGAATACAATACCGTTAGCATAAGTATTAACAAGATACCCGATTTCTTGCATGTTAGTTCCTACTACCGTAATGACACTCACAGGATCATAAAGGTTATGTATATTATAATCCTCATCAGACCAGAAAGAATAAGAACCGTAGTATATTATATCGTTCATAATATTCTTAATGATTCTAATAATATCTACACGACTAAACCATTCTTCTAATATTTCGGCAGCTTTTTCTCTGTCATCTTGGTCTTCTATATTTATAGTATAGGCAGGTTTATTGTTGATAGACCTAGATACGGCATCGGCTAAGAAACGGGTGGCCAAACCAGATACACTTAGCATGTACATTTCGCTAAGCATATCTAAAATAGCATAATACTGCTCTATCGTCTGTTGATTGTATAGTAAGGAGGGATAAGAGGTAGAAGGCGAGAAAGCAATAGGCCGCTGCGGCGCGCCAAATAATGTTCTGGAACTGGAATAGTACGGTCCCCCACCACCAGTTATAAAACCATAACTACCACCTGAGGAATTTAGATTGTATAAAGTCTGAAAAAAGTAAGAGCTGAAAAATCTTGTCAGAGACACATGGTAAATATACTAATATATTGCTATATGCGATACAGTTTCAAAAATGCCATAGTGACATAAATCATGAGGTCGTAAATACTATCATTGATACTACTTATTACTCTTTCAACATATGTATCATCTTTGGTTTTTTCAATACTATTAACTAAATTCTTAATCCTTATGGCTTTTATATGTGCCATGGAAGAGATGTCGGATATTGAGAGTCTATCGTATATTACATCTGCACTATTGTAATCGTAATGCCTATTTTGTATGATTTTATAGATATTATTTAGTATTTGATCTACATTTTTATAATCATTATTACTGAATAAACTATGTATGTAAAGGGAATATGATATAATATCTATTATGGTATCCTCATCAACAGTTCGTCTTATGCTATCACCGAACAGCTTAGCGGTGTTCATAATCAACTTTGAAGGAAGACTATATATTAGAACTTTAACCTCGACATCCCCGATTTCACCATATAACTCACTTTTAGTATTAGAAAGTGATATGGCTTTATGAATCAAATCAGTTAGAGCAGCTTTCATTTTATAAGCGATAAGATTAGTACGATCATTCATAGATGGTATCTTAGTAAAACCAGATTGACTTTGGTCTACTTCCATATCGTCATAATAGTACATAAAATTGGTAATCATCGAAAATACTGAATCCAGAAGCAGGAAGCTCAAATTGGTTTGGCAAGTTTTCCATAATTTTGCACCTGATGACCGAAGTACGAGTATCTGAGTTTTTACTACGAAGTCTGGACAAAGAGATTGTAATGCTCAGCTACGACTATGAGGAAGATAAAGTTGAATACATAGGGGATGAGATAAAGTTATGGAGCTTTATTGTAATGATGTACATCGTAAATAAGAACATTAAGTCTAAAAAGATGATAGAAAAGTTAGAAAACATAATAAAACAACCTAAAATACTTGTTGTTTTTGTCAAGTCTCTAAAAAAGATTTTATACATTTGGCTGAAAGAATATGACTTACATTGTAAACTTATCATGCAACTATATCCTGAGTTATGCAATCCTAAAAGGCTGTTGATGCTTAAAAATGAAAAGACAGGTGAGTAAGGCGGACTACTCAGACCTAAGTAGTGAATTACTATAAAGTGAGTGATAGAGCGCTACGAAGTTGAGTCTGGTAGTATGATCTATCGTATAGCCCACAGTTCTTCAGTATATTTATTCATGTTTTTCAGATATGATGTTGAACAAACAGTAAAATGTAAAGTTTCTAAGTATATAAAAGCACCCTTCGTAAAAGCAAAAGACTCAAAACCATCAGAATGTGATGTGATTCATAAGTACCTTTTACCTTTGTATACCGTAATGCGTTCTAATCATCAGACTATCTTTTACACAAAAAATAATCTTGCCTATTTTTATGAGGGTATGTTAAAAGATGATGAAAAATTGTTCCATACTACGATTATCAAAAAGAAAACTATTGCTTAGCCAAGTTAGCGCATATAAACACAGGCAACATTTATAGTATTATTAATCACTTTAAGGCGCCTAACGAGCATGCATACTTCGTCTACTTAACAGGCGCGACAGACGATTCAAAGAGCGAGACAGTTGTTTACGACTATACTAAAAACAAAAACATATACAGAAGAAAATCTGAAAGGTTTGATAAATATACTTTCAAAGTGCCTATACTCAATTCAGTTCTAGTATCACTTTCAGAATCAGGCGAATACGTATACATAAGAATAATAGATGTAACCCAAGAAGATGAAAGTAAATACATTGAGTTATTCAGTATTTCTTTGGGTCAATATTTTATAGATATAATACACACAATGTCAGACAAAATATCAAAAGATGAAATTAGAAGCTTAAGTAAAATAGCACATAAAATAATCAGTGGCTTTGCAACACACGAAAATGTATTGTACTTGGGATTAGATAAAATAACGGCTACTGCAAGTATACATGATATTAATACAGTCTACAATACAGGACTTGAAATACGATTTGGTCAAATAGACCTGAAAAGCTTAAAAACAACGATAAGAAAAGCTTTTTCTATATCTTTTACGTTTGAAAATAGTAAAATAGTTATTAAAGTAGGTACAGGTGAAGCTGGTCGCATAATCGTAAACGGAAATACTATTAATTTGCCACCCAATGTGTATTGGTACAGAGGCGAACATGAACTTGATAATAAATACAAACTTTCTAAATCTAAACTATATTCCGTCTTAAAAGTGTCAAAGGGATATATGATTATAAATGATCTCATATACTATTCGCATGCTGAGTTGCCTAAAATTTACAAATGTTATGCAGTGACCAGCGAAATATCACAAATATTTAACCAAGAAAATATTAGTGTCATTTATAACAGTGGAATGCATACAATAGTTTTAGGGCTTGCAAACTCAAAAATCAATTACAAAACGGCTGTACATGTAACATTAAGACACGATGATCATATATCTATAATTAACATGCATAGTTTAAGAAATAAGATAAGACAAATGAAGGAAAATAATAAGAACAGAGTAATAGAAGTCATAGATTCAGAAGTAAGTTTAGTAGAACAGATAAGAATTGATGATAAAGTTTCAAAAATTTTACACGACATATATGGAATAGAACCTTTAGCTGGTTCTTATGATTACTGGTATTACGTAGATGAAGAGAAAAGCTACATTTACTGCTTAATAATATATACAAATGCAAGTGGAGATAAAAGTATTATTCTTGTGAGATGCCATCTAGAAAACCACAAGATGTCGCCAGTAATTATCTTATATTCAGAAATAAAATCGGATGACTTACAAAAAAATCCAAAACTTTTGAAAACACGAATTATAAACCTTATGGCATATCAAAACGGTAATAAAATACTACTCTACAATCTATTAGAAAATTACAAAGAACGTCTCAACTATAACTACATGAATGAGGCTAGCAACAGTTGCTAATTTCTGTACAAATTTGTACATTTATAACATAGTATGGCTACGAAGCTTCTAAGTGTAAAAGAGTGTAAAGGATTTTCGATAGTCTTACGATGGAGATAGTTCTACTAAATAGTAGTTGGCAGAATTTATGGACAAAGAGGTTCTAAAAATGCTGCCAGAAAAGAAAAGTGAAAGCAACTTCGTAACAGTAGAGTGTTTATTGGCATTTGACAAAGATGAAGACAAAGAGCGGGTGTTAAGCACAATCCGTAAGTTTTCATCGATGGTCAGGTTTGCTTACAAAAGAATATTGGATGGAGCAGAAAGGAAAGAGCTGAAAAAACTACTATCCCGAAAGTACGGGATAA
>Ga0308396_1001738_pt1 | contig 10713 bp, 11 predicted proteins | sample Hotspr2SamplePe2_FD_202359 | JGI IMG/M metagenome (GOLD analysis project Ga0308396, IMG submission 202359) | Hot spring phototrophic mat microbial communities from Mushroom Spring, Yellowstone National Park, Wyoming, United States - 20050930_Pe2 ... | reverse complement strand
CAGCCCCTCACCCCGCAGGAAGAGCGTCCCATCCGCACCGGCTCGTTTGAGCACAAGGTGCGGCTGGCGGCGCTGCAGTACCGCCTGAATGCGGCGGGCAAAGAGAGCCTGTATTACTACGGCGCGACGGCAGCGGTGGCGCTGGCCGCGCTGCTGGTGCTGGCGTTTCTGGGCGTGCCGGTGGTGCTGTACCTGCTGGCGCCGGTGCTGGGCTGGGTGGTGGTGAGCGGGCAGGTGAACGGGGCATGGCAGAAGATGAAACTGGCGCTGGAGAAGGAACTGCCCACCTTCCTGCTGCGCATGAGTGCCACGATCCAGGCAACCCCCAATGTGCCGGAAGCCATTGCGGACGTGACCGCCAGTCTTGACCCGGCGGGTCCTCTCCAGGCGTGGATGAAACGTCTGCTGGCAGCCATCCAGACTGGCGGACGCAGGGGACTGGAGGAGATGCAGGACGAAGCCGCGGCGATCTCGCCCTCGCTGATGCTGGCCGTCATGGAGCTGGAGCGGTTGTGGGAGACGGGCGGAAGCGGCTACGTGGAAGCCTTCCGGCTGGCAAGCGACAATCTGGCGTCTATGCTGGAGGCGCGGGGAATGGCAGCGGCGAAAGCGGACGGCGCCTGGGGTACGGTGAGGGTGATCTTGCTGGCTTTAGGTGGTGCGTTGGCTGCCGCCATGTCCAGCGGATCGGGCAGCGGCCTGTTCGGCACACCAACCGTGCAAATCGGACTGCTGGCAGCGCTGGCCTGGGCGGCGCTGGGCTGGAATGTAATCGGTGACATGATTCGGGAGGTAATGCAGTGAACGGTGAGATGTTGTTTTTAGCAGGTATGGCAGCCGGTATCTGGGTGGGAATGGCGCTCACCCGTTTGATCGATTGGCTGACGATTCGGAGGTAGGTATGGAGTGGACGCAATTTCTTATGCCGTTGTCGTTTGCCCTGCTGGTTTGGGGCGTAGCGGCGAATGTACCGCTGCGGCGCGGGAAGGCGTCCCGGGCGCTCTCCGACTTCTACGCCGAACGGGCGGGCGGAAAGAAGACCCGCCAGGAGGCGGTTGGAGAAGCGGTGGCGGGCAGACTGCTCTCGCTCTCAGCATGGGAAGACCATCTGCGCTGGGCGCAGCGCGGTGGGCAGTACCTCGGACAGACCCTCGGCGGAGTGGTCTTTCAAGGCTTGCTGTACGGCGGTCTGGCGGCGCTTTTGCTGCTGGTCAACCCGGCGCCGGTGACGCTGCTCGTGCCGGTCGGGGCGTTCGCCTACCCGCTGGTGCGGCTGCGCAGCAAGGCGAATACGGTGCGCAAGCGGGTGCTGCGCACCCTGCCGGAGACGGCGGCGCTGATTGCCGCAGAACTGGCGGCGGGGACGGCGCCGGATGTGGCCGTAGCACGGGCAGCGGCAATACCAGGGTCGCTTTCGGCGCTGCTGAAAGAGGCGGTCGAGCAAAGCCGCCAGACGGGGCGCCCGCTGTTCTCGCGCAAACCGATTGGCGGGACGCTGGTCGAAGTGATGGGCCGTTCGGGCATTCCCGCCCTGCACGCCTTTGCCAGCCAGCTCGACCTGGTGGCGTCCAAAGGCGTGGCGGGAGCGGTGCTGATGAGCGAAATTGCCCGTGCGTTGGGGCAGGAGTACCGCGCCCGCCTGCAAAGCGAGGTGGAAAAGTTGGACAGCCGTCTGGTGCTGGTGGTGGCGCTGTTTTTCTTCGTGCCGTTCGTGGCGCTGCTGTTGTTTGCTTCAATCAATCCCATTCTTGCAGTTTTTGCGGAGTAACCTATGAAAAAATTATCTCTGTGGATTGCAGCACTCCTGCTGTTCTCGACGACCGTGCCGGGCCTGGCGCAGAGCCTGCCGTGGGTGGAAGTGTGGGTCACGGTGCGCCACGGTTGGACCGGCACAGTCATGACCGATGCCGTGGTGGAAAACCCCCGCTGTGCAGAACTGCCCGCCGACTCCTGCAGCCGCTACGGCGTGTGGAACGCTGAACGACAGGCCTTTATCCTGAAGGTACCGCGGCTGGAAGTGTACGAACTGTCCATTTCCCGCAGCGGATTTAATACGGAAATCCGCAGCGGGACGGCGGTTGACCCGCTTACGGTAATGGATGTGCGTTTGTACCCTGCCCAACCCGGAACAATGCGGTATGTCTATCTGCCGATTGTCATCAAATCGGACAATATCCCTGCGCCGGTATATAATCCGACCGCAGCGCTGGGACGGTTGAACTTTTGGCGGGGACTGGCAGGAGTGCCTGCGGTGAACGGCAATCTGGAACTGCATTCCGGCTGCCGGGCACATGCCCGCTGGATGGTGAACTGGCAGACCGCTTCGCATACCGAAGACCCGAATCTGCCGGGCTACACGATGGAAGGCGATGCCTGCGGGCAGGCAGGAATCATTGCTTTCGGGGTGAACGTCACTCCCAGCGATGAGCAGGCGGTGGATGCGCTGCTGGCTTCGCCCTTTCACGCACTGCTGGCGCTCGACCCGCGGCTGGGTGAAATCGGTTTCGGCAGTGCACGGTTAGATACCTTCTGGACTGGGACGTATGCGGCTGCGGCACTGGATGTTTTTCGCGGTTTAGACTACAGCCGCAGCGGAACGCAGATATTCTTCCCGCGCCCAAACGGAACGCTGCCGGTGCTCTCGTACACCGGACTGGCGCAGCCCGACCCGCTGACCGCCTGCCCGGGCTATGCGGCGCCGACCGGCGCGGCACTGCTGGCGCTGTACCTGCCTTACCCGCCGGGCACGCTGGTCTCTACCGAACTGCGTCAGGGCAGCACCCTGCTGGCGCACTGCGTAATTCACGCTGCTTCATATACCCATCCCAACCTCCAGCTGCAGCAGCAGGGACGCAGTGCGCTGGCCGAACGAGGCGCACTGATGATCATTCCCCGCTATCCCCTGCAGCCGAATACGGCCTATACCGCCCGCCTGACCTACAGCGGCGGTCAAATCGTCCAGTGGTCATTCAATACTTCGGCTGCCCCGCTGGCAGTCGTGCCGATGCAGGTGCTGCTGCCGCATGGAGATTGAGATTGTCTCGCCGAGAAAGCTGCTCGCCAGCCTGCTGATGATCGGGCTGGCCGTGGGCGGGGTGTGGGGGGCACTGGCGCACGTTCCCCCAAGGACGCGAGCGGCAGCGGTGCCGACACCACTGCCCTCGCCGTCCCCCACACCCCTGCCGACAGCGGCGGCTGTGCCAACCGCGACGCCCGCACCCACACCTACCGCGGCGCCGGACAACCTCCAGACCTATCTGGAGGAATGTCGAAAGGGCGGTACGGCGGCTTTCCCGCCGGATTACGCTTGGGCAATCGCGGCGGCGTCCTGCAGTCACGGCGGGGAGAACCATCCGCAGGCGGTGGTGGTGCATGCCGCGGAGGGCGAATTGGCGGCGGCGCTGGCACACCTGCGCGACCCGCAGAGCGGCGTGAGCGCGCATTACGTGGTGGATCGGGACGGGACGGTGTACCAGTTAGTTCCGGAGCGGGCGGTGGCCTATCACGTGGCGTGTGGGATAGAAGGATGTGTCAAATCCTGCCCGGCGTTTCTGTGCGGGGACGGGAGACCGGAGAGCCGCAGTATCGGGATTGAACTGGTGAACCGCGGCAAAGTGCCGCAGGACTGGCAGGGAGCGGTGTACGAGGACTACGGGATGGCATTCGGCTGGCGCTGGTGGGAAGACTTCCCGCAGGCGCAGCGGGATGCGCTGAAACGGCTGGTGGAGGACATCGCCGCACGGTGGGGCTTCCCGGTGGATGCCGACCATGTGGTGGGACACTACCGCGTGCAGGGCAAGCGCGACCCGGGTCCGGCGCTCAATCTCTTCTGGGAGCGCAACGGCAAGCCGCCAGCAAGGCCTGTATGGGAACGCTAGACCCCGTTCGATCTGGCTGTTCACGATCAAGAGGAGTGCAGGACATCCAGTATCACTTCGGGATGTCTGGCGGCAATGAGCAGAAGGGTTCGGGCTGCGCCGCGCGGTTTGCGGCGGTTCTGCTCCCAGTTCTGCAAGGTGTCAACGCTGACCCCCATCAGGGCGGCCAGCTGGCGTTGGGAAAGCCCCAGCCGTTCACGAATGGCTTTGACATCTCCAGCATTGATCTCGAAAGCACGGGAAGGGGGCTTCCGCCCTTGAAGAATTTCTGCCCCTTCCTGGATGCTGCTCAACAGTTCGGTAAAGGTTTCGTTATTCATGGTACTCCTCCTCGACAATCCGGCGCAGGATGTGGAGTTGTTCCGGTGTCAGGTCCGACCGCTCGTTCTTTCGAAAAGCGAACAGGAACAAAATCATATCCTGGTAGATGACCCAGTAATAGATTACGCGGATGCCGCCGCGCTTTCCGGACCGCTCAACGCCCCAGCGAAGTTTACGCAGACTGCCGCTTCCCGGGATGATCTTCCCCGCATCGGGTCTTTCAGCGAGGTAGAGTTGAAGGTGACGGTATTCCTCATCGCTGAGCAGTTCGATAATGCGGCGGGTGAAGACGGAAGTCTCGATGAAGTGCATAAGGCGGCTGTTTCAGTCTGATTTTGCTGTAAAGCGATTATACGCCATTGGCGTATAATCGTCAAGGAGTGTGCAGGTGACAATTGAAGGAAGAGATGTTTTTGTATTCCTCTGGCTGCTGGTTTGCGCCGTCTTTGACCTGCGGCGGCGGGAAGTGCCCGACTGGCTGACCTTACCGGTGCTGGCGGCGGGGCTGTTGTGGCGGGTGTTCCACCCGTCCGGGTGGCTTGCGTGGGCGCTGGCTGGGGTGACGGTGGCGCTGACTCTGATAAACGTCCTGCCGGGCGGGGACATGAAGGGGCTGGCGGCGCTGGCGCTCATTGCCCCGCGCCTGTACCTGGCGGCGTGGCTGGGGGCGGGTGGGGTGTACCTGGTGTGGCGGCTGGTGCGCCGCGAGCGCAGCATGCCGGGCTATGTGGGCTTTCTGGTGGGAGTGGCGTGGTGGATGATTATTTCTGGCGTTTTGCCAGCCACTTCTTGAGGGATTCTGGAGATGTAGTTCTCTATATTTCGCTAAAACTTGTTTCCTCAATTTGTTTCAGGTAAGCTACAGCCAGGTAAGTAAATGGGGTTGCAAGCGCTTCGTAACCGACTTTGAAAAGCCACTGGTTCAGAATCAGGGTTAGCAGGGCTGGGAATGGAATGATTCCAAAGAAAGCGACAGTAAGAAATACCAGAGAGTCGAGCCCCTGTCCAATCAAAGTGGATCCAATCGTTCGTATCCACAGAAAACGCCCCCTTGTTACCTCTTTCAGCTTTGCCATGATGCGAGCATTTGTGATCTCGCCGAGCAAATACGCGGAGAAAGAAGCAATCAGGAGTCGTGGAGTAAAACCTAAAATTCTCTCAAAAGAGGTCTGGGCGTCCCAATAGATTGCTCCGGGTAAAATTTGTGCAATAAAAATGGCGATTACAGCCAGTAGATTGCATAAAAATCCTAGCATGATTACTTTTCTGGCTGTGGTGTATCCATAAATCTCTGTAAGCACATCACCGAGGATATAACTTACTGGAAAAATAACCACTGCGGCAGGAAGAGTAATTCCCCAAAAGGAAGCGGGTTTCACTGCAATGATGTTTGAGATGATCAAGGCAGTAACAAAGAAACTCGAAACAACAAAGAGATACTTCGGGCGCTCATTATTCATAATGTGTCTTCTCCAGATGAGTATTGAGCCAATCAACGAGTTGTCTTAATGAAACAGGATCATTTTGTTTTTTCCTGGACTCTTTAGGCAGTAACACGATTTTGGTTTGTTCTAATATGTGACGATAGGCAGGTTGGGTTACATAGCCAGCAATTACCCGAAAGACTTGGCTGTAACGTCTTAGGAATTCACTGACTCGTTCAATACCTCTTGCAATTCCAATCCGGTCTTTAGGATGCAGCTTGAAGTCGTAATCAATGACATTCGGGTGATTGACCATTTCAATGGGAACTGGGCCATAAAGACCGGAAAGGAAGATGATCTGAATCTTCTCGTGCCATTCTGGTATGGACTTGTAAAGGGCATGTGCAACTGTTTGATAAGTAAACGAGACCGTATAGGGTTTTTCTTGAGAACATGGCAAGAACAAAGCAATTGGTTTGGGATCAGGTTGCCAGTTTATTTTACGTAAATCGAAATCCTCTGGAGTGTGAGTCCGAATAAATGAAAAAGTTTTTTTGAATGACTCTTTGGGCCAACGTAAGGATGGATAACGACGAGGCAGTTCTTCAAGCAACTTTTCCAGTTGCCCCGTAGTTAAAGCTTTGTTGATTTCATCAACCAGTCTGTACTCAACGCCGAGGTTATGGAGTGCAATGGTGGCGTATACTTCGCTTTTTTGCAAACCCGTATTCTCTCCGTTGAGTGTGTCAATATCAACTTGATAATCTCTTTCGCGACAGACTTCACATTCACAAGGATATCCCTGCAATTTTCTATAGGAAATTAACTGTCTTGTATCAGGATGAAGGTAACGCAATACTCGAGCATTCTGGACATAACCGCTGGCATCGAAAGAATTTGCTCCACTGGCTACAAGGAAAGGCATGAGTGAACCCGTTATACCAAACACGTGAAGCGGCATACTGGCAGGGATCACTGCACGAACCGCGCGACAAAAATCGAGAATACTACTCTCCATACTCAGTTTGCGCAAGGGCACCATTGATCCTAGCGCTATGCCATAGATTTGATTTGCTAATCCTTCATGCTCAAAAGCTTCTAACAGCTTCAGCGTGAATTGCTGAACATCGTGTGAACTACGCCCATGAACCGGAACGTAGAGCTTAACGCCACTATGATTATGGTCTCTTAAGTAGCGAGCAGTTCTCAGAGCATTTTGCAGCGTTTGATATTGTCGTTTTTGTGCATCTTCCGGAGACAGGTTAGGCGGAATAGGATAATCCAATGAGACAAGATAGTTGCTTCCAAGATCAAGTTGCAACTGGGTAATATGTTCGGCCAATTGGGACGAGGGCATTGCATAGTCGGTGAGATCCAAATCAGGATCCGTTAACAAAGTGAAGCCGCCCGAATCGGCAAAGATGTCCCCTGTGTAGTCCAATCCCAAAAGACCGTTGTAATGAGCACGAAGAGGTTTCGCGCGCCAGCGTTGTAAGGCAGCAGGAGAGATACTAAAATCCAAAAAATGTAGCACCTGCGTCATCACAGAGAGGTTACGACGCAGGAGTCCATGAGATCCACGCAATACATACTTCCACAAACCACCCCCGTTGGGGGTAGTGCCTGTGATGAAGCTAACTACGGGATAAAGTACGACCTCACGCATTTTGCAAGTAGATCGTACCAAATGTGGATTGCTGTGTCAAGTAAAACCCTGCTGAATTTTGAAGTGGCTGAAATAATTGGTGGCTCCCCCGAGCGGATTGTGCATTAAAATAGCGTTCTCTACATTGATGTTATAACTTCGCCACAGAAGATTGGCTGAAGTTTGTAAAATCCAATCATCAGTGATGACTAATTTGGCATGCAGATTAGGAATCTCGCGCAGTTGTAAAAAGCCCTCTTGGACCACTGCAAGAAATGGCATTAATCTCTCGTCCCTTAGATTAATTTCCCGCACATATATCGTAAAGGATTTCCGATGTTCAGCATTCAACCATTGGAGTAACTCAATGATTGGCACCTGTCCACCCATTTTCCCAGATTTCCCTTTTAATTCTCCTACATTTAGGAGAATATTCTCAACCCAGGGGCTGAGTATGATGCAAGAACTGTTTTGAGGCGCGGTGACGAAAAGGGTAGGCAGTATCCAGGGTAGAGCTTTAGAAGGTAAGGAGATAGACTTGTCCATTTTGATCATACTTCAGTATTTTTCCTATCTCTCCAGCCAGGGTTCCTTCTTCAAATTTGGTCACAGCCACACAGGATTTAACAATTTGCCAACCCAATTTTCGACTAATCTCACTCGCATCCTCGTCTCGTTCATCTCGTCCGTATTTGACACAAGCAGGACACCCATCTTCTTGTGAGCATATCGGTTCGAAATCTGGGTCTTCATGAGGACGGCTTTCAAATTCTGCAAGGGCTTCTTTAACGATATGTTGAATAGTTGGATGATTCTTTGGGAGATAAAACTGGTCAGAGAGATAGGCTGCCAGTTGATCTTCTCCTCCAGGCCATATCTGATCACGTTGCTCGGAAAGAAAAATTGGACATGCTACCGTTAGAACCATCTCCTGGTAGAGTTCTTGAGGATCTCGAGATACGACATCCCGGAAAATTTCACTCAGTCCAATTCCACCTTCAACACGTTCCCAAACAGTTATCGAGCAACTCTCTAAATCTTCTGTGACTTCGAGTAATTCTGGAGCTACGCCACAGATAGACGCCATAGAACGCAGTAAGATTCGACCAGCAGTTCTAACAATATTTCTCCTCTCTAATGGATTGTTTGAAATAGGTGAATCCGGTAATCTCCAAGAAATACCCCGGGTGGTAATCTGATAATACAGTTTAGGGTATAGGTAAAAATTGACTTTTTTCCATTCACCTGACTCAAGTTGAAACGTGACCCCGGAACCTTTTAGAAGGGTACTAGCTTCAAGTGATGGAATGAATTCAAATCGATTCAGGATAGAAATTCCATTTTCGTTGGTGACTGCTTTATACTCCACAAAAGGTCTTGCTTGTACCCGTGCCTTCACTATTTGCCCACCACAGACACAAATCTCCTCCGCGCGATCCACATCATGCAGGCGGTAGCAAACTGGACATACCCCTACTTGCTGAGAAGCATCTGTCTTTATCTCTTGAAGAGTGATTTCTTTGACTCTACAAACCTTGGTTTTGTGTTGCTGATCGTCCTGGATGTCTAACCACAGACCTCTGGAAAAAGGTCTAATCAGGCGATTTTTTGGATCACTGAGGGTGTTGAAAAACTCAGGTCAACCCCCACCTGTGGTGGTATTTTTGCCAAAATTGCGAAAAGCAGCCCCCATATGTGACTTTTTCAACACTCTCATCACTAGTATCACTTGCAGGCATCGTTGCCAGAGTATACATTCGTTGTTCTTCACCATAACGATACTCTACACGGTAGGGGAAGAACAAGGCTTCAAGGTAAGTCATTGGCTCTTGATAAACATTCGAGTCGCCTTGAATTCGAACCAGTAATTGATCGGCAGTTGGGGTGAAGTAATTGCTCGGAATGTTCACCTTTATAGTCGCCGGGCAAGATTCCGATTCATCCATATCTGCATGAAGCATATATAGGGCTCGTAGAACGCTTTCCACAACATCGGGAATAATATTTGGTTTATATTCGTCATCAAACAGCCTCTCAAGTTCATAGAAAAACTCATACCACGCCAAATTCATTGTTCGCTCAAGGTTTCTTCGTTCGTGCCCAGAACTTTGGAGTAGATCTCTGAAGGTTTCAATCTTTGAAACAATATCTGTTATTTCTCCTAGAAGGACACTCGACGGTTTTGCTCCGATTAATTTGCTTGTCTTCTCGTACAGATTTTCTAACTTAGGCCCGACTACTTTAGATGGCTCGCCGCTTAACCACATCTCATACAATTCATTCAATTCTTGCCAGATGTTTTTGGTCTCAGGAAGGGAAAAAACAGGAGATGTATCTTGATCTCCCTTCAAGATCAGTTTGGCATATTCCTTTCTCTTCGTTGTGACCCAATTGTGAAAAATTTGTATTTTCTCTTTATGTCCATCATTCCTTTCGATTGCGATGATATCCCTTTTAAAAGAGTTATAAACATGAATACACTGCTTCAAACGATGAAAAACCCAATTCCAGGTACCGACCAACGGTCTGTTCCCTGATTCAGCGATGAATTCAAATACCTCTTTTCGCGCTTGTGCTGTGATCTCATGGATTTGCTTTACGATAGGATTCTGCGGATTGAGTGGTAACGCAAAATTCCCCAGCAACCTGTGGCGTCGAAGCAGATAAAAGAAATCTGTGGAGGATTGTCCCAATACCATAAAAGAGTGAGAGATTGTATTAACTCGTCTACCCGCACGTCCTCGTCGCTGAATGAAATTGGCAACGCTACGTGGAGGGCGGTAATGCCCGGTGATCATGACGGTCTCATCATCCACACCTACCTCGAGAGCCGAAGTCCCGAAAATCACATCATCCTTCAATTGGTTGTTCGTTGTCGAAGAATTGATTACTTGTGTATTGAGAGGCCTGTTGATAATGGGTATGGAAGGTAAGTAGCAATGTCGTCCTCCTATGATTCCCCGCCAGCATTCACCCGATTGATAAATCTCGCATCGGGCTGGCGTTATGTTGGGGTTTGCTAGTCCAGGACAGACTCGGTTATTGGGTAATCCGAACAAATCTCGGTTTTGATTGTCGATACGAAATCTCCATAACTCGCGATTTGTCTCAGCATCTTTAACCTGGGCTCTTAACCGATTCACCAATCCCAGGGAATCAGCGAAGACGATCATTCGTTGATCTGGTTGGAGCAAACCATGCCCCATAGCCATGATGGATTGAATCATGGTGGAGATTGGCGCTACTTTGTCATTGGGCGTTTGGAGGAAGTATATGTATTCGATACCGACTGTTTCTTGATTTCCATCTTCGGCAGAGTCATGCCATATGACTTTATCGGCATGATCTGAAGACCCAAAAAACAATTTGGCAGCGAAGTCCTGCGGATCAGCAATGGTGGCACTCGAAGCAATATAGGTTAGTGTTCGATTTTTTTCCTGGACGA
>Ga0308396_1001731_pt1 | contig 10744 bp, 9 predicted proteins | sample Hotspr2SamplePe2_FD_202359 | JGI IMG/M metagenome (GOLD analysis project Ga0308396, IMG submission 202359) | Hot spring phototrophic mat microbial communities from Mushroom Spring, Yellowstone National Park, Wyoming, United States - 20050930_Pe2 ... | reverse complement strand
TAGCTTCGATTTCTTATCATTCATAATAAATATGTGATATCTCTTAACAAAATATAAATTATTTTAGTTCGAATATCAATATTACTTCAACAAACTTGTATTAATTTTATTTTAATTATATATTATAAATATATTTATACGGATAATGTAATATATCATAATTTATGTTAATATTGTCTATATGTTATACTGCTTAATATATAACTATTCAATATATTTAGTTTTTTTATAAATAAAACTTATTTTAAACTATGATTAAAGAAATTTACAAGACAAATATCAACTTATGATTTGGTAAAAAAGTAGTACAATTTTAAACGGAATTCGAATGATTTACTTACTGCAGCATTATCTACAGATTGAACATAATATATTTAAATTTAATTGTCTTGAATTAGGAAATTGTTAGTAAAAGGGCTTTAAAACATTAAGTATTTCATTTTTTTGTAAAAAACTTTGGTTGAAAGTTTTATTCTAAAAAATCGATAATACTGAACATCATTTTGTGTACTCTACAGAAATATTTGTTTTTTTGAAATTTAAATAAAATATTTATTTTTTTAACCTTTCCTTCAACACTATATAAATAAAAATCGGATTTGTCTTTGCGTATCTTTTCCATAATCTTTTAGGTTCTTGATATATTCTAAAGAGCCACTCTAAGCCAAGTTTTTGCATAATCAATGGCGCTCTTTTAATTTTGCCCGAAACAACATCAAAACTTCCGCCAACGCCCATTATAAAATTTACGTTTAATTTATCTTTGTTTCGTTCGATAAAATACTCTTTTTTGGGGGATGTAATACCTAAGAACAATAATTGAGAGTTACTTTTATTTATCTCGTTACATATATTTTCTTCATCTTCTTCTGAAAAATACCCATTTCTATAACCACCTATAACAGAATCTCCATATTCTCTACGTATTTTTTCTATCATTAATTCAATTACTTCTTGTTTAGCCCCGAGGAAATAAATTCTATAGCCTTTTTCTGCAGAAACTTTAATAAGCTCGACAAAAAGATCAACTCCTGCTATTCTTTCTTTTAATGGTTTACCTAAAAATTTACTTGCCCAAAATACTGCCATACCATCAGGATTAACTATATCAGCTTCGTCAACATATTTTTGCATATTTGGATCTTTATAAATTGTTACAACCTTATCAGCATTAATATCCATATACACTATTTTTTTATTTTGGTCGATAGATTTTACAATTTTATCAATAGTTTCTTCTTTCGTTAAATTTGAAAAATTACATCTAAGCAGTTTCATTTTCTGTTCCAATTTTCTTCTATATTTTTGATATAATTTAAATATTCGCTAAACATTTTTTCTTCAGTAAATTTTTCTTCATAAACTTTACGAGCATTTTTACATAAATTTATATATTCATCTTCGCTTAAATTTGGCAAATTGTTTAATGTTTGTAATAGTTCATCTAATTTTTTGACTACAAAACCGTTATATCTATCAGTTATTACTTCTCCGCATCCTCCAACGTTTCTAGTTATTGAGGGAATGCCAAACATACACGCTTCTACTAACGATAAAGGCAAACCTTCTTTTTCTGAAAATAACAATAAAAAATTATAATTTTTATATAATTCAATTAAATTATTAACTTTGCCCAAATAAAAAAAATTTTCTGAGTTTTGTATTTTTTCTTTTAATTCTTCGCTATCTTCTCCATCGCCTGCAAAATATATTTTGATCCTTTTATCTAATTTATCTTTTAAATAATCAACTAATTCTAATTGCATTTTTACTTTACAAATTCTCGCTGGATAAATAATTTTAATTTCATTTTTATTAAAATTTAATGTAGTATTTGCATTTTTATTTATATCCTCAATCCCATTGTATATACAAATAATTTTTTTTTCATCTACATTAAAATAGTCTATCATATTCTTCTTTACAGCCTCTGAAACAGCAATATTGTTGCTTGGAAATAACGTGAAGTATTTTAAATTATAAAAAACACTATGAGCTATATGTATTAACTTAAAATTATTATTGAATAAATTTAACAATTTCAAGAAAGTTGTCACTTTCCTATGATGAGACAAAACAATAGAATTCTTTAAATAATCATTGGTTAAAAGTTTCTTAAAATTTATAAATTCGTCGTTTAATATATCCACTTTATTTTTGATATCTTCATATTTATCAAACGATGCGGCATAAACTTCATAACCTTGTTTTTTAAAGAAATTATCTAATTTGAATAAAACTTTCTCTGCGCCGCCGGGATTTTTAAAAGTTGTATATGTTGATATAATTTTTTTATTCAATTATTCTCTCCTCAAAATTTCGTATCATTTTATCTATTGTAAAATTTTCTAGGAAAAGACTTCTAGAATTTTCTCCATATTTTTTCATAATATCACGATTTTCATAAAAAAATTTGATTTTATCGGCAAAATAATTTACATCATTTTTTTTAACAACAAACCCATTATAGCCATCGATAACCAATTCTTTTATTCCGCCAACATCGTAAGCTATAACAGGCAAAGAAAAGCTCATAGCTTCAACTATAGAATTAGGCAACGATTCCCCTTCCGATATAGAAGCAAAGAGAAAAATGTCGCTGTAAATTAAATAATTATAAAAATCGCTCTTTTCTCCTAACAAAAAAATATTGTTCTCTAGTTTATAAGATTTCACTTTATTTAATATATTATTGTATTCCTCTCCTCCTCCAATAATAAATAACTTTATTTTATAATCTCTTAATTGATCGAATACTTCTACAAAATTTTCAACATTCTTAGTTTTATGCAATCTTGAAACTGTAACGCAATTTAAATATAAACTATCATATTCTTTTGGTTTTGAAAATTCTGTCGTTTCAATCTTTTCAAAACCATTCTTAACAATTGCGATTTTTTTTTCATCGCATCCCAATTTGTAAACTAAATTAGCCGAATAATTTGAATTAACAAAAATTTTATCAGCAAATGGAAAAATGAATATTTTATCTAAAATTTTTTTGTATAAAGGCCAGCTTCGAGACCTATTTCCACCTTCTAAAATCACCTTTTTGGATATTTTCAATAATATAGATAAAAATAATCCGATAAAATTATTTAAGCATATCGAAATATCAAATTTCCCGTATTTTTTTAGATTAAAATATAAAAGTAAAGGATTAAAAGTATTAAAATATATTATATTAATGTGAAGTTGTATATATTTTAAATTTGATGGATGAATATTTTCTTTTGATTTCACTAATAAGAAAATATCATAATTTTGTTTGTTTAGATTATTAATGATTCTAATTATCCTTCTCTCAGTACCGCCAAGATTAAAATATTTAGCTATAATTAATATTTTCTTTTTCATATTTTTTTTTATTTTTATTATTAAACCTGTAAGCTAAAGCTGGAATTGACATTAATGAAAAAATTAGCATTTGAACCAAACCACTATCATTTATTATATCTTGAAATAAAATTGCAGCCAATCCACTAAAAAATATTATTTTATATTCATTAACGATATAATTACTTTCTTTTACTAACATAATTAAATAATATGTGAAATAAATATATAAAAACATTCCTAATATACCATACTCCCCCCATAATATAGTTAATCTATTCCATAATATTTGAAATGCTGAATTAAAATAAACATTATCAAATTGAAATTTGAAGATATCATATAAAGGCAAATTATAACCTAATTTATATAATTGTTGCGCCCCCTGTCCTGCATACATACCTGGTCCTAAACCAAAAATTATTTCTACAGGAGAATTTATTTTACTAAATAACAAAGGCCAAGACAAAATAAATCCTAAATCTTGCTCTGAAAATAATTTAAGAATTTGCCCAATTCTTAATCCACCAAATTTTTCTCCAATATACAAAATTAAGATTAAAGAAAAAATGCTTAAACCACTTGATATTATTATAGTTATTAATTTTAATCTTTTTGTTATTATGTATATAAAAAAATACATAATTATGTTCAATAATATTATTTTTTCATTGCTGGGGAAATATTGTAATATTAAAAATAATAATGAATATAGAATAAATTTTAACTTATTAGTAGAAGACCATTTGTAAAAAAAATAACAAGATGTAATATAAAGATAAACACCAAAAATATGGGAATCTATATATGTTCCATTTAATATGTCATGTCCTTGAAAATTATATAATGGGTAAATGATTAATAAAGTAAGCAATATATTAAAAACTAAATACCTCCAATAAAATAATATTATTCTATCTAAGTCTTTTTTTTCAAATGGTAGATTAATTAAAGTAAAAAAAAATAAAAAATGACCAAAATTTGAAAATACTGATAATAATCTATAAGGAATAATAAAAAAATCGCTAGATATTAAAATTCTGGTAATTTGTAAAGTAATAAAGATAAACAATAAAATTGTAAATTTATTATTTTGCTTGTTATATAAAGAAAAAAAATAATATAACATAAAAAGAAACAACATTTCAAAAATTCTAAATATTCTTGGTAGCATAATGGGGGAAAATATCTTATATAAAGGCATCCAATCAGCCATCGAAGAAAAATTATAATATGCTAGATAAAAGATTAAATAAATTATTAAAATTTTTTTTAATGTATGAAGATTAAAATTAATACTTACATTTTCCATTTAGCAAAGCAAAATTTATAATTAGAAAATCTTCTCAATTTAACAATTATAGCTTTATAGCATAAACATATCAATTTTAACAGCGTATTAGTAAGTACATCACTTTAATTTAAATCTACTTCTCATTACAAACGCATCACAAATAGACAAATTATTAGACCAATTAAAAGTATGAACGCCTAATAAATTTTTTACCAATTAGGCAGTATATTATCTACAAGTATTTCTTTATAAGAAAATTCATTAATTTCAATTATCTTATTAATTGATATAGCATACCCATAAATTTTTGAACAGTTTTGAGAAGGTCTATATAAATTAAAATAATATTAGTTCATTTACATTCCTTATTGTATTAAAACAAACTAAATCGTATTTATTAGTATTGATAATTTGTTTTACAAATCTGTATGAATATATAAAACGATAAAATAAAGATAAAATTAAATATAAAATATAGTTTTTCCTATAACTCAAATTTAATTTTTTGGGAATTATAGGCAGAACTTTACCTTGATGGTTCTCATTTAAGTATTCATAAAATTTACCAGCATTAGGCATAAAAAAATAAAAATCATTCTGATGAATACTATACTTAATAAATAACTTTAAGCTATTAATTGCCCCGCCTATATCGCCATCGTGGGAGATTATGAGAATTTTTTTTGTATTATTATTAGTTTCCATCTTTAACAAATATTTTAATAATTGAATTTTGTTTATGATAACAAACACTCTTTCCATTTTTTAAGTACATTATTCATATAATAATTTTGCAAATTTGGATATTTAACTCTTTGTTTGTTATTTAATATAACGTCATTATACATTTTATCAAAAGCTTTTAACCATAATTCAGTTTTTTCATCGCTAGAATCATAACGAGGTAATATTTCAAAATTTTCATTAATATCTTTTAATTTATATAAAACATCCGTAGAGTCTGAAGAGATAATTCTACAACCTAAAAACATTGCCTCAAGAACAGTATTTGGAAAGCCTTCTATGTAAGAATTTGTAATAAAAATATCAAAATTTTTAAGATATGGATAAGGATTTTTTTGCGAACCAGCGAAATAAATATCATAATTACTTTTATCAAAGTCATTAATATTAAATGTGTAGGATAGATTTAATGATTTACACAAGGAAAAAATCCTTTCTCTATCTTCTCCATCCCCAACTATAATAAGAATTAAATTATTTAATTTTGTTTTTAACTTCGAATAAAAATGCACTAGCTCATAAATACCTTTATAAGGAGCCAAGCGAGATATTGTACCTAAAATAATTTTTTCATTAAATTTATCTTGAATATTTTTTTTTATGTAATTTTCATGACTTAATTTTAAAATTCTATTTTCATCTATAAAATTTGGCAAAACAAAAATTTTTTCTGGTTTAACGAAATAATTTTTAATCAAATCATCTTTACAATTATCAGATACTGCTATCACCTTTTTAGCTAATTTGAATAATTTTTTTGAAAAAAAAGTATCAAAAAATTTTATAGATAATGAATTCGGATAAAAATTCAAATAGAATGATTCTATGGAACGTACTGAAATATAACAAATTCCCCCAGTTAAAATATTAACAATATTAGGTATTGTTAAAAAGCTTAAAAAAATATCGTTTTTATAGCGTAATTTTATCAACATTAATTTTATTATATAAATAAAAAAATAGTATTTTAATTTTATTTTTCTTTTATTTAATACAATACAATTTTCATCGTTAAAATTATAACCATCAACCTTTTCGAATAATATATATCTGACATCTAAATCTTGTAAAAAACCTAAATTAAAAGCCATTTTTTCAGCTCCGCCAATACAATTGTTTGGTAAAATAATAAAAACTTTTTTTTTATCCAATTTTAACTCCTTAATTGAAGAAATATATGTTACCCCCACTTCTTAAACCACATTTCCCACATTAATAATGACCATATTCTTAAATAGTTAGAATTTTTATTGTATTTATTAAAATAATTACTTACAATATTATTTACATACTTTTTATTTAATAAACCGCTACTTCTATTCGAATTTATTAAATATTCGTCAAATAAATATTTTAATTCGTTATGGAACCAATGATTTCCCGGTATAGCAAAACCTTGTTTAGGCCTTTCCCAAAGTTCTTTTGGAATATGTTTTTCCAAAATTTTTCTCATTAAATACTTAGTTTTTCCATCTCTTATCTTGTAAGTATCAGGCAATTTTGCCATAAATTCTATAATTCTGTGGTCCAATAGCGGTTCTCTTCCTTCTAATGAAACGCTCATTGTTGCCCTATCTACTTTTACAAGGATATCATCAACCATATAAGTTTTATAATCAACTGCCATAATTTTGTTCAAATCACTAATATTTTTTAATTCATTTTCCGAATTAAAATAAGTGTAAGGCTTTCTAAACCCTAAATTATTCATCAATGACTTGATTTCAATTTCACTAAAATTTTGGCTTATTATGTCTAAATAACGAGCTGAAGTAAGTTTTCCATTCGAAACCTCAACTAGTTTTCTAAACTTCATAGCAAATGATGTTTCAGTAAATTTTCTATTGAACTGTAATGATAAATTTTCAATCAAACTATACAAAATATTATTATTGAATATATTATTTAGTTTTTTCAGATTAGAAATTTTACTAGTAATTGAAATATATTTAGAATACCCGCCAAATATTTCGTCTCCGCCATCTGCTGAAAGGACAACTGTCACGTATTGACGAGCAATTTTGCTGACAAGAGTAGTTGGAATCATAGATGGATCGGCGAAAGGTTCGTCATAATAATAAGGGAGGTTTGGTATTATATTCAAAGCGTCATTGATAGAACAGTAATGTTCATGATGATCTGTCCCCAAATATTCAGCAATTTTTTTTGCATATGGCGCTTCGTTCTCCTCATTTTCATAAAAACCGATTGTATAAGTTTTCAATTTTTCTGTTGAGTTTTTTTGTAGCAAGGCTGTTACAAGACTGCTATCTAAACCACCGCTTAAAAAAATACCAACAGGGACATCTGAAACCAAACGGTATTTAAATGATGAAACTAAAAGTTTTTCTAATTCTTCTAAAATTGCATTTTCATCTAATTTATCATAACTTATCGGTTGATTATAAAAATCGTAAACATCCCAATATTTAATAATATTGCTTTGTTTTTTTCTTATATCATATTCAAGCCAATGCCCTGGTAACAATTTTTTTACATTTTGCCATATAGCATATGGAGCGGGTATATAATTATAAATAAAAAATAAAGCTAAAGCGTCTACATCAATTTGTTTTTTTTGAGCAAATTCTGGTATAACATAAAAAGGTTTTAATTCTGAACCAAATATAAAAACATCGTTATCAAAATAGTAATACAATGGTTTTACGCCGGGTCTATCTCTAAAAAGAAATATTTTTTGGTTTATTTTATCTAATATTGCAAAAGCAAACATCCCAATAAATTTTTTAATGCACTCCGGTCCCCATTTAATAAATGAATAGAGAGCAACTTCGGTATCGCTATTGGATTTAAATTTATAGCCAAAATTTTCAAGTTCTTTTCTTATTTCCTTAAAATTATATATTTCTCCATTGAGAATAATAAGATAATTTCCATCTTCATTTTTCATTGGTTGGTGACCTAATGGAGAGAGATCTAAAATAGATAAACGTCTATGTAAAAGAAGGATATTACTATTTTCTTGCTCTATAATTTCGTAACCGCTATCATCAGGCCCGCGATGTTCCAATAAATTGGAGCTTGATAATATTTCGCTTTCTTCTATTTTACGTTTATAATTTACTAATCCAAATATACCGCACATTTTAAACCTTTATTTTTTTTAATATTTTAAATATTTTTATTGGAATACATAATTTTATTAATGACTTCAAATAAGATAATGAAAATTCAAATGCTAAGAAAATATTTTTTAACGATTCTTTTTTATCAAATATTACAATATTAGGGTACCACGTTTTTACAATTTTTCTTTTAGCTTTGTGATACAACTTATGTTTATTATATATTTCCAAAATTTTTTTCTGTTCATAATATAGCCATAAACTCTTTTTATGGATATTATTTTCATGTATTCGATAAAAACCAAGTATATCACCGAGTTTATAAATTTTATAGTTATTATAAAGCAATTTAAGTATCAGATACCAATCTTCAATTAAATAATTTTCATCATAATAATTTATGCTTTTTAACACTTCATTTCTGATCATCATTGTTAAAGCTGGCAAACTGTGATTATTAGTTAAACATTCTTCAAATGAATATGTATTTTTTTCATCTTTTAGTATACTAATAATATTGCTTTTATTATCGATTACATAAACATTTGCCCAACAAGCTGCAATATCGGGGTTATTAACTAAAAAATTTACTTGTTTTTCTATTTTATCATTTGTCCATTTATCATCTGCTGCAACCAAACAAACAAAATCGCCTTTAGCATATTTAGGTAAGTATAAATTTAAATTCCTTACCAACCCTTTGTTTTCTATATTTTTAATATAATTAAAGTTATATTTTTCTTTCAAATTCTCAATTATTTGATCTGTATTATCAGTTGAAGCATCGTCTATTACATAAACTTCAATATTTTTATATGTCTGTTCAAAAACACTCCTGAGGCATTCTTCAATAAAATTAGCATGATTGTAACATACTACAAAAACGTTTACTAAAAGTTCTTTTCCCATTACAAAAAACTCTTTTATTTTTTATCATTCAACTTTATTCAGATACCTTCCTATCACTATATAAGTTATAATAAAATATATTACATAATTTACCGCATAACCAATTGTAACTCCAATAACGCCATATAGATTAATCATCAAAATAGAAATTACAACAAAAGAAATATTAAAAATTATCTCAGTTAAAATAAACAATTTAGTCATGGCTTTAGCTAACATTAAATAAGCTAAGAGCCAAGAAGTAATTTTAATTATATCGCCTATAACTTGAAAAAAAAATAAATCAGCCATTGGCAAAAATTTATTTGTAAATAAAATTTGAATAATTAAATATCTAAAAATATAAATTCCAATCCCGCTTGTTATAACAATAGGCATAATTATTTTATAACCGCGTAATAGTTCTTTTTTAATTTCTGCCTTTTCTTTCAAGCTAGAAAGTTTAGGCAAATAATATACAGATAAAGATGTTGTAACAAGTAGCAAGTAAGTTTCGCTTATACGCCATACGCCTTGCCAATAACCAGCTTTATCCCAACCCAAATGAGTTGCAATATAATCTCTTACATGCATTTGTGAAATTGGTACCATTATTGCAGATGTTAATGCCATTAGTGAAAATTTTAATAATTTAATTGTATATTCTTTATCAATTTTATTTAGGAACAAAGTTATTTTAAACCAATTGCTTTTTATTACAAACAATAAAGTAACAATAAAAACAATTGACTGTGAAATTATGATAGCAAGTAAAGCCCCATATACTTTTAATTTTATTACTAATAAAATTGTTACTAGTAACCCAATTAAAGTCCCCGATATATTTACATAAGTTAATTTTTTTATTTCTCCTTGTCCATTTAATATGGAAGTTAAAAAGCCATTCATCACAAAAAAAATTATTGAAATTGCAAAAATTATAAAAACAGATTTATATTCAGTTGTTTTAAGCAGATTTAATGAAAGATATTCTGAAAATAATATTATACCTAGTGCCATAGGAACAATTAAAATAACAGATAACTTAACCGAGCTACTCCATATTTTTTGTTTGGTTTTTTCATCATCTTTAAATTCTGCTGTATATTTAATAATTCCATTATTAACGCCAGCGCTCGCAATATTACTTATCATATTAATAAAATTTTGCATTTGTCCCAATAGAGCAATACCGGAAGGACCAATATAGATAGCAATAATTTTTACACTAACAAAGCCTGTCAATATTTTTATTATTGTAGAAATCGCAGAAAGAACAGATGTTTTAATTAAATCCATTCACAACCTCAACCACTTTTTGAGTTTCTTCCATTGTTTGAACGCCACTCATTGGAAGACTCAAAACTTCTTTATGAATTTTTTCGGTTATTGGATA
>Ga0308396_1001728_pt1 | contig 10770 bp, 10 predicted proteins | sample Hotspr2SamplePe2_FD_202359 | JGI IMG/M metagenome (GOLD analysis project Ga0308396, IMG submission 202359) | Hot spring phototrophic mat microbial communities from Mushroom Spring, Yellowstone National Park, Wyoming, United States - 20050930_Pe2 ... | reverse complement strand
ATAAGCCATTTTAATCAATAATTTTTTATTGGAGATTGTAAAAATTTTATTAAAAAAATAGTGAACTATCTTAGTGATTTTAATTTTAATATTTTGATGCCTAAGTAGCTTAATATAATTTTCCTTAAAGATGGGACAGTTTAAACAATTACCTAATTTTATGTTAAGTTTTTACGCATTATAATATAAAAATTTTCTCTACAAATTTATTCCATTATTCATCACCTTGATTTTTAGGTTATATTTTATTATATTTTCTAAAAAACTATGATAGAATATACAGAAGAAGACATAGCCTGTATTGGCCCTAAGATAAATACAAAAAATCTTTTATATGCATACAAGTCTGGAATATTTCCATGGTCTAGTAGACCTTTTGTTACCTGGTGGTGCCCAAGAAAGAGATTTGTCTTAAAACCATCCAATCTTTATATCTCAAAAAGTTTGAAAAAAGTTTTGAAGAAAAATATTTTCAAAATAAGATATGATACCAGGTTTGAAGAAGTTATGAAACTTTGTGCTGATACGAGAGATGAAACCTGGATTACCCCTGATTTTATTAAAGAGTATATAAAACTTCATAAACTTGGTTATGCTCATTCTGTTGAGGCTTATCATGATGATAAACTTGTTGGTGGACTTTATGGGGTATCTTTGGGCAAGATGTTTTTTGGTGAGTCAATGTTTCACATAATGCCTAATGCCTCTAAGGTTGCTTTTGTATATCTTGCCTTGAACCTTAAAGAACTTGACTTTAGTTTGATAGACTGCCAGGTTTACAGTAAGACTTTTGAAGACTTTGGTGCTTTTTTTATGGGAAGGGATGAGTTTTTGGAGATTGTTAAAAAAAACAACGAACTTGAGAGTATAGAGGGGAAGTGGGGCCCCCCTTTATTTAAAGACTTTTTTGTTTTTTAGTTAAAAAGTGTTCATGATATCATATGTTCGTTTGACAAAGTCTTTTACCATATCCTGAGAGAGCATTCCACTTGATAACAGGGATATATCTCTTAAGGTGTGTATAAATTTTTTTGCTTTATCCTTATCTGTTGTATCGAGTATTAATGCTTTAGTTATGAGATGAGACTGTGGGTTTATTATGATTTTGTAGGTGTTTTTTATGCTGTTTTCTTTTATTATGAACTTAGATATCTCATTAAATCTCTTAATATTTTCATCAACTACTACAATCATTGGTGTATCTTTATCATTTATATTTTTGACTTCTATATCATTGTATAGATACTGTTTAAAAACCTCGATTATTTTTTCTTTTTTTTCCTTTTCTATTTCAATCTGATTGTATAGTAATGGGTTGTTTTCAGCATCGAATCTTATAAAACTAATATTTTCTTCTTTTGTTTCTATAAAGTTGAAAAGGTGTATGTCTATTATTGGGTTTATCATTATCACGTTTTTTCCTGATGATAAGATAAAGTTTTCAAGATTAGAGTTTTTTTGATCAGCATAAAGTATTATCTTTTTACCATCTTTTTCTATATTGTTTTTTTCTGTATATTCTTTTAGTGTTGTGTATTTATCATTGTTTGTCTTGAATATTATTACATCTTTTATTTTTTCATAGAATGAATTATCTTTTATTGCTCCATATTTTAAAACAATGTTTATGTCTTCCCATATTTTTGTAAACTTTTCCTTATCTTTTTTATAAATGTTAGTTATCTCTTCACCAAGTTTTTTAACTATGTATGAAGATATTTTCTTAACTCTTAAGTCAGACTGGAACTGACTCCTTGAGACATTAAGTGGTATATCAGAACTTTCTATAAGTGCATGAATTCCTACAAAGAAATCAGGTAATAATTCTTTTATATTATCAGATACAAATACATTTTTTACAAATAGTTTTACAATATTGTTTTCTATATCAAAATTGTTAAACGTCTTAGTAAAGTATATTATACCTCTTAGCTGAAAAGGGTATTCAGTTTTTAAATGCACCCAGAACATAGGCTCTTTATAGCCAAAACACTCATTGAAGAACTTCTTATAGTCTTCTTCTTTTAGATTATTTATATCCTTTGCCCATAGTGGTTCTCCATAGTTTATCTTCTCGTTCTCTATGTATATTGGTATTTCAAGAAAATTAGAGTATTTTTTTATTATCTCTTTTATCTTTTCTTTACTTATTAAGTCAGAATTTTCTTCATCTATATACATTTTCACTATTGTTCCATTTTCCACTTTATTTTCTATTATTTCCATCTCGTATGTACTTGTTCCATCAGATACCCATCTAACTGGTTTTTCTTCATTTTTATAAGACTTTGATATTATCTCTACTTTTTTTGATACTATGAAAGAACTGTAAAAACCAAGACCAAAGAATCCAACCAGAGAAGATGAATCTATGTTTTTGTACTTTTCAACAAACTCTTTTGCACCTGAGAAAGCTATCTGATTTATGTATTTTTTTATTTCTTCATATGTCATTCCTATGCCATTATCTTTTACACTTATTGTTTTCTCTTTGTCATCTATAATTACATCTATTCTATAACTTGGCTCTGGGCCTTGATGTTCACCTATTAGGATTAGGTGTTTTAGTTTGTTTATTGCATCATAAGCGTTTGATATTATTTCTCTTAGAAATACTTCTCTTTCTGTATACAACCATTTCTTTATTATTGGAAGTAAACCCTCAGTATTTACGGAAAGACTTCCTTTTTCTGACATGTTTTACCTCCAATAAATTTTTAGATATAAAATTTAATTACTTATACTTTAATAGCAGAAATTAAAAAATAGTATTGATTGTAGAGATAAAAACTGATTTTTAAATATTGGTATTTGTTAAATTTTATCAATAAAATTTTAAAAATTCTATTATTTAGGGACTTCTTTGAACACTAAAATAATAAATATTAATAGTGAGACTTATTCTTTAAATGATGCTATTGTAGCACTTAAAAACTCTGATATTGTTGTCTTTCCCACTGAGACTGTATATGGCATAGGTGCTAATGCTCTTGATAAAAATGCTGTATTAAAGATATTTGCTGTAAAGAATAGACCACCTGATAATCCGCTGATTGTTCATGCTTTAAGCCTTGATTGGATTTATGAGTACTCTATTGTTAAAGAAAAGTCATTGCTTGATGAATTGTTTGCTGAGTTTTGTCCAGGTCCCTTGACATTCATATTGGATAAAAAGAGTATTATACCTTATGAGACTACAGGAGGGCTTGAGAGTGTTGCAATAAGAGTTCCAAGACATGATGTTGCTTTAAGACTTATAAAAGAGTTTGGACTTCCAATATCAGCCCCAAGTGCTAACATATCAGGTAGGCCGAGTGCAACAAGTTTGGATATGCTAAATGAATTAAACGGTAAGGTTCCAATAATAGTCTATGCAGGGGAGAGTCAGATAGGTATAGAGTCAACTGTGATTGACATAAGAAAGTTTCCACCTAAGGTTCTTAGACCTGGTTTTGTTACTGTAGCAGAAACTTCTCATATATCACCTGGTAACAAATATAAGCACTATAGGATTAATATTCCTGTTGCTGTCTTTAGTTCAATTGATTCTGCCATTAATTTTATAGATTCAAAGTCTTTTTCTAAACCTTTTTTTATATCCACTAAAAAAATAGATAAATTTGAAGGATATGTTTTTAATTCTTATTTAGAGCTTTCAAAAATACTTTATAGAATGTTGTATGAGTGTGAAAAAAAGGGATATGACATTGTCTTTATTGAAAAGCCAAGTGATGAGGGGCTTGGTTTTAGTATATTAAATAGAATTAAAAAGACAAGTGACTATTATATATAGTCTTGTTTGAGGTGATAATATGAGAGTTGCTGAAGAGAGTAGAAAAACTTCTGAGACTGAAATATTTGTTAAAGTCAATCTTGATGGTGAAGGTAGGGCAAGTATTTCTACTGGTGTAGGTTTTTTGAATCACATGATAAGTATATTTACAAAACACAGTGGTTTTGATATTGAGATTGAGGCTAATGGAGACCTTGATATCGATATGCATCATACAGTTGAGGATATTGGAATTGTTTTGGGAAGGGCAATAAATAAAGCACTAGGTGATAAAAAAGGTATTGAAAGGTTTGGCAGTTCTTCGGTACCTATGGATGAGACATTATGCCATACAGTTGTTGACCTTTCAGGGAGGCCTTATTGGGTTTATAATGTTCCTAAAGAGTTTAAGGGAGTTATAAACAGGTTTGATACTGAGCTTATAAGAGAGTTTATAGTAAGTTTTGCAAACAATCTAAGGGCAAATATACACATAAATGTTTTTTATGGTGAGAATAAACATCATATTGCTGAATCTATCTTTAAGTCATTAGGCAGAGCTTTAAGAAAATCAACAAGAATAACAAGACATGATATAGCATCAACAAAAGGAGTTTTAGAGTGAGTTTTAAAGATAAGTATTTTCATAAGACTGATTCATTTTATCCTAATAAGATTTGTATCAAAATTGGTGACTTGGTTATTGAATACGAAAAGGTTTTTGACCTTAGATATGGTACTAATCCACATCAACCTGCATCCTATTATAAGATAACTAATTCTGAACTTTTTTTGGGTAATATGGAGATACTTAAGACTGGGAAAGATGGACTTTCTCAGACTAATATTGAGGATGCTAATCAGGCATATAAGATATTAAAATATTTTAACAGACCCTCTGTTGCTATAATGAAACACTTGAACCCAAGTGGAGTTGCTGTTCAAAATGGTGAAGAGTCTTTAAAAACTGTTTATATAAAGGCAAGGGAGGCTGACCCTCAGGCTGCTTTTGGTGGCTCTGTTATTTTTAACTGTAGAGTTGATGGAGAGACTGCTGAAGAGATAATGCAAACTGTTGTAGAAAATGTTTTTGCACCTGACTTTAGTTCAGAGGCTATTGAGACTTTTAATAATTTTGATAAATATAAAAAAAATAAACAGATTAGAATTATAAGAGTAAAAAATATTAATAAACTACCAAGATTTAAAGATGATAAGGCATTACCTGAGATAAAGATTTTGCAAGATGGTTCTCTTATACTTGCAGAGCAATACTTAACAAAGATAAGGTCAGAAAAAGACTTTATAAAAGCATATTATAAGGATGACAAAGAAAAAATTATTATTAAAAGAGACCCAACAGATAAAGAGATTAAAGACTTGTTATTTGCATGGTATGTTAATATTGGTGTAAGGTCAAACTCTATAGTGATAGCAAAGGATGGTGTTACTCTTGCTGTTGGTACTGGTGAGCAGGATAGGGTAGGAGCACTTGAGCAGGCAATAAATAAGGCAAGGACAAAGTGTAAACTTGGTATATCCCTTGAAGGTTCTGTTTTGGCTTCGGATGGTTTTTTCCCATTCAGAGACTCTATTGACCTTGCGGCAAGTGTTGGTATAAAAGCAATTGTTCAGCCTGGTGGATCGTTAAGAGATAAAGAGGTTATACAGGCATGCAATGAACATGGTATCTCTATGGTTTTTACAGATGAGCGTAGTTTCTCACATCACTGATATTTGAAATTTTTTTAAAAAATTAATTTTTTGTTTTTGTTTATTTTTTTTTATTAAATTAAAATTATCAAAAATAATTAAAAAACTAGGAGGCAAGATGGAATCAGTAAACAAGAAAGACATGGTAAACCTAATATTTGAAAAAATCAAACAAGAAAACCCACAAGAAAAAATAACTAAGAAAGAGATCGAAATGTTATTTGATGCTGTTGTTGATGTATTGGGTGATTCTCTAAAGCAGGGGAAAAAGGTTTCTTTGATAGGCTTTGGTTCGTTTATGGTTAAAGAGAGAAAGGCAACATTAAAAACTAACCCAAAAGACCCTTCAAAGAAGATAAAAGTACCTGCTAAGAAACTTGTAAGATTTAAAGCAAGTGACAAATTAAATGATTCTATAAACTAATTTTTATTTATTGATGGATTTAATTTTTTGCTTTGATATTGATGGTACTTTGTTATCAACAAGTGGGGCTGGAACCAGGTCCTTTAAGAGGGCAATTCAGTCCCTTTTTAATACTGAGCCTGATTGGTCATCTATTTCTATGGCTGGTAGGGTAGATACTGGTATATTTAAGGATATCTTAAACTCTATTGGTGAATATTATTCTTTTGACCTTTGGAATAAATTCAAGTCTTTATATATTAATTATTTAGAGGAAGAGATATATAGAAGCGATTTTATAGTCTTTGATGGTGTTTTTGATTTTCTTAAAAAATTAGATAAGTATGATAAGATTCTACTTACTGGTAATATTAGAGAAGGTGCTAGGATAAAACTTGACTTTAAGAATCTTTCTGTTTTTTTTGATTGGGAAAGGTCTGTTTTTGGTGATGAGGCTGAATACTTAAGAGATGAGTTATCAGTTTCTTTTAAGAATAAGAATCCAAACAAGATACCTGTAATAATAGGTGATACTCCTTTAGATATAAAACTTGCTAAACTTGTTGGTGGATTATCTATAGGTGTTACTACTGGTATTCATAGTGAGTCTGAGTTGTCTTCTTGTTATCCTGACTTTATTGTTAAAAGGTTGGATGAGATAGATATTTCAGAAGTTGTTGAAAAAACTTATTTGAAACTCTGATTTTTAACTTATTTTAATCAAAGAATTGAAAGGACTTGTTTAGTTTAAAAAACTTAATGCCTATTTTAATATAATATTTTGACATATAATATGAGTAGGTTAAACAAATTAATACAAACTTGTTATTGATGATTTTTTTCATTAGTCAAGTTTTATTATTTCATTAATCAGTGATTTTCTTGCATAAAATGCTCTGCTTATTGATCCGTGCCCTTTACCCTTTGTCCTAGCTTGTATCCATTTGCCGTCTTTTCCTGTCAATGCATCGAAACCCTCTTTTATTAATTTATTACGGATAAACTCGTAGTCAGTTTGAATTTCTTGTATAAGAGTATCATTCTCTAAAAAGTCAAACGATTGAACTTTTAGCAGTTCTGATCTTTCAATATTTCTTCCAGCTAATTTAGATAAGTCCTGACCTATATATTTTTTGAGATTTTTAATTGCTATTATCCTAGTTATCATAATTAAATAATCCTTTATTTGTTTTTAACTCCTCATAGCGTTTAATTGTTAAGTTAATATAATTTTTATCTAAATCACAACCGATATACTTTCTATTTCCTATCATTGTTGCTGCAATTCCAGTTGTTCCACTTCCATTGAATGGATCAAAAATTATATCACCTGGTTTAGTAGATGCTAACACAATTCGTTTTAATAGTGCTAATGGCTTTTGTGTTGGATGTTTACCAAACTTTTTTTCTTTTGGCGTAGGTGTCGGAATACTCCAAACACTACGCATTTGTAGTCGGGGCTTTTTTATGATGTCCTCTGGGAAACTTCCGTTTTTTATTGCATCATAGTTAAAATAATGTTTTGCTTTTTTATCCTTGCGTGCCCATAAAATTGTCTCGTGAGAAGCTGTAAAAAAACGGCAAGAAAGATTTGGTGAAGCATTTGGCTTAAACCAAATAATATCATTTAAAATATGGAAATTCAGTTTTTGTAAAAGAAAACCACACTTATAAATACTATGATAAGTTCCACTTATCCAAATTGTTCCTTCTGGTTTTAGAATTCTTTTACATTCTTTTATCCAAGTTTCATGAAAGTCCAAATCAACTTCAAAGCCATTTGATTTGTCCCATTCACCTTTGTCTACACTTACCATTCGTCCATTTTGACAAGTAAACCCACCATTTGAAAGCATATAAGGAGGGTCAGCAAAAATCATATCAATACAGTTGTTAGGGAAACTGCTTATTAATTCTAAACTATCATTATTGTAAAGTACAAAGTCATCTGTTTTAAAAACAGGCTCAATATTTTGTTTAATGCCATTTTTTGAAATGTATCTGACTAAGTCCTCTAAACCTAAGTTATTCATAATTTTATTTTCTCTCAATATTACTTTGTTTTTTATTAAAAAATTTACAATAAATAAATAAGATTCTATTCTGCAAGTTTTATTTCTAAATAATATTTATTGTATTACCTGTTTTATTCTACTAGAACATTTATAAATAATAACATCTAAGATTTGTATATTATTATACCTAAATTCAAGTTCTTTTAAATAATAACAACTAATCTTGATTTGCATATTTTTATCTTTCTTTTGCAAAATAAGAGAAAGAAAAAACAGTTTCAAGATTATAGTAATTAATTTTTGAAGACTAACTAATTAAATTTTAAATCTAAAATCAGAGGAAGGATATAAAATGTTTAAAGTTGGTATAATTGGTGGGACTGGCTACACAGGCAAGGAGCTTTTAAGGCTCTTTTCAAGTCATAGCAAAGTTGAGGTCTGCTATGTATCATCGAGAGACAGGGATAAGAAAGTTATTGATGATTATCCTTTTTTGCCAAAAAAGTTTTCTAACCTAGTGTATAAAGACATTGATGTAACCTATATGAAAGACCTTGATGTTGTATTTCTTGCAACACCTTCTAATGTATCTCACAAGATAATAAAAGATGTTTATGACTCTAAGAGACTTATTATAGATATAAGTGCTGACTTTAGACTGGATTCAGATGATTATTTACAGTGGTACAATTTCGAACATATGTCAAAAGACTTGCTTAGTTCATCTGTATACTGTATACCTGAGATAAATAGAAAAGATGTTAATAAAGATACAAAATTGATAGCAAATCCAGGTTGTTATCCTACATCTATCTTGATACCTTTGATACCTGTTTTAAATGTTGTTTCTCCATCCTCAATAATAATTGATTCAAAGAGTGGTGTAAGTGGTGCAGGAAAAAAGATTGAAGAAGACTTTATGTTCTGCGAGGTTAATGAATCACTTAAGGCTTATAGTGTTGGAAGAAAACATAGACATATACCAGAAATAGAGAAGTATATTAACAAGTGGACTGGAAAGAGTAAAAAGGTTGTATTTACTCCCCATCTTATACCTATAAACAGGGGAATAATTTCAACAATTTATCTTACAGGCGTTTCTGTTGATGATTATAGAAAGGCTTATGACACTGTTTATAAGAAATATGAGAGTGAGTCATTTATAAAGATTACTGAGCCTCAGATTAAAAATGTTATCTATACTAACCAATGCCACTTTAACATGTATCATGACAATAATGAGACTATGATAATAGTCTCTGTTATAGATAATCTTATAAAAGGTGCAAGTGGGCAGGCTATACAAAATATGAATATTGCACTTGGTATTAATGAGGAGGAGGGATTATGTTAAAATTACCAAAAGGATTTTCTGTTTATACAACATCAGCATCTATAAAAAAACCAGGGAGAAAAGACATAGGTTTTATATTGTCTACTACTCCAGCAACTTATGCGGGTGTTTTTACTAAAAATAGGATCAAAGCTGCTCCTGTAAAGTTGTGTATGGAATATCTAGAAAAAAAGAGGGCTATAAGACTTGTTATGGTTAATAGTGGCAATGCTAATGCTTGTACAGGAGAAGATGGAATTAATGATGCAAAGTATCTTATTGATAAAATATCAGCAAGGTTTGGCTTAAGTCCTAAAGAAACAATAGCATTATCTACTGGGGTTATTGGTGTTAGACTTCCTGTTGAGAAAATGGAAGAGTCTTTCTCAAGAATTGTTTCTGATGAGCCACAAGAGTTTGCAAGGGCAATAATGACAACTGATACATTCCCAAAATACTGCTATAAGGAGGTTAAAATAGATGGAAAAATTGTTACTATAACTGGTTTTGCAAAAGGATCTGGAATGATACATCCTAACATGGGTACTATGCTTGGTTTTATATTGACAGATGCTATTATTAATAGAAAGGATGCTCAAGTCATATTAAAACAAATTACAGAAAATAGTTTTAATAAAATATCTGTTGACGGTGATATGAGTACAAATGATAGCCTTATATTTCTTGCTAATGGTGAGGCTAAAGTTAAGATAAAACGTAAAAATAAGGATTTTTTTAATGCTTTATTAGATTTAACAAAAGAATTGTCGTATATGGTAGTCAAGGATGGTGAGGGAGCAACAAAAGTAATAAAAATTATAGTTAAAAATGCTTACTCTTTTTCTGATGCTGATACTATTGCAAGGTCTATAGCTAACTCTCTTCTTGTAAAAACAGCTTTTTTTGGTAATGATCCTAATTGGGGAAGGATAATTGCTGCTGTTGGCTACAGTAATGCTAAGAAAATAGATGAGAACAGGATAGATATATACTTTAATGAGACTAAGGTTTTTGAGAATGGAAGACCTCTGCCGTTTGATAAGACCTCTCTTTCAGAATCTATGAAGAGTAAAGAAAATTCAATAAGTGTTGATATGAAAATTGGTAAATTTAATACAGAGTTTTTCACTTGTGACATATCTTATGATTATGTTAAAATAAATGCTGAGTATACAACTTAGTTTTTAATTTTTAAAAATTTTAGTTAAAATTTTATTTATTTAAAAAAGGAAGTTGATGAAAGTTTTTAACTGGAAAGAGATCTTAACGACAATAAGCAGTATTGAAGACCTTGAAACTATATTAAAAGAGACGATAAATAAGGTAAAGTTTTTAAAGAATGAACTTATAAGCAATGTTTTTGACGAGATACAGATAAATAAAGTAAAGATGCTTTTGTATGATTATCTAGAAATACTCACAACTCAGATTGGTGGTGAGGGTGTAATCTTATATGTATTAGAAACTAAAAAAAAGGAGCCTTTCTTTTCTCCTTTTTTTTGTAGATATGATAGTGATCCACAGGTAGTTTCTA
>Ga0308396_1001723_pt1 | contig 10785 bp, 13 predicted proteins | sample Hotspr2SamplePe2_FD_202359 | JGI IMG/M metagenome (GOLD analysis project Ga0308396, IMG submission 202359) | Hot spring phototrophic mat microbial communities from Mushroom Spring, Yellowstone National Park, Wyoming, United States - 20050930_Pe2 ... | reverse complement strand
CGAGAACGATTTCAGCAATTTCGGCTCGTTGAAGAGCACTGAAACTTAAGTGAGAATGACCAGAATTACGGCATACTTAGCGTATTTCAGCAATTTCGGCTCGTTGAAGAGCACTGAAACTGTTGAATACCCTCGACACGACAACATGCTCCCAGATTTCAGCAATTTCGGCTCGTTGAAGAGCACTGAAACGCACAGCACGCTCGCAACCGACCGCAGCTTCATACGCCATTTCAGCAATTTCGGCTCGTTGAAGAGCACTGAAACGCCGCGCGGGTTATCGGTTAGAGCAACGTAGTCTTTATTTCAGCAATTTCGGCTCGTTGAAGAGCACTGAAACGGTGTCCGCCCCCGCGATCTTCAGATGCGGATGCACCATTTCAGCAATTTCGGCTCGTTGAAGAGCACTGAAACCCGCTACGCCATCGGCGATGTGAATGCCGGGATACGGATTTCAGCAATTTCGGCTCGTTGAAGAGCACTGAAACGCGCTGTTCGCGCGCAACGTAGCGACGTTCTCGCTGACATTTCAGCAATTTCGGCTCGTTGAAGAGCACTGAAACGTTGACCGAGATCGCCACGCACCCGCCCGACGCGCCGATTTCAGCAATTTCGGCTCGTTGAAGAGCACTGAAACTCGGTCACCGCGTTTCGCTGGTGCGCCAGAGCGCGGATTTCAGCAATTTCGGCTCGTTGAAGAGCACTGAAACCGGCGCGGCGTTGACGGTGATGCCGCCGACGTTGAATTTCAGCAATTTCGGCTCGTTGAAGAGCACTGAAACAGCGCGCGGCGCGATGCCAGACATCTGCGCCGTCGGATTTCAGCAATTTCGGCTCGTTGAAGAGCACTGAAACGCGCTCGTCGCCGTCGTCAGATGTCGAGAACTCGTATTTCAGCAATTTCGGCTCGTTGAAGAGCACTGAAACCATCTACGATCACCAGTACGTCTCCGGCGTTCGGGATTTCAGCAATTTCGGCTCGTTGAAGAGCACTGAAACGCAAAACACAGTGGCTGGCGGAGGCGGCGAAGTGCTATTTCAGCAATTTCGGCTCGTTGAAGAGCACTGAAACACGTGCTTGAACACGGAAAAACGCAGCGGTACTACTCATTTCAGCAATTTCGGCTCGTTGAAGAGCACTGAAACCTCCTGCGGGCGGGCGGGGCGCCCAACGTGTTACGGATTTCAGCAATTTCGGCTCGTTGAAGAGCACTGAAACGACGCCTGATAGATCAGCCTGCCGTTATCCCAGCTGCCCAATTTCAGCAATTTCGGCTCGTTGAAGAGCACTGAAACTGTGATGATCGCCGCATTCTGGTCCATTCATCAGCGATTTCAGCAATTTCGGCTCGTTGAAGAGCACTGAAACGCGAGTGAGCGCGCTCACTGTGGTCAAGAAACTCGATTTCAGCAATTTCGGCTCGTTGAAGAGCACTGAAACTATGATATTACCGTTTTCATCTCTTCTTCCCCCTTTATTTCAGCAATTTCGGCTCGTTGAAGAGCACTGAAACGATCTCATACACCGCTATCCCTGCAGCCAGCGTCTGATTTCAGCAATTTCGGCTCGTTGAAGAGCACTGAAACTCGTTCTGGCGTTTGGTGATGGCGTCGGGCACGCCAAATTTCAGCAATTTCGGCTCGTTGAAGAGCACTGAAACTCCGTGCGCCGCCGGGCGGCGGCGCGGTCATGCGTCGATTTCAGCAATTTCGGCTCGTTGAAGAGCACTGAAACAGGACGATGAGGTCGACGCCGGCGGGGATGTGCGGATTTCAGCAATTTCGGCTCGTTGAAGAGCACTGAAACGGCGTCTGCAGCATCGCGCCAGGCAGACGCCTGCTCGGATTTCAGCAATTTCGGCTCGTTGAAGAGCACTGAAACTGGATGTCGGCGGACGGACGCTGTGCATCCGCGACCGGATTTCAGCAATTTCGGCTCGTTGAAGAGCACTGAAACCTTGACGCGGCGCACGGGCTGCGCTTCCCGCTTCCATTTCAGCAATTTCGGCTCGTTGAAGAGCACTGAAACCCAACGGCGCAGCGGCGGCGGAATCGGCGCCGTCCGATTTCAGCAATTTCGGCTCGTTGAAGAGCACTGAAACGTGGGAAGGAGCGTCATGATGATTCCGTCGGATCATAATTTCAGCAATTTCGGCTCGTTGAAGAGCACTGAAACTGGACGATGCGCAGCGCATCGTGCGGACGCACAACGCATTTCAGCAATTTCGGCTCGTTGAAGAGCACTGAAACGGGTGCGGCTTGATGTGGCGTCGGGGACGGGGATTGATTTCAGCAATTTCGGCTCGTTGAAGAGCACTGAAACGCGAGCGCGGGTTCGAGGGAACGATCCCCGGTCTGATTTCAGCAATTTCGGCTCGTTGAAGAGCACTGAAACCCTTTCTTTGTCGTCAATCTTCACTCCTCAACCGCGCCATTTCAGCAATTTCGGCTCGTTGAAGAGCACTGAAACCTTGAGATGTGTTTATTTGTCAGACGTAATACTAATATTTCAGCAATTTCGGCTCGTTGAAGAGCACTGAAACACAAAAGTTCCGTTTTCACCTTTCATACCATAATAGTTCAATTTCAGCAATTTCGGCTCGTTGAAGAGCACTGAAACACAATGCGCAAAAAATCCAACCACTGGCCGCCGCAATTTCAGCAATTTCGGCTCGTTGAAGAGCACTGAAACCAGTCCAGGACTCCAAATAGTAGCACACGTGGTACCATTTCAGCAATTTCGGCTCGTTGAAGAGCACTGAAACGCGAACCCAATTGAGTGGTGCTCCAGCGTGGCGTTATCATTTCAGCAATTTCGGCTCGTTGAAGAGCACTGAAACTGAAGATTTCGCCCGCTTGAACCGCGTTGATTGGCATAATTTCAGCAATTTCGGCTCGTTGAAGAGCACTGAAACTCCAGTTACACGCCCAGCGCCGCGATCGCGCCGGCGATTTCAGCAATTTCGGCTCGTTGAAGAGCACTGAAACGTGTTACTTTCACCAGATTGTGCAACGATTTCGTAAGATTTCAGCAATTTCGGCTCGTTGAAGAGCACTGAAACACGAACTGGACGCGGGTGCTGTGAGGTGACGAATGTATTTCAGCAATTTCGGCTCGTTGAAGAGCACTGAAACTCTGGATCGCACACCCGTTCTGGCGGTCGCGGCTGAATTTCAGCAATTTCGGCTCGTTGAAGAGCACTGAAACTTACGATAGATCGGTCGGGTTCGTACCGAGCGCGTAATTTCAGCAATTTCGGCTCGTTGAAGAGCACTGAAACCATCTCACGCAGTTAGTCGCGGCTGCGGCGGAAGGATTTCAGCAATTTCGGCTCGTTGAAGAGCACTGAAACGCTATGTGGAGCTGCTACTACCCTGCTCACTAACAGGGATTTCAGCAATTTCGGCTCGTTGAAGAGCACTGAAACCGTCCGGTCAATGCGTTAGCGAGCAACCACGCGTCGATTTCAGCAATTTCGGCTCGTTGAAGAGCACTGAAACCACGCGGAGTTAGTGTGTGAAGCGCCGTCGCTGAAAATTTCAGCAATTTCGGCTCGTTGAAGAGCACTGAAACAAGCGACGTTCAGCCCCAGTCCCGCGCCCTACGCGAATTTCAGCAATTTCGGCTCGTTGAAGAGCACTGAAACTTTGTCAATACCCAATTTTCGAGATTTTCCCGCGAAATTTCAGCAATTTCGGCTCGTTGAAGAGCACTGAAACGACGCCGAAAAATCCACACAGACCCAAAACGAAGTCATTTCAGCAATTTCGGCTCGTTGAAGAGCACTGAAACCGCGCTGGCGGCGGCGACCAACCGCGACGCAGTGGATTTCAGCAATTTCGGCTCGTTGAAGAGCACTGAAACGCGCGTCATCACCGCAGACATCGACATCCGTTCCGACATTTCAGCAATTTCGGCTCGTTGAAGAGCACTGAAACCGCTGCCGCCATCTGCTGTGTTGCCAGCCCGCCACGATTTCAGCAATTTCGGCTCGTTGAAGAGCACTGAAACGTGGCTGGATCGCGCACCGGCGACTCGCTGCCTCCCCATTTCAGCAATTTCGGCTCGTTGAAGAGCACTGAAACGCCAGCCGGTCCAGAACACAAATCCGATAACCATCAATTTCAGCAATTTCGGCTCGTTGAAGAGCACTGAAACCTACATACAGCATGATCAGCGTCACGCCGTATACGATTTCAGCAATTTCGGCTCGTTGAAGAGCACTGAAACGGCTGATGTACATGCTCGTGGACTATGTTGCGTATGATTTCAGCAATTTCGGCTCGTTGAAGAGCACTGAAACCGATATTTCGTGTGCTACTACATCGATCCGCCGGCGATTTCAGCAATTTCGGCTCGTTGAAGAGCACTGAAACGGGCTGTACGGCATGGTGCTGGGCGGCGTGACGTGGATTTCAGCAATTTCGGCTCGTTGAAGAGCACTGAAACAGGCGATGCCGTCCATCCCCGCGCTCCGCTGGATTGTATTTCAGCAATTTCGGCTCGTTGAAGAGCACTGAAACCGATCGCAAGAGCAACCGCATGGCGCTGACGGTCATCATTTCAGCAATTTCGGCTCGTTGAAGAGCACTGAAACAGCGTGACGCCGATCGCCAGAGCAAGCACCCCAACGATTTCAGCAATTTCGGCTCGTTGAAGAGCACTGAAACTCACCAGGAACGAGCGGGAAAACGGGATCGGATGAATTTCAGCAATTTCGGCTCGTTGAAGAGCACTGAAACAAATTAGTATTACGCCTGACAAAAAGGCACAATTCTATTTCAGCAATTTCGGCTCGTTGAAGAGCACTGAAACGGGTAGTAGAACTCCGGCAGCAAGCCCGCTACGTGTATTTCAGCAATTTCGGCTCGTTGAAGAGCACTGAAACTTCCTGCGGCAGGATTGCGGCAATCACCGGGATTGAATTTCAGCAATTTCGGCTCGTTGAAGAGCACTGAAACTTCGTAGCCCGTAGCATACCCGTTCTACTACCCTGATTTCAGCAATTTCGGCTCGTTGAAGAGCACTGAAACGCTGGCTGCGGAATCTCCACGTACAAGGGAGTACGATTTCAGCAATTTCGGCTCGTTGAAGAGCACTGAAACCTCGTTGAGCGACGACTGTATTGCGTTCCGGTACGATTTCAGCAATTTCGGCTCGTTGAAGAGCACTGAAACGCGACGGAGTGGGATCGCGTCTACCTCGATCTCTACTAATTTCAGCAATTTCGGCTCGTTGAAGAGCACTGAAACCGGGACGGAACGAGGGGGTTCGTTTGGCTTCAGCAAATTTCAGCAATTTCGGCTCGTTGAAGAGCACTGAAACCTTCGTCAGTCGTAATATGCAACTTCTTCGCCAACATTTCAGCAATTTCGGCTCGTTGAAGAGCACTGAAACGCAAAATCGCCGTCATCGACGGGGCCTGGAACACGGATTTCAGCAATTTCGGCTCGTTGAAGAGCACTGAAACCTCGTCCGAGTTCAGCAGCGCCAGCACATCCTCATATTTCAGCAATTTCGGCTCGTTGAAGAGCACTGAAACCGCAGACGGCGCCATGCCTCATCATCCCGATACCCGATTTCAGCAATTTCGGCTCGTTGAAGAGCACTGAAACGTTCAAACGGGTTGGCGCTCACTTGCCACACCGTACCCATTTCAGCAATTTCGGCTCGTTGAAGAGCACTGAAACTCTGGTACGATTCCACTCTCTGCTGTTTTGTTATAGACAATTTCAGCAATTTCGGCTCGTTGAAGAGCACTGAAACCGTGGAGATATTACGCCGGCATTGGACGCTGGTTCAAATTTCAGCAATTTCGGCTCGTTGAAGAGCACTGAAACCGCTTATCGAGAGTTCGGCGATCCGGCAATCTCCCGGATTTCAGCAATTTCGGCTCGTTGAAGAGCACTGAAACTAACACATTATAACACACCATCACTTGGATTGTCAATTTCAGCAATTTCGGCTCGTTGAAGAGCACTGAAACCTTCAGCGGCAACAGTGCGCGGCCAAGTGAGTACAAATTTCAGCAATTTCGGCTCGTTGAAGAGCACTGAAACTTCATCATGGTTTTTTGCACGCTGGCTATCACGTCACATTTCAGCAATTTCGGCTCGTTGAAGAGCACTGAAACTTCCCGGCGACGCGAACGACACCCCAGCCATCAAAATTTCAGCAATTTCGGCTCGTTGAAGAGCACTGAAACGCCTCTTTGTACGGGTTTCGCGGTTATAGAAGTGGAAATTTCAGCAATTTCGGCTCGTTGAAGAGCACTGAAACTGGCGCTTGTGGTACAATCGGCAAACGGGTTGGATGCATTTCAGCAATTTCGGCTCGTTGAAGAGCACTGAAACCGCGCTCGTTGAGCAGCGCCGCGAACCACAGCCGCAATTTCAGCAATTTCGGCTCGTTGAAGAGCACTGAAACTCTACCCAGCGCGCGTACACCGCAAACGGATGCTGTGTATTTCAGCAATTTCGGCTCGTTGAAGAGCACTGAAACGCTAAGTGGAAGCGCTACTACCCTGGTGTCTAACAGGGATTTCAGCAATTTCGGCTCGTTGAAGAGCACTGAAACATCCGTCGCAACCGGGAGGGTGGGCAAGCTGTTGTACAGATTTCAGCAATTTCGGCTCGTTGAAGAGCACTGAAACGAAACCCGTAGCCCTTGCACTACTCGAACCTGCAGATTTCAGCAATTTCGGCTCGTTGAAGAGCACTGAAACACTCTGAGAGCGTTCCCCTGTACAACAGCTTGCCCAATTTCAGCAATTTCGGCTCGTTGAAGAGCACTGAAACCGAATAAGCAAATAGGACGCGATACAGACGCTTGTGAATTTCAGCAATTTCGGCTCGTTGAAGAGCACTGAAACCTGGTCTACGCTCCAAGACCTGATGACGGCTATTTCAATTTCAGCAATTTCGGCTCGTTGAAGAGCACTGAAACCGGCGACATCAACGACGCCGAGAAACTCACCGACAAAGATTTCAGCAATTTCGGCTCGTTGAAGAGCACTGAAACCGCCGAAGCGCGGTTGTCAAGAGGGAAAATAAAAAGATTTCAGCAATTTCGGCTCGTTGAAGAGCACTGAAACCGAACCGGACTGGCACCGGCTCGGAGCGCTGGTTACATTTCAGCAATTTCGGCTCGTTGAAGAGCACTGAAACTTTCACGGCGAAAGTTATGGCTTGAAAGGAGTGTTATAATTTCAGCAATTTCGGCTCGTTGAAGAGCACTGAAACAAATGAAGCCGATATGAGCGCTGGCGCTTTTCGTGGTATATTTCAGCAATTTCGGCTCGTTGAAGAGCACTGAAACCATGGCACGCCCACGGATCACCAGTTCCACCACGACGATTTCAGCAATTTCGGCTCGTTGAAGAGCACTGAAACCGCTCTCGCGGAGCGTCGGGATGTGGTAGCGCAGAAAAATTTCAGCAATTTCGGCTCGTTGAAGAGCACTGAAACTCTTTGCGACCTGGCGCGTCGTTTTCTTATACGTAATTTCAGCAATTTCGGCTCGTTGAAGAGCACTGAAACGGCACATAGTACCAGCCGGGGCCGACCAGCGCGATAAATTTCAGCAATTTCGGCTCGTTGAAGAGCACTGAAACGTAGACGTAGTAGGTTCGTCCGCTGTCGTAGTCTGCATTTCAGCAATTTCGGCTCGTTGAAGAGCACTGAAACCTATATCAAACGCGCGTCGCAGTACGTCCGCCCGGAATTTCAGCAATTTCGGCTCGTTGAAGAGCACTGAAACAACTGCTGGCGGAAATCATCCACATCGCCCACACCATTTCAGCAATTTCGGCTCGTTGAAGAGCACTGAAACACGCTCGTTGTCCACACCGGCAACGGTCTGATGCCGATGATTTCAGCAATTTCGGCTCGTTGAAGAGCACTGAAACAATGAAGCACGCTCAATCACTGCATCGCCAACGATAATTTCAGCAATTTCGGCTCGTTGAAGAGCACTGAAACCTGGTTGACTACATCGAACAGTACGTTGAGTTGCTGATTTCAGCAATTTCGGCTCGTTGAAGAGCACTGAAACCCCAGATCGTCGTACAGCAACAACCAACCGGTCACCATTTCAGCAATTTCGGCTCGTTGAAGAGCACTGAAACAAGGAAAAAACCGTTAACCGCGCCGCTGCTCGCAAGATTTCAGCAATTTCGGCTCGTTGAAGAGCACTGAAACGCGTACACCCACGCAGAATCGGGATCAGATATGAGATTTCAGCAATTTCGGCTCGTTGAAGAGCACTGAAACTGCGTTCCACCACGTCGAATACGCCAATAAAGCACGAGATTTCAGCAATTTCGGCTCGTTGAAGAGCACTGAAACGCGAAGTCGGCTCGTTCATCCGTTTCGTCTCGACGATTTCAGCAATTTCGGCTCGTTGAAGAGCACTGAAACCCGTGTACTGCGCCAGCAGCGCCGCCAGCGCCGCAATTTCAGCAATTTCGGCTCGTTGAAGAGCACTGAAACATTGTGTCAAAAATCTTTTTGAGCAGCGGCGCAGCGGCGATTTCAGCAATTTCGGCTCGTTGAAGAGCACTGAAACTAGAGACCGGAATCGTCGAGCGACGCCCGGATCTCCATTTCAGCAATTTCGGCTCGTTGAAGAGCACTGAAACCCGATCTTCGAGCGCGTGCCGCTGGTCGGCGCGAATTTGATTTCAGCAATTTCGGCTCGTTGAAGAGCACTGAAACAGCGTCGGAAGCGGAGGCGGACGGTGAGCGTCAGCGGCATTTCAGCAATTTCGGCTCGTTGAAGAGCACTGAAACGCGAGCGCGGGTTCGAGGGGACGGTGCCTGGTCTGCGATTTCAGCAATTTCGGCTCGTTGAAGAGCACTGAAACTGCGTTCCACCACGTCGAATACGCCAATAAAGCACGAGATTTCAGCAATTTCGGCTCGTTGAAGAGCACTGAAACGCGAAGTCGGCTCGTTCATCCGTTTCGTCTCGACGATTTCAGCAATTTCGGCTCGTTGAAGAGCACTGAAACCTCCAGCGACTTCTGGAGTACATCTTCTGGCGAGGATTTCAGCAATTTCGGCTCGTTGAAGAGCACTGAAACCGCGGTCTCGTCGGTTCGGCGCGGGCGTATGGGACGATTTCAGCAATTTCGGCTCGTTGAAGAGCACTGAAACGTCGCCGCGCCTCGGCTTCGGTCGCGCGCCATCCGACATTTCAGCAATTTCGGCTCGTTGAAGAGCACTGAAACACGCCATATCGTCGCCAGAGGGAGGCGGCGTCAGGGGAATTTCAGCAATTTCGGCTCGTTGAAGAGCACTGAAACGCGGGCGTGGCGTCGGTGTGTTTCTTCGTTATGGCGATTTCAGCAATTTCGGCTCGTTGAAGAGCACTGAAACCGCTTGATGCGGGCGCAGCGGCGGCGCACAGCGTGATGATTTCAGCAATTTCGGCTCGTTGAAGAGCACTGAAACCTCGTCTCGTCAAGCGCTTTCGCACTCTTGTAGACATTTCAGCAATTTCGGCTCGTTGAAGAGCACTGAAACTAATTATGCGTACCGCCGGCACCAGCCTGGTACGCGATTTCAGCAATTTCGGCTCGTTGAAGAGCACTGAAACCGGGGCGTCAGCACGCTATGCAGCGCTTCGTAGGCGATTTCAGCAATTTCGGCTCGTTGAAGAGCACTGAAACTGACGGTCAGCGTGATCCAGTCTATTTTCCACTCCAATTTCAGCAATTTCGGCTCGTTGAAGAGCACTGAAACTCTGGCAGGTGTCTGGAAATCCGTTTCAGCTCGTCATATTTCAGCAATTTCGGCTCGTTGAAGAGCACTGAAACACGTACCGGAACGCTACACAATCTTCCCTCAACGAATTTCAGCAATTTCGGCTCGTTGAAGAGCACTGAAACGTGCGAGCATCGGGCGCGTGCTGGACGAGCGGCAAGATTTCAGCAATTTCGGCTCGTTGAAGAGCACTGAAACCGCCGAGAGAGAGACGTAGGAGGGCATCGCGTGAACATTTCAGCAATTTCGGCTCGTTGAAGAGCACTGAAACCGATCCAGACCACGTCCATAAATGGGTAGCGGCGAAATTTCAGCAATTTCGGCTCGTTGAAGAGCACTGAAACACGACATATCACTGCCGTCAGGCGGTGGCGTAATCGAATTTCAGCAATTTCGGCTCGTTGAAGAGCACTGAAACCCAGATCGCAGAGATGGAATCGCGCGCAGGGAAAATTATTTCAGCAATTTCGGCTCGTTGAAGAGCACTGAAACGACGATGAGCTGACGTTTGGCGATATGGTGTGGCTGATTTCAGCAATTTCGGCTCGTTGAAGAGCACTGAAACTGTACTGGCGCGTACATTGCCTGGACAACATGAATTATTTCAGCAATTTCGGCTCGTTGAAGAGCACTGAAACTCTGGATCGCACACCCGTTCTGGCGGTCGCGGCTGAATTTCAGCAATTTCGGCTCGTTGAAGAGCACTGAAACTCTGGATCGCACACCCGTTCTGGCGGTCGCGGCTGAATTTCAGCAATTTCGGCTCGTTGAAGAGCACTGAAACTTGAGTATCGATGACGAGATCAGCATACTTGTAACCATTTCAGCAATTTCGGCTCGTTGAAGAGCACTGAAACAGTCGGGATCAGCCGCGTCATAGACCACACCCCACACATTTCAGCAATTTCGGCTCGTTGAAGAGCACTGAAACGCTATGGTAAAATAAGAGTGTGATCAAAAACGAACATCTCGAATAGCGCCGATTTAGGAGCATTGCGATAGAACCAAGATAAAGAAAGG
>Ga0308396_1001721_pt1 | contig 10795 bp, 10 predicted proteins | sample Hotspr2SamplePe2_FD_202359 | JGI IMG/M metagenome (GOLD analysis project Ga0308396, IMG submission 202359) | Hot spring phototrophic mat microbial communities from Mushroom Spring, Yellowstone National Park, Wyoming, United States - 20050930_Pe2 ... | reverse complement strand
CGCATGACCTGATGGCAAAGGTATCATACCGTCCACCAGGATGGCTGGTTTACCGGGGTCAGCTCGATGCGGAGGCGGAGCGTCTGATCTTGACAGAGATGTTGAAGGGGCTTTATGGGCCAACGATATCCTTATATGGCTCATTTGAATATGATGACGTGCCAAATCCCGAGGACTTGCCAAAACAGTATATTAAGAGGCATGGCTTTACACACCCAATTTGTGGGTTAGTTTGGCCTGGAGCATTCATACGGCATGACGGCTTGAGGAATCGCATTCATGAAGCGCTTGCTGCGCCGAGTTGGTCAGAGGGGGTAATGGGCGCGGCAATGCTGTTGTACTTATCATTGAAGACATTAAACGAGTTAAGTGCGCCTTTTCAAGAATTGCTTAATATATTAGAACAAAACTTATTTAAATTTGATGAAAGACATATTAACATAATAAATTTTCATATAGATAAAATAGAAAATATTGATTATGATTTAATAAAAGGTTATATAAACTATATAATAATTTTATATGATCAAATAATGAATAATGATATTTTATCAATAAAAGTGCTCAGCAAGTATATTTCAGTTGGACTAAAAACAAATGACATGCTTTATATTGGAAAAAGTCTTAAGGATAGAATTTTTAATTTAATGCTAAAAGAAAGAGAAAAAGTAGAATCATGGCTAGAAAAGAATACTGATGATTTACGAATTAGAGATGTATTGTTTGCCTTATACATGACTGATAGAATTGATTATGGAGATCGCTATACTATAGGTTTTAAAAAAGAATTAAAAACTGAGCATTTTGAGAAAAAAATAGAAGATATATGCGGAGAAATAAAATATTTAGATAAAATAAATTTTTTAATATATCAAGCTAAAATATATTTTAATAAAGGTTGGGATACGCATAAAATATGTAATTTTATAAAAGATATATTAAAAAGAGAGTTAAAAATAGATCTTATTTGTGATTTTAATCGTGATTTTATAGGAGAATACGCAAAAATTATACACAGCTGGCATCCGAACAGGAAATATTTTTTTGAAATTTTGAGATCAAATCATATTGGATTAAGTTTATATTATGAAATGTTAAAGAGGTGGGATTGGGCAGGAATAGATTTTATAGATGATATAAAGGAAGAAAAAGAACGTAATTTATATCTAGAAATAAAAAATAAAATTCCTGGAAATTTATATAGAATACCAATGAGCAATATAGAAAAGATGGATTTATATTTAAATAAAATAGAAAGTAATAACTTGCCGTACAAAGAAATAAAATATAAATTAATAAATGAATTAATAAATATTATGAAAAATAATTACTATGAAATCTTAGAATACTTTAAAGATGAAAGTAAACTGATTAAGGCGAGAAAAGTAATATTATCTAATATTAAATTTTTCAGGGATATATCGAGCGATCCAATTTTAATTGAGAAATTGGGGATATGTAATAAATCGCAAAATATGATGATTTACTAAGCATAAATTTTATAAGATTAGTCGTTTCTTGACTTCTGTTGATCAGCGCCCCTGACCCGCCCATTCATCAGGTAGCGCTTGTTTTTTCATAAAGGTGTATAGTCTATCCAGTTCGGTCACCTCTGAAGAAGCCGTCAGCAGAACGTCTCTTCCTTCACACAAGCCGACGTTAACCCCGTCATCTTGCTGATCCGAAACACCCGCCCAAGCGATGCCTTCTACTAGGCCAAGTGCATGTGCGTTGGTCAGCCCGACAATGGCTGACCGAGCACACCGGCAATGACCTCATCGTCACCCGTTGTTCCCTGGCCGAGGGCGTGGCCACTGGCATCTCCCGTCCCCCATCCTTCTGCCTCGGCAGGTTCTATCGGCTTGGCGACTTCTGTCGCGTCGTCAGGGGCGTCGCCAGCGGCGCCAATGATTCCTTCTTTACTCACCAAAGCGCGCGCAGCGCAAATCGGAACACAAAAAGACTCCCTCGTCCAAGCGATCGTCCGCGCGCGTGACATCAGCGGCGACGAGATCACAACCAAAACCATCGCCACCCTCGACCGTCGAGGGCGAGCGACATCCCTGCTTCCCATGCATCCTAATGCTCACCTTCCCCCGCTTATCCTTGCCTATCTTCACAGCGGCGAGGGTTGCCACAGCGCCCCCTGATCGCCCAGCGCAAGCCTTGGTAAACGCGCCCCCCGCCACCGCTCCGCTTTGCCTACCTCGGTCGCCGCCGTTCGCGCTAACCGCGCCAGGGTTGTCCCGTCCTTATCTTTCTTGAAATTGTCGCCATACCTGTGTTTATTTTATTAAATACTATTTATATTCTCATCTTTAAATAACTTAAACTTTTAACCTAAATTTGTTAGTTAACTTTATGCAATTCCCAAGGTTCTCGTTGCTGGCGCTCCTCGCGGGCGCGTGCGACCGCTTGTTCGAAATCGTCGCAGGCCCGACCAATCACCCGAAATTGGCAGGCAGCGGCAAAGTGATGGAGGTCAAGGATATCATCCCCCAACAAAGCTTCATCGCTCTTCACGGCAATGCCTGGTTCTCATACTACGCATTCGCACGCATGACCACCTATGATCCACCATACCGCTTCTTTTGGCAATCCTCACCCTTCCGCTGGCTCGGTCAATTTTGGGGTTTCTATCTCGTGCCCTGTGACGCACGCGCAACGTTCATCGCCCATATGACTGCCGGCTCATGGCTCAGCACTCCCGCTATCCTCGCCTGCAGCGATCACGCACATGACGCAAACCCTGCGCAACCTCGCAAAAGCCGCTTACGCCCCTATCATCGGAGATATCCACCTCCGCTAACGGCTTCACCAAGCCAGTGAACTCCACCGAGGCAATCCATCAGGTGCTGAAGCAGCCGCCCCCCCCCACCCTCCTACAAATCACCTAGGGCCGCGACCCCGGCATCCCCTCTCTCGCGCTAGCTGATCGGCTGTCCAGCTTCTCCTTCTTTAAAGTTTCACAGATCATCTCGCGTAACACCGCGGATACGCTTTGCCCCCGTTGCTTGGCGTATTCCTTGAGCTGCGCCGCTTCCTCAACGCTGAGATAGGTTGCGACATGCTTGATGATCCCGCGATTGTATAGCCTGACCGATCGTTCTGTGTACTCCTTTTCCATGGCTTGTATTATACTCTACCCCTCACCGACGCTTCGCCCTCAGGTCCTTCATAGTTTGTTTTTATTTTTTATCAGATTGTTTTTATATTTCTAACACAGCCCACGCACGCCCGGAAAGGGGAATATGACGTCAATTCAGATTTACATCGCTCAGTGATTCTCACGCGGAGAACGCAGTACTGGCCGCCTAGCAGGGGAACTTCTAATTTCGCCTAACATCAACCTGGGTGAGAGAACCATGCACAGCGTGCAAGTTGACTCAGTTCGCAGTGGGAGCTGCGAGAGGTATGAATCTCCGCGACTCTGCGCGAGGCGAGGTTAATCCGACCCCATGATGTTCATCTTAGCTACACTCACCATCTTGCTGTGCCAACCAAACACCTGCCACGTCATGCACCAGCAGCGAATCAACCAACGCCCGTTCCACCTCGCAGGTATAAGCGCCCAACACTTGCTACGGAAAAGCCCTCGCTTCCGGAATCAGCCGCCTCCTGCCAGGCCCTATTGACTGCGTGGTTTATGACCGCCCAAGCGATCCGCGCAGCCCCGTCTACCTCTACCACGGTAACCGCCTCCTGAACGCCGATCTGCTCCGCTGCCAGGCTCGACACCAAGGTCGAAGACCACAAAAACTACATCGACCTCTTCATGGCCTCCTCACAGCGCTCTACCACAAGCGCATGGCGTGCAGTGAGGCTATAATAACCTAAAGGAGGTGAACATGACCAAGGCGATCCCCGCACGTGCAGAGTTTCGAGGGGCAGAAAACGACCGCACCATCGTCGTCATACTTAATGATGAGAATTTTACAAATATCTCACAAGCACTTGAGGGACAAAAGCCCGTCGAGGCAAGCCTGCGAGTTAAAACATTGACGCCGCTTAATAACAAATATCCAAGTTCTTTCGCCTTTTCGCCGATTTTAATTGATATTACAATAGGTAAGATAAAAGTCACAGGGTTCGTCACTAGCCCAGTTCCCACAGATTGCGGTAATAATGTAAAATTTGAGTTTTGCTTGGACCAGGATCCAACCCGCACGATCTGCGCAGACGGCAGCTTGTCTACAGATCAGACCCGATCACACCTCCAACAGTGCGAAGGCTATCGGCGAAACGTTGGAATGGAACACCAACGCTTGTCTCAAGCCCCAGCACAAGGTAGGTCGTTCAACATAGGCATTGGCGTATGATTACGGTAGACAAGAAAAGAAGTCTCAAGAAACATGGCCAAGCACTTGATGACCGCACCAGATGACGTGAGGCAAGCGCACCCGCGAGGGCACCTCGAACACTCCCTCCCAAAAAATGCCAACCATCCTTGAACTCCAGCAGCACGCCATCCCATTTACCGGCAAGGCTCATCAAGCCTTGCTTAATGAAATCGTCAACGAGATCGAACAAGCGGACCGGTCATACCACGCAAACTGGCTACTTTGGGGGCCGGGCGGCGCAGGGAAGACGCGCCTAGTCGTCGAAATCGCCAAACAGCTCAATAACTGGAGCGTCATCTTCGTCGAGGGATCCCCAACGCCAGCTTACTATAAACGTGTTGCTGATACCTTGCGCAATCCCATCCGGCCAACCCTGTTCGTGATCGACGACGCGGACCAATACCCTAAAAATTACCTAGAAGCGCTAGCACATGAGCAAAGCCAAACTTGGGGCAACCGTAAGCATCCTGCCGTTCTCCTCTGCATCGCTCGCGTCAATCCCAAAGATCCAAACCACGTCTGCAATGCACTCAATTGCAGATTAGCTCCCAAACGCATTCGCATGGTCCCGCCGATCGATGACCGCGCTGATCAGCTTGCCATCCTCAATCACGCCCGCATCGCACCAGACTGGGACGTCCCCGAAGACCTGCCAACGACCCCACTGACCCTCATCGCTATGGCGCTTGCCGAGCAAGCAGATATCAACACGCTCAACGATCTCTGGGGACACTGGCAGCGCTCGGCCTGGCGACGGATCATCGCGAACCAAGGCGGCGAGGCATTTTGCCAGGACGAAGCCGCGTGGTCCGAGATCGCCGACGCAATTGAGCAAGCCCTGCTCGCCGCAACTCTTGGCTGCGCGTTCAACGCTCCAGAAGACGTGGCCCAGTGGTGGGAGAAAAACCTTCGGTGGAAGATGGACAACCCACCCAACCTGCAGTGGCTCGCCTACCGCCTGCTTCACCTCTTCCCGCGGCTGGGCAACGAATGGCAGTTGCCGGCGATTGAGCCACCTCTGCTGGCCGGCCTTATCCTGCACCGCCAGCGCGAAAAACGCCGGGACTTGCTCGACGTCATCTTCACCTCGCCCGAACTGCGATCAGAAGATGCAGCCGCCGTAAGCGTAGAACGTATCGTCGCCGCGTTTGATAACATGCGCAAGTACCTTGAAAAAATGCGCGAGTCCTTGGGATTACGGTCACTTGACCGGGTTAGGTAGGCGGAAAGGAGGCAGATGTGCGATTCTCCTCTCATTCTGGCGCGCTGATCAGGGTAATTCATCTATTGTCTTAATATCTAATTTTATTTTTAAAATAAAAATTTTTGCTTTGATTTAGCTACATTTTTTTTAGAGATGCTTCTGTGTATAAATATAATAAATGTGATTTTTGATTAACTTCACCTTATGCTCCTCGCGTGGAGTCCCAGAGATTTACAAATATCGTAGTTCTCGTAGCGAGAGAACGCAATGCAATCACTGATTAAATTTGTATCATGTTTTTCTCATCCATTTTGATATCATGTAAAATGCGACTTCCTAGAAGTTCCCCTGCTAGGCGACCAGTACTGCATTCTCCGCGTGAAAATCACTGAGTGATGTAAATCCGAACTACAGGATCGAACAGGTGCTGCTCACAGCAACCCTCGGCTGCACCTTCAATTCGCCAGAGGAAGTCGCTCACTGGTGACAAACTCACCTCTCCTTGAACTGCCCAACAGCATGGGGTGAGCGGGTCAACCCAACATAGCTCGCTCGCCGCTTCTCAGCCCTCTTCCCAGAAATCTGCGAAACTTGGCAATTGCTACCCATTACACCCCACAGACTCGCCTGTTTCCTCCTCCTCCGCCAGATCAAGCGCCGCCCAGACCTGCTTGCCATCATCCTCGCTTCTCCCAATCTTCGCACCAAGGAGACCACCCTATCGACACTAGGACGCATGATTTAAACGAACACGCAAAGCAACAACGGGCACATCGGATAATTGACCACGCTCTCAGCCAAGCACATGCGCGCAGCCAGTCACCAGCCTTGGACGCGGGTTAGGCACATGAGCGATGGGCAAATGTCTCATCCCTCAGCAGCAGACTTCGTCCCGCCTCAAGAATGCTATGCGTACAAAACCGATCTGGCAATGGGGCGAGCACTACGACAGCAGACCAGGAGCACGATCCTGAACATACCGAGGCATCGGCAGCGCACGATACGCGCCAAACCGCGTGCCCCTCACGACAATTGCGCGCCAACCATCTACGACGCCTTGGCCAGTGCACAGCTCGCGTAGCGTGTACGGCAAACACCTCCATCGCCTCGAACAACGCGCGCAAGCCGGGATGACCTGTTGAGCGCGGCTGCCTCGCTGTCATAAGACAATCCATGCTCTCGCCTAAACACTTACGCGCTTGGCGCGCAAGGCAGTCGAACGGCAAAGCGCGTTCGTCCCAGACACCCTAGACGCGACAAGCGAGGGTCCGGGCTGGCTGTTACCTTCGCCTTCACCAATTCACAAATGCTCGTGCAACACGGATGTGCGCGTCTTCGCCGAGGAGAGTGGCCCATGGCGACAGGACATACCGTCTCGCCTCCTTGCTGAGGATTGCGCCGCCGTACCGCACTCCCTCGACGACGACGGCGTCTCCGTCGCGCCGGTACTCCAGCGCCCCGGCGATCTCCATGATGGCTTGGAGATTAAAGTCTTGGGGATTGAAAGGCTTCGCATGGTCTAGGAGTCGCTTGGCATGGTAGGAGGCGAGTCCATTGCTGTGCTTGAACGCCTCGGTGATCGTTTGTGCGCTTGGTTGCGGGCAGTACATCCACACTTTCCCGCGCTTTGCAAACACCGGGATTCCCGCGCGACACAGCGCGCGGCCTATTTGCAGCGCATCCAAGCGGTCGTCAACGATCCGCGAGGAGAATTCGAGATCCCGAAGGGAGAATTCGAGCCTGATAATCCTGGGGTCATTCGGGATGGCGAATGACCCGTCGCCCAACTGCACGATCGGCACTAAAAATCGGCCGCTGCGCGGCCAATCAATTAGACTCTTCTGGGGATTTTCCTCGTACCAGAATCCGTTCATGCTTTCCTCCTTGATATTATTATGCCGGCGGCGCTTGACGCGCCGCCGGCGTGCTGCTCAGTCTTGACCTGCCTCTTCCTTCGGCCACGGCTCACCGTTGATCAAGCTCCGTGACCGCTGACGCGCTCGCATGACGCAGCAGCCACAAGCGGCTTGTAGAAGCCAACAACGTACTCCTCCATCATCCGTCTTTCGATCTGCGAATCAGGTCGCCGCTTCGCGCTCACCGGCAACATCCGCCGATCGCGATCAATTCGCCGCACCCCAACGCCGGCGACGCACAAACCCACGCGCTCCCCAAGCTCGGCAAAACAATCGGCTATCCGCAGATCTACGCCGCGAATGACCGAGTTCCCAACGACAAAGACCGCACCCCGGCCCGGGCGCAGGACGCGCCGAACTTCCGCCAACACCTTTGCCATGTCCTCATAATATCGCCCCACCACCTTCGCCTTTTGTTTGTCCCGATCACCCAGCGCTGCTAAGACCGCACGCGTTGTTTGAGACCCCGCGCAGCTTTCATCCACCTCTGCTGATCGTCCCCTCATTGCCCGCAGATCGGCAAGCGAATAGCCAAGCCATATCAATGAGAATTTATGCGCGCGCATGTAGTCAATCGCACCCGCCGCATAGGGCGGCGATGTCACGATCAGGTCAACAGAGTCGTCCGTCAACGGCATGCGCCGCGCGTCGGCGCGCACGATGATCCCAGCCCCGCTTCCCGGCGCTGCAGCGCCCACATTGCTCAGTGCGCGCTTCCTAAACTCCGCAAGCACTGGGCGGACCACCTTGCGCTGATGCGCAGCAGCAGCATTCGGATCAGGAACAGTGCAGAACACCAGATTCCCCCTTTCATCGTATGCGACCTTTGCCCGATGCGGACGCGTATGGGCAAGGTCAAGCGCCAGCGAGCACCCTCCGCGTTTCGCAATGATGGCGGATGACAGGCTGATTTCAAGGAACAAGCGCAAGTCGTCGTCTTTTATTTTGTCTATTTCTCTTTTTATGAGTAATATTTCTCTAGACTGCGCAGGCAAAAACCAGTAATTAATGAAATTCCAGGTCTCCTCGTCAAAATTTGCTTGTTCCTTCAATTGTTCTTCCCTTGTGCATGAGACCGCAGCGCACAGCGCATCCAGCGCCTCGCGCACCCGTCCCGCATCCGGCATGCACATCTTCGCTGCTGCGATCCGCAGGGCAAGCGGGTCGATGTCCAAGCCAATCCCATGTCGCCCAAGTAAGCACGCTTCCAGCACGGTCGTCCCAGAACCAGCCATTGGGTCCAGAACCACTTCCCCCGGCTTTGTCAGTCCCGCAATGAACATGCGCGGCAGCGCCGGCGGAAACTTCGCGCCGAACGCATGTATCCCGTGCGCCGCACACGACCCCTCAGCCCGACGAAAGTCCAAGTCGCTGCCGAGCAGCGTTCGCAGCGCTTTCAGGTAGTCATTGGGCATAATTTGCCCGACACCAAACGCATCGCTGATCGCAGGCAACATGGTATCCGCATCTCTCGTGGCATCGGCGCACATTTTCATCCCTCTATCTTAGCCCATGCGAGGAGCGGCAGGCGGGGTCAATCCGACCTCACGTTTTCTTGTCTAAGCGTGGCGACGCCCCGCCTGCTCACGTAGGTCGTAACACACGCAGCCGGCATTAGCCGACAACTGCACAGGTAAACATGAGAACATCGCTTATACACGCTGTATCCAGCCTTTGCCCCCACTGGTGAGGTCAGTTGCCGAGGTTCGTGTAATCACTAAGGTAATAGGGGGCTTGAACGAGGATAAACGGAGCTTACTGAAAAGATAACCTGTATGCCTTTTTATAATTAAATTTATTTTTATTTAATTTAATATATTTTTATTTTAAGATTCTACCCTTGCGAGGAGCAGAAGGTGAAGTGAATCCGAACTCACGTTATAGAAAGCATTACCGACGTCTTCTGCCACTTAGAAGCAGGGCTTCCGAAAAATCGCGTTGCCCCTATTGGTGCATGCACTCCCACAATGCTGCAGCGCGGCCAAGGTGTTATAATCATCACAGCATGCAGCTGCGCGTCAAGCTGCGCAAGAGCTTTTTTTGATATGAGGTCAGTGATGCGCGTAAAAACTATCTTGTCCGTTTTGTCCTTTGCCTTATCCCTCGCCCTCACGCCCGCCTTCGCCGCCCCGCCGCCATACGACGAGCGCAAGGCGCGCGTCATCGCCGTCGTCGATGGCGACACCATCAACGTTTTGATCTCCGGATTCTATGAACGGCGCGTGCGATACATCGGAATTGACGCGCCAGAAATGCGCCGAGACTGCTTCGCCTCAGAAGCAACGGCCGCCAATCGCCAGCTCGTGCTCGGCAAGGACGTCGCCCTCGAGCGCGACGTCAGCGACACCGACCGCTTCGGTCGGCTGTTGCGATATGTCTATCTGCCCACCGGAGAAATGGTTAACGAGCTGCTCGTTCGCTGGGGATATGCCGTCGCCCGCCACTACCCACCGGACACCAAATACAGGACACGCTTCGAGGCATCTGAGCGACAAGCGCGGCAGGCGAACGCTGGCCTGTGGGGCGCTTGTCGGCCAAGACCAACCCAAGTCATCCCGTCCCCCACCCCCACGCTCCTCCCTCCCCCTTCTCCTACCCCTACGCAAACGGCGCCGACCCTGATAGTGGTCTCCGAGTTTCTGAACGTCCGCGCCGGGCCCGGTATCGAGCATCCCAAGATCGGGGAACTGGCGCGCTCCGCAAGCGTCCGCGCATTGGCCAGGAGCGCTGACGGGCGATGGTGGCAAATCGCCTATGGGGACGGCACGGGATGGGTGATTGCCGATTACGTCATCGCGGATCAAGCAGCCCTCGCTTTGCCGACCGTTCCACCTCCCCAATCTCCTCCTGCTTATTCCCCCTCTCCTCGCACACCTCCCCCGGCTGCCGGTGCCGCTTCACCCGCGCCGACGTTGCCATCACCGCCTCCGGTTGCTGCCGGTTGTCCGGCAGGCTGCGTTGAGCGACCTGCGGGGTGCGATATCAAGGGCAACGTTAACAATAAAGGTGAGCGGATTTACCACGTCCCCGGCGGCCAGTTCTACGACAAGACAGATATTGTCCCAAGCCGCGGCGATCGGTGGTTTTGCAGCCGGGCAGAGGCGGAGGCAAATGGCTTTCGCCCCTCAAAGCGATGACCGAATGTGGCATCCCGTCGTCTCGGCCTGCGAAGGTCCTCGGCTGTGACACTTGCTTGCGGGAGGTCCCACGCAGTTTGAGCTTTTGACTGGCCTGCCGGGATGAGGACGAATCGTGTTCGTTGGTACGCCTCTCACGTCCGCTTGAGCGAGACAATGGCCGGCGTTGCGTCGGAGATCCAGAAGCCCACAGGCAGG
>Ga0308396_1001715_pt1 | contig 10816 bp, 9 predicted proteins | sample Hotspr2SamplePe2_FD_202359 | JGI IMG/M metagenome (GOLD analysis project Ga0308396, IMG submission 202359) | Hot spring phototrophic mat microbial communities from Mushroom Spring, Yellowstone National Park, Wyoming, United States - 20050930_Pe2 ... | reverse complement strand
TCGTTTGCACGTCAATGCGTGCAATCGAGAGCGTTTCCAGGCGTGGGATCGCCAAGGCCGCCGCGTGCGCCGGTGACGATGTGACGGAAACCATCACACGCCTGCTATCGTCACCTACAAACGCGCGTCTTGATTCGGCGCACCAATACCCGCGATACCCCAAATGCTTACCCGCTTCCGCTTTCTTGATTACCGCGCCCGCAATCGCGGGCAAGTGCGGCTCAACTGCAACCAGATCATACGTGGCTACCAGATAGTCAACACGCAGCGTTGCCATTGATTCACTGCCTTTCATTGCACATTCGTGCACGAAAAACGCCTGAACAGACGTTCTACCACCCTGTTAGATACGGGTGGTAGAACGATTGCGCTTCGCGCCCCACGACATACCCACACCGATACCCTGACAGACCTACCGCCGATTGCGGATCGAGAGCGAGCGGATAAGGCGCGGTATTCGCCTAGCCTTATCCGTTATCGTTTAGCGCGTGGACAACCACGCGCCGATAGCCCGCTCTTGCGCCTCGTGCAGATCGGGCGCGAAACCCGCAACGACGGCCCCGCCCTCTCTCTCGACGCGCCAAAAATAAAAATCCCATTGCCTGCTATACACGATAACCAACCGCGCGCCGTCGTCTGTGGTTGCTTCATACTTATCGGATACGCCATCAATCCACCGGAATCGTGGAATCTTTATCATCCCCGCCCCCTAGATTGAGATTGAGTCTGAAGTATCCCCGATACCGAATCTTATCGCGATCCAAGCCTGAAGCCGAAAGTTCCGCCATCACGATCATCCGTATCCGTTGCATCCGGTCGCACGTCGGATCGGTGACGACCTGTTCTAGGGCGTCTCGCATATACATCAGATTGCGAAGCGCCGGAACAAGCCCCCTGTTTCCAAACCGATTCCGTTGACTGCGATATGCGGCAATGATTGCATCAGCAGTAGCGTATGCCACGGCGTCTACATCGCCGCCTGTTGCCTTTTGCCAATGCCAGATCGACTCGAACAGTTGATGAACGTCGAACTTATCGGTTAGCACCTTGTCGTTCATTTCCACACCTCTGCTAGTGCATTCGCAAGCCTGAAAACGTCCTCGAATGCGTTCACCACGCGGTAGCGAGTCCAGTTCGATTCGTTGAGCGTGTACGTGGCGTATCCGTAATTCTCGACGTAGTGAAAAGCGAAATCGTAGTTGCCCCACCAGCGACATAAAACAATGTTCTGGTAGAACATCTCGAAAAACTGCGTTCCGCCACGTCGGATACGCCAATAAAGCGTTAAAGGAAGGTTGTTTTTATCGATCTCTTGCTCTGCGTACTTTGCGTACTCTGCTTGTAATTTTCCGTAAAAATCTTCAAAATCCCGCTGCTTCGGAAAAAACACGTATTGGTACAAATGTTCGTGATCGAGCGAGTAGAACGTGTGTTTTACATCGATGTGCAACGGGTAAGGTGATGAGACATTGACGCGCATATACACTACTCCTGTTGATGCAATAAAGAGCTTGCAACCCGTTTGGTACGCGGGTTGCAAGCCCTAGGCCGCTACTCAGTAAGCGATTGCACAAGTGCGAATAGGCTATCCGAAAGCACTAGATCGCGATATGGAACGTATGCAACCCAAGCGCCATATTCGGTACGCTCAATGGCGCTACCGCGATACAGATAGTGCAATCTACGTGTTAGGTAGCCGTTTGGTGCACACACGGCTAGCGCAAGCATATAGTAGCGCTTGCGATCCGTGATCTCTATATCGCAGTAGCGCCAAATATGTTCACTCGCAAGATGATCCGGCTTGACGTTACGTTCACGGCAATGCGTGTACGCTCTCGATAAAAACGTATCGAGCGATTTTGCCGCGATTCGATACGAATCAAGATTGACGTGAAGAGAAGGCATACAACGACGCGCGTATGGTTGCGGTACCGACAGATCGAAGTTGTACCGTTGCGGATACGAGATAAGCACATTCATTTTGGGAACTCCGTGATAATCCGATTCATAATCGCACGTATGTTATGGTACGTATACACGTTGCTTGCAGTATCGAACTCCCAAAACTCGATTGAATCGGGATAAAATCCGAAATCGCCGCTCAATTCTTGACGAAATTGAACGCGGTAGTTCGGGTTATGGTACAAGCGCGCTTGAGAGAGATTAAGAGCGATTGTTGTAGATCGATAGTAGAGCGTCAAAGACGCAAACCAGCAATATTCTTCGCGTCCACGCATTTTTTGCGCGTAATTAGAATCGTAGTAATAGAATATTTCGCGCAAAAACGTGTCCAAATCTCGCTGGTTAACGTCATACCAGTGCACAGTGTTCCCTGTAGCGCCAATCGTGCGAACGCGCGCGGGTTTGAACAAACCCGCTTGGATAGAGAACGGCGATTCAATACGGATGCGCATTGTGGTACTCCTACAGATCACTTGACGGATACGACGCGCATAGCGTAGCACGAGCGCAAAAAAAAAGACACTCTCCAAAAGTAGAGTGTCTACCCGTCAAAAGTACAGTATCCGATCCTATACTTTCGTTGAGTTACATATGCGCTACTGCTCACGTTTGTGGTCGTCGCTTTTGTGACCGCATATGTACCACAACAAAGCGTTGACGATTGAGATCAGAAATTGCGAGATCCTGCACCAATTCCAACCGTTCATTCGATCTCCTCTTCTACGGAATGCAAAACTTCAGCGTGCCCGGCGGGCACGTGATGGGCGGTGTTGTTGACACATAACCGCCGTTCACCGTTGGCAGCACGACCGACTCGCCCGCTGCAACAAATCTGTTGATGTACAGCACGCCGCTGTAGTTCCACACACACAACAAGACTTGATGATTCGATTCGTTTCGGAAAGTCGTATTGTCAGGAACACGGAAGTATGAGGAGTTGCCGGCGATGTAACCCGTTCCCGGCACCGAATTCATCATGATAACCGGCGATCCCCAACGATAAATGCGCTCTGTACTTCTAGAACCGACATCAACGTAGTCAACATGCCCGTAACAGTTTGAACAGATTTCCGGGTATGGCGTCCAATCGCCGATGTCTGCACTTGGATCAAACGCGCGCCGCAACCCGCCCCACAGCGTCCAAAACGCCGTAAACGCGCCCGCGGTAATGATTACCGGTTGCTCATCCCGAAGCACCTGCAGCGCCGCCGAACTCGCACTTGCCGCGCCGCCGCTTCGCGCGTTATATGCCGCTTTCGCCGCCCGCTCTCGTGTTGCTTGCGGCACGTCTCCTATTTCGCCCCCCGCTTCGGAAATCAAAGCGGATAGCCCGGCCGACAACGCAGCAAGACCGACCGACGAAAGACCGCCTGTCTCAGGCGCAAGCGCCCCGCCTATAATCGCGGCCAGCGCTGCAACCGAAACGACTCCGGCTATCTGTGCAATGTCGATCATCTGTTCCCATACAGTCAAAATATTGTCAATTTCTTTCTGGATTCGTTTGCAGAGGATCGAATCGCCCCCAGGCGCATACGGCACATCTGGAAGATCGGGCGGAAGCACAGGAATCTGTGGAAGATCGGGCGGAAATTGGACATTCGGCGGCAGACAACCGCACCCCGCCGCTTGCTGGTGGCGTGCAATGATAGCCAGCAAGCGAATCATTTCAGAGTTCTGTTGACGCATCAGCGTCAACTGCTGTCGTATCGTTGTCTGTGTCATTTATCCCACGCGCTCCGCTACGTTGAACCCAGTGCAGCGATAATTTGCAGCAAAAGCTGTTCGATCTCGTCAGTGTTTGCGCCGCCGCCGCCTTCCAGCAATTCTATGATCCTATCCAGTCGCTCTATCACCTCTCGCATCGGAACCCCCATAAACAGATCACGAATATCCAGACGCACGCGCCGCGCCTGCACTTCCGGCAACGTCAACGACAGTGTATTGTACGCCCGCGCGTCACGCAGCAGTTTATGCCAGAAGTTGCGACGGATCGCAACCAGGTAGTAATCATCCGTGTCGTCTGGATACTCGTTATCGAGCGATACCGGTTCACCGTCTCCAGGCGTTGGGTTATCGATGTTGTAGCCCGCCTTCGACGCATAATCCTGTACTAACGTCGGATACCCCCACAGGCTACGGGCCGCGTCGATTCCAGATTCGGGAACCCACATCGGGAACGCATCTAATTCCGGGCCGCCGAAGGAATCAACGGCGCGATGAACGAGTACCGCAATGCCCCGATCCCGCCCCGCCGGAACCTGAGACGCATACGGAAAGCGCCGCAACACATCAACGTGCGTGATTTGCGCATCGGAAAGTGCACGCAACGCCTCAACGAACGCAAAAATTGCGGTCTCGTTTGGAGACCGCAACCAAGCGCCCGTATACGACACCGTACCCGAAATGTCTCGAAACCAGACACGCAACCGCCACATATACGCACGTTATGCCAGCTTCCGAGTGGGTTGGCGTTTCGGCGTCGTTCGCGTGTACGACTCGTATGCCGCTGCGAGTGCGTCGAGCGACACGCCCCTACTGTCGGTAAAATCGCCCACAAAGTCGGTCAACAGTACCGCCCGCAGCGCCAAAAACTGTACAGAGTTGCGGTTGAGCGCGCCATCTGGCAAAACTTGGCCGGTGGCAACACTCGGAATATCAATCCTTGTTTTATACGTATCCGCAAGCCAGATAGTCCTGCCTTTGCGCTCGACACGGCTACCGCCGCCCGCGCCGGCCGGCGCGTCTTCCGTCCAACCCCTAGAAATCGTGTACCCCGTCAATTGTGCGTTTGAGACGTTCCGAAGTGCAGCAGCGAGCGCATTCGCGCGGGCAATCACGTCATCAATGACGATTCCCTGCCTGATATACGCTTGCGTGGTTGCTTTGCTACCGGTCTCGTCTTGAAACGTGTACGTTACCGTGTAGACCGGATCGGGAACTAATGCCATAACTTCACCCCCTTTCTTTCGCAGGTCTTGTGACAGAACTTGTCACATTTATTGTCTGGTCGAATCGTACAGCATTTGTACGAATATGTCAAGATATTCGGGGCGCGCCGCAAAAAGTTTCTTGAGCGCGGGGATAACCGAACGCTCAACCCAGATAATGCGGCGTTGCGTCCAGTCATCAAGCGCCGCAACATCCTGATGATACTCCTCGACATCGTTAAGTGCGTCACGCACGATAGCGAACGTAAACGAGTCGATCATTGACCTAAGAGTATGCAAGAACCAACCTTTTAGCCCGCCGCCCCGAAGCGCGGCAAATGCCTTTTCCGCATAGTCGTCACGCAGTTGCAGTTCAAAGCGCACATATTCGCCCGATTCGGGAACTTCGCCCGATTCGGCGGATTTGTTATAGATACGCAGGCGCTTATCAGATCGAGGTGATCCGACATAGAGCGTACAACCACGATCCCGTACCGGCGCGATCCGAAACGCCTGATACCTCGCTGAAGGATCACACGACCCGATCAACAAATCGGCATCGCGTGATACGAGAGTCGTTTGCACGTCAATGCGTGCAATCGAGAGCGTTTCCAGGCGTGGGATCGCCAAGGCCGCCGCGTGCGCCGGTGACGATGTGACGGAAACCATCACACGCCTGCTATCGTCACCTACAAACGCGCGTCTTGATTCGGCGCACCAATACCCGCGATACCCCAAATGCTTACCCGCTTCCGCTTTCTTGATTACCGCGCCCGCAATCGCGGGCAAGTGCGGCTCAACTGCAACCAGATCATACGTGGCTACCAGATAGTCAACACGCAGCGTTGCCATTGATTCACTGCCTTTCATTGCACATTCGTGCACGAAAAACGCCTGAACAGACGTTCTACCACCCTGTTAGATACGGGTGGTAGAACGATTGCGCTTCGCGCCCCACGACATACCCACACCGATACCCTGACAGACCTACCGCCGATTGCGGATCGAGAGCGAGCGGATAAGGCGCGGTATTCGCCTAGCCTTATCCGTTATCGTTTAGCGCGTGGACAACCACGCGCCGATAGCCCGCTCTTGCGCCTCGTGCAGATCGGGCGCGAAACCCGCAACGACGGCCCCGCCCTCTCTCTCGACGCGCCAAAAATAAAAATCCCATTGCCTGCTATACACGATAACCAACCGCGCGCCGTCGTCTGTGGTTGCTTCATACTTATCGGATACGCCATCAATCCACCGGAATCGTGGAATCTTTATCATCCCCGCCCCCTAGATTGAGATTGAGTCTGAAGTATCCCCGATACCGAATCTTATCGCGATCCAAGCCTGAAGCCGAAAGTTCCGCCATCACGATCATCCGTATCCGTTGCATCCGGTCGCACGTCGGATCGGTGACGACCTGTTCTAGGGCGTCTCGCATATACATCAGATTGCGAAGCGCCGGAACAAGCCCCCTGTTTCCAAACCGATTCCGTTGACTGCGATATGCGGCAATGATTGCATCAGCAGTAGCGTATGCCACGGCGTCTACATCGCCGCCTGTTGCCTTTTGCCAATGCCAGATCGACTCGAACAGTTGATGAACGTCGAACTTATCGGTTAGCACCTTGTCGTTCATTTCCACACCTCTGCTAGTGCATTCGCAAGCCTGAAAACGTCCTCGAATGCGTTCACCACGCGGTAGCGAGTCCAGTTCGATTCGTTGAGCGTGTACGTGGCGTATCCGTAATTCTCGACGTAGTGAAAAGCGAAATCGTAGTTGCCCCACCAGCGACATAAAACAATGTTCTGGTAGAACATCTCGAAAAACTGCGTTCCGCCACGTCGGATACGCCAATAAAGCGTTAAAGGAAGGTTGTTTTTATCGATCTCTTGCTCTGCGTACTTTGCGTACTCTGCTTGTAATTTTCCGTAAAAATCTTCAAAATCCCGCTGCTTCGGAAAAAACACGTATTGGTACAAATGTTCGTGATCGAGCGAGTAGAACGTGTGTTTTACATCGATGTGCAACGGGTAAGGTGATGAGACATTGACGCGCATATACACTACTCCTGTTGATGCAATAAAGAGCTTGCAACCCGTTTGGTACGCGGGTTGCAAGCCCTAGGCCGCTACTCAGTAAGCGATTGCACAAGTGCGAATAGGCTATCCGAAAGCACTAGATCGCGATATGGAACGTATGCAACCCAAGCGCCATATTCGGTACGCTCAATGGCGCTACCGCGATACAGATAGTGCAATCTACGTGTTAGGTAGCCGTTTGGTGCACACACGGCTAGCGCAAGCATATAGTAGCGCTTGCGATCCGTGATCTCTATATCGCAGTAGCGCCAAATATGTTCACTCGCAAGATGATCCGGCTTGACGTTACGTTCACGGCAATGCGTGTACGCTCTCGATAAAAACGTATCGAGCGATTTTGCCGCGATTCGATACGAATCAAGATTGACGTGAAGAGAAGGCATACAACGACGCGCGTATGGTTGCGGTACCGACAGATCGAAGTTGTACCGTTGCGGATACGAGATAAGCACATTCATTTTGGGAACTCCGTGATAATCCGATTCATAATCGCACGTATGTTATGGTACGTATACACGTTGCTTGCAGTATCGAACTCCCAAAACTCGATTGAATCGGGATAAAATCCGAAATCGCCGCTCAATTCTTGACGAAATTGAACGCGGTAGTTCGGGTTATGGTACAAGCGCGCTTGAGAGAGATTAAGAGCGATTGTTGTAGATCGATAGTAGAGCGTCAAAGACGCAAACCAGCAATATTCTTCGCGTCCACGCATTTTTTGCGCGTAATTAGAATCGTAGTAATAGAATATTTCGCGCAAAAACGTGTCCAAATCTCGCTGGTTAACGTCATACCAGTGCACAGTGTTCCCTGTAGCGCCAATCGTGCGAACGCGCGCGGGTTTGAACAAACCCGCTTGGATAGAGAACGGCGATTCAATACGGATGCGCATTGTGGTACTCCTACAGATCACTTGACGGATACGACGCGCATAGCGTAGCACGAGCGCAAAAAAAAAGACACTCTCCAAAAGTAGAGTGTCTACCCGTCAAAAGTACAGTATCCGATCCTATACTTTCGTTGAGTTACATATGCGCTACTGCTCACGTTTGTGGTCGTCGCTTTTGTGACCGCATATGTACCACAACAAAGCGTTGACGATTGAGATCAGAAATTGCGAGATCCTGCACCAATTCCAACCGTTCATTCGATCTCCTCTTCTACGGAATGCAAAACTTCAGCGTGCCCGGCGGGCACGTGATGGGCGGTGTTGTTGACACATAACCGCCGTTCACCGTTGGCAGCACGACCGACTCGCCCGCTGCAACAAATCTGTTGATGTACAGCACGCCGCTGTAGTTCCACACACACAACAAGACTTGATGATTCGATTCGTTTCGGAAAGTCGTATTGTCAGGAACACGGAAGTATGAGGAGTTGCCGGCGATGTAACCCGTTCCCGGCACCGAATTCATCATGATAACCGGCGATCCCCAACGATAAATGCGCTCTGTACTTCTAGAACCGACATCAACGTAGTCAACATGCCCGTAACAGTTTGAACAGATTTCCGGGTATGGCGTCCAATCGCCGATGTCTGCACTTGGATCAAACGCGCGCCGCAACCCGCCCCACAGCGTCCAAAACGCCGTAAACGCGCCCGCGGTAATGATTACCGGTTGCTCATCCCGAAGCACCTGCAGCGCCGCCGAACTCGCACTTGCCGCGCCGCCGCTTCGCGCGTTATATGCCGCTTTCGCCGCCCGCTCTCGTGTTGCTTGCGGCACGTCTCCTATTTCGCCCCCCGCTTCGGAAATCAAAGCGGATAGCCCGGCCGACAACGCAGCAAGACCGACCGACGAAAGACCGCCTGTCTCAGGCGCAAGCGCCCCGCCTATAATCGCGGCCAGCGCTGCAACCGAAACGACTCCGGCTATCTGTGCAATGTCGATCATCTGTTCCCATACAGTCAAAATATTGTCAATTTCTTTCTGGATTCGTTTGCAGAGGATCGAATCGCCCCCAGGCGCATACGGCACATCTGGAAGATCGGGCGGAAGCACAGGAATCTGTGGAAGATCGGGCGGAAATTGGACATTCGGCGGCAGACAACCGCACCCCGCCGCTTGCTGGTGGCGTGCAATGATAGCCAGCAAGCGAATCATTTCAGAGTTCTGTTGACGCATCAGCGTCAACTGCTGTCGTATCGTTGTCTGTGTCATTTATCCCACGCGCTCCGCTACGTTGAACCCAGTGCAGCGATAATTTGCAGCAAAAGCTGTTCGATCTCGTCAGTGTTTGCGCCGCCGCCGCCTTCCAGCAATTCTATGATCCTATCCAGTCGCTCTATCACCTCTCGCATCGGAACCCCCATAAACAGATCACGAATATCCAGACGCACGCGCCGCGCCTGCACTTCCGGCAACGTCAACGACAGTGTATTGTACGCCCGCGCGTCACGCAGCAGTTTATGCCAGAAGTTGCGACGGATCGCAACCAGGTAGTAATCATCCGTGTCGTCTGGATACTCGTTATCGAGCGATACCGGTTCACCGTCTCCAGGCGTTGGGTTATCGATGTTGTAGCCCGCCTTCGACGCATAATCCTGTACTAACGTCGGATACCCCCACAGGCTACGGGCCGCGTCGATTCCAGATTCGGGAACCCACATCGGGAACGCATCTAATTCCGGGCCGCCGAAGGAATCAACGGCGCGATGAACGAGTACCGCAATGCCCCGATCCCGCCCCGCCGGAACCTGAGACGCATACGGAAAGCGCCGCAACACATCAACGTGCGTGATTTGCGCATCGGAAAGTGCACGCAACGCCTCAACGAACGCAAAAATTGCGGTCTCGTTTGGAGACCGCAACCAAGCGCCCGTATACGACACCGTACCCGAAATGTCTCGAAACCAGACACGCAACCGCCACATATACGCACGTTATGCCAGCTTCCGAGTGGGTTGGCGTTTCGGCGTCGTTCGCGTGTACGACTCGTATGCCGCTGCGAGTGCGTCGAGCGACACGCCCCTACTGTCGGTAAAATCGCCCACAAAGTCGGTCAACAGTACCGCCCGCAGCGCCAAAAACTGTACAGAGTTGCGGTTGAGCGCGCCATCTGGCAAAACTTGGCCGGTGGCAACACTCGGAATATCAATCCTTGTTTTATACGTATCCGCAAGCCAGATAGTCCTGCCTTTGCGCTCGACACGGCTACCGCCGCCCGCGCCGGCCGGCGCGTCTTCCGTCCAACCCCTAGAAATCGTGTACCCCGTCAATTGTGCGTTTGAGACGTTCCGAAGTGCAGCAGCGAGCGCATTCGCGCGGGCAATCACGTCATCAATGACGATTCCCTGCCTGATATACGCTTGCGTGGTTGCTTTGCTACCGGTCTCGTCTTGAAACGTGTACGTTACCGTGTAGACCGGATCGGGAACTAATGCCATAACTTCACCCCCTTTCTTTCGCAGGTCTTGTGACAGAACTTGTCACATTTATTGTCTGGTCGAATCGTACAGCATTTGTACGAATATGTCAAGATATTCGGGGCGCGCCGCAAAAAGTTTCTTGAGCGCGGGGATAACCGAACGCTCAACCCAGATAATGCGGCGTTGCGTCCAGTCATCAAGCGCCGCAACATCCTGATGATACTCCTCGACATCGTTAAGTGCGTCACGCACGATAGCGAACGTAAACGAGTCGATCATTGACCTAAGAGTATGCAAGAACCAACCTTTTAGCCCGCCGCCCCGAAGCGCGGCAAATGCCTTTTCCGCATAGTCGTCACGCAGTTGCAGTTCAAAGCGCACATATTCGCCCGATTCGGGAACTTCGCCCGATTCGGCGGATTTGTTATAGATACGCAGGCGCTTATCAGATCGAGGTGAT
>Ga0308396_1001711_pt1 | contig 10829 bp, 13 predicted proteins | sample Hotspr2SamplePe2_FD_202359 | JGI IMG/M metagenome (GOLD analysis project Ga0308396, IMG submission 202359) | Hot spring phototrophic mat microbial communities from Mushroom Spring, Yellowstone National Park, Wyoming, United States - 20050930_Pe2 ... | reverse complement strand
ACCTCATGGCTATAACCCTTGTCCAAAACGCCAAATTCTGCACATGCAAAGAGATATTCTCCTTTTTCAAATACGACCTTCCTAAACTCAAAGACAGGGATAGGAAAAATCCACTCCCACTTGAACACTACCAAAAACAAGCAAGCGGACTTGCCCTGCCTCACATACAAAAAACCTTAGAAATCCTCCAAGACAAAGAGAAGGTTCAAAAACTGGGCAAGCTTTTAGGGTTGCCACTGCTTTAAGCCCTTTTCTCAATTCCCTCACACATACATACTTTTTCATGTAAATGCGTATTGACTTTTCATGGTATTCTGGCTATACTTCTACCCATGCGTAGAGTAAGGATGACCCTACTTTTACGGGAAGATCTTGTCCTTGATTTTAGGTCCCGTGGGCTAATAAGCCTTTCTGGAGCCATAGAGGAATTTTTGGAACTCTTTTTGTCTGCCATTCCGACTGAATGCAGAAGAAGAAGCGGCAAAGAAACGAGGGAACTTGTAAGAAGGTTCCTTGAGGGTAAGCCTGTTCAAGAGAACACACCACAGGAATTCCTTCAACAACTAATAACCCTCCTCCAAACACTACCTTTACAAACCTCCCAACCCCAGCAGGAAACCCACCAAGAGACCCAGCTTCCAACCCAACCAGAACCCACAACCCAAGAACCAAAACAGACAAACCCTCAAAAGCCCAAACAAAAAACCCGCAAAAAAACCAAACAAAACTAACCCTTCCTCTCTCCACTCCACTTCCCTATCAAGCCCAAAACATCCCACCGCAATTATAGAAGTCTATACCATCCGTATAGAACTCTATACATCTATACTTCTACACTAAACACCTATATGCCCATAGGTATATACTTCGCTACCCTCCCTCCCAACCTTCCCTATACCCTCTCCGCAAAAATGTAAGAAAATTCTATTATCCCATTTCCACCATAATGTAAAAACCTCACTTCCAGCCCTCTCCCTCCCACACCTTCCCTCTCTCCCTTGTATATACTTATGGGAGTATAGACCTATATAGCCTGTTTATGGGTGTATGGGTGTATATGGCTATAGACCTCTATGCTTTTCGTATAGGCATTCATACCGACCTTTGAAGGCATGTTTGATATACTTTTAGGTATGGGCAAGGTGAAGGTTTGCATAGTTTTAAGGGAAGACCTTTTGGATGGTTTCAAGTCTCGTGGGCTAACCAATCTTTCTGGCGTTATTGAGGAGTTGCTGTCCGCCTTTTTGTCTTCTCTTCCTCCTGAATACAGGAGAAGAGGTGTTAAAGAAACAAGGGAACTTGCAAAAAGGTTCCTTGAGGGCAGGCCAGTCCAAGACAGCCCAGGCACCCAACAGGAACTCCTCCAGCAATTAATGTCCCTTATCCAAACCCTACAAACCCCATCACAACCTCCTCAAACTTTCCGACCTCAACCTCAACAAACTTTCCAACCTCCACCTCCACCTTCACCACAGCCGCAATATCAGCCTCCGCCATCTCAACCCAAGCCTACAGTCCAAGAACAAAAGCCAAAGCCAAAAATCTCCGTAAAGGAAATCCTAAGGGCAGCAAGAGAACATGCTATAGAACACGGGGTCCCGCCAGAACTTGTGGATTATGAAAGAATCCTTGAAGAAGCCCGCAGGGAAGCCCAAGAGGAGGAGTAATCGAGAACATCCTCAAACAGCATATAAGCGTATAGGTATCCAATAAAGTCCTCCAGACCCGCTACAAAAAACTCACCTCTAAGAATTTTCTCCCTCACCTCCCTTGCCTTTTCTTCCCAGCTTATCTCCTTGTGAAGTGGAAGGATTTCATTTTCAAAAAACTCCCTTAGTGTCATTCTCGGTGCGGTGTCTTTTCTCCCAGCAGGTCTTCCCACACGGACAAAGTGCACGCAAGGGAGGTTCTCCTCTTGGATGGGTTCTTCCTCTTGAGTTTCTGTGGGAGGAGGTTTTTCCCTTTTTTGTGGAGTTTTTAGTTTCTCCTCAATTCCAAGCAAAGAATAGAGTTCATGCTTCATAAGGTCTATAGCCAGAAGGAGAAGGTCCATAATTTCGTTAAAAGGAATATCCTCCTGTTCAAGCAAGGATTTTATCTTTTGCAGGGCTTCCTCTACAGTTTGTTCTTCCACAAAGAGAATTTTACTAAAATAATTCCCATGAAAGTGATAGGGTTAGATATAGGATTTGGTCATACCAAAGTAGTTCATGATGAGGGGAAATTTAAGTTTCCCACTTGGATTGCCTTTTGGGTTAGCACGGGCGTAGAGGATGTAAAGCCCATTGAGTATGAGGGGGCTTACTATGTGGTGGGTGAAAAGGCACGGTTTTCAGGGAAAAGGATAGAGATAGCAGGGATAGACGAACTGATAAAGTATTATCCACTGATTACAAAATATGTGCTTGAGCAGCTGGGCATTCCTCCAAAGAAGGCTATGGTTATCACAGGGCTTCCTCCGGGTTATGCGGAGAGAGGCAGAGAACTTACCAAGATATTCTCAAGCATGGGCATGAAGTCCATAATTGTTTTCCAAGGATTTGGTATTTGCACTGATGTTATGGAGAATTTTCCATCTGGGCTTGTCATAGACATAGGCTTCAACACAGTGGATTACCTTTCTTACAGTATGGAGGCGGGCAAGCTTATTAAAGAACTATCTGGGACTATTCCCAATCTCGGGGTGATAACTGCGGTGTCCATATTCAGGGACCTGTTGCCTACCCAGAAGGGTGCCCTAAAGACGAAGCCTTTGTCTGGGCTTGTGAATATCTTTTTGGAGGGTAAATGGCGAGGAGAAGACCTCTCTCAATACAAGGAAAAAGCCCTTATTCAGTGGAATGAGATAATCAAGGCAAGGTTAAGGCAGGAGCTTGGTATTCTCTATGGAGAAAAGTCGGATTTGATAGTGGCGGGTGGTGGGGCATACTTGGTGCGTCCTGAGGTTTTCTCTGCGGATGATAGTGCACCTATGGAGATTTACATTCCACCAGAACCTGAGTTTAGCAATGCAAGAGGGTATCACAAGCTGGGAGTAAGCAATGGTTAAAGTGCTAAGGTGTTCTCCAGAGATAGCGGAGAGGTTAAGCAAAAGACTTTTGAGGAAGGGTTTGGTGGTAGGGTTTTTGAAGGAAGGGGATGCGGTCTCTCCTTGGATAAACAGGGCGGATGTTGTGTTTATAGTCAAGGATGGAAAAGCAAGAAGTCGTTGATTTAGGCCTCCTTGATAGGGTTTTTAACTCTACGCTGGATGGTAAAAAAGTCAAAGCCTACATAAGGGCGGACAATAAAGTTTTAAATCCCTTTTCCACCCTTGATATTACCTTTGAGATAGATGGAGAGGTTGTGGGCAGTGCCCAGACGCTATTGAAGTGCGACATCATCGGTTCCTGTAAGTATTGCTTTACCAGAAACTACTCCCACATAGTTTTGATAAAGAACCGCATTGAGAAGACCCTTGACACGAGGTGGGTAAATGTTCTGACTTGGGATGGAGAACCTATTTTTGAGGACGACTACTTCACTAAGATAGTCATAAAGCCAGAGTATGTTGCATGCTTTCATCGGGCTGAGGATGAGGAAAGGTTTGTGGTATACAAGTATAGCAGCATAAGTGTGGAGAGGAGAGGTGGGATTGCTATGGTGATGGTTTTGGAGAAGGAGCGTATTATCAGATACTTTACAGAAGACCTTGAGGTTCAGCTATGAGGCTACTACTACTCCTTATTCCTGCTATAGCTTATTGCTTTTGCTTTGAGGACGCAGGGCAGTATTATGGAGTGTCTCCGCAACTTCTTTGGGCTATAGCAAAGGTAGAAAGCAATTTCAACCCAAAGGCAATAAACCGCAACAAAAACGGAACCTACGATATAGGGCTTATGCAAATAAACTCCTCGTGGCTACCCTACCTAAAAAAACACGGAATAGACCCATCTTTGCTTTGGGACCCCTGCTATAATGCCCATGTAGGTGCAATGGTTCTGCGGCACTGCATTGATACCTACGGCTACAGCTGGAAGGCAGTGGATTGCTACAACAAAGGCAAAAACGCAAGGGAAAACTCCACGTATGTGTGGAAGGTCTATAAAAGCCTACTCCAAGCCCAAGCTTATGTAAACCCTTAGCGTCAAGCAGGAAGGTTAACTAAGTTAGAAAAGCTAAACAAGGAGTTAGTTAACCAAAACTATAATTAAAGGTATGCGGGTGGTTGAGGTATTAGAGAGTAGTTGGTTCAAGGTCAATCCTTTAGGTGGGGGGCTTGTGTATATGGAGGGAGGGTTATCCCCTCGGAAGATGGGACTTCTTAGGAGGGAGGAGGTGGATCCAAAAATTCCGCATCCTCTTTTGAACCCGCTTCAGACTGCTTTTGAGGTGTTTTATGAGGATGGGAATGCGGTGGTGTCGGCACCTACCTCTGCGGGTAAGAGTTTGCTTGCCTATTTGTTTATGAGACGACACGAGGGCAGGGCGGTGTATTGTGCACCTACGAAGGCTTTGGTGAATGAGAAGAAAATAGAACTTGCCCGCTACTATAAGAGTGTAGGCATGAGGACTGGAGACAACATCCTTGAGAACCTAAAGGAGGCAAAGCACGATGTGGTGGTGGCGGTGTATGAAAGTTTAGCACAGGGTCTTAGGAATTCTGCGGACTGGGTGAGGGACATTTCTGCAGTAGTTTTAGACGAGGCGCATCAAATACGGTCTAAGTGGATTGTGGAGGAGGTGATCGCCTATCTTAAGTCCGAAAACATACCCATTCTGGCTTTGTCTGCCACGCTTCCTCAAGAGGACGAACTTGCCCGGTATTTAGACACCAACCTTCTTATCAAAAGCAGATGGCGACCTGTTCCTTTGGAGAGGAGATATTTCAGCCTTGCAGAAATTGTCCGAGGGAGACACTATGAGAAGGAGGCGGAAAAGGTCTTCCACGCAATCTATGAACTTTCCTCTCCAGAGGAACAAACCATCGTATTCGTTCCGAACAAAACACTTGGCTGGGCTTTGCTTGAATACGCTTACAACAACAAGCTTGGTATTCTCAACGAGACGGCGCCTTTTGATATGGAAGAGGAGGAGAAAAGACCGCCCGAGATTGCCTTTCACAATGCGGACATTCCAAAAGAGGAAAGAGAAATCATAGAGAAAGCCTTTAGAGAGGGAAGGATAAAGAAACTTATTGCCACACAGACCCTTGCATATGGTGTAAACCTTCCTGCGGACAAGGTGGTTGTTTTTGTAAGACCCATAAAGAAGGGAAACAGGTGGGAACTTCTGCCCAACGAGTTTGACATCCTTCAGATGGAGGGAAGGGCTGGAAGACTTGGGATAAAGAACAAAGGAACCGCTTGCTTTGTTGCTATGGCTGGGAGAGATAGGATGGTGGAGGATCTGCTAAACAGGGCTAAGAGGGAGAGGTTCAAAACCGCCTTAGAGGAGGAGTTGGATCAGGACGCCCTCTCTCTTTTGCTTCTTCTGGGGATTAAAAGACACAAACTTAATTACGGTAAATTCTTGCAAAATCTTTATTCTTACAAACACATAAAGAAGGAAGTTGTCCAGAAAGTATTAAGTTTTTTAGAAGCAAAGGACTATATTTCCCTTGGCAATGTCCTGCAGAAGGGAGATTTTTGTGTCCGTTCTGGTATCCCACCCACTCGCTTTGAAGACTTCCTTGAGAGACTTCGGATAGGCATGGACAAAACCGCCATTGTCAGGCCGCTAATAACGAAAAGACTTGACAGCTATAAATCTTTTGTGAAGAAAGTGGAACCAGAACATAGCTTCCGCGTTCTCTCAAGGACCGCTGGGAGGCAGTTTGAGGATAACACCTTTTGGCTTGTTTTTTACACTCAAGGGCTAACTATACACTACCCCTCCATAGCAAGACCGCCCGGAGAATTTTCTACTTTACGAACAGAAGCCTTGTATGTTTTTAGAACGCTTTACGAACTTCAGAAATTGGGCTTTATTGACTGGTCTTTGGTGGAACTTTTGCAAATTACCCACTCTATAGCCTACGGGGTTCCCATGGAATACTCCTCCCTTGCAGGCATCAAAGGAATAGGGCACATATACGCCAACTACCTCTGGAGGGCTTTTCACGAAAACAAGCTTGACAACAAAATCCCTTCCATCCTTTCTCCCACAAAGGAACTTATAGATGTTCAAGAGAAGTATAAAGACGAGATTTTAGATGAACTGGAAAAAGAAATCACCCAAAGACACTCTGCAAAAAACAAAAAGAACGCCTCTCAAATAGTAAAGCAAAAAGCCCAGCAAATTGTGAAACTCATTCAAAAACAGGAAGATGGCTGGCTAATTGACGACCACATCCTCACCATAGCAACCCATTGCCTTGCCCACCAACTCCTTCCTAAAAAGAAAGCTATTGAACTCCTTAAGTCCGAACTGGAAAAGGAGGAAAGGGAGTTTTGAGTTTATCGGGGCGGCAGGACTTGAACCTGCGACCACTGACCCCCAAAGTCAGCGTTCTCCCACCTGAACTACGCCCCGTTATTCCACTTCACTGCACAATTTACTGTATAATTCTACTTGATGCATTTTATCCTCAGGGCTTTGAGAAACCATAAGGCTTTCCTTATGGGCTTCACAATTGGCTTTCTGGCTTCTTTTGGCACTCTCTTTCTGAACAGGATCCTCTCCAAAGAAACCTTCAAAGAACAAAAAGCCCACGAAGGCACCCAAAAGGGTGCCCAGCACAACCTCAATTAGTTTGCCCATTTAAAAACCTCCCTTTAGCCATATCAATTAACCTTTTTGCTTGGGAGACTGTTAGGGTGTTTTCCCTTAGGGCTTGACTGAGGGACGACCCCTCTCCCAAAACTCTTTCCACCATCTCCCTTTTTATCTTCCCTTCCTGCACAAGACTTCTTATATACCTTTTTTGATTTTCAGAGGCGGGCACCTCCCTTACATCAGGAAACAACCTCTTGATTACTTGGTTTATAAAATCCTCTCCAACAAGCCTCTCCAACAACCTCTTCATCGCCCTCGTAAAGGCCGTCCGTGCCATAGTGTCCTCCTTCCCCTCACTCCTATACGCCTCTCCCACCTCACAAAAAGTTATCTCACTCTCTCCTATCTCCACCGTGCACGATACACTCACTATCACCATCTCAGAACTGGCATAATCCACCTTCACACTCTCCTTTATACTCCCGCCCATCTCCACCACCTTAGCCACAAGATACTGCCAAAGCTTCAACGCCAGCGGCCTGCTTATCTCGTAATTGTGCCCTATCTTGACAACTAACTCCCTGTTCTCCTCAATCAAAGCCTTTAAATCTTCCAACCTTACTGGCAACACCTTCAACGCCTTCTCCATAGCAACACCTCCTTCAGGTAATTATTTTAGTCTAAATTTCCAGAATGTCAAGAGGGAGTTTTGAGTTGGTTAACCCCTGTCTATTTTCTTTTCAGAACGACAAGATACTCCCTGTCCATCCTCTGGTCTTCAAGCCCTGTGGCAGGATTTTTCTCTGCACGGAACATAACCCTTGAGACTATCCTGTCTATGTAGGTTTTTTCATGCACCCACTCTCCCTTAGCTGTCAAGTGCTGACAGATAACCTCATGTATTGGAATTTCTTGCCCTCTTATTTTCGCAGGTCCCACAAAAACAAACATGTAATCCGAAACCTTTTGAGAAAGCCTCTCAAGAGTAGAAAGAACCGCAAAGAAGTAGTGGTCATAAAGCTTCAATAAATGCTTTTCCTCAATGGCTTTTCTGTAGGTATGGTAAGTTTCAGAGAGAACCTCTATGGCGGGAACCTCTCTGTAGGGAATTTCTCTCTTTGAAAGGCTTTGAATGAACTCTTCAGGGCAGCCCAGCCAAAAGAGTTCCAGCTTTGTGCTTCTGATATACTCCTGGGCTTGTAGGTAGGGCGGAGAGGTTATTAGAATATTCACAGGTTCCTTTAAATCCTCCTCCAGCACATCAATGCCCGCTTTGACCGTGCAAGCTACTTTTTGAGGTCTTTTGCTTTGATACTCAGAAAGCTTTTGAAGGGTTTTCTGAAGTTCCCTCTCAAGCATGTGGTAAAACAGTCCTTGGCAGTCCTGTGCTAAAAGCCTTTCAACCTTGTCTTTAGCGTGCTTTGACTTGTATAACTTGTGAAGTTTCTCATCTGCATAGGAAAAGTGTTTTGTGAGTTTGAGGAGAGGCACCAGCAAAAGCCTTTTGACGCTTTCGTTTGCAGAGAAGTGATAAAAACTCCAAGTCTTAGAGAGGAGCAAAATAAACTCCTCTGGGTGCCAATAAAAGAGATTTTTCCACTTGGGCAAAAACTCCTGCGGGTGGGATTTGATTTTAGAAATCAAGCTTTTGTCTAATACTTTGGGCTGTATCTCACAGAGGGCGTGAAGGTGTTCAAGCAGTGGGTTTAAATCCCAAAGTTCGTAATCAAGGCCGTAAAGCGGTGCAGCAAAGCCCACCGTTCCAAAGCCCGCAAATGGGTCAAACACACGCATGCCTTTTTTGGCATAGTTTTCCATAACAAAGGCGGGCACCTGTGGGATGAATTTAGCGGGATACTTGTAAAGTGAAAACACGCCAAAGCCAGAACTTGGGATGGAGGAGGTTTTTCTAAAGAGAACCTCTTGGATTTTCATTTGATTTAGTTTAGCTATAATGAAAAGTGAAGGATGGCAACCAAATGAAGGTAGATTTGATAAGCCCAAGCATACTCAGGGAGTTAGCCCAAAAGTTCCCTGAGAGTGCCCAAAAAGCCCGCAAAAGGTTTAAAAACTTTGACAGGTGGCTAACGGGAGAGGACTATCCCACATACAAGCAGCTTGTCCAGCTAAGCAAGATCTTTGACGTTCCCTTTGGAGACTTCTTTTTGGAAAAACTTCCACAGATAAAGCTTCCCTTTGAAGGCGGAACTAAGAACTTTCAGGATGCGGTTATGCATGCCCAAAAGGTGCAAAACTGGGCAAGGGAAATCCTTCTTGAGTTTGGGAATGAAAGTTTGGACTTTGCAGGCAAATATAGAGGCGGGTTTGATGAGAATTTGATGGTAGAGGAACTCAAAAGCTTCTTTGGTGAGGCAGAGACTTTGGATAAGATGGTGAAGAGGGTAGAAGAGAAGGGAGTTTTTGTTTTGAGAAGTGGGTATATCAAAAATGTTCGCAGAACTCTAAGCGTTGAAGAGTTTAGAGGGTTTGTTTTGTATGATAGCGTAGCACCTGTGGTGTTTATCAACAACAGAGACAACATCTATGACAAAGCCTTCACCCTTGTTCATGCCATCGTGCACGTTTTGGCAGGAGAAAGTGCGGTCTTTGACTGGGAAAGCAAGGATAAAACCTGTTTTAAAGCGGTCGCCAAGTTCTTAGAAGGGCGGAAATTAGAGGCAAAAGGAAAAGCCCAGCCAAGCATTATCAACTACTGGAGTAGAAGATTTCTGACACTTCTGAAAGAAGCAGTAGATAGCAACATTCTCCTGTATACAGACCTCTTTGACATCACAAAGCTAAGTTTGAACAGAGTTTTGCCTGTGCTTGAGGGAGATCTTAACAGCTAAGTTTAGAATAAACCTTACATTCTCGTTGACATTCACAACTCTGATGTTTTCCTTGACCCACTCTTTCCCAAAAGCCCTTGTGAAGATGCCCACGATCTCGTCCGCAAAGCAGTGGGTTATTCCCCTCACACCTTCAAAGTCCAGCACCGCAACCTTACCTTTCTTCATTATGATCTCTTCCATCTTTTCTCTGACAATCTCTCCTTCCACTCTTAGCCCTAAAAAATCACATTCAAACAAGTCCCAAAGCTTTATTGCCTCTTCCATTGCTAATACCTCCTTCAGGAAATAATTTTATCTAAGATTACCAGACCTGTCAAGAGGTATGTTAACTAACCCAAAAGCAAATAAAATGAGGCTGCTTTCAAAAATCCCTTATAGAGACCGTCCCCCCCAGCGGATAAGGGAACTAACCCGTTAAGCTTTCTTGCTTTCCCTGTTTTCTTTGTCTTCTTTGCTTAGTTCAAGCTTAAACCTCAGACTAACAAACATCAGGGTTAGGTCTTAGCGGAAAAACTCTTGTGTGTCAATGGGTTTGTATTTTTAGAACAGCCTTACCTTTCCTCTTGACATTCTGGAAAAAATGATTAAAATAATTGCCTGAAGGAGGTGTGCCATGGTTAAAGATCCTTGCCGTGTAGCTGTTGGTTTATCTCAAAGAAAGCGTGAGGGCGTGAAGGTTTATGAAGTTTTTGTGTGGTTAGGTGTGGATATGTTTTATGATGGGGAATGTTGTGCTTTTACTTATTATCCCGATGAGTGGGTGGCGAAACTCATACTGGAGGAAATAGAAAAGAAGCAAAAGGAGGGCTGGAGTTTAGTAGAAATTGCGGATCATTACATAACTGCTCGGATATGGAAAACATTAAGCTATAAAGCCAAATCTGAACTGATGGAGGGGCTAATAGAGTTCTTAAAAGTAAAGTCTAAGTGCATAAGAAGGAGGAGATTTTAGCCTTACGGATGGCGGGCACCTCACCCGTGCCCGTCGGGTTCTTACAAAACAGAGTTGGGGCTAATTACTAAAATACTTGTCTAAAGGAGGTAGCCAGTGTGTGCGTGATTGTCTATAAACCCGAAGGTGCTGTCGTTAGCAAGAGGGTGTTTGACAGGTGCTGGGAGTATTCTCCTCATGGCGGCGGATACGCAGTTTGGGAAAGTGGGAGATGGTTATATGAAAAGGGTTTTATGGAGAAGGAAGAGTTTTATGAAGCAGTCAAGGAATTCATTCACTCGGAAAACACAAGAATTGTTCTCCACTTTAGGCTTGCCACGGAAGATGCA
>Ga0308396_1001708_pt1 | contig 10840 bp, 10 predicted proteins | sample Hotspr2SamplePe2_FD_202359 | JGI IMG/M metagenome (GOLD analysis project Ga0308396, IMG submission 202359) | Hot spring phototrophic mat microbial communities from Mushroom Spring, Yellowstone National Park, Wyoming, United States - 20050930_Pe2 ... | reverse complement strand
ACGACTATTCATGGCAGCATCTCGCAGAAGAGTCTGATAAACCTAGGGAGCCATAGATTTTGCCTAGGTATCCGATTTTAGCAAGGTACCCAGTCGGCACGCAAGGGTGGCAGGCACCTGAGACGGTAGTTGCATGCCTATCGGTGTGACTGTAGCGGATAAGAAGAAGTTGCAGGTTTTTCGCAAAGGATGGAGGCGGTATAACGGGAAACACAGGCTGCACACAGCCGTGATGGTCAGAGACGAAGTAGGGGAAGCTTTGGTCGAACAAATGAACAAGGAGAGGGTTGAGTTGCCGGTTCATTCCCAGATAGGATTCGATAGGCTTCGAAGCAGTGCAAAAAGGAGAGGAAAACAGGAATGACAGGAGCACGATGGGTATTAGGCGTCGATGGGGGTGCGACGACGACAACAGCACTGTTGGCCGAATTGGAGACGGGTCAGGTGATTGGTCGGGGAACAGGAGGATCCTCGAACATTCAGGCGGTGGGTGAGACGGTAGCCCTGCGGGAACTGAACACAGCCATAGCGACTGCATTTGCAGCTGCTGGCTTACGCCGACAACCGGTGGCCGCCGCAGCCTTAGGATTAGCAGGGATCGATCTGGACGGTGAAGATGTGATCCGCGGTTGGGCCGACCTGGTCGATCTGGCGGAGCGGCTGGTGGTGGTCAATGACGCTCGTTTGTTGTTTGCGGCTGGTACTCCGCACGGTTGGGGTTTGGCTGTCATTGCAGGAACGGGCTCTATTGCTTATATCCGTACACCCGAGGGTAATAACGATCGTAGGGGCGGTTGGGGCTGGCTCCTGGGAGATGAAGGGAGTGCCTTCCAGATCGGCTTGCGTGCGCTCCGGGCTGTGTGTCGGGCCGCGGATGGTGTCGGACCACCCACCCGACTAACCCAGATTTTCCTGGATAAACTCGGATCAAGCCAACCCCGGGATTTGATCCCCGCTGTGTATCGGGGAAATTGGGACAAAGCATTTATTGCTCAACTGGCTCCTCTGGTGTTGACTTGGGCTGCTCAGGATGAGGTCGCCCGGCAGATCGTTCACACCCAGGCCCAGGCTCTGGCACGGACAGCAGCGGCGGCTGTGCGGTTATATCGCTGGCCGGAAGACCACATTCCCACGGCCCTAAGCGGTGGACTATTCCTCCATAGCGAAATGTATCGGACACACTTCCTGGAGTATCTCCGTGAGGAAGATGTGGTCCCGGAACCGGTTCAAACGGTCGAAGAACCGGCTCGAGGTGCCGTGCTACTGGCTCGTCAACTGTGCAGCAACTCGTCGCTATCGGGATGATCCTGGTATCGGATCGAGTTCTACGGTACGTCTCTGTAATCCCGTGCTCCGACCTCGGGGGGCCTCGGAGATGCCTCGGTGCTCAAGAATAGCTCGAGGAACGATGCCCCCTTCGCCTGTCTCGAAGTCTGACCCTTTGGGTTCCTCTTCTACGGAAAAGGTGTCGTCTGGACAAATCGCCGACAGATAGTCCTTCCAGGAAAACGCTCTGGACTCACAGGCGCAAGAATGTAGAAAGAGAGTTGAGTCGCAAGGCAGTACCGGACAGTGGGTGCAGCGGTATGCTCAGAGCGACCGCAAAGGATTATACTCCCCACGGTTCCATACCCGAGTGATGCAGAGAGACTTTGCACTGTACCCTGGTGGGCAATGGGATTGGAGGAGTTGGGAGCAAGGCGGCACAGCCGGCTGGTGGGCACGGGAGCTTGCACAGCTGCCCCGTGGACTTGGGAGTGAAGGAGGAAGAACATGGCTAAGAAAGGGAAAGAAGCTCGCCATATCGTCAAGCTTAAAAGCGAGGTTAGCGAGCATTGCTATTACACCGAGAAGAACAAGAACAACACGAAAGAGCGTCTGCAATTGCGTAAGTACGATCCGACGGTGCGCAAGCATGTGATCTATAAGGAAGCCAGCAAGCTCTAAGGATAACACGGTGGGTGTAGCAATCCGTCGGGGGGCCAAATTACCCGACGGATTTTCTATTTGTGAGGGGCATGACTGTGAGGTGGTAGAAATGTCTCAGCAAGGCGATGGGGTGGAACCATCACTGTTGACACGCTGGGAGGTGCGATGCAAGGTGGTCGGGTTGATGGGTGCGGCGTTGGCGGTGGCCTTGTTGCGAGATTGGCGTCCTTCCTTGGCAGCCTGGGGAGTTGCCCTGATGCTGAGTTTAGTAGGCCGACTTCGCTGGCAATGGCTTATGTCACGTATGTTGCTGTTGGGTGGGGCCGCCTTACCGTTTGTTCTGGTGTTACCGTGGACCCTCTCCGATGAACGCTTGCCCTGGTGGGCATGGGGACCATTGGCGTTGTATCCTTACGGAGTCGAGGTCGGAGCGGCCATCACCTTACGCTTGTGGGCGATCGGCATCCTTGCGGCCATTCTGATCCAAACGACCCGATGGTCTGAGTTACTGGCAGCTCTTCGCCATCTGGGTACACCTGCGTCGCTGGTTTGGATCGTGGCCTTGTCACGCCAGTATGCCCACGTGTTAGCGCAGGAATATCGCCGTTTGCGATCCGCTCTGCGTGTTCGGGGATTTCGTCTGCACGGAACGACGTGGCATGGTTACCGTACCTTAGGGTATGCATGTGGCGCTTTGGTTGTGCATGGGGCGGAGCGGGCGGAACAGGTCAGTGTCGCCATGCGATGCCGTGGATTCCACGGGGATTTCACCCTCTTGATACGTCGTACTCCTAGTCGTTTCCTGGATATTGCCGCTTGTGTCTGCCTTTGGACTGTAATGTTGCTTTTGTGGATATGGGATCAGCAGAGGTGAGTAAAACTTTCTCGAAGTGCCCAAGGGTATCTGTTATCCGGGAGATCTGGTGCCCGGCTTTCATCAAAAGGGATGTGATAAGACAGGTCGTGAAGAGTGACCTCAAAGGGAGTCAGGGCATTGTTTGAGCCAGCGTTGAGGGAAGGTGAGATCGTGGTGCGGGTGGAACGCCTGTTTCATGCGTACCGCCCGGCTGGCTGGGTCTTGGAGGATGTAAGCTTTCAACTTCAGGCGGGAGAATGCGTGGCCGTGGTAGGCCCGAATGGTGCGGGCAAGACAACTCTGTTTTTGCGTCTGAGCGGTTTGCTCCCGGGCGAGCGGGGGCAGGTAAACGTCTGCGGTTGGGACCCTGCCGACCCGAGTCAGCGGCCCCATTTGCCCAGGGTGCTCGGCCTGGTCTTTCAGAATCCGGAAGACCAGTTGTTTGCTCCCAGTGTGTTGGAAGATGTGGCCTTTGGCCCTTTGAATCTCGGTTTACCACCCGAAAAAGCACAAGAGCGAGCCGTATCGGCGTTGGCTGCCGTGGGGTTCCCGCCGGAAAAAATCCATACTCCGCCGCTGCAACTCTCCGGTGGTGACAAGCGTCGGGTCGCCTTGGCTGGCATCCTGGCGATGCAACCGAAAATCTGGCTCCTGGACGAACCGACCGCATTTTTGGATCCCCGGGGGCGGCGGGAACTGTTGGCCTTATTGCGGACCTTGCCCGGAGCCAAACTGATCGCTACCCACGACCTGGATTTCGTTCTGGAATTGTGCTCTCGAGTTTTACTCCTGGACGGTGGCCGCTTGATTGCGGACACATCGGTAGAAGAACTCTTCCGTGATGCCGAGCTTCTGGAGCGTCATGGGTTGGAAGTGCCTTATCGTTGGCGTTGGCTCCAAAGAGTGCGGCCGACGACGGATGGGGAAGAAATGGGTGCCTCACACCCACGGGACCAGACCGCTGCTTGGCCGGGCCAGACGGCTGGAGAGGGAAAATTATAAGCCATAACAGGAAGGGAAAAGTGGTGGTGTGCCATGTTATCCGTGTTACTGACCGAGCCACCTTTGCAGCCGCATCATCAGCCATTCTCGGTAGAGCGGATCTTGCAACCTCGGCGGGAGATACCCAGACGCCGCCACAAGATCATCGCTGTATTACCGGCTTATAACGCGGAGCAGACCTTGGCGGCCACCCTGGCTGACTTTCCTCCGGGTTGCGTGGACGACATCTTGCTCGTGGATGATGGGAGCACCGACGGAACGGTGGCCTTGGCCCGCCGCATGGGACTGAAGGTTCTGGTCCATGACCGTAATCGCGGTTACGGCGGTAACCAGAAAACCTGCTACCGCTATTGTCTGGAACACGGGGCGGACATCATTGTGATGATTCACCCTGACTATCAGTATGACGCGCGGGTCATACCCCATGCTGTGGCGTTTATCGAATTGGGGATTTGTGACGTAGTCCTGGGGAACCGGGTGCGTGGACGACGAGAGACGCTCCGCTGTGGCATGCCTTGGTGGAAGTATATTAGCAATCGGGCCTTGACCATCTTCGAAAACTTCTGCTTGGGTCAAAACCTGGGCGAGTTTCACAGTGGCTTCCGCGTGTATCGCCGTCAAGTCCTGGAAATAATTCCCTTTGAACGGAACAGCGACGACTTCGTTTTCGATACCCAGCTTCTTGTTCAAGCCGTATATTTCGGTTTTCGTTTGGGAGACGTCCCGGTTCCTGTACGCTATTTTCCGCAAGCGAGTCAGATCGATTTCCGTCGCAGCCTGCGCTACGGGCTGCAGACCGTGAAGACTGTGGGACAGTACGGCTTGCATCGCCTGGGCTTGTGGAGGAGTCCCTTGTTCGAACCTGCACGCCGAGTGTTGAATCGAGATGAGGGTATAAGCCCTCCTCCCCTCAGGGACTCGGTAGCGGAATGACTACACGGAAACTGGTATAAGGGCTACGGCTGCCGGCGTATTGCCGCTGCGGTAAAGATTGCTCGGATCGGAGGTGGTCGAAGGTGAGAGGGGTGGGGAGGGTGAAGTTACGCCCCCGCAAGATGATAGCATCCTGATCTCCGGGCGGATGCATGAGGTCCCACATCTGAGCAGATGCTGCGGGATCGTTGGGTATAAGCATGCAGGTCCATTCGCGACCGTTTCCCGCCATGTCCTGCAAACCCAGGTCGTTGACATCGCAGTCTCCGGAATCGACCCGGACATTGCGGGGACAGGCTTGGGCGACCCAGACCCGACTGCCGGGAAGACTGACCGAAGTGCGATCCTGAACTCGGTACAATCCGGCAGCGTGGTCCCACTCCTGAGGGGTTGGGAGACGTCCTCCAAAGGCATCCCGTGCGAAACGAGCCGCCTCGACTGCCGTTATATAGGTGACCGGGGCCAATTCTCCATGCACTTCCGAGGCTGGGGGAACTGTTCCACCACCGGCAGCGTAGAGCTTGTTCCAGACTTTGGTTTCCAACATATAAAACGGAAGAGGTACGCGAGGTCCACTCGCGGGGGCAACGAGTCGAAAATATCCCTCTTCGCTCTGAACAGGGATAACAATTCTCTGCGCTACACGTCGGCCGTCGGCCAATGTAAGGATCAATGCCTCAGAGGTGGGACGGGCGAAAGGATGGGGCAATATCAACCCTGTGTCCGAAGAGTTTGAGGTTTTTCGACTAGGGATGTCGGACGTATTGGGGTGGGATAAGTCCTGATGGGTCTGTGCTGATTGCTGGTCGTTGTAGGATGGGCTGTTGGTACCGCTTGTACGAAAAGATAACCCCGAAAGATACAACAACATGCTGGTTATGGCGATGGTTCCGCTGACAAGAAGCAACGTCCATGCTTCAGGGATGAACAGCGAGGGGCGTGACCTAGCCTCGGAGCTTACACCGGTTACCTCAGATTCGGGAAGGGGGAAGCACGTTCTAGGAGGGAGGGTGAAACTGGGGTTTGGTTCGCTCGGGACAGTGGATGCGGGAACCGCTGCTATTGCCGCGGGAGGTGTGCAGACCTTCGGATGCGGGTTTGCTTCTCCACAAGTAGAAGGCAAGCTTTGACCTGACGTAGGAGCCGGAGAACCAGTTGAGGAGGAGACAGAAGGCGGCGTAACAGGTCTCGCGCTCGAAACAGCGGCAGCCAAAGCATGGACGAAAACCGTGCACGAGGGGAATCGTTGATACGGGTCACGCGCTAAGGCCCGACGCAATACCGCTTGTTCCGCGGGAGAAATCAGCGGATCGAGCTGGTACTGGCCTTGCAGGTGAGCCAGCATCAAATCCTGAAACGATAGGGAGGAGAAGGGCGGATGCCCTTGACGCAACTCGATATACGCAATGGCCAAGGCGTATTGATCACTGGGAGGTCCCCCCTCTTGGGACCAGATTTCCGGAGCCATGTACACAGGAGTTCCCGCGAACGTGTGCATGCTCGCCAGCATTCGATTCTGGTGCCAGGCTAGTCCGAAATCGCTGACTTTGACGTGCCCCCGCAGAAGCAGAAGGTTATCCGGTTTGACATCCCGGTGCACGACGGCATGACTGTGAAGGAAATCCAGTCCTTCGGCAGCCTCCTCAAAATAATGCAACAATTCGTTGGGTGGTATACCTGTGAGCCGTTCCTGTCGGCAGGCTTGCAACCGTTGCCGCAGCGTCCCTTCAGCTAGCTCCATGACAATGTACAGCCGCTGCTTACAAATCCAGAAATCCTCCGTGGCCAGCAAATAGGGATAGCGGAGGTTTTTGACCAACTCCAGGGCGCGGCGCTCCCGACGACTCCCGGAATGCTCCGGTGTAAAGGGAAGAATTTTGATGGCTTTTTCGATACCGCTGCTTTTCTTGCGGGCCAGCCAGACAGACTTCTCCCGAGGCCCCACGACCTAGCAGCCGGATCATTTCGTACTGGTTGGCAATGGTTGCGTCGGATTCTTCGGCACTTATGGATGGATCCGAGTCGGCTCCCGCAGCGGGAGAAAACCCAGGAACAGTCAATAAAGACTGCCAGCGCTCCAGAGTGGGACGAATCCGTGGAAACTGGAGTGGGAATCGTTGGGCGATATCCTGCAAAGCTACAGCCTGACCTGCCTGCCGTCGGCAGCGTACCTCCTCGAGGATCAATTCATCGGGTACAGCTTCTTGGGGACCCAGGAGGGGGAAACGGTGGATGTACTCTTCGATACAGGGGTTTTCTCCTTCTCGCCAGCGATATTCCAGGTCAATAATGACGAGTTCGACCAACGCTGCACGCCGAAGGTGTTCCGGTACTGCATCCAGATAGCACGCCCAATCGTCCACAGCTCCCTTCTGTCGTGCCGCGTGAAAGGCATCCGCTACCATCGAGAGCTGGGCATCATGATTCCGAGGCTCGGAACCGGCGGTCATATGCAGTCACTGCCTGATTTTGGAGGTTGCACGCCATCCACACCTGGTCTTGCCGGATGTTCATTCATCATACCAGAGGTAGATAGATCGTGTGGGCAATGATGACGCAAAATCTCCGCTGCTCCTCCTCTCGCTCGAGAGGAAAGCCACGGAGATCGCGGGGAATCCCGAAGACCGCTCAGCCCAGAGGTGGTGCAGTAGCTTGCGGGTTGTAACGAAGCCGGCGGTTGGGGTCCACCTCGACGTAGCCGAAGACCTGCTCATGCCGTTGGACGACCACACGAAGCACTTCCGCCAGCTTTTTCGCGGTGACGTAGTTCATGATCAAACGGTGCTTCAGGTGCACCGGTTCGGGTCCGTTGGGACCGATCACCTGGGAATAGACACCGAAGTCCATGAGCACCTCATCCGGATTGCCGGTAACCCGAAAGAAGTTGACGTAAATGCTTTGCAAATCAGTGTCAATGATGGGCACCTGAATTTGCTGTTGTTGGCCAGCCGTCGGGTTGGCTTGGGAAGCCGGATTGATGGCCTGCGATTCTTCGGTCATGTGCGAACTCCTTTCCGGAATGAGAATCAACCGTCTTTGTTACTATACCACTTTTCCACCACACTGCCGGGAAAAGGGGCGAAACATCAGCGGAATGTCACGCCTGCAACCGTTATTCTCCGACAACTTGGACATGCAGGAAGGACTGACCCATCGCTTTCTGCCAATTCAGAGTCCAGCGCCAGTGGTCTTGATCTGCGGCTTGGGCCAGGTGCAGAACAACCGGACGCGGTGCCAACAGAGCTAGAGCTTGCGGCACATCGAGTACACGCAATACGTTCAGAAAAATGGGTTCCTCGCGGTGGGAGGATGGCAAATACCACAGATCGACACTGGCCACATCCGGCTCAAAGAGAGCGGCGTAGAGAGCCAGGCCGGCTGCCGTGCGTTCCCCTTGCAGAGTCAGGCGGGCCTTGTTGCAGTCTTCCAGTTGGCGTAACGCTCCTAATGCTCGGCGGACATCCCAGACACGCTGCCCATCCACAGTTTGTCCTATCAGGGCAAAGCGTCGGCGGATGTGGGTGTCCGTGACACTGCCTGTTTCAGCCCATCGCGTGACCCCGATCCCGCGGGGCGCGATGGCAGCGAAAGCCAGCTTCTGGTGCAGAATCATTGTCCGGTTTTGTTGATACAACTGATCATCGCGGCGGAACTTGGGTCGGACTTGTAACAGGGCGGCGTAATCCGGTCCCAAACCCGCGCACCAGCGTTGCCAACCGGCCTCATCGAGGACAGACACAATCACCTCCTGCGGCGGTGGTCCTTCTGCTGAGGTGAGCACGAACAGCCTCAGACGGATTGTCGGCTCCGAGGTGAAGTCGATGGCCCGCAAGCGGAGTCCGTCGCTGCGAACATCCCCAACAACCTCGACTTGGAGGGGTCCCGGAGCCGTAGGCCAGCCCGCGAACACCCGTTCTTGCAATTGTTGCAGTAACTGCGGTTTCTTCTGTTGCCACCAGTTAGCAACCGCTTCAGGCTTGTCGGGTAGGGGATGTTCAGCGACGGGTACGAACGATTCTTGAATTTTTTCATTACGGCGCGGTTCCGGTAAACGGTCGAAAACTTTCAGCTTCGCTGGTGCCAGGGGAGGAGGGAGATCGTCCTGGACCATCGTGGTGGTGTCATTACGCAGCCATCGCTGCATCCAGCGGTTGATTCCGATGCGGAGTTCGGGGGTGTCTTTGTGAGGCCCACGGGTTTCCAGGAGCTGGAACTTTTCTTCCGCGCGATAGAGGGCGTAAACAGGGCGGACTTTCTCGGCGAGGCGGCGATAACCGGCAACGGGGAAGATATCGTCATTATCCGAGTTGCCCAGCAACAGGGGACGGGGGGCTACCAAGGCGGCTACCTGGGCGAAGTCCCAGCGATAAGTATTGATGAAGAACATGCAGTCGCAATGACCAGCGATGACACCACTGGCCAGGCGGGGTACCGCACCTTCACAGACTTGGGCTTGCAGATCGGCAATTCCCGCTATGGGAACAGCACAGACGACACGTTCATCCGCAGCCGCCAGCCACCAACTATAGGCTCCACCACCACTGCGACCGGTGATACCGATACGCCGACGATCCACTTCCGGTCGGCTTTCCAGATAATCCAACGCTCGCATTCCGTTCCACAGTTCTACTCCAGCGGGTGTATAGCCACGGGCTTGCCACCACCACATCTTCTCCCGATAGGTGCCGTGATGCAGGCCTTGAATCTCTCCCAGCTGCAACGTGTCGATGACCAGACACACATACCCATGAGCCGCAAACCACGCCGGATGGTACTGATAATGCACTTTGCTCCCATAGGAAATACCATCCTGCACAACATTTCCATGACCGCACAAGTACAGGATCGCCGGATATTTCTCCGAGGAATTGGCCGACATCGCCCCTTTGGGCAGATACAAGTTCGCCGTTACATACAGACCGGGCAACGACTGAAAATGAAGTTTTTCGACAATGTACTGATCAGTTTCCACCCGACCTGTGATCACCGGTTGTAACGGCGTCTTCTCCGGAAGGGGCCAAAGACCCATCATATCGAGGAATTGCTGTCGTAATTTTATGCGGCGTTTTTCCCATTCTTGGAGCGTGGTCAGGTCGCTCAAACATTTCTGTTGGATCTGGCGGACCTGGTCGCGGAAGTATTCCGCAATCATGGCCGCACCTCGCCCATAAGGGTCGGGGATTCCAGGGCTATCCCCGCCATCGGCTACGGGAGGCTGAGCGCTGAGCGTGGACAGCAACCAACACCAACTGAATGCCAGCAGAAATGGTACGCCCCGCATAGACCAGACGCAGAGGATTCGACAGCGTTTCATGGGTGGGAACTCCGAGAGCAGCTTGGATCCGGTGGGATGCTACCGATGGTACTGCGTATGAGGGTGAAATGAAAGGGGGAAGTGCAAAAGCTTTGTGCCTTCTGAACTGATACTGATCCGATGACTAGATGACAGTCGGGGTGTTCCAACCTGTCATTTTTTGGCGGCAGCCGCGATATACTTTTCCGGATTGGCGTAGAACTCATCCCGACAACCCGTGCAACAGACGAAATATTGCTTGCCCTGATAGGTGACAGGAATGGTAGCCGCTCCCCCGGAAACAATGCATTCTGGGGCTTTTTTCCGCGCTGCGAAGGACTCGCCCGCCCGATTCCCCTGAAATCCCAAGACGTTCAGGAACAATCCTCGTCCTCCTTCTTGCCGGTCGTAACGAAGTTGGAATCTGATCCCTTCGGCCAGGGTCGTCATTGTAACCCGGTGAATATCCCCTGAGGAATCTTTGCTTTCCGCCTTGAGTGTGCCCCGGATCACCTGACCACGCAGGTCAAGCTCCTTGTTCTCCGGGGTATGCAGGACGAGACGGTACTGTTTGGCCGCTACGTCGTAGGTCACATACCCGTGGGTAAAAAATTTGCCTTTGCCCTGGGAAAATTCCACATGCAGGCGTGGTCCGCTCTGGGGAAACTGCCACCCCCAGCGGACAGTTTCTTTCCAGACTTCCAACTTTCCGCCTGATTTGCGCAGTGCCTCCAGGTGCCACTCACCGATGAACTCTTGCAATTCTTGCAAAGCTCGCTTGATAGTGGCGACCTCTTCAGAGGTTGGTAACCCCTCTGTTTGGGCTA